>JACCDQ010214679.1_pt1 | contig 107514 bp, 75 predicted proteins | sample 7446031 | NCBI WGS metagenome assembly JACCDQ01 (sample SAMN15323442, study PRJNA562643) | freshwater metagenome | isolation source: river surface water | place: USA:Blue River Watershed | collected 2017-08-17
TGATGCTTGGAATGAATACACTCCGAAAAAGCAAAAACACAAAATTGAAGAGTGTATGGAGGTCATTGAATCAGGTGAAATGCCGATGGAATCCTATGTTAAGATGCACCCCAAAGCCAATCTGACTGAGGTTCAAAAGAAAGAAATTAAACTGTGGGCTAAAGGATTGATCGACAGCTTAGACCGCAGGCATCATCTTCCCAAAGAGATACGTTCTGATCGCTAGAATCGGATTCTGAATACTTGAAAAAGGTTCTCAACACTTTTGAATTCCTGGTGCCGTGAACCATCATACGAAGATTAGCGAACCATAAGAGAACTAAGTATCTTGATTCATCAAATGATCAATCCATGGATCGATGTTGTTTTTGATGATATGAAATACATCTTCAAAACCATCGTCGCCGCCATACCAAGGATCTGGAACGTTTGAATCGGGAGCCAACACATCGAATTTTCGAAATAGGTGAACTTTATTTCGTTGGTCGTCGCTTTCACAAAACCGTTGAACCTGAAAATGTACATCCGACGCCATGGTGATTAAGCAATCAAAGTCTAAGACATCCCCATAAGTTAGTTGTCGACTGATTGAGGGGACGACCACCCCGTGTTTTTGGGCATTTTTTCGAGTGCGTTCATCGGCTTGTTCGCCATTGTGAAAACCGTTGGTTCCGCAAGAATCCACTTCAAAATGATGTTCTAATCCGCGTTCCTTAATTCGATGAATGAACAGCGCTTCGGCCAATGGACTGCGACAAATATTGCCTAAACAGATAAATAAAACACGTTTTTTCACTGAACAAAATTAGGGAAGATTTAGGAACGCCATTCATTCATACTTTTTCTTATTTTTGAAAATTACACCAATAAATTTTTGGAACGATTAAGAATCAATACTCCATTTATCTTTTATATCCATCCATTATAACATATATTTTTTTCACAATTTATCCGTTCATAATAACACATCAGCAAATAATATCATATCAATTCAAAACATCACATCTGCAGATAACAACAAATCAGTTCAAAACTACATATCTTCAATATGCGTAATTTATACCAAACGATTTTACTGCTTACGGGTTCTCTTTTTTTTCTGGGGACAGTAAACGCACAAAAAACCAAGAGTAACACAGGTTCTAAAACGGGTTCAACTAAAAATAGTACGGGATCAACCGGTAGTGGTTCCTTGAATTCAGGAACATCGAGCTTGACCGCTGCATCATCTGGTAAAATGACCTCAACAGCGACAATACCGTTTGAAAAGGCCATGGATGAAGCCATGAAAAAAATACCCAAACGGAATTTGGGTCCCGGTGCCATGAGCGGCAGGATTACGGCACTGGCAGTGCCTCAAACATCCCCCGAAAACAAAACCCATTCCAAAACCATTTATGCGGGTGCAGCCAGCGGTGGTGTTTGGAAAAGTGTGGATGGGGGCATGCGTTGGCAACCCATTTTTGATGATCAAGACGTTCAAAGTATCGGTGCCATTGCGGTGGATCCGAACAATCCCGACTTGGTGTGGGTGGGAACAGGTGAAGGAAATCCTCGTAATAGCCATAACAGCGGAAAAGGCATTTACAGGAGCTTGGATGGGGGTAAAACCTGGACGTGTATGGGGTTGGAGCAAACCAAAACCATTCATCGCATTGTGGTGAATCCTCAGAATAGTCAGCAGATTTTTGTAGCGGCTATGGGAAGTGTTTGGGGACCCAATCCCGAGCGAGGTGTTTACCGAAGCGACGATGGCGGTAAGAATTGGAAATTGATTTTAGCCGGTTCCAACAACACAACTGGCTGTGCTGAGTTGGTGATGGATCCTCAGAATCCGTTAAAATTGTTTGCAAATTTGTATGATTTTGAACGTAAACCTTGGACGTTTCGCAGTGGCGGTCCGGGAAGTGGTTTATATGTGACTTTTGATGGTGGAAATACGTGGAAAAAACTGAATGCCAAACAGGGCTTGCCCGAGGGCGACTTGGGACGAATCGGAATTGCCATCCCCCGAAATAACCCCAAACGCGTTTATGCGTTGGTGGAAGCGAAGAAATCGGGATTTTATCGCAGCGATGATGGTGGAGCAAATTGGGTGCGGGTATCGGATGAGGAAAATGCTGGAAACCGTCCGTTTTATTACCATGAAATTTACGCAGATCCGGAAAATGAGAACCGAGTTTATAGTATCTGGTCGCAGGTGAGCGTGAGTGAAGATGCCGGTGAACACTGGAAAATATTGGCAGATTGGGGCACAATTCACCCCGATCATCACGCGTTTTTGATCCATCCCAGAAATTCGCAATACATCATCAATGGAAACGATGGGGGATTGAATATTTCTTACGACGGAGGTAATTCATGGCGCTACGCGGAGAATATTCCGGTGGGTCAGTTTTACCATATCGACGTGGACAACGAAAAGCCGTATAATATTTATGGCGGTTTGCAGGATAATGGCAGCTGGGTAGGGCCGGCGTATCACTTCAGACACGGGGGAATCAAGAATTTTGAGTGGCAGGAAGTGTTGTTTGGGGATGGTTTTGATGTCGCGCCGATTCCCGGTCAGCCCGGTAAAGGATATGCCATGTGGCAGGGTGGAAATGTGTATCGTTTTGATTTGAAAGCGCGTACCAATGAACCTGTGAAGCCTCAACATCCCGATGGAACACTATTGCGTTTCAACTGGAATGCGGCCATGTTGGTGGATCCAGTGCAGCCCAATGGATTGTATTTCGGTAGTCAATTTTTGCATTATTCGCCTGATCAGGGCAATACGTGGACGATTTTATCGGGTGATTTAACCACCAACAATCCCCAAAAATTGAAGCAAGCGGAAAGCGGTGGACTGAGTGTTGACGCTACGGGTGCGGAAAATCACTGCACCATTTTGGCCATTGCGGCTCAAGGTTCGGACGTAATTTGGGTGGGAACTGATGACGGGAATATTCAATTAACGCGCGATCGAGGTAAAAATTGGACGAATTTGACTTCGAAAATTGCCGGAATGCCAGCGGGTGCTTGGGTGCCTTATTTATGGGTGAATCCCAAAAATGGAGGAGAATGTTGGGCAGTGGTGAACAATTATCGTCAGAACGATTGGAAATCATACGTGTTTGTAACCAAGGATTTTGGTGCGACGTGGACCAATGTGGCGAGCAGTCTAGACATGGGTTACGTTCACAGTGTGTTGCCCCATCCCAATACGCCTAATTTGGTTTTCTTGGGAAGTGATCGCGGATTGTTTGTAAGCGTGAATGGCGCTAAAACATGGACGCGTTGGAAGCACGGTTTTCCTGCTGTTCCTGTGGCCGATATAAAGATTCATGCTCGTGAGAATGATTTGATTTTAGGAACATTTGGTCGTGGCGCTTGGGTATTTGACGGCATTGGCGTTTTAGAGAAGTTGGCTACAGATTACTCTCAAGGCGTGAAACTCGACAAAAAACCGATTCAAATTGCTGGTTCAATTGACGGTCATTTAGCGAAATACATGAGCAACAGCGGGACGCATTTCGGGGCACAAACGGAATTTGAAGCACCCAATAAGTCACAGGCCGTTATGGTGGATCTCTGGGTAAATACATCTGCCAAATTAAACTTGGTAGGCAAAGTGTACAATGAGCAGGGAAAGTTGATAAGAACGCATCATTTTGGTTTCGATTCAACGGGTTTGTATCGTTTTCCATGGCGCATGATTCAAGACGGAGTGCGCTTCCCCCAATACGGAAAAATAAATGTAAAAGACGATTTACCTCCAGGAGTCGAAGTTCAACCGGGCAGATACAAATTGGTAATTTCGGGTCCTTCGGATTCGGCATTGTTTTCAGATAGCGTTTGGGTGAATGTTTCGGGGGATGCTAAATCTGCTGCTTGGATGTCGGCGGTGGATTCGTTAATGAAGGTAGTGAATAGATCCACCAATGATTTTGAGCGATTGAAAATGATGGAGAGGAACTTGAGCAAGTGGGAGCAGTTGGAGTTTGCGGGAGGCAGTGGTTCAACCGGTGCAGCTAATGGTTTGAGTGGCAACTCTGGTGGTCCGGGGGGAGCGGGAGCTTCTGTAAAATCAGTGGATTCAATTCAGGCCAATTTCCGAAAATTGGTTCGTGCGACCAAGGATTCAGTTGCACAGTTAAAGTTATTATTTATGTTGCCAGAGGGATATCGTTTTTACGAGGATGTAACGCTGCGTTTAAACGAAGTATTATACAATGCTTGGGGAATGGTAGCCGGCGCTGAGGTATTGAACGAAAACGGGAAAGTGGCTATGTTGAATGCTGTGCGCGAATCAAACAAAGTGCGCAATCGAATTGATAAGGTGGTGAACGCTGAATATGCGAAATGTCTAGAAATTCTGCAACGTGAGAAAGATCGTTTGCAGTTTTGGGAAGAGTTGAAATAGTTAATTGCTTCGCAAGAATCCCGAAATGGGTTTCCTAAGTAGTTTAGGAAACCCGTCTGGGACATATAAGTTTAAAAGTCGGTGAAGCGAAGTGAAAAAGTGTGAAGATTCTTCAAGAAAAAAAGTTCATAAGTTGAAGAAATAACACGAAAAGTTGAAAAGTGAAAAAAGGAAAGTGCAAAAAGCGATGCTTTTAAGATCAAAAAGTTCAAGAGAGGTTGAGCCTTTTGCACAATACAAAAATAGAGTAAGTGTAACGGATACACTTATTTTACAAATGTAATCAGTAGTCATATTTTGTCACATTTATTTAAATTAATGAATATCAATGATCTAAAATTAAAATAATTGTGCTTTTCAGGGTGTTTTACATGCGATATACACCAAAATATTACAGAATGTGAAGTGTGGAAAACGGGTAGATTTTTAAGGTAGATTAATTTTTTAGTGTTGTCTGGGGGCAAAATCAACCATCCATTCAATGCCAAATTTATCTCTCAACATCCCAAAATACGAACCCCAAGGACTATCTTGAATGGGCATTTCGATTTGTCCATCAGCTGAAAGCCCATGAAATAATTTATCGGCTTCTTCTTTGCTGTTAGCGTTAATAGAGATTTTACTTCTTGTTTCATTTTCATTGTGAACACCTAACGCAGCAGGGGTGTCGCTTCCCATTAAAACATTGTGCTTGCCAATAGGAAGAGCAATATGCATGATTTTGTTTGCTTCTTCATCGGTTGAAATACTACCTTCAAAAGCCATATCTCCAAAACGAGAAACCATGGAGAATTCTCCGCCAAAAACGGATTTGTAAAAATTAAATGCTTCTTCGGCATTACCATTAAAATGAATGTAGGGGTTGATTTGTGCCATAGATGTTAAAACATCAATAGTGTCAATTTTATTGTAGAAACACGGAAATTAATTTTTCAAGTTGCATGATTTACGACTCAATTCAATAATCCATCGTTACGTAATTAATAAAACTACCCGAAGTGATGAGATCTTAAATAAAGGAACTTGAATTTTAAAGCTAAGTATGTATTACAATTTTACAGTATGCTCGCCTCTTATTCTGGCAAATTTTATTGATTTTGGTAATATTTTTTGATATACTCTTTTGCAGTGAGCACTGGGATTTTCGATGTTTTAAAATTTGTGAGATTTCGAGTAACTATGATGTCAGCGCCATTTTCTAATGCTGTGTAATATTGAATAGCATCTTCGAAATCTGTAAAATCTGAAGCTAGGGCTAATTCAATTATTTTGTCATTGAGTTCTGCTACTTCCACAAGTACTTTAAAGGTGATCAAAATTTTTCTGGCATCATCTTTATTTAAATGCCGAGTAATTAAATAATGTGTATTTGCAAATGTTAATGACGAAACTATCAGTTTTATCTTTCCGTCATCCGCTAGCGTAAATAGGTCTTGGGCTTCTTTATAAAACGCTTCCCGTTGCGTTAATAAATCAACAACAATATTCGTGTCAACAAGTAGCTTTTCCATTACTTGTACTTCTGAGTTAGATAATCTCTGTAATCTTTTTTATCGTCAGAAGGAATATTCGGAATGACACCGGTTAAACTTTCAACTAATGGACTGACCTTCCTTTCTGTTTCTTCTGGGGATGTTAGAGCGTATAAATAATTTTCAATCAGTTTGGATAGGCTAACACGATGGTCTTTCGCATAGACCTTTGCTTGTTCAATAACCTCTTTATCCAAATTTAATGTGAGTTTTGTATTCATATCGCATTTATATACGTACGAATATACAAAAATGTTACGTAATGCATGTGAGATTTTTTTGAAAGCCGAGAATGATTCATAGTTTTTTCGTATTTCAATTTATATGAAAATATCTGATATGATTTTCAAGAGCTTTAGAATACATAGGCAAGAGGATAGAACGGTTTTTTCTGATTATTCAATTTGTTTTAAAAACGAAACTATTCCTCTTTTATTTTCATCCATTGACCATTGTACTTGAACTACATTGCCATCAATTTGGTCAAGTAATAAAAAATTATACATGTTTTCAGTCGGGTATAACCTAAATCTACCTTTAGATTCATTTCCTTCGTCAACTAATGGAATTGAATTTAAAACTATTTCACCTTTATTGTCACCACTTACACTAAAATGAACCTGCCACATTTTTCCATTTCTTGAATCTAATTTGATGAAAGTCCAAATGTTTTGAGTTGGAATTAATTGGTAAATAGCGTCCTCTGATTTCTGCTCAATCAGTGCCTTTTGTTTTATTGGGTTTTGAGCAGAAATTAAAGTAGAAATAAGTAAAAAAATTAATGTTAAAAATTTTGTCTTCATTGAGCCTGTGTTATTTTATTAGTTTATGAAAAAATTCTTAAATTAAGAAAACTAAAATTATACGAGATCAACTTTTACTCCAAGTGCATTGCCAATCCTAGTAAGAATATCAAGGCCAATGGAATATCGGCCCTGTTCAATCCGACTAAGATTTGCGGCGTCAATGTTGGCTAGGGAGGCTAGATGTTTTGCTTCAATTCCTTTTTGCTCGCGAATTTGTTTGATTTTGGCGCCAATCCGCTTGCGTTCTTCCTCTCTATCGCTACTCCCATAAGAAAAACTAATACCGTGATTTCCCGTCATTTTCATTAGCACCCAATAAACCATGCTCGACTTATCGTCTTCGAAGTATTCTTCAAAGTAATGTGCAAAAAAATTGCATACTGTTGGCTGTTGGTCTAATGAGACCGGTAGGTGCATTTTGAAGGTAAAAACTTCACCATCTTTTGCAATAATTTTAACTGTGCTGTTGTCAATGAATTTTACGTTTGTCATAATTTTAAATGCAGTATTTTTCGTGTTGTCCCCACGTTTTAGGTTTGAGCATGCAATTAAAGTAAATTATTTCAAATTGGCAAATATGCCAATTAAGTATCTTGTTTCATTTTAGAATCACCTTAATTTGGTTCAACTAGAATATCAAGAAAAGTATGGGATTATAATGCTCAAAATGTTTGCCCCAGCCTTAAACAAAAAAGCCTCAGATTTTTCTGAGGCCTTGATTTTACTTAGTCGGGATGGCGAGATTCGAACTCACGACCCCTTGCACCCCATGCAAGTGCGCTACCGGGCTGCGCTACATCCCGAAGTTTTCTTTGGAAATTCATTTGGTTGTGTGAGCTATTTTAATTTCTTAAAATTGCTCCAACTTAGTTGATTTTCCGAACTTCCCGGTCAAATTTTAACGCATGGGAACGGGTCACCCTTAAAGGGACTGCAAATATACGAAAAGATTAACAATTTATTTATTCAATAAGGCAAAATTCAAGTTTCGTTCGACAGACCCGATTTAAATTTCCTTAATCTGGAATTAAGCAATGTCGTACTATTAACCAATCAACTTCGCCACTCGTTGCGATGCAAATTCTTCCCTTTCAGTTGCAGAGTCAGAACCTCGTAACAACCCCTCCAATTCGGCGTAATCCTCCAAAATACGATCACGATCTGCTTCCAATCTGTCCATCGCCGCAATCAGAATGTCCTCCGAAACATCCTTCAAATGCTCCTCAACCGACATGCGATTCAACAGTATATTTACCAAACTTACGTACTTGATTTTCAGAATTTTAGAGGCTACAAAGTAGGTGAGGGGATTCACTTGATAGGCCACGATTTGGGGACAACCTAGCAACGCGGTTTCCAATGTCGCTGTTCCGCTTGCCACCAACGCCAATCCACCGTTTTTTGCGGTTTCATGTAGTATGCGGAAGGTGTTGTTGAACTCAATTTGAATCTTTCCCGAATCCAATAGCTGCAATAATTGATGCTGTTCTAAAATGCTTCGGTAAAACTCCAAGGTCAAACCCGGAGCTGCGGCCACTCGAATGTTTCCGTTTTGGGGGATGCGCTTGAGCGCGGTTTTTACGAACACAGGTAACAAGGAGGCGACTTCTGCTTTTCGACTTCCCGCCAGAAGTGCTATAGTCTTAATTGCAACAATGGATGGCTTCAAGTCGTTTTCGTGCGAAACATCTTGGTTATTACCATGAAATGCTGAATTTTCTTCCTTTTCAACCTTTCCAACCCCATCCTTAAACCGCATGACCGATTCAAAAGTAGGATTGCCAACGTACACGGATTCCATCCCCCGAGAAGCAAAAAAATCGGGTTCAAATGGGAAGATGACGTACAAATGGTCGATGCATTTTCGCATGGTTTTGATGCGACGCTCGTTCCAAGCCCAAGCTTTGGGCGCGATGTACCAATGGACTTCTATGCCCAGTTTTTTAGCGAATTTGGCCAAGGGCAAGTTGAATCCGGGATTGTCAATGAATACCACTTTTTCCGGACGATACAACTCAATATCGCGCTTGGCTTGCTGCATGAATCCACGAATGGTTCGGATGTTTTTAATTACTTCTACCAGTCCCATGATGGCTCGATCGCGATAATGCGATCGAAGTACCATGCCGGCTTCCGCCATTTTATCGCCGCCCCAACCAATGAGATTCCACTCGGGTTGCAAGCGTTTCAGTTGCTTTATCAATTCAGAACCGTGCTGATCGCCACTGGCTTCCCCCGCGAAAAAAAGTACGGTGGGAGTTCCAGATTTAGAGTTCGACGATTCTGAAATACGGTTCATTGAATTGGGTAAATGATAAGCTTAAAATCCTTCGGCGATTCGAACCAAAGCTACCGTTGCGGCAATCATAGTGGCAATCATCCAACCGCGTGCGTAGAAAATGTGCTTGTCTTGCTTCATCAACAGGAAGAAAATCCCAATATTTGCTGCCACGCCCACTTGAAAAGAAGTGTTGTAAGCTTGGCTCAAATGAAACACGGCGTACATGAAGTTTTTGGGTTGAATGCCTTGGAAATAGGCAATTGGAATGCCTACCAATAATGGGAATATCAATCCCACGACAAAGGCTAAAGCCATGTGGGTATAATTGGGTTTGATTGTGGTGCTCATATTATGGAAATGTTGTTGGTTAGCGGGGGTACAGTTTTTGGTATTTAATCCTTGTTTTTCACATTTAAATTCCACTGATTAATCATGCCAATTCGTTGATGATCAGTTAAGTCAAACATGGTGGGAACCACTGAAATATAGTCGTGATCTAGTGCCCAAACATCCGTGTCTTCACCCTTATCCATGTTCACAAATTGTCCAGTCATCCAGTAATATTTGCGATTGAAAGGGTCCAAACGCTCATCAAAATCTTCCTTCCATTTGGCTTGTGCCTGTCGACAAACTTTGATGCCTTTTATTTTTTTATCTTGAGGGACGGGGATGTTGACGTTCAACAACGTTCCGTAGGGCAAACCGCGCTTGAGTGTTTCCAAAGCAATTTGTTTGATGAAGGGTTTCGCAGCTTCAAAATCGGCTTCCCACGAATAATCGCATAACGAAAAACCAATGGCGGGCATGCCATCTATAGCTGCTTCAACTGCTGCCGACATAGTTCCGGAGTAAATGACATTGATGGATGAGTTGGCTCCATGGTTAATGCCAGAAACCATCAAATCAGCTTTGCGGGGAAGTATTTTGTCGATAGCTATTTTCACACAATCTACGGGTGTTCCACTGCATTGATAGGCTTTAACGTTGGGATATAAATGGGTTTCGGTTAAACGAATGGTTTGGTTGATGGTAATGGCGTGTCCCATAGCCGATTGTGGTTTATCGGGAGCAACAACTATTACATCACCAATTTCTTGCATCACGCTGATAAGCGCTTGAATGCCGGGTGCTGTTATACCATCGTCGTTGGAAATTAATATTAAGGGTTTGGTAGAATTCATGAATTTTCGATTTTTTGACTTCCAAAAATGGAATCTTACAAATTTAAGTGATTCGGTGTGGGTTTATAAAAAAAAGGCCACCGATTTTGCGGTGGCCTTTTGCGATTATTGCAAAATTTACTACGGAATTGATGTTTTCGCTATAAAATTTTGCGTTTTTTAATAAACTATTTCAGAATATTTTAGAACAAGTAACGAACACCTAACTGCATACCCCAAGTGGTAGAAGTAGAAGTAACGTTCGTGAATGTAGTTGTTGGCAAAGCGCCATTTACGGCATTCATTGAGTACGTTCCATCTGAATTAGCACGTAATACGGCGCCATTATTAACGGTTAAACGTTGTGCAATTCCCCAGTTGGAGTTAATCATGTTGCCGATGTTCAAAATGTTAGCACTCAACTGCAATTTGTGGTTGGTTTTACCTACTTTTTGAATCACGTCTTGGTAGATAGCTAAGTCGAAACGGTGCAACCATGGGAACAACGCCGCATTTCTCTCCGCAAATTTCCCAACGTTTTTACTCAAATAAGCGTCTTGATCTACATAAGCATCCCAAGCTTTTGCTTGTTCTTCAGCAGTAATAGTTTTTCCAGAGACAGAATATTCTTTGAATTTGATGTCTGATGATTCGTGAATAAAAATTAAGTCATTACCAATCAAACCATCATTGTTAATGTCCCAATCAAACTTATTGTTGGCACTATTAAGACCCGCTGAGTAAGTATAATTGAAACGACCTGCGTTGAATCCTTCGTAACTCAAAGCAACAGTTGTTGCAAAATGTCCTGCGTATTCAAATTTGTACGATACAGATCCCACAACACGGTGAGGAGTAGAGTATTGAGAAACACCCAACATTGGAGTATTTTGGTTTGTACCTAAGGTAGTACCGTAGTTAGGATTACCAGACCAAGCTGAGTTTGCTTGAGAACCTGGGTTAGCCGTAATATCAAAGGTGTTGTTGAAAGCGTAACTTACAAAAGCGTTGAAACCATTTTTGAAATTTTTATTTAAGGTTACAGCAGCACTTAAACCGTGTCCTTGATTGGTATTAGATAATACCATCGCGTTACGAACGTTAGAAGCGTAAGTTCTAGAAGCTGTAGTTTTATAAGCTGCACGATCGTGGTCACCGAAGTTAATAACAGTATCAGTAGGACGCATATTCGCATCGAACTGGTAGATATCGTTCAAAGACTTAGTGTAAATGAAGTCAGCAATTAAATCGATTCCCAAAGGAAGTTTCATATCGAAACCGAAGCTAGTTCTCCAAACTTGTGGGAAGTTAAAGTTAGGGTCAACCAATGCAAAAGATGCTCCGTTTGGTAAGGTTGTCGATGTCTGGGGAAGGTTTTTCGTGTAAGCATCGATATCGCTGCTGAACTGAGTTACGCCGTATTTGTCCAAATCAGCTTTTTTAGTCAACTCAACAGTTGCTTGCAAACCATATGCATTTGTAGGTTGGTTTGTGTACCAAACGAAAGGCAAACGACCGGTGAAGATACCAGTTCCCCCGCGAATAACTAAAGCCTTATTTCCTTTAACATCGTAGTTGAAACCCAAACGAGGAGAAAACAAAGGCTTCGCAGAAGGCCAGATAGAAGGATCGTAAGCGTATTTGTTATTTTCAGGATCTCTGAAAACAGAGCTATCCGCGTTAGCGTATTTCGAGAAAGCAGGGTTAGCCAAAGCGTCGGTTAAGTAAATAGGCATATCTACACGCAAACCACCCACCAATTTTAATTTTTTGTTCATGCGGTATTCATCTTGAACATAAGCAGCAGCTTGACCGAATCCCAATTCAGCGATAGGGTTTTTTTCGCCATTATAACCATAGGTTACGGCGTAAACTGAAGGTTGCATATCGTTCAAGAATTGGCTCATTGAATCATAGCGGTAGTAGCTAGAACCGTATCTCAAGAAGCTGTTTCCTACATACATTTGATCGTAAGCAATACCCGCAGTGATGGTATGTTTGTTCAAGTTGTAAGTGAAGTTATCGATGAAAGAATACGTGTTATTGATTACGTCGTTGTTCCAAGAGAACAATTCATAACCGAATGAAATGTATTGGTCGCCATCCTTCTTGATGTCAACAAAAGGGAAAGGAGAACTTCCAGTTCCACGAGTATCGCGAACGTGAGTTCCAGTAATCAATAATTGGTTAGAAATTTTAGGACTCAAGTTGCTTTTCAATTCCATAGAAAGAGAACCAACGGTGTTGGTGAAGTTGTACAATGAATTTTCGTAGCTCATTGCGTTGTTACTCCAACGGTTTGAAGCAGAACGAGGGTTTGGTGCAGAAGTTCCGTTAGTAATTTGATCGTTGGTGTTTTTAACGTAGTTGTAACGAGCAGAAAGCTTGTGCTTTGCGCTGATGTTCCAATCGATACGCCCCAAGAATTTGTTGTTCAAAGTATTGAAGTTACCTAAACCTTCGTAAGGTCCGGTTTCGTAACCGTATTTGTCTTTAAGGTGTTTGCTGATTAAATCAAGGTCAGAAGCTAAAACACGAGATAGATTAGCGTTGTTTGGATCTGAACCTGCTTTAGTAGCTTCCCACTGAAGACCTGGGTAAGAACGTTGTTCTCTTTCGTAGTTCACGAAGTAGAATACTTTATCTTTTACTAATGCACCACCTACGCGGAAACCTAGGATATTTGAAGTAGTTTTGGTTTGTTCTCCTAAATCTACATCACCTACTTTAGTACCATTCATCGATTCGTTTCTAAAGAAGGTATAAACAGATGCCTCAGTTTTGTTCGAACCGCTGCGAGTGATAGCGTTTACACCAGCACCAGTGAAGTTAGACTGACGAACGTCGAAAGGAGAAACGTTAACTTGAACTGCTTCGATAGCGTCCAAAGAAATGGGTTGCGCGTCACCACCAGGAAGGTTGTTGGAGCTTAAACCGAAGTTGTTGTTGAAGTTTGCACCATCGATTGTGATGTTGTTTAGACGACCGTCACGACCGTTGAACGAGTTGTTTCCACCGGCTTGAGGCGTGTATTTGGTGAAGTCGTTAATAGAACGGCTAATGGTAGGAAGGGTGTTCAACGCTTTATTGGAAATGTTGAAATTACTTCCTGTTTTGGTACCGCTGTTACGAGAAGCTGTAATGGATACTTGATCGATTGATTCGATTGCAGAATTCAAATCCAAGTCTAATTTGAAGTTTTCCCCTAAAGTCAAAACGATGTCGGTTACTTTAACTGGTTTTGAACCGGGAGCAGTAATAGTTACGGTGTAAGGACCGCCAGCTTGAAGGTTGAAAAGGTCAAATGCACCGCCCTTGCGGGTTGTGGTTACGTACTTTGCATTGGTTGAAGTCAAAACGGCTTCAACATTTGCATTTTCAACGCCATTTCCTCCTGCGGTGATGGTACCACCCATGGAGGAGGTTGTTACCTGTGCAAAAGCGATAGTGCTCGTGAACAGTAACAAAGCCCATAGAGTTAATTTTCTCATGTTTTTTGGTTTGATTGGTTTGTGCGGCAAAGCAACATCAAATTCATGAATATATTGTTAACAAAATATAAAGAAAGAAGATAGTGTTTAATAAGTTACACAAACTTAAATGGGTGTTTGGTTAAATAGTTTTGTGTTCGTGAATTTATTCTGATAGTTTTGTGTTGTTCTCTGTAATAAACATGATGCGAGCTACGCATATATTTAAGGTGATTCTTTTGTTACTATTTGTAGCAATAGAAATGCGTATTTCGCCTTTGAGAGCCTGGTCTTGGATGGACATGAAATCCAGCCAAGAGTTCAAGGAAAGCAATCGCAAAATTCGCAATGTTCTTTTGGAAGCGAATACGTTTGTTTCCAAGGAAATGGGACATTGGGTAGAAATTAAAGAATCTGATTATTTACTTTTTGGGGATTCTTTGATCATTAATCCAGACGGTACGCATTTTTTGTACTCTTACAACTTTGAACGTAAAACCTTTTTGCGACTGGATAAGAGTACATTTCACGGTCATAATTTTGGTCGCAGATTATTTGTTTATAACGGGGATATTTACGCGATCGGTGGATATGGATTCTGGATTTCACATTGCAAGTTGATTCGATTCAATCGAACCAGTAGAGAATGGGATTTAGTGCATATTACGGGCCCCTTGCCCCTGCCTTCACCGGGTGCAACATTGCTGTTTGGTGATACTTTGTTTTTGTATGGAACTAGAGAGATGGGCGCTGCTCATTTGACCCGAGATCCTAAATTGGATTACTCGGTGTTTTTAATTGATTTAAAAACCTGGAAATCGTACCAACATAATTCCCCTGAAGCCATTCGTCCCACATCAAATACGCAAACATTTAATGATCAGAGAAGTAAGTATTCCGTATTTGGTAATTTTGGATCCATTGAACGAATTTTTGATAAGGTAACGGGGATTTTATATTTCAGTTTTTCGGGACCTTCCCTATATAATGGTATCGACAAAAAGCATCACAACTATCAAGATTCTATTTATAGTTTTTTGATGGGAAGTGATATTTTGGTTATAGATCGAAATGGAAGCGAACGTACTATTTCCATCCCCGAATACATTAAACTCTATTGCAATCCAGAGTGGAATGTGCGTGAAATTAAAAATTATGCTCAAACAAATGTGCACGATCCAAATGTGAAAATCAATGCTTGGATCTATATTCTGATTTTTGTATTGCTTATATCTTGGATGATTCTAGGGGTTTACTATTATCGCAATTCAAGAGGAATGACTCAAAAGTTGATTAAGCATTACAGAGAAATAGATAATACCGATATAGATGTATCTGCGCTGTTGCGATTGATAGATGGAGATTATTCGGAGAAGGAAATTGATTTAATATTGCAAATCGAACATCTCCCGAAAGTGGTCAAAAATGTAAAGAGGAGTAAATTGTTGTTTGAAATAAACGAACAGTTTCCCGGTATTATCGAGAAGATTTCTGATCCTTCACGTGAAAATACATTTATTTATCGCGTATCAAAGCGACCTTGAGATTCTTGTTAAGTTCAATTCTTTTATAGGTTTTCTAACCACGTAGAATCTTTTTTGGTAATGGTGATAAGTACTTGGAATTCGTTGTTCATTCTGGGAAGTACATCCATTTTAATGGTCTGAATTTCATTGTATTTTTCATTTACCCATTTTATTCGTTCTGTAACCAAATGTATGCCCATATTGGTTCCATCGGATCGTCTTTGATTGGATTCGGGAAGCGAGTTGTAGATAAGAATATTCAATGTAAATGGATTGGTTAAACTGATGGTTATTCCCATGGTTGGGTTCAGTTTAGTGAGCAAAACACCGTGCTTGAGTGAATTTTCTAGAAGGGGTTGAACCACTAGCGGAGGCAGTAACCAATGGTTTAGTTCAATATTGGGTTCAATATTGAGTTTGAATGTAAATTGTTTGTCTTCTTCAAAACGCATTTGCTCTAGAGACACGTACTTTTTGGCAAAATCAATTTCTTCCACTAAGGAAATCAGTTCTTTATTGGAGGTTTCCAAAAATAGACGGTTAATTTTTGCCAACTCACTGATAGCTTTTAATGCACGTTTTTGTTCAGAACGAACAATCATAGATTGCACCAAGTTCATCATGTTGAAAATGAAATGCGGATTCAAATTGGATTTTAATGTGGCCAATTCCAGTCCAATTAATCGTTGCTGCAATGAATATTTTTCCTGTTGTGAAAGATAAATAATATAAATGCCCATGAATACAATGAGTATGAGCAGTAACCAAAAGATATTATTCAAAAGTAGTCGTCTAATCACGATAAGAGGCAAGGCCATCTTTTTCCCAGTAGAAATCAAATTCAGTTGGTATTCACCTTGTTCTAAATCGTTAATCCACAAATCGCGAGAAGTATTGTGGAGTCGATAAAATTGAATTGAATCCTTGCTGGTGTACAAAATGGAAAGCAAATAACCATCATTGTGAAAAATAAAATCAGACGAATTGAATGTTAATTTGAAATTTTGACCTTCTCGAATGGAGGGTAAAATATCCTCTTTGAATACTTTAAATCCTTGGTATTCCGTTTGCCAATCAGAAACATGACCAAGGGTGTTTTGATTTGACAATGGATGAATTTCTATGAAATTTCCAGATTTTCGGTAATTAAAACCCTCTGAAATTTGCATAACATTTTTGAGTTCCGATATGCGGTTTTGCTTGTTATTCCCCAAGTAGTATTCCGAAATTAAACTCAGGCTCGGGAATTGTTTGTTAACCCCTAGTTGAATCAAGGTGTTATTTATTCCAATCCAGAGTCCTTGTTCGTTGGTTGAAATCCAATTAATTGGTTCAAGTGATAATTTTTGGAGATACACAACATTCTCTCGTTTGATTCCAATTTTTGATTCATTAATTGAATAAAAGGTGAGTTTGTCAGACTCTTGAACCAAAATTTGGTTGCCGTAGAAGTGTATTTTAAGATTGTTTAAGTTATTGGTTAATATTCCTTTGATTTCAGTTTGGTTTTCGTTTTTCAGATAAAAAACCCGCTGATTTGATGTAAGAACAATGGCAAAATCGCCGTTTGAATTTACATTTACTACAGACTGAACCCCTTTGAAAGCGTGGTCAATGATCTGTTTCCTCTCAGGGTCGTATCCGCTTAATTTTCCAAAGTAAATGGACCAATAAACAAAACCGTTTAGGGGGAAAATATATTCAGAGTTTCCGTTGAAAATCTTTTCAAAAGAATGGAGTTTGGGGTGGTAAATAAATATTCCTCGATCGGTTTGAACATATATTTGATTGTTCAATTCAATGATTTTTTTGGTACAGCCAATGGAAGGAATCGATTTCCAAGACTGATCCATCAAAGAATATACATTTAACTGTGTCTTTGACCAAGTAAACAACAAGGATGGTGTTTTGGATAACCCAACAAAATCAGTGGGAGAATGTACCCAATACTTGTAATCTTTCAAGAAATAAGCTCCATCTATGATTGATCCGTACCAAACGCCGTTGTTTTTTTTGTCGTTCGTTACACAAATTGGATAATGAACAAAGTCATTTGGAGAAACAGGTATTTGGATTAAAGCATTTTTAGGACGACTTATTCCTTTTGTGTGGCTTAAACTATTAATCGAATTGCTTCTAGCAGCATTCGCATTTGCAATTGTATGCGTCCAAATTAATCCAGAATTAAGATTGAACTGATTTCCCACACCCAAGTAAACCCCCTCATCGAATGAGGAAATATCATTAACTTGAAGCTGTTGCTCGGGTAAATTTAAATTGAAGTGGTAATGGGTAAAGGAATTGTCTTTTTGTATGGCGAAATATCCGTTGTCGTTATGACCAATAAACAATTGATCATGTGCCTCTAAGTAAACCAAGTGCGATTGACTTGGGCTCATGGCCTCAGCGGGCAGAAAATTCGAGGGAGCAGGTTTCCAATCACGAGAATTTTCCCAAATAAAAATGTGCTTTTCGGGCGTTTGGTGTGCAATACAAATCTTGCTTTTCCAAGTGAAAATATCAACAGGTGCTATCCGAGTATTTTGAATTTTTGGAGAATCAAAAATCTTGTATAGGTTCAAACTTCGAATTTCAAAGGCACCAAAATCATAAATACCTAAAATTCTATTTTGTAAAATTCGAATTCGTCGGATGCCCGGAATTTCTTTTTGACTGTATCTGCGATATAGGCTTCCTGAACCCTTATTAAAAATGTATAATCCCGAATCAAATGTGCCCACATACAGCCAATCTTTAAAATGTACAATCGACCATACTTGAGAGCGACCAATGATTTTGGTGATATAATTGTTTTTTTCTAAATGCGAAGGCGAAATTTGAATCCCAGAAGCTGTTCCAACATAAACGGTACCAGCATCATCCAAACAAACCGTTCTAACGGTATTTGAAGGTAGTCCCTTATCAACGTGAAATTCCTCTCCAACCGATTGTTGGGCAAGCAATTGACATCCACAAATCAGCCATATAAATAACAAGAATTTACGCAAAAAAGGCATAATTTGATGTTGTTACTGATGCAATGGATGGAATTTTAATGTGGGAAATGAATAAAAGTTCAACTACAATAGCTCTTGCAGGAGTTTTTTGCCTGTTTTTGAAAGACCAATAAATTGACCTGTTTTCAGGTTGATTTGGCCGCTTCTAAAACTAGAAATTTGTTGAATGGGAACAATATACGAACGGTGAACGCGCACAAAATTCTTAGGCAATTGGCCTTCAATATTTTTGAGCGTTTTTGAAGCAATATAGTTCTTGAATTGAGTGATGATTTTGGAATATGCACCGCAAGCTTCAATAAATAAAATATCAGTAAACGGAATCATGATGTTATCTCCGCCGTCTTTGATGATCAAATGCACGCTGTCTTTCTCAATGGCCTCATCAGTCGAGTTCGATTCTTCGATTAGTTTTTCAAGACGTTTTCTAAATCGAAGAATTTCGGTTTCGTCCAACGGCTTCAGCAAGTAATCAAATATATTGTTTTGAATGGCCTTAATTGCGTATTGGGAATGCGCACTTATAACCACTACGGGAATGTCATTGCTGATTTTTGGCGCAAATGAAAGGCCGTTTTCCCCGCGTAATTCAATATCAGTAAAAACAATGTCTGGTTGAAATTCGTCAATTGCGTTTTCAGCGTCGGTTAAGTTAGCTACGGAGTGCATTTCACCAATGATATCATTCAGGTATTCTTTAAAATAGAACTCGATCATTGTTCGTCCGGAAAGTTCATCATCGATTATTAGAGCTTTTAGTTTTCCGTTACCTGTCATGGTTGTAAAATAGTTTGAAAGTACCTCAAATGTAATGTTACTTTGCGATAAATGATTGAAATATTTTCACAAGATAATATAAATTTAGCGAGTGTATCACTTACAGGAGCAGAAATTGTAAAATTGAAGAAGTCATCCCCCGTAACCACAGAAAAATCTGTTTTTTGGGATGTGGATGAGGTGTTTTGGAATCGCGTTTCTCCCATACTTTTTCCATTGGTGGGGAAGGTTAAAAACAATCAATTTCAAGTACATGGATCGAATTTCGAGCTTCCTCAACACGGATTTGCACGCAACAACGAGTTTCAGTTACTTGAGTGCCATTCCAATTACTGCAAGTTGTTGTTATCGCATAATTTTGAAACATTGAAAGTGTATCCGTTTGAATTTCAACTGATTGTGGAGTATCGAATGCTTGAAAATGGAATTCATGTGAAAAACACCGTAATAAATCCATCCAAAAACAACGATTTGTATTACAGTATTGGCGCCCATCCCGGGTTTCAATTGTATTCTCCGTTGGAAGATTATTCCATCGAAATGGAAGACACAAATGGACAAACCATGACTGGTAATTTTTCACTAGAACGCCACTTGATTCAACAAGGATTGTACACCGGTGAAACCGAATGGGTGAAATTTGATAACGGTCGACTAGCGCTCAACCACCATTTGTTTCAGTCAGATGCCATCGTGTTTAAAAACGAAGGTATTTCGAGTATTTCTATTTTTCGGGGGATGGAATTGCTGGTTAAACTCAGCTGCAAAACCGCTCCGTATTGGGGAATTTGGACAAAACCTGGCGCACCATTCTTGTGTTTAGAACCCTGGAACGGAATTGCCGATCACGTCAATCACAATGGCAATTTTTTGGAAAAAGAAGGTGTACAAAAATTACCGCCTCAGCAATCAGAAGTATTCGAATATCAGATTTTCTATTGATTTTCCCAGAGCATTACCGATTCTTTCCTCTTTATTTTTTGAGTTTCAGTCATCAAAATCTCATCAACGAATTCTATTCTACGAGGTCGTTCATAAGGATTTTGCCAATGCATTTGTGATAAAGTATCGATCAAACCTTGTTTGAGCAGATGCGTTGAATTCGGTGTTTTAGTAGTTAACGAGTCAGCGGATTTAGTATGAATTTCTTTCGGATTATTCTGAAATTCCATCGGGTTGTTTTGGATACCCATCGTTTTTTTGATAAACAATGTCAATTCTTGTCCCAAGGATTCGTGCGACATTCCCCAACAAAAAAAGTCCGTTTCGTTCCAATTTAGCTGCCGCCGAATATACTTTTCAACGGTTTCAAGTTGAATTTTCACACCACCAGAATTGATGGTAAAATCCGATCTACCCAACCAACGAAACTGTTTGCAATTTGGATGAATTTCAACGATATCCTGCGTAGTCATCCAAGTGTCTGAAGCCAGTGGACTGTTGATCATTAAACATCCCAACTCATTGATTTTGATTTCAATATGATCCGTAAGTTGATACCATTCTTCACCTAGTTTTCTTCCGGCAAAATGCGAATAAGTTTCTGTCATTCCGAAGGTATGTATAAACTGGATTTCTGGAAATTCGGCAATTAATTCTTTTTCCAACGCATCCGAAACTTCGCCTCCACCAATTAGTACATTTTTGAACTGCTTGAGTCGGTTGCGCGATTCAGGCAATTGTAAAATGTGATATAACTGATGAGGAGTAAAAGAGGCAATGGTGCAATCTTGGGGTAGATTCAAATCCATGAGCGGATTCGACGATGGAGTAACCTGGTAAAAAGGTTGATTCCAAACCATCGCCCGTACCACCTGCATAAATCCTCCGACTTTGGTCAAAGGTAAACAAATCAGTTGTTTGCCTGGACTGGTAATAAAGTGTTTTAATGTTTGTTGCGCACTCCAAATTAAACTGCTGCGCTGCAACAGGAAAGGTTTGGGTTGACCAGTGCTGCCTGAAGTGGTAATGGAAAACCCCGTTTGTCCTGCTTTCCAGCGCTGCACAATATCTTCAACTTCATGACTCATGGGGTGTTTTAACTAAACGCAAACTCTTTTAACAGCTTCACGCATTGATCAATTTCATCTTTGGTGTTGTAGTAATGGGTCGAAATTCGGATGGAATCCAATCCATTTTCAGCAACATGTCGCAAAATTATACCTTTTGAACGAGCATGGTTCACAAATCCGGAATTCGGGTTTTCTTTTTTTGTTTTTTGGGAATTGATTTTAAATCCAATTTGTGCACCTCTTGAAATGGATTCTGTTGGAGTGAGCATTTGAATGCCATCACCAATGGCTAATAGTTCATTTTGTAGGTATCCCGACAAAGATTTAACCCGTTCTTCAATTCGATTCGTTCCAATTTTTTGGTACAATTCCAGAGCTTTTTCTGCACCTACCCACAAGGGTCCCGAAAAGGTTCCATAACTGTATCGAGATGCTTTATTAATGGGGTCGGACAGGAAGGGTGGATTTTGATTCATATTGAAATTATCCAAACTGTAAGCCGCTACATGGGTTATTTTCGTTTGAGCTATTCTGTTTTCGTTGATGTAAAGCCATCCAGTACCTATGGGACCTAAAACCCATTTATGAAAGCATCCAGCGTAATAATCACATCCTAAATCTTTCACATCAAATTCAATCATTCCCAACGGATGCGCACCATCCACACATGAAATAATGTTCTTGGCTCTTGCCACGGTACACATTTCTTTAATGGGTAAAATTTGCCCAATCGTACAAGGAATATGGGGGATGGCGAATGCGCGTGTTTTGGAGGTAATGGCTTTTTCAAATCGGTTGAGAGTTTCGGCTGCAGTATTGGCAATTTCGAAGGTTTTTATCACTATTCCGTCGAGTTTTGCGCGATGCAACCAAGGGGCACAACCGCCAACGTGTTCGTGGGTGGTCATGAGAACTTCATCGCCTTTTTTTAGGGGGATCCCCCAGCAAATATGATTGATGCCTTCGCTTACGTTTTTGGTGATACCAATTTCTTCGGGTTTGGCGCCGATGATTTTGGCCAAACTGGCTTCCAATGTTCCGTTATGTGCAGGATAGGCTGCGTTTTCGGCAATGCTTTTAAACTCATTGTTTACGGCTTGCAACACGGGGTAGGGCGTAACGCCCATGGTTCCATTATTGAGGAAAACACGGTCTGTTTTTAGGGGAAATAACTCGCGAATAGAGGCGAAATAATCATCTGCGTTTAAATCGGTTTCTGCATCTTGACTCAAGGAGTTCCAAGCCCATTTCGCTTGTGCATCTTCAAAGGAAGTAGCAGCGGCCAAGCTTCCCCCGAAAAATAAAAATGAACGACGTTTCATAGCATTCAGTTGGTAGAGGTGCAAGATACGTTTTTTAGATGTATTTTTGCATTTTGGCGATTTTTGCGAAAATTGCCTCTTTGTTTTTGTTAATTATTGAAAATCAATCGAATAAGGTATAGATAGGATATGAATGTTTTAGGGATAATGAGTGGATCGAGCATGGATGGCATCGATTTGGCGCTGTGCAAAGTGGAAAAGGCAGGGAATCAGTTTACTACAGAAATTTTAAAGGCAATTACCATTCCCATGAACGAAACATGGCGTGTGCGTTTGTCTCAAGTGAAATATCAAACCCCCGAAGTATATGCAAAAACCGATATTTTCTTTGGAAGATATTTGGGTGAATTGGCCGATGCATTCAGAAAAGAAACAGGTTTGCACGTGGATTTAGTTGCATCGCATGGACATACAGTGTTTCACAATCCTCAAAAGTGGATGACCTCTCAAATTGGAGATGGAGCTACATTGTATGGCACCTGTGGAATTCCAGCAGTAACGAATTTCCGTCGTGCAGATGTTGCAGCGGGTGGACAAGGTGCTCCCTTGGTTACATTGGGTGATGAAATGCTTTTCAACGAATACGATGTGTGTTTGAATTTGGGTGGCTTTTGCAATATTTCCATGAAGACTTCAAAGGGTCGTGTGGCTTTTGACGTTTCTCCATGTAACATTGTGTTGAACCGTTTGGCACGTGAAAAGAAATTGAAATATGATGAAAATGGGGCTATTGCAGAAAGCGGAAGCATTATTTATCCGTTGTTGGAACAATTAAATCAAATCCCTTTTTACCAAAAATCTGCACCTAAAAGTTTGGGCAGAGAATGGATTAACAAAGAATTTTGGCACATAGTTCGTGATTTTGATGATCATTCTGTTGAAGATCGCATGAAAACGTTGGTGATGCACATTGCCGTTCAGATTGCCAATGCTGTTGAAATGTATGCGGAAAAGTCGCTTTCAGAAATGAAAATTCTCGTTACAGGAGGTGGAGCCTTCAATCAAACGTTAATGGATTACATCTCTTCAGAATCGGATGCCCAAATTGTAATTCCTGATGAGCAAATCGTTAACTTCAAAGAAGCCATGGTGTTTGCTTTATTGGGAGCAATGCGCGTTCATGGTGTTCCGAATGTGATGCATGAAAGTACTGGCGCAAAAGTTCCAGTTGTCGCAGGATCTTTGGATGGACATTTGGTCTTGAGTTAAACCTGGAATAACATCACCCGAGATAATATCCCCCGAAAAAACATCCCCCGAAAAAGAAAATACAAATTCAAACGCCTTGAAAACGGGCGAAAGTTGAGTAAAAAATAATTAATAAATCAACCCTTAAAACCAATATTGTGAAATTAGAAAAGCTGATCGACAAATTTGAAAACAAGCAACCCGAAATCGTATTTGCTTGGAAAGATTCTGAAACCGAAGCCGAAGGCTGGGTCGTAATAAATTCCTTGAGAAACGGTGCTGCCGGCGGTGGAACCCGTATGCGTAAAGGATTGAATCAGCGTGAAGTGGAGAGTCTTGCTAAGACCATGGAAGTGAAGTTTACTGTCGCTGGTCCTCCAATTGGCGGGGCTAAATCGGGTATCAATTTTGATCCAGCAGATCCTCGCAAAAAAGATGTTTTAAAGCGTTGGTATAAAGCCGTTCGTCCGTTGTTAAAGAACTACTACGGCACAGGTGGAGATTTGAACGTGGATGAAATTCATGAAGTAATTCCGATGACGGCTGAATTGGGTATTTTGCATCCCCAGGAAGGTGTGGTTAATGGACATCTTACTTCCTACACACCGGAAGAGCGCTTGAAAGCGATTTCGCGTTTGCAGGAAGGCGTTTTGTTGCCGATTGTTGACGAGCGTTTGACTCCAGATGTAGCTAAGAAATTTACCATTGCCGATATGATTACCGGTTGGGGAGTTGCTGAAGGTGTTCGTCATTATTACGAGGTGTATGGTGGATTCATGAATAACAAATTGGCAATTATTCAAGGATGGGGAAATGTTGCAGCAGCAGCAGCGTTTTATCTAACTAAATACGGAGTTCGTATTGGCGGAATTATTGACCGTAACGGAGGAATTATTTCCAAGCAAGGTTTGGGTTACGAAGAAATCGTGGAGTTGTTTTTAACTCGCGATGGAAATGCATTAAATGCGCCTAATATGTTGTCGTTTGATGAAGTGAATGCTCAAATTTGGGATTTGCCTGCGGAAATTTTCATTCCCGGTGCTGCTTCACGTTTGGTTACGGAAGACCAAGTGAATCGCATGGCTAAAGCGGGAATTGAAGTGATTTCATGCGGTGCGAACGTGCCGTTTGCTGATTCTGAAATTTTCATGGGTCCGATCAGCCAATTGGCCGATTCTCAAATGGCGGTTATTCCTGATTTTATTGCCAACTGCGGTATGGCGCGTGTTTTTGGTTATTTGATGAAGCAAGACGCAGAGGTTACGGATGTGGCTATATTTAAGGATGTTAGTAACATCATTCGCAGTGCTGTCATGCGCGTTCATCAATTCAATCCAAAATCAACCGGTATTTCTGCTAAGGCGCTGGAAATGTCGTTGACTGATTTGGTGGGTTAATTACAGATTGTTCCAGTTTTTTTGGTTTCGGGGGATGGGAATTCTGAAGTAACCAAATTGCCAAACTGAAATTTTAAAACGTATAATTTAGAATATTAAAATGAACAAGCACAACACAACTATAACCGAACGTTTTTGCAAATACGTTCAGGTAGATACTCAAAGTGATCCTGAATCGACTACCTTCCCCAGTACTGAAAAACAAAAAGATTTGAGCCGAATTTTGGTTCAAGAATTGTTGGATATGGGTTTGGAAGACGCACATTTGGATGAGTTTGGATATGTATATGCTACTTTAAAATCAAATGTGAATCATGCAGTTCCCGTAATTTGTTATTGTTCGCACGTGGATACGTCACCCGATTGCACGGGTGCTGGTGTGAAACCATTGGTTCACACCAATTACCAAGGACAAGATTTGGTTTTGCCTGATGATACTACACAGGTAATTCGTACCTCTGAACATCCTTATTTATTAGAGAAAATTGGTGAAGACATTATAACTGCTTCAGGAACCACACTTTTGGGTGCGGACGATAAGGCTGGAGTGGCGGTGATTATGGACTGCATTCAACGTTTCGTTAATAATCCAGAATTGCCTCACGGAGATATTCGAGTGTTGTTCACACCGGATGAAGAAATTGGTAGAGGGGTTGATCATGTTGATATTAAGAAGTTGGGCGCTGATGTAGGATACACATTAGATGCAGGAGAGCGCGGATGCTATGAAGATGAAACGTTTAGTGCTGATGGTGCAACGGTTCATTTTTATGGGGTTTCTGCACACCCTGGATATGCTAAAGATAAATTAGTGAATGCATTGAAAATCGCTGGTGATTTCATGAGTCGTTTACCCAAGAATAGTTGGAGTCCAGAAACTACATCGGATCGCGAAGGATTTGTACACCCCGTAACGATGGGTGGAGTAGCCGAGCATGCTTGGGTGAAGTTTATTATTCGTGATTTTGAAACGGCTAAATTGCATGAACATGAAAATCGTTTGGAATCGTTGATGAACGAAACGGTTAAAGATTATCCAGGAGCAACAGCAAAAATGGAAGTAAGCGAGCAATACCGCAACATGAAAGAAGTGGTTTCTTTGAATCCACGCATTTCTGAATATGCTATTGAAGCAATCAAACAGGCGGGGATTGAACCGCAATTGACCAGTGCTCGCGGGGGTACCGATGGTAGTCGCTTGAGTTTTATGGGATTGCCTTGTCCGAACATTTTTACAGGAGAAATGGCGTTTCATGGCAAGCATGAATACGTTAGTGTTCAGGACATGGAGAAGGCGAGTGAAGTATTAATACACTTGTCGCGTTTGTGGGTAGAGGGATCGAAATAACTTCGAGAAAATCAAAATAATATGCATAAAAAAAGGGGCGAAAGCCCCTTTTTTGTGTCTATAAATGATTTATAAAATGGTTATTTCAATTAACTGTTGAATTCTGTTTGAGCAAGTTTGAGCAATTCAATTAAGCAATGCTACCGACTGATTTCAAGTGGTATAAATGAGAACGTACAGCGGCGATGAAAGTTGGAACTTCATTGTACTTAACGTTAAAATCAGCACATGTCTTTTTAACGATTTCATTAATTTTAGGATAGTGTATATGGCTGATTTTTGGGAACAAATGATGTTCAACTTGGAAATTTAATCCACCCAAAGCCCATGTTAAGAATTTACTCTTTGTACTAAAGTTAGAAGTGGTGTGAATTTGGTGGGTAGCCCAATCATCTGTAACATGTATTGCGTCTAAAACGATGTTTTGCTTTTTAGCCTCTTCATAATCAGTAACATAAGTAGTTTCTTCAACCACGTGTGCTAATTGGAATACAATAGTAATGATGCTTCCACAAAGGGCAGCCATAGCAAAGTAACCAATTACAGCAGTTTTCAAACCGATAGCAAGTGCAGGTAAAAATAAGAAAACAGCTAAGTAAATAACTTTAGAGCTCCAAAATTCCAAGTGCTGCACCCATCCAAATTTCGATTTGAACGGACGGTCAACTACTTTACCACTGAAGTACTTTTTAAAATCTTGAATATAAATCCAAGATAAGTAAGTAATCATGTACAATGGAATTACGTAGATATGTTGGAATTTGTGGAACCAAAGTTTCTTTTTAGATGGATTAACTCTTAGGAAAGGCCAGATGTCGATATCTTCATCTGCTCCTTCGATATTGGTGTAGCTATGATGGGAAATATTGTGTTTCTCTGCCCACATGAAAGCGTTTCCTCCTAAAATATTTAGTGATGTAGCCATTAGGTTGTTGACCCACGCTTTATCGGAGTAACTTCCATGAGCGCCATCATGCATTACGTTAAAACCAATACCGGCGAACCAGATACCTAAGGTTGCGTATACCACATAAATCCAGTTGGAATCAGCCGGTACAAAGTACAAAGAAGCGTAATTCAATCCCAATAGGGTACCAAGGATTATGGTTTTGGAATACAGCTTCCAGTTTCCTGTAGGTTTGATGTTGTTTTCGGTGAAATAATCGTTGATTCGGGTGCGGAGAGTAGAGAAAAATTCTGCATTTCTTCCTTCAAAACGGATGGGAGTCATTATAAATTCTAATATTTACAAATATAGTCAAAGTGGTTTGAATAAGCACGAAAAATCAGCTAATTCGATTCTTCTTCATGATGATGATGTGCTTTTTTTGTCGAAATTTTAAGAATAAAGTACAAAGGACAAAATCCTATAACACTGGTAATTAAAAAAATAGCACATACAGAAATAATAACGAGAGCAAGTTTTTCTTGTGGAATATTTCCGCCAATATAAAGGCCCAAGAGAATGAAAGCAATGGAAATCCGGATTGTTTTATCAAGAGTTCCCATGTTCTTTTTTAAAAAATTCATGACGATTGAATTTGGGGTAAAGTTCAAATATAAGATTTTCAATTCAACTTATTGTTACTTTTACTATTTGTAAAAAATACACATAAGCCCCTATAATTTTAGAATTACGCTTAGATTTGTGCTATGGAGTTAACCGACAGAGCTTTTTGGTCGAATTATTGGCGAAATAAAAAAGAACTTTACGAACAGCCAGTAAACTCAGACTATCTTTTCACCCCGCTATTTGCCAAACACATTCAAAAATATACCCCTCAATCTGCAGTAGAATTAGGTGGATTTCCAGGCACATTTTCTGTCCATTTGCATCAAAAATTCAATGTTAAAACCACATTGGTGGACTATTTTATTGACGAAGATTTGCTCAAAGGATTTTTTAATGCCAATGGAATAAAGGAAAATGAATTGAGTTGGAAAGAAGCCGATGTCCTTTCAAACGATCCAGTTCATGCCCAATTTGATTTGGTGTTTTCGATTGGATTGATTGAGCATTTTGAAAATACGGGTAGCATTTTGTATGCACACCGTAGATATGTTAATCCCAATGGATCGATGTTGATTATATTACCCAATTTTAAAGGAATAAACGGTTGGTTTCAGCGCGTATTTGATCGGGAGAACTACGACAAACATTTCATTCAATGCATGGATCCTCAATTGCTCAAAAATGAAATGAAAAACTTGGGCTTTAAAGATATTGATGCGGATTATTTTGGTGGATTTACGATCTGGTTGGAGAATTATTCTACGCAAAAATCATGGGTCAAGGCTTGGTTTAAAATGGTTTGGAGCCTAGGTAAGATTGTTTCTAAAGTGTTGCCTATTAAAGGCAAATCGTTTTCTCCGTATATTTATGTAACGGGACAACTTTAATACACAAAATCAGGTAATAAATCGTACGTTTAACGGAACAATTTTCATCGCAGCAGGAAAACAATACACTTACCGGAACAATTTTAATCCATGAAAACCAAAGAAGAAATAGTAAATAACTGGTTACCAAGATATACGGGTAGAGAGTTATCGGAGTTTACACCCTATATTTTATTGACTAATTTCAGTAACTACTTAGAAATTTTTGCAAAAAAGTACCAAGTTGAAATCAAAGGACAAGGAAAGCCTTTTCAATCGGTAATTGCTGATGGAATTACGTTGATTAACTTCGGTATGGGCAGTGCAATGGCTGCAACAACTATGGATTTATTAACCGCCATTGAGCCTCAAGCTGTTTTGTTTTTGGGTAAATGCGGCGGCTTGAAAAAGAAAAATAAATTGGGTGATTTGATACTGCCCATCGCAGCTATACGTGGCGAAGGTACCTCCAATGATTATTTTCCACCAGAAGTGCCTGCGTTACCTTCTTTTGCGCTGCAGAAAGCCATTTCAACTACCATTCGGGAATACGAATTGGATTATTGGACGGGAACGGTTTACACCACCAATAGACGAGTTTGGGAGCACGATGGCGGCTTCAAAGAATATTTGGAACGAATTCGTGCGATGGCCATAGATATGGAAACGGCCACCATTTTTAGTGTGGGATTTTATAACAGCATTCCTACAGGTGCTCTGCTGTTGGTAAGCGATCAACCTATGACGCCAGAAGGAGTTAAAACGGCAGAGAGTGATCAAAAAGTGACATCTTCATTTGTTGAAAACCACATTTCGATTGGAATTGATTCCTTAAAGCAATTGATTAATAACGGACAAACCGTGCGCCATTTGAAATTCTAGTTATTTTGAACTGTGTCATTTTTCAAACGGCGCAAGATTCATTCGTTTATTTCTGTAAAGTAGCTTCTTTTTGTTTTTGAGCTGCTTCAATTATTTTCTGAACCTGTTGTTGAGCAGTTTGTTCTACCTGAACTGCGCGCATCTCAGCTTCTTGCTCAGTGCGTTGTGCTAAATCACCGTTTTTAGCGCGAATAGCATCTGCTTTTTTCGCCGCTTCTTTCTTTAATTTATCAGCAGCCTTTTTCGCTGCAATTTTTTCAATTTGAGTCGTAGCTCTCGACATTAAAGCATCGATTTCATCGTTTGCTTTTTTCTCTGCTTCGGCAGCTAGACGCTCACCTTCAGCTCTTTGTTTGGTGGCTAATTCTTTGCCCTCACTTCGAATTAATTCGGCTTTTTTACGGGCTTCTTCAATGATTTTTTCACCTTCATCGTGAGCACGCTTCAATACGTCATCGGCAGCTGCATTCGCTTTTTCCATAGCTTTGCCTTTTGCTTGATCTACATATTGTCCTACCATTTCACGTCCGAATGCTTTCCAATTGATATTCACTTTTGGATTTTGAACGGTACCGGTAATCGTCATAGGCACAGATTTTCCTTCTGCAGTAATCCTTCCCCCGAAATTAATAGTTTGATCCAACGCCACGCCGCCTCTCAATTTCATGGAAGAGCCTTTGGGCAAGGTCAGTGTAAGAGAATCCTTCATATTTAACTTGCCATTTTCAATTGCAAATCCCAATTTAGTTGGTTTGATTCCCATTTTTTCATTCATGCCCCATTTGAATTGATCGGCCACTTGTTTGAGCCAGGAAGGCAGTTGCATTTCCCCTTTAATCACGTTCAATAAACCGTTGGCAGAAACTTGATTCAAATCCACGGTCATATCCTCACCCAACACGGTTTTACCGCCCAAGTTCAAGTCCATCAAACCTTGAACATCTTTCAGTGCAGGTGCAAAAGATTTTGCCATACCAAAATTCTGAGCTATTTCCTTGGGCACAAAATTCATGATAGAGAAGTTCCCTGAAGCTAATGGCTGGCCACCCGCTTGATAGGAATATTTCGCTTCATTCAAAGAGAATTTACTTCCCCAAAGATTAGCCGCAACGGGAGAAATTGTTAATTCTCCGTTTTCAACGTTCATTTTAGCTACGCAATTTTGCAAATTATAATCCTGGAACTTCAATTGATCCACATTTGCAGCAAATTCAAGGTTTAGATTTTTGGGGATGGAAGGTGCGGACATAGCGGCTTCGCTGCTGCTGGAGTCTACGGTTGCAGTGGATTCGTCAGCGGGCATCCATTCATTCAAATCGATGGATTTACTATTGATTGCCAAATTACCCATCAGCACTTCGCCATTTAGGAAATATCCCAAGAAATTTTTCAATCCACCGGTAATATTCATGCTCGACTTACCATAACTCAAACCAGTAGCATTCAGGTCGAAAGTTTTGGGTGTAGCGGTCATGGTTAATGAAGGAATGTTCAACGGCAACAAATCGGGTGCGGTGTAGTTCAAACCGTTGATTTGAATTTTTCCAGAAGCTTTCAGCGCATCGGCATTTCCAGATTTTACTTGAGAATATCGTCCATCAAATTGCAAGTCGGACGCAATTTTACCCACCAATTTGGTGCCTTTGTCCAGCGGCATGAATTGTGTCCATTTGTTTAGATCCACTTTAGCAAAGAACTTCGCTCTTCCATAAGGATTGCTCATTGGAGTGGTTAAGTACAAGGATAAATCGATGGGATCTCCTCCCAAACTCATAGCGAATTTCTTCAAATCTACGGTGGTGTTATCTGGATTTCCGTCGGCATTTTTAACATTTAAATCTACGTTAATACCTGAAACTGAAGCGGGTAAACCGGGATATTGAAAGGATGAATTATCGACTTTTAGGGTAATATCGGTTGAAGGCATGCGGATATCATCCATTATACCTTTTATAGCTGCATGAACCGACATTTTACCTGAAGCTTTTACTTGGTCAAAGTCTTTTGTGTAAGCACCGGGAATGATAGAAAGTAAAGATTTAAATTCAGATGAAGGCACAGAAATATCCATGTCCATGTCCATATTGGTATCATTCATTTGTAGCCATCCTTTCAATACAAGAGGAAACTCATTCAATTTGGCCTCAATTCCCCCGAAATCAAAACGGAAGGTATTGAAATTCATGTTGATGGTGCTGTTGGATGCCAATTTGGTTTTAGAAAGGAGGGTCATACCACCGAACGACATATCGAGAGTTTCAGCGTCTAATTCATTTTTCAATGAAAAGTCATCGCCTTTGAAACTTCCATTACCATCAAAATTGAACCCAGTGAGGAACATGTTGAAATCCATGGAATGATCTACATAGCCAATACGTGCATTTTCAACCACGATGCTCTCCAATTTCATGTTCATGGGTTCGCTTTTTGCGGTGTCGATGGTAGCGGTTGAATCTACTTTTGCGATATCGAAATTAGCACGTCCGCTTTCTAGGAATATGATGTTGATTAAAGGATTGTTGAGGTAAATTTTATTGATGGTCATGGGTTTACCATTTCCCAAAACCGATTGTATGTCGATGGTTAATCGCATTTTATCCGAAGCAAAAAGTGTGTCTTTGGCAAAAGAGTCGATGCCTACCACTTTGAGATTGTTTATTCCAACGGAGATATTCGGGAAGTTTCGAATTAACGAAAGGGAAATATCGTCGTCGAATGTAATTTTGGCATTAACGGAATTGTTGGTTGATTCTTTGATGCTGGTTAAGATTTTACCTTTAAAAGCGAAAGGCAAAATAAGTAGGATTAAGAATAAAACGCCGAGAGTGGCTGCTATACGAATTCCCCATTTTTTCATATTGCGAAGGTATAAAATTAACTGATAGTTTGTTGTAGAGGTTTCTCTGAAAATCGATCGGATTTGATTAACTTCGCCTAAAATTGGATAAAATATGATGACAGGCTTAACCCACTTACACAATTTCTTGAGATGGATTGTGTTGGTACTGTTGATTTGGTCAATGGTAAATGCGTTTTTGAATAAAAACGGTAAAGAAACACGTTTTCTAACTATTTCATCCCACGTAATGTTGCTATTGGGCTTGATCCAATGGTTTGTTGGCGTTTGGGGATTGAAGTTGATTCAAACCTTAGGAATGAAAGAAGCAATGGGCAATCCAGCAGCTCGTTTCTTCTCTGTGGAACATCCGTTAACCATGATTATCGCTATTGCTTTAATTACGGTGGGTGGTGTTTCTGTGAAAAAAGGAAAAGACAACGCAAAGTGGTTTTATTTGGTTGCGTTGTTGTTGATTTTAGCTCGCATTCCTTGGCCATTTATGGAGCCAGGTATTGCACGCGGTTTATTTCCCGGAATGGGAGCGTAAGGAATATTTTTGATGGGTTTTATTGAGAATTCATCTCAAATATAATCGACGTTTTAAATACATAATCTATCGAAATGGCACCCTTTGAGGTGCCATTTTTATTAAATTCGCGTTTTACTGAAAATTGCCTTGTAGTACATTAACCAAATTCAAATAGCAAGTAAAACAGATCTATGAAAAAATCTCAAATATTGATTATCGTATTGATTTCCAGTATCTCTGGATTTTTAGGAGCTTTTGCTTATCAATGGATCAAAGGCTCGGATGTGGCATGGTTGAAAGTTGCAGAAAACGGTGTTCCATCGCGAATGGCAGCCTCTGGCTTTGATTTGGATGCCTTTGAATCCGCTAGCGCAACATCAACTCCCACCGTTGTGTTTATTAAAACACTCTCGACCGTTCAATATGAGAGCCCGTTCGGTGCGTTTTGGGATTTTGATCCATTTGGATCCCGTGGACAAGCCACAAGCACAGGCAGCGGAGTGATTGTGAATCCCGATGGTTACATTGTAACCAATTACCACGTAATTCAAGGTGCTGAGAAAATTTCAGTGGTTTTGAATAAAAGCAAAAAGGAATATGTAGCCAAGGTTATCGGAACGGATCCGAGTTCCGATTTGGCATTGATAAAAATTGAAGAACGCGATTTACCAGCTGTGGTTTTTGCCAATTCCGACGATGTCAAAGTAGGAGAGTGGGTTTTGGCCGTGGGAAATCCATTCAATCTGAATTCAACCGTAACAGCAGGGATTGTTAGTGCCAAAGGACGAAATATCAATATTGTAAAAAATCAGTTTCCCATCGAAAGTTTCATTCAAACCGATGCGGCAATTAATCCTGGAAATTCCGGAGGAGCATTGGTCAATCTAAAAGGTCAACTCGTTGGAATTAATACAGCCATTCAATCGAACACCGGAAGTTATACGGGTTACGGCTTTGCCATCCCCAGTAACATCGTTCAAAAAATCGTAAAAGATTTTATTGAAAAAGGGGAAGTGCAGCGCGCCTTTACCGGGTTTGAAGTGGGTGCCGTGAGTCCTGAGGAAATGTCAGCATTGAAATTGGCCAAAGAGCCGGTAAAGATAAAGGCGTTGTTGGAAGATGGTCCTGCTGAAAAATCGGGATTAAAACGAAATGATGTCATCGTTAAAATTGGCAATGTAGAAGTAGATGGACGTTCTAGTTTTGATGAGTTTTTGGCGTATCAGCGTCCGGGAAATGTAGTGCCTTTAGAAGTGATCCGCGAAGGTGAACGCAAGAAAATTACCTTGACTTTGATTGATAAAAAGACTCAAAATGAGTTAAGTATGAAGGGCGTGGTGCGTTCCAAGTATTTAGGTGCCGATTTTCAGGCTCTGACTTCCTCAGAAAAAGAGCGTTTAGGCTTGAATAATGGTGTGAAGATCATGAATATTCAACGCGGTGGCGCTATTTCTCAAATGGGTTTGCCAAACGGATTTACTGTCGTTGAATTCAACGGCAAGAAGGTTGTGGAAGCGGAGGATTTGGTGGCTGCACTCGAGGGTCAATCGGGAAGAATTGAAATCAAGGGCAAAGATTCAAACGGAAGCGGAATGAGCTTTTCATTCTTCCGATATTGATTTTGATTTACCTTTGTGCTTATGATTAAGCAACCCCAAATTCCATTGCTGCATCACGCAGATAGTTCTTCGTTTTTTGTATTGGCTGGTCCTTGTGCTATTGAAGGACGTGATATCGCCTTGAAAACAGCAGAGGAATTAGTTAAAATTTGTGACTCATTGTCCATTCCCTTAGTTTTTAAAGGTTCATACCGAAAGGCAAATCGTTCTCGTATAGATTCTTTTACGGGTATTGGGGATGAAAATGCATTAAAGATTTTAGGTGAAGTACGCAGCCAATTTGGTGTTCCAGTAGTAACAGACATCCACGAATCACACGAAGCAGCGATGGCAGCTGAATACGTAGACGTTTTACAAATTCCGGCATTTTTATTCCGTCAAACCGAATTATTGGTTGCAGCGGCAAAGACGGGGAAGTTCGTGAATATAAAAAAGGGTCAATTTGCTGGAACCGACGCCATGCGTCATGCAATGCAAAAATGCATTGACTCGGGGAATGATCAAATTATACTGACTGATCGCGGAAATAGTTTCGGTTATACGGATTTAATTGTGGATTTTAGAAACATTACGGAAATGAAAACCTTCGGTGCACCTGTGGTGATGGATATTACGCATAGTTTGCAGCAGCCGAATCAATCTTCTGGGGTAACTGGTGGAAAACCAGAGTTGATTGAAACCATTGCAAAAGCAGCAATAGCTGTGGGCGCAGATGGTTTGTTTGTTGAAACGCATCCAGATCCATCCAGTGCAAAGAGTGATGGCGCAAACATGTTGCCTTTAAGTGAATTTAAGGCGTTAATGGAAAAGTTGCTGAGAATTCGTCAGGCAATACTTTGATTAAATGTTGATTGATAATAAAAAAGGCGCCATTGGCGCCTTTTTTATTTATATCGATTAGTGAATCTTATTTGGTTTTGGTAGCAGGAGTTTTTGCTGGTTTTGCAGGCTTTGGTTTTTTCACTGCCTTTTTAGGAATCAATACCAACTCATTGTCCTTCTCGAATGAGGTAGCCTTGAAGTATTTGGTTAAAGTTTTCTTACCAAGTACTGGAGTTTCAACTTTTTCAGTGATGGTGAATTGAACACCTTTTAAAGGATATTCACCCAACATCACGTCTTCAACTACAAACTTATTAGAAGGCAATTTTACTTTACCAACTTTGAATTTTTCACCTTCTACGAAGTCTTTCTTCTTGATTAATTTCTTTTTGTACCATTCTGCAGCCAAAGCAGGAGGAACAGCGTCTAATTTACCATTGAAATCATAATGGAACATAACCGCCTCAGTTCCTGCAATCATTACAGATACCGCTTTTTTATCGCCATCTTTAGAAATAGTCAATTTAACTGCATTGCTTAACTCAGACGCAGGAACGGCTTCAACCAATTTCTCTTTAGCTGCTTTTTCTGCTGCTTGTAATGAGTCTCTGTAAGTTGAACCTTTGTTAACGTTGTTTACATCTACGTCTTGGTTAACTTGAACACGTGATTTCTGATTTTCAAATTCAAAACGAACTGTAGTACGACGATTTTGTTGATGTTGATATTCATCACAGGGGATGTATGGTTTACCATCCATAATGACTATTTCAGAAGCTTTATACTTATCATAGTAACTATTGATAACATTACCTCTCTTATCCTTTTCAACAATCATTTTACGAGTGCGATCTGCGATATAAGGCGTGAAGCCTGCTTTTTCAGCGCCTTCACATTTACAATCATTGATCAATTCTTTTTCACCATAACCAACGGCGCGAATACGTGCACTGTCGATATTCCAACGGCGCATCAAATAACGGCGAGCGCTGTCTGCACGACGTTGAGCCAAACGAGTGTTATAGTCAACGGATGCACGGCAGTCTGTGTGAGAACCCAATTCAGCTACCAATCTTGGGTAACGAATCAATACTTCTTGTGCAAACGTGTCTAAGATTCTAGCAGCATCTGGACGAATTGCAGCAGAATCTAAGTCGTAGAATATAGGAAGTGAGTAGATTTTGTCTAGTGGGTTTACCAAACAGAAGTCTTGGATTAATTCGGTAGAGAAACGGATACCGTGTGTGGTTCTGTTTACTGGAGGAATATCGAAATAGTACAATTCTGGGTACTTTGCGACAACTTCATAATTGGTTTTAGGATTCAAAGTAGCCATATACTCACCATTTGCATTGGTTTTAAGAACCATGGTGGTGGTGTCTCTATCATTAGCTAAAACCACAGTTGCACCCGCTAAAGGTTTGTTTGTATTACAATCGGTTACAACACCTTTGATTGTAATTACCAAAGGAATGATGTCGAATGCATAGATATCATCGGTATTAGTACGATCACCACGGTTAGATGTGAAGTAACCTTTTTTCGAGTTTTGATTGGTAAATGTAATACCAAAATCATCACCACCAGAGTTAAGAGGTTCGCGTAGGTTTTCTACATCTTTCCAAACGTTGATTTCTTCTGTTTTATCGGCAGCGAACATATCCAAACCACCTAAACCAGGCCAGTAATCAGATGAGAAATACAGGCGATTATCGTGTTTATTCCAATAAGGGAAGTATTCGTTTCCAGGAGAGTTAATTTGAGGTCCCAAGTTTACAGGATTTCCCCAAGATTTAGAACGACGAGAGTAGGTAACTGCCCAAATATCAAAACCTCCAAAACCACCATCGCGATCAGAAGAGAAGTACAAAACTTTATCTTCATCACCTAATGCAGGATGACCATATGAATGAGCTGAGTCTTTTGTGCAAATTTCAAGAACATCGCCCATGGTCCATTCTGGTCCAGTTTTTTTGTACTCATAAATAGCACATTTTTCAGATTTACCATCGCGACCACCGCATTGAGTAACGTACATGGTTGTGAAACGTTCGTTGAATGTAACACCACCTTCGTTGAATTTGGTTGAATTCTTTTCAGCATAAACAGGTTTGCCCCATTTGATTTCGGTTTCACCCTTTTTGTTTCGAGGCGCTTTTTTAGCACCTTTTGCGGGAGCAGCTCCTGTAGCAGCAGCATCTTTCTTGCCTTCAAGGTACCAGATGTCGCTCCACATTTCCATGGTTCCTTCGTAAACTCTTTTTGAGAATCCACCTTCGCGGTCAGAAGCGAAGAAAAGGACATCGTCTTTTTTAGACGCAATCATCGGAGCCCAATCGTTTGCTTTAGTATTGGCTAGTTTAAAGTTGGTCACACGGAATAGTGAACTATCTGGAGTCCAAGACAATGCCATTTCGCAACCCATCATTTTTTGCATAACAGCTGAATCGCCAGGTACGCGTTCTAAATAATCTTCGTAAGCTCCTACGGCCTCACGATACATTTCCAACTTTTTCATCATGTTGGCACGCATCAATAACGCTTGGGTATTATTCGGATCCGTTTTTAGGACTTTTTCGTACAATTTTTTGGCTTTTACATAGTTGTTGTTCAAGCGGTATGCTTCAGCCGCTAGGAAAGAAGCTTTTTCTTTCACTTTTTTGTCGGGATCTTGACGAGCTACATCTTCAAATACGATGGCAGCTTGTCCGTAATAACCCTGATCGAACAGTGTTTTTGCGTCTTCAAATTTGGGAGAACAACCCGTCGAAACGACGATAATTGCCAATCCCAAAGCAAAAAATTGCCAAACATTTTTGAACAATAAGTTTGATTTATTTATGACGGTAGAGTGCATCTTCACAATTTATCCTAATTAAAACGCTAATTAATGAATTCTTATCCAAAGTTCAAAGAAATTGGCTTGTTAAATATTAAAAAACACGGATTTTTAATCCATTTTAACTTAAAACAAATCAATTTACTCCTAGAATTTTTAATAATTGAATTTTCTGATCTTTTGAATAGTTGGAGTTGTAAACCGCATTTTGCAACTTTTTATTTTGATTCCATTGATTGGAGAAACTTCGAATGGCATCCAATGCCGGACCGCTTAAACGACTGTTGAAATTTAAATATGCATCAAACAGAGCTAAAGCAATATTTTCATCGAGTTCGTTCAATCGTTGAAGTGCTTGAATGGCTAATATTCGTGTACGGAATTCGTACATTGGACCGGCCATTTCTGCTAAAGCTTTAATCGATTTCGCTTTGTTCATTTCGGAGTATTTTGGATCGATGATATATCCCAAATTAATCCCCATAACACGTATTTCATGTTCACGAATGGCCAAGTTGTGTGTGTATCCGTCTATACCGTTGAGCTTTTTCAACATAAAAGGAAATCGACTTTCGTATAATGGATGTTTCATCATTCTTTGTAAGGCAGCATCAATTACGAAATAACTGGAATCGGTCAATAATTCTTCCATTAAAAATTGAGTAGATGAAACCAAAGGTATTTTCTGAGCAAAAACCATTCGAACTTGATGTTGTTTGTCGCGCGCAATTGACATTGCAGTTGGAGCATCTAATTGAGGATCCTCCAATAATTGAGAAGCGATTTCAGCGCGAATTGCATGGAACGCTTCCTTTTTCCAAGCTTCCAAAAGGGCTGATTTTTTTTCTGAAAGCGGAGCATTTCTCAGCGCAATTAAGGCGTCATAACGGTCCAACATAAATTCAGCCCCTTTAAACTGATTGATCCATTGTTGGTTGGTTTTTGCAAATTCCAATTCCTTCAAGATATAGCTTCCCTCGTCAAAAAGACAAAAAGCTACCTCTTTACCTGCAGGTAAATTTGTAAATTCCACTTGTGTGTGTGGCCCTGAAACATCGGCGGTTTTAGTCATCTTTGTTCCGTCAGTGAAGTAAATTGCGAAATCGACAGGAACGGTGAAATACTCAACAACAGGATCAATGGTCTGTGTTTGTTTAATGTTGAAAATCAATGAGTTGTTCGCTGTTATTTGTGTAGAAACAGCGAATTTCGGTTCTCCTCCACGATGTATCCACTGATCAAAAAATGCATCAACGTTGATACCTGTAGCATCTATAAATGCTTTTTGTAAATCCCAAGTCTCTACCGTTTGATATTGGTATTTTTCCAAGTAAAATTTAATAGCACGACGGAAGTTATCTCGTCCTACTTGATGTTGCAACATATACAAAATCGAGGCCCCTTTCGGATAATGACGCGAAGAACCGGAAGCACTGTGACGTACTGGCAGAGAATTCTGTTTCCCAGCAGCAATCGCGCCGTTCATATTGCTTCGGAAGTACCAAGCCATAGCGTCATTTCCAAATAGATGACCTTCGGTTAATCCAGGATAGAAAGTGGCAAAACTTTCTTGCAACCATTGTTCCGCATCATGTCTCCCTGTAATTAAATCTCCAAACCATTGATGGGTAGCTTCATGGGCGTTTACGCTCACATAATTTTTATCTAAATAAGCACGTTCATCGACCCAAAAGAAATCCCCAAAAACCGTTGCGGAAGTATTCTCCATTGCACCGTACAGAAAATCTTGAACCATCACCTGCGAGTAGCTTCCCCAAACATAAGGAACACCAATTTCATCGGCCAAAAAGTCTAAAATTTCTTCGCTGTAACGCGATGTAGGCTTAACGCGTTCTGGATGTTCGGGATAGTACCAAAATTGATGAGGTATGCCTTTTTTTGAAACGGATTTTTTAATTTCATATCGGTCAATTGCCAACATTAACAAGTAGCCAGCATGTGGTTTTTCCATTTTATAATGCCAGGTTATAGACTTGTCGCTGTTTGTTTTTTGGGATATTAGAGCGCCGTTAGAAAGAATTTTGTAGCCAGGAACGGTATCGAGGTAAGTAACCACAGTTTCTGTAGTGAATTTGTCGCTGCGAACATCGATCATGGGAATCCATTGACGATTATCGATGCCTTGTCCTTGGGTCCAAACCTGTCGGCGTGTTTCATGTATGGGGTTTTTCGAAATGGGTTGATCGTAACCTATGAAATACAGACCTTTTTTGGGAAGTGCGGTGTATTGCACTTCGATTTTATGATTTTTCAGGTAATCGTTGGTGAGCTTGGTTTCTGCAATTAAACCGAGTTTATTGGTTCGGAAGTTGATTTTCTTTCCGTCGAGTAGCACTTGTTGAATTTGAATTCCGGGAGCGTCGAAGAAAATGGTATCGGTAGAAGTTTGCAGAGAACGGAAAGAATGGGTAGCTTTTCCGCTTACTTGTTTAAAAAAGGGATTGATTTTCACTTCCACTTTCATGTGGTCGACATCGATATTTCGGGGACGTTCCACGGCGCCATGATCTATATGGTAACAATTAATTTCGGCAAATTGGGCGTTCGATGAATTGAATATCAGCGTAATACAAGCTGAGATAAATAGGTATTTACGGTTTAATCGCATGGGTTAGAATGTGAAAATGATGAAGCACGAAAATAGGCAATGAAAAAGAATTGAAAAATTTTAAAAAAATATTTGCATTGAGAGAAATTTCGTTCTACTTTTGCAGTCCCGTTCAATAAATAATCGTTCGGAAAACGGTTCGGTAGTTCAGCTGGTTAGAATACATGCCTGTCACGCATGGGGTCGCGGGTTCGAGTCCCGTCCGGACCGCCAGAACAGAAAAGGTTGCTCAAAAGGCAACCTTTTTTTTATTTATTCCGTTTTAGACAAAGTTCTAGAGAACAGATAAATTTCCAAGTAATAAATAATTGCTGTAGAATTAATATTTCAGAATTATTCTGGATCTAAGAATATTGCATAATTTCACAACCTTGTGGAACTTGTGGAACTAACTACAATACTTGCTAAATTTGTGTAATGGCATCCTCAAATAACCACTCAAAAAATCTTCGTTGGGCTTTGTTGATACACCGCGGCAGTGGGATGCATGAATTGTTTTTTAAAGATAATAGGCATCTACAATACGTGTTTCAAGAACGCGGTATATTTTGGTTGAGTCCATTGAATCGTCCGCATCATGGCTATTTTATCAATGAACGAAATGCGTTTATTTCGTACCTTTTGGCATATTATCCTCATTTTAAAAACCTCACTCAAAAGGAACAAAATACCGTTGTAAATAAATTACTTAAACGATTTGAAAATGAAGATTATGTAGAAATTATTTGGAGAGAATTAAATATTGAGGGTAACGATGGGGGATATGTGGTATTGTTTGATGGTCAACAAGCTACCATAAAATACATTGGATTAGGTAATTGGGATGAATACGAACTGGCTGAATTTGTGGATTCTGATCAATTTGATACTCCCGAAAAATGGCTCAAAATTGATAGCGAATGGAATAAATCCCATCAAATTATTAACCGAGCATTGCCATTTGAACCGGTTCAACCCGAAGTCCAAAAATTCTATTTAAATCCTGCTGACTCTGAAAATGGAGATGGTATTGAACCCAAATGGGCTGAGAAAGATGCATTAGATTTAGTTAATTCTCAAGAGGAAAGGGGCTTGATTTCATCGGATAAATTTCAGCCCTTTGAAAATGATCAAAACACAGAACACGTTTTTTCTAAAAATGAATTGGTTCCCTCCTTTCAAAAAATGCAATTGCTCATGCAAACTTTGGGAGATGAAATTCCCCAAGAATTGCAAATCTTCCTATTAAAGATTCAGGAGTATGGATTATCTGCAGGTCTTTTTCAATTTGTAGATGTTCTCGGATCGAATTTACCTTCATTGTCGAAAGGAAACTCAGGAATGATTTCTTTAATGGCTGGATCAGATCAAATGTGGGCCGAGAGGATGGCACCCAATATTACCGTGGATGTGAATTATAACATTCATTTCACCGATGAGGCCGGAGAACTAAAACTTGAACCACTTCATAAGGCCTTGTACATATTGTTTTTGAGAAATTTACAAGGAATCAACCTCAATGAACTATATCATTATAAATTTGATCTTTTGGAATATTATCGGATGATTTCCAATTCAGAAAACTTGGATAGAATGCGTGATTCTGTTGAACAGTTAGTTGATATCCGAGAAAATAGCATCCATGAAAAAATTTCCAGAATCAATAAAACCATTAAGAATCTGTTTAAAGAAGCAAATACTGGCGTTGACCCAACACCCTATTTGATTGCCGGACCACGTGGAAACGCAAAACGAATTCTGGTTTCCGCTGCCAAAGTAATGTGGGTATAACTCGAAATTTAAGCTAAAGATTTTTTAAGGCAATAGCAGTACACTACTGTCAATGTAATGCATGGAGTTTTTAAATTTCAATTACAAACACTAACTTCGATTTAATTATGAAAAAATCCATTCAACTTTTGGCTGTTGCAATCTCAAGTGTTGCTATCTTTTCCCTTCAATCCTGTAAAAAAGATCCTGTTAATACATCGCCTTCCTATGATGCAGTTGCAAATTGGCAACTGAATGCAATGGTTGAAACCATTCAAGATGCAACCACCGGCGAATTGGTTGACTCAAACAGTGAAATTTATTCACCCGGTGAGCTTTCCATGCATATCAAATCCAATAGCATTTTAGATTTATATGAAGGTGATACCATTATTGAATCTTACCCTTACACCGCAAATTACACCAAGAAATACATAGTTATTCATGGAATGGATTGGGGCAACGACACCTTCAACATTCTCAAATTAAATGAGACGAATTTGGAATTAAGCAACTCATACGTGGATATTGATTATAATGAAAAAGTGACCACGTTGTTGAAGATGACCAAGAAATAAGATTACTACATCACACGTAAAACTGTTTCGTTTTTGTAAAGTAATTTAAAAATCGATCAGGAGAAATCCCGAATTTCAATGGATTAAATCCCCTTAAGCGAAATACTGCTCAACGATTTCATTCATTCGTTCCCGCTTTTCAGCATTCATTTTATCGTAGGTGATTACCATCATGCCCAAACGCGGATTGGACTGAAAATATTGTCGGTTTTTATCAATAAATCGCCAGAAAAGTGCGTCCCAAAGTTCTTGCCAATTTGAATGAATTCCTGGAACTCCTCCGTTGAGTTGGCTTTGTAAATAAGAATTTTTTCCCGTTTCTGGGGATGGTTTTATCTTAGGATAATCGGACATTTTCAGCAAATAATTGCTTCCACTGAAGTAGGGTTTTGTGGTTATTAGTCCTCCATCGGTAAACTGCGACATACCATACACATTGGGTACCATCACCCAATCATAAGAATCCACGAAAACCTCCATAAACCATTGATAAATTTGGTTGGGTTCATATTCGTTGAGTAACATGAAATTCCCCAAAATCATTAATCGTTCAATATGATGGGCATATCCCGTTCTAATCACTTTTTTGATTACTTGATCGATGGGTTGTATTCCCGTGGTTCCATTATAAAATGATGCTGGCAAAGTACGATTGTGATTGAAGAAGTTGGAATTGCGCTGTTTGGTACCTTCCCTCAAATAAATCATACGCATAAATTCACGCCAACCAATGATTTGACGGACAAATCCTTCTACAGAGTTCAACGGAATGTCTTTCTCATTGGCCATTTTTAAGGTGGTATCAATGATTTCCTGCGGTCCAATTATTCCAATGTTTAGCATGGGCGTATGCACCGAGTGAAAAATGAAATCGTCGTCATTTCTCTGGGTAAACGCATCCTCTAGTTCCCCAAATCGCTCCAAACGTTCTTCTAAAAATGCCTTCAAATGTGCTCGAGCTTCATCAAATGTTATGGGATAAAATCGGCTTTTACCAAAATCATCTAAAGACCCGAAATTTTCAGGGAAGTGCGTTTCAACGTATTGTGTTGCTTCCAACACCCATTCATTGCTTTTTGGGAATTGGGTTTTTTGGGGGATGTGATTTTTGGGATAGGCTTTTCTATTTTCACTGTCGAAAGTCAATTTTCCGCCCAGTGGTTTTCCCTCATCATCCATAAGAATTCCCAAGCGTTGGCGTTGAAAGGAATAAAAGTCGGTTTGATGATATCGTTTTTTGGAATCTAAAAATGAATGGGCTTCACGGGGTGAAATCAAAAAATTGGGATTCACATGTTCAGTCCATTGTACATTCGGATTCGATTCTCGGAATTCACTTATTTGCTTACTAATCCAGTTATCAGATGGTTCGTAAAGGTGTATCTCCTGGCTTTGATCGGAAGCGTATTTTAATAGATTGGATATGTTTTGACGAGGGTCTGACGCTTCTATATATTCCACATTGAAGCCATTTTTTATCAAATAGTCAGCATAGAATTTCATGGAGCTTCTATGCAAAACCAACTTGATTTTATGAAAATTAAATTGATTAAAGAATAATTCATTTTCAACCAAAATTACCTTAGAAACCAACGGTAATTTATTTTCATTCGCACTTGCATCCCCCGAAAAAGGAAGCCATTCAAAGAGTTGATTAGGGAAAATAATGGCAGTTGAATTCAATGTAAATGAGGGTTAATTGTTAAAAAACGAGGTGAAAAAATAGCTCAATTTGATTGGGTAAAAGCTGAAAATTTTCATCTTAAAAAATTCAAATGATGGAGGATTAACAATCAAAAAAGGCGATTGTTTTTAGACGGTGACACCGAATAATTTTGGTATTCCTATATTTGTTGTAATGTTGTTCAATTCTCCGGTCTTTTTGTATCTGTTTCTTCCTTTGTTTTTGTTGGGATATTTTCTCATACCCAAGCAATTCAGGAATGCACATGTTACCCTGAGCAGCTTGATATTTTTTGCATGGGGATCTGTGCCCTACAGTTTATTGCTCTTGACAAGTACTGCTATTAACTATATCTTTGGTTTGCTCGCTGGAGGACAGGGAAAACGACTGTGGATGTGGCTAGGAATTCTGGTCAATTTGGCCATTCTTTTTTACTACAAATACGCCCTTTTCTATATTGAAAATTATAATTTATTGGCTTCAAAATGGCACTTTGGGGCAATGAATCTGCCGGAAATAATTTTACCTGTGGGGATTTCATTTTACACGTTTCATGGAATGAGCTACCAGATTGACGTGTACCGCGGCACGGTAAAGCCACAAACCAATTTTTTCAGTTTGCTGCTGTATAAGTCCTTCTTCCCTCAGCTGATTGCTGGTCCAATTATTCGATATAATCAGATTTCCAAGGAGTTGGAAAATCGTGATCTGAATTTAGATAACTTGGTTGTCGGATTAAAACGATTCTTAATCGGATTGTCGAAAAAAATTCTGGTGGCTAACAGTTTTGCCTATGCCGCCGATGAAATGTGGGGTATTTATTTGACGGATATGTCAACCTTGAATGCATGGATTGGAATAATCGCTTACACATTTCAGATATATATCGACTTTTCCGCCTACAGTGACATGGCCATTGGATTGGCACGAATGATAGGCTTTCATTTTCCCGAAAACTTCAACTTTCCCTATTTAGCCTCGGGCTTCAAGGATTTTTGGCAACGCTGGCATATCTCATTATCCAGCTGGTTTCGCGACTATTTGTATATTCCATTAGGTGGAAATCGACAAGGTAAATGGCGCACGGCGCTGAATTTGTGGATCGTGTTTTTATGCACGGGTTTTTGGCATGGAGCCAGTTGGAATTTTCTGTTTTGGGGATTTCTTCACGGTGCCTATTTAACGGTGGAGAGGCTTTGGAAATGGGACACGTCATTCCTACCCAAATGGTTAAAAATTGGGTTTACATTCTTTGCCGTTATGATGGCTTGGGTTCCGTTCAGAGCCGAAACTATGGAGCAAACGTGGGGTTTTTATCAGAAACTTTTTGGATTAGGAAGTACACCAGCTGATAATTACCATTTGTACATGCAATCGAATGTGCTGAACAATGAATTTTGGCTCATGTTATTTGTGGGTGTCTACTTTTCTTTTGGTTTTGGGGATGTGAAATGGGGATGGAATGCTATTTGGCAAAAAGCAAAAAATCAATGGGCTGTAATGAATTGGTTGGAAACCATTGGCTTAGTCTTTTTATTTTGGATATGTTCTGTTTATATCATTTCAGGATCCTATAGTCCCTTTATTTATTTCCGTTTTTAATAGTTAAACAATGAAAGATTTAAATCCTTTAAACTCGGAAGATCAGATGAATAACACAAATCAGAACGGAAATCTAGGTGATACCAATAAATTGGGTACCGGCAGATCGAAAATCAGTCCTGGTTTAGGTCTTATTGTTTTACTGATTTTTAGTGTGATTTTTCCATGGGCGAATAAGTATTTTCAATGGATTGACAACTCTAATATTGAAAACCGAACGCTGGCTAAACGTCCTGGAATCCAAGATTTGAAGTGGGGTAACCTCGATTCGTTTCCTGGGAAAATGGATAAGTGGATGTCCGATAAGTTTGGATTGCGTTCAGCGTTTATGCGTGGATATGGGAGGTTGAATTTGCATTTATTTCAGAAATCTCCATTGCCTCGCGATGTGTATTTTGGAAAAGAAGGTTGGATGTTCTTTACAGGAAATGAATTGGCTACCTATAACGGATATGCAAAATTTACCCAAGCGGAATTGGATGCGTTTTATCGAGAGCTGGACGCTCGAAGGGATTATTGCAAATCCAAAGGAATGGAATATTATTTTGTGATTTTTCCAGCAAAACAAAGCATTTATGGAGATTTGCAACCCGATGCTGTAATTGGGCTAAAACGCAAAAATCGAACCGATATTTTATTGGATTATTTGCAAAAAAGAGATCCCAGCTTGCGCATAGTAGATACGCGGCCGGCATTAATTGAGGCACGCAAAAATTGGTTTCCTACCCAAGTGTTTTACAAAACCGATAATCATTGGAATCCTCTGGGGGCTTGGCATGGACATGCAGCTTTAGTCAATCGCATGTATGCCGATGGTTTAAAAGTGAAGTTGCCAGGAGATCCCAAGAGCTCAAAATATCGGTTGGATAAACTCGATAACTATTCGGGTAATTTGGCACAATTTACCGGATTGAGTGGTGCTTTAACAGAGCCTAAATATTGGTTAGTGCCTTTGTTTGAACGTCAGGCCATCCCTGTTGATGGATATGAATGTGAAACACCCCAATTTTCCAATGCGTGGGAGTACCAGATGCGATTTAATAATAAGGACACCACATTGGCAGATATACTGTTTATTCGAGATTCGTTTGGTTCGGATATGATCAATGAATTAGCCGAAAGTTGCGGTCGAAGTTTATTCATTTTTGACGAATGGAAATACGGAATGAATCGCGATTGGGTAGAACGACACAAACCCGATGTGATGGTGAATTTGGTGGTTGAAACCCATTTGGAAAACGTTTTAAAAAAGCAGAAAGATTAAACCTATGTAAATTCCGGACGTCCTAACTAAATTGAACGTCTTTCGTTTAGAAGTTGAATCATTAAATGGTTAAACGGATTTCAAATAGGCACTTTTAAAAGAGTATAGGGAAAGTTCAAAGTTGATCAAGTAAAAAACTAATATTAATGTATAAAAATTTGAAGAAGGGATTGTGGTTGTTGTTTTTGGGGATGAATTTCCTGACAGTAGTTGGTCAACGGAATGGCACTAACGAATCGGGAAGTACAACTGGTGCTGGAAACACCGGAAATACCTCGGGTAGTGGAAATACGGGTAATCCTGGAGGCAATAGCGGTCCCGGAAGTGGCGGATCAGGCTTCAACGTGGTTGTGATGGGTAAAATAAACGATGGAAATGGAGCTCCATTGAATGCGGCAGAGGTGGAAATTTTTGCATACAAACAAGATTCAACCTATGGAAATCCGCAAACTGAGCTGGATTTGGCTATTAATATTTCCAAATTGGGATTGAAATTAGGGGTTTTTAAAACCAACGTAAATGGCGATTTTTCAGGGGCATTATCCCGTGAAATTCTTATGCAAATGAGAAACGGAAATACGGGAATATCCATGCGCACCGCCGGATTTTTGTTGCATATAAATAAGCCTGGATATGAACCTTTATGGCAGTTCGATAATCCCCGAAGAGAAAGAGGAGAAACCAGCCTGAATTTAATCTTTCCAACTTTAACTATTTTGGGGGATGCTGATAAGATTCAAGCCGTAGAAATTACGACCAAAGCCGTTGAGCAAAAAGGAGATACCACTGAAATTAATGCAGCGAATTTCAAAACGAATCCCGATGCATCTGCTGAAGATTTGGTGCGTAAAATGCCCGGTGTTACCTCCAATAATGGAGATGTTGAGGCTCAAGGTGAGAAAGTCCGTCGCGTATTGGTCGATGGAAAACCGTTTTTTGGTGATGATCCCAAAGCGGCATTAAAAAATGTGCCTGCCGACGCTATCGCAAAAGTGCAGATTTTCGATGCCCAATCTGAACAGAGCCAATTTACTGGTTTTGACGATGGCAACTCAACCAAAACCATTAATATTATTACTAAAATGGGCTTCAAAAAAGGAAGTTTTGGTAAGGTATTTGCGGGAGTGGGTAAGAGTATCGAAGGAAGTGGCGACGATATTAAATACCACTCTGGAATTACATACAACATGTTTAAAGGAGATCGCCGATTGACATTACTGTTCCAAACCAATAATATCAACGAGCAGAATTTTGCTGTCGAAGATATTATGAGTGTTATGGGCGGAGGTGGAGGTGGTGCTTCGCGTTTCGGGGGAAGTAATCGCGGTGGTGGACCATCATCGGGTGCCGCTGATTTTTTCGTGGGCGGCCAAAATGGAATTACTACCACTTCGATGCTCGGTTTAAATTATTCAGATAAATGGGGTAAAAAAATAGATGTAACGGCGAGTTATTTCCTAAATAACACAGATAATTCCAACCTTAGCACGACCACTCGTTATTTTGTAACGGGTGAGAATGCCTCCAATTTAACCTATAATCAAGAAGCAAATAATTTAACGCATAATCGAAACCACCGATTTAATATGCGTATGACTTGGAGAGCAGATAGTAACAACATGATTATTGTTCAACCAAGAATTACATGGCAGCACAGTGGTTTGAAAAATCCATTAACGGGATTGTCGCTCTTTGGAAATAATTTAGGTCAATTTGATAGTACCCTTCAAGTAAACGATTATGTTAGTAATAACGACGGATACAATGCGAGTTTTCAATTAAATTGGATGCATTCTTTCCGTAAGAAAGGAAGATCGTTGTCATTAGAATTGGTTCCCTCATTGAATGATTATTCGGGATTAAATATGCTGAGTAATACACTCTATAATTCATCATTAAATACGAATTCAGAGTTATTACAAAGAACGGTTACAGGAAAAATAAATGCTTCATTTCGTTCCGAATTGGAATTTACCGAACAGCTCGATTCCAATCATGGATTTAGCTTAAATTATAATGTTCGGGTCAATCAAAATAGCTCTGATCGATTGAATTATAAATACATGCAATTAGCACCCATCGGCATGTATGAGTATTTGTTGGACACATTTTTGTCGAATCAATTTGTTAATGGATATTCTAGTCAAGCGGCCGGTATAAAGTATCAGTTTAAAAACTATAAATTGAGAATCTCTGCGGGCTTAGATGCACAAATTGCTCAATTAACTGGCGATCAAACCTTCCCCCGAGAAGGAAAATTGGATGCAGGGTTTAGAGCTTTGTTGCCTAACTTTAGCCTGAGATCCAACGGTGGGATGAGAAAAAATTACCGGTTAAATTATCGTACTTCTACCAATGCTCCGAGTGTGGATCAATTGCAAGATGTGGTTGACAATAGCAATCCGTTACAATTAACTTCGGGTAATCCTCAATTGAAGCAAGACTTTCAACATCGATTGTTTTTCCGTTATTTTGATATGAATACGCAAAAGGGTACCAATTATTTTGTGATGTTTGATGCTAATTTGACCAACAATCAGATAACTACACTCACGGTTATCCCCAATGGCGAAAAGGTGGCGGTAACTTATGGCGATTCAGTGATGTATATAGCTCCGGGCGGACAATTGTCAAAGCCAATTAATTTGAATGGCGCTTATAGTTTACGCGCATTTTTTAATCTGGGGAAACCCATGTTCAAGGGAAAGTTGAATACGGGTTTGAATGGAGGAATTCGATATAGTGAAAATCCATCTATGATTCAACTAGGTAATTCAGAGCCAATTCGCAATTACAGCAAGAGTCCTAGCGCTAATTTAGGAGTTGTTTTGAGCTCGAATATCAGTTCAAAAATCGATATTAGTTTATACAGTAATTCCGCTTTAACTCAAGTAATTAATACGTTTCAAGAGAATTTGAACAGTTCGTATTTTACCCAAAGTACTCAATTACGCATCAATGTTATGCCCAAAGGAAAATGGGTTATCAGTAGCGACATTACACAGCAAATCTGGGACGGTTTAGGAGGGAATTTCTACAATCAAACCATTTATTTATGGAATGCGTCTTTGGGACGTAAATTCGGTAAAAAGAATCAATGGGATATGCGTTTCACTGCCTATGACTTGTTGAACCAGAACAAAGCGTTTTCCAGAAATATTACCAATACGTATTACGAAGATGTTCGCACTCAGGTGTTAACACGGTATATCATGTTGAATGTAACATACAATATCCGAAAGTTGAACGGGGGCAAAGATCCGATGGATAATCCCGATATGAAACGCATGCAGATGATGTATCCCGGTGGTCGTCCACCAGCGGGATCATGGATGCCTGGGCATTAAGAGGTTTCTCTTGTGTAATGAAAGATAGAATTTTTCTGTGAGTTGAGGCTTTTATTAGGGTGTATATTCTGCCAATTTAGGCTGAACTAAATTATTACATAACACAATATTTTGACTACATTTTTGGATAAACAGAACATTCGTTTTAACATTGTGAGCTTTCTCGGAAATGTCCCACGCTAAATTTACTTTTATATCTCTCAACGCTCGCTTCATGTTTGTGTTGTTTATTTTGGGTTTGATTTCATCTGATATTTTAGCTCAGGGAAGTACAGACACGTTAAATAATCAATTTGATACCAGCGTTTTAGATGCTGCAATGCCTTCGGTAGATTTATTGCCGGCACCAGAGGCTCCTGTTGAGGAGGTAGTGTCTTCGGCACCCAAAGGAGTATGGACTTTTCAAGGAAGTTCAACTATAAATACCAGTCAAAGTCAATTTAGCAACTGGCAGGGAGGGGGACAAAACTCGATAGCCTTGTCAACCATGTTGAATATGAGTTTAAGTTATGCTTCAGAAACCTTCACATGGGAATCTACGCTCGATGCCGGATATGGTTTGATGTTACAGGGAACATCTGGCAAATGGTTTAAAAATGATGACCGTTTTGAAATTACGACGAAAATAGGAAAAAAAGCGAGTAAATCCTGGTATTACACCGCGCTTTTAACGCCTTCTACACAGTTTCAGCCGGGATACATGTCTGAATTTGATACGGTACCCATATCCAAGTTTTTTGCGCCGGGTTATGTGGTGGGTTCTTTGGGATTTGACTTCAATCCATCCACTAAATTATCGGTATTCTTAGGTCCGGTTACTTCGAAAAACACCTTTGTTTTGGATCAAAACTTGGCCGATCAAGGGGCTTACGGTGTTGAAGCGGCCAAGTACGATTACTTTACAGGTAAAATTATATCCCCCGGAAAAAAACATCGTTCAGAAACAGGAGGCTATATGAGGGTGGTTTACAATGAGCCTAGAATAGTGAAAAATATTGGACTTCAATCGAAGTTGGAGTTATTCAGTAACTATTTGTACAAACCGGGAAATATCGACGTTGATTTTGAGAATACCTTTACACTTCGCGTGAATGAATACATCAGTACCACCATGATTTTACACTTCATTTACGACGACGATATCAAAATTGCGCTGGATCCATTGGGAACGCGCACGGGTCCAAGATTGCAGTTCAAAGAAGTTTTGGCGGTAGGATTGATGATTACGCTATAATTTTATTCCCCGCTTCATATTGCCAATTAGTACTCTGGGAATGGATTGGGGTGCTTACTGCGGTTGTACACTTTAGGGAAAATCAATAAACTAAATTCGTGAGTAACAGGAATACCTTGTCCTTGCATGGTGATGTTCCAATCGTTCGAATAACCAATATAATAACGGTCGTATCGCGCGCCAAAATAATAGTTGACAGACCACGCATTTTGCATGTAGTTACGAGCATGTTGCGTTCCTACACCCACACGAAAATTATTGAAAGAAGTATTGAACATTAAAGAGGTGGAGTGCAATCCATCTTGGAAGGTGTAGTTTACTGTTGGAGTGAGCGAAGTACTGGCATCATCGGATGTAACTCGGTAACCAGCAATGGCAGAATAACGCAAAGGGATTTTTTGAGCGGCCTCGTCGTAGAAACCGATATTGGGTTGGTTGATATTAAATGCAGAAACGCCAATAAACCCTTTTTTACTGTAATAAATTAGACCGGCTGAAGCGTGAAACACATTGCGAGTAAGCTTGTTTAGTGGTTCTTGGGTAGGTAAAACGAAACCCGTGTTGCTCGCATTTATTTGGTCTTCCCAAAGGAAGCGATCTTTTCCAAATGAAAAGCTAGAATATTGTAATGATAATCCAGCGCGTAAGCGTGATTTTTTAATGGGGATGGAGTACGCGTAATGAGCACTGGCTGAAAAATGGCTGTATTTGGATTGGTTTTCTGAGCCCGAATAAAGATCTGTAGCATACAAATTGATTCCCCAAGCCATGTTGGTATTGTTAACAGGCATGTCGAAAGCCAAATTCTGAGTTGCAAGTCTTGATGAAATGCCCAACCATTGTGCTTTGGTACCAGAACCCACCCTAATGGCATCTTGTTGATTGATTTGAGAGGTTCCAATCAATGCCGGATTCAGTAAAGATCGCTGTGCAAACTGTTGTCGAAATGTTGGAAATTGCGCTTTAGCGGTAATAAATGCGCCAAATGCAAATAAAAACATCCATGCAATTTTAGGATTGTTATTGACATGGGAGAACTTAGAGATCATTGAAATTACTGAATTTTACCCTGCAAACATACTTTTTCATTTTCAATGTTTATTGATTTGTGTGAAAAAAAGAGTCTAATTAATTATAAATTAGCCGTTTTTATGCAATTAAAATATTCATTTTGAGCTAAAAAAATATTAATATTGTTTGCCGTTTTAAGCTTTTACTTCTTGAGAATACATAATCATTTATATCAATTAAATTTTCAATTTGATCAAAACACTAAAATCCACCCATGTGAAAGGCCTTTAAAGGCGTTTCGCCGGTCTCTTTTCAAAGGATTTTTTGGTCTGATCTTTTGCTTAATTTCAATTGCTGCTGTTTCCGCAAATCCGGGTAAACCTGTCATTTCAAAAGGGAAATCCGGTCCAAATAGAACAAAAATCACGTGGACGCAAAATTTGGACTCCACATTGTACTATCAAATTTTTCGGAAAAAGGCAGGTGGATCCTTTCAATTCTTGGATTCTACCACCCAATTGCATTATGTAGATACCCTAGCTACAGCCGGATTTGAATATGATTATACCATTCGAGCTGTTGATACGTTAGGGATATTAGGTTCATTTTCAGACACGATTCAAGTTGTTCCCAATCGAATCTGGTGGGTAGATGTTGCAGGAGTGGATTCGGCGTTTTTCGGTTTTAAAGATGAGCCATTTGCAAGCGTTCAATTTGCTTTGAATAAATTGGTTTCGGGGGATACAATCATTCTTAAGAACGGAACCTATTCCGATCCGATTTCTATTAATAAAAGCGTTACTATTGGTTCTCAATGGCTTTTGACAGGGGACTCTGCTTATTCAAATAATACTTATTTGGATGGAAATTCAGCCCATCGAATTGTGGCCGTTCAGACAACTGGATCGTCGAAAGTGAATATTCAAGGACTGAAATTGACCCGAGGCAAAGCATCTAAGGGTGCTGCGGTTCGCGCTTCTCTTTCAGCTTCCGATACGTTGAGATTTCAGAATGTCCAGTTTTTGAAAAATCGTGCAGATTCAGCCGGTACTTCGCTGTATTTAGAGGGATCTAATTCAGGTGTTACCTTGGTGCAAAATTGCATTATTGGCCAAGACACGGGTACATCGATCATCAAAATTCATGGATCGGAGTTGAATATTCAGTTTTCAACCATCGCCCATAACAAATTAATTGGCTTATTAGATACTGCGATCATTGTAGAAGGTAGTAAGGTGAACGTATCAAACAGTATTTTATATGCTGTTACTTACCTTCATGATGCTATTCGAAGTGTTTCATCGTATGGAAGTAGTCAAATAAACGTGACATATTCCAATATTTACGATGGTTGGTCGGGTACAGGGAATATAGATGCCGAACCGGAATTTTTAAGTGGTACTTTCATTCCAAGTAACCTTTCACCCGTAATTGCTCGTGCAACCAGTGTTTCTGGTTTAAGTAAGGATATAAATGGCACCGATAGACCTGTTCCTAGTGGTTCTTTACCGGATATGGGTGCAGTAGAAAGTGAGTTCGTTCAAACCATTCCTAAGATTAAATATATACTCAGCGATTACGATACCTTTTTTATTTATCCGTTGATATGGCAACCTGAGTTTAAATCCAAGGTGTTTATTGAAATCAGTGACGTAAACAAGAATCTTATTAAATACGACTCGGTTTCAACCATTCTGGGTCAGTACACCTATGAATTTAGCGAGGGTACTTTGGAAAATGGTAAGTATTATTATTTTCGTGTTTTTCAGGGTGAAACCCTATCTGATAAAGACCTTGCTAATACACAATTTAGCGATTATAAGCTATCCAAAATTAACTTAACCGCCTACAATTGCAGAGGGTTATTGGACTCCGCATTTACTCCCACTGCTCAGCAATGTTTAAACGGAAATCAATTTGTCATATACAATCGCTCAGTGGATACTGCCGGTTATTCCATTGTTTCAAAGCAATGGAATTATTGGGGATCGCTTTTGTCCCAGCAAACTTCTGTGACAGATACGTTGAAGTTGAATTTATCAGATTCTGGAACGTATTATGCGTCTATTACCGTTAAAAATAACAAGGGCTGCATTAAATCCGATACGGTTAAATTCTATGTAGCGAATAATCCGAAGGCCGATTTTAGTATCAACGATACGGCACAATGTTCTGTAAATCAGAAGTTTGTGTTTAGTTCACTTTCGAAATCAAATATTAAAAATTCAACGAGTTTGTCTTTGAATTGGGATATGGGGGATTCCTCTTATACCAGCAAAATAAATCCAATCAATATTTACAATTCCTCAGGACCAAGAACTATCACATTGATTGCGAGCAACAAATATTCGTGTAGAGATACTGTTTCTAAGCGAATTATGATTGCTCCTATGCCTGTTGCGGGTATTTTTGTCGCAGATTCGGCATTGTGTTTTACGGGAAATCAATTCCATTTAAACAGCAATTCTTCCATTAATTCAGGAGGTGGATCATTACAATACACCTGGAGATTTGAGGATTACAATAGTATCAAGCAAAAGTGGGAGTCGAGTGCAGCAACTTCTTTAAATACTTCCAAGGATTCCGCAACAAAACAATTTAGTCAAACAGGTTATAAACGAGTTTGGTTAAAAGCGACTAGCTCATACGGTTGTAAAGATTCTGTTTATGAGCAACTTCATGTTATTAAGGAACCACAAGTTAAGTTCACAACCAATTCCAATCAAATTTGCTTTGGTTCAACACCGTCAATAATAAACGACTTATCTACCATAGGCGAAGTATCAATTAACACATGGACGGTTAATTGGGGGGATGGTAATGGTGGTTCCAAATCGGTATCAGACACCTTTACTCATAATTATTCCGATACGGGTAAATACACGATTCAACTTTCTATTATGGATACTAGAGGGTGTACGGATACACTTTCGTCTCAAGTGTTTATTGCCCCAAACCCTGTTGCAGACTTCTCACTCAACGATAGTACTCAGTGTTTAAGTGGAAATTCATTCGATATCACTCAAAATTCAACTTCAAATGCTGCTTCGGCGGTATTGAATTATGTTTGGGACTTTGGAGATGCTACTTCATCCAGTCTTTCATCCCCCAAAAAATCCTACACAACAAAAGGGCTTTACGGCATTGAACTTAAGGCAACCAACATTTTTGGTTGTGCTGATAGCCTTACGAAATCGGTTCGAGTTTATGGTTTGCCTCAAGTTAAATTTAGCGTTTCTGATACGCAATTTTGTGAGAATAATGGTTCCGTAAATTTCTTAAATACCAGTAGTATTGCTGCTGGAGAGGGTGTTTTAACTTGGATGTGGAAACTTGGAAACGGTAATTCTGACACGGCTAAGTCTCCCAGTACAACTTACACTTCGGTGGGAAAACCCAATGTGAAATTAATGGCTACATCAACATTCGGTTGTCAGGATAGCGCATCGTTGGAGTTAGAAGTAATTAAAAAACCTGCGATTCAGATTGTTGCCGTAAATGACTCATGTTTGAATTCTGGAGTTCAGTTGAAAGCCCGAGATTTAAACAATTTGAAGCCCCATTCAGTTAAATGGGTGTTTTCGGATAACACGCAAAGCAACGACTCCAATTTGGTGAAATATTTCAGCACTGAAGGTCTGAAAAACTACGATCTTATTGTTGGAAATTCACGGGGTTGCTACGATACAGTGAAGGGTAATTTAAGATTGTACAACAACCCCAATGCTGAGTTCAATGTCCTGTTGGACAAGCAGTGTTACAAAGGAAACGAATTTGCATTTAAAGACTCAACCGATTATTTGTACGGAACATCTCAGCGCACGAATTATTGGTTTTTTGGGGATGCAAATAGCGATACTTTTTTGAATGTAAACACGTTGGAACACACTTATGCAGCTGCAGGAGTGTATCAAGTGAAATTGGTTGCAATAAATGGATTTGGTTGTGCCGACACAGCTTTGAAACAAATAACCGTTTATCCTATGCCAGTTGCGAAATTCACCATTGCAGATAGTTTGCAATGTCTGAAGGGTAATCGTTACGAGTTTGTCAATTTGAGTCAATCTAAGACGACTTCGGCGGCACTTAATTATAGTTGGGAATTTGGTGATACGACTCAATCCGGGTTAACATCCCCCGAAAAGAAATACTTCACTGATGGCGAACGAACTATTCAATTGGCGGTAGAAAATATTCATGGCTGTCGCGATACTTTTGAATCAAAATTGCGCGTATATCCTCAGTCTATTCCTGATTTTAGTATCAATAATTCGTCACAATGTGTCAATAATAATTTGTTTGAATATACTTCCAACTCTACAATAAAAACGGGTGGGGGAAGTTTGAGTTTTGCTTGGAATTTGGGACAGGGTAAAACCGATACGGGTAGTACGGTAGATGTGGTTTACAGCCAAAAAGGGAATACAAAAGTTACATTGATTAGCACCACGAGTTTTGGTTGTAAAGATACCCTGGAAAAGAGTATTGTGTTGCTGGATAAGCCCCAAGCGTTGATTTCCAAATTGAATTCTGATTCATGTTTGAATAACTCTTGGAAATTCAAAGTGGTGGATCTGAAGTCCTCCACCATCTCAGGAATTGAATGGAAATTTAACGATTTATCTGTTTACAGCGACTCAATCATTGAGAAGAAATTTACCACTTCGGGAAGTAAATCGGCTCAAATAATCATTGCAAATTCAAATGGTTGTACCGATACCGTTCAACGCAACTGGGTGGTGTACTACAATCCCGTGGCTGGATTTAACATTCAGGATGATTCACTTTGTTTGAAGGGAAATCAATTTAATTTCACCAATACATCTACAACACTTTCTGGAGCGGTTTCAGGATTTTCTTGGACTTTTGGGGATGGTAAAGCGGGCAGTAATCAACAGCATCCCAAGTATTCATATACCGATACAGGAAATTACTCTGTTCGATTTGAAGTAACGAGTTCTCTGGGTTGTAAGGATACAGCATGGCGTATTTTGCGGGTGAAGAGCAATCCGAAAAGTTCATTTACCGAAGATTTAGCATTACAATGTCTTCATACTAATTCAACGCAATTCACCAATAATTCAACCTCCCAAACCGTGGGATCAGCATTGACGCATTATTGGAATTTTGGCGACACCACACAATCGTCGTTAAAAAACCCAAGTAAGTCGTATTTACAGGCAGGGGTGAAAAACGTTCAATTGATTGTGAAAAACGATGAAAATTGCTACGATACATCTGTTCGTCAGATTGAAATAAAGCCCGAGCCGATTGCTGGATTCAATATAAATAAGTCGGTACAATGTGCAAACAATAATCAATTTGTATTCAACGACACCTCGAAAATAGTTAGTCGCGGAGGTACTTTGACTGCAAGTTGGAATTCAAGTGTTGGAGTTAAAAAGTCAAATTCTAGTTCATTTACCACAGGGTTTCAGACTGCAGGTACGTACTCCATTAAAATGATTGCTACTTCTCAATATGGCTGTCAAGACTCTATTGAGAAAACAGTTAAAATCAATCCCAAGCCACAGACAGCATTTGCCTATTTAAGTAAGGATTCATGTTTAACAACGACAGCTGTTTTACAGGCAAGCAATTTAGGTAAAGGAGGAATTAAGCAAGTGCAATGGAGTTTTGCAGACAATACACAAGCGCAAGGTGTAAGCACGTCTAAAAAATACACTGTTGCTGGACAAAAAACAGGTTTGATTTTCTTGACCGATAATTTGGATTGTAAGGATACGTTAGCGTTTAAATTTGGAATTTGGAACAATCCAATTTCTAAGTTTGGAAGTAACACATCCACTACTTGTTACAGCGGGAATAGCATTGATTTTAAGGATTCGAGTTCTGCAAAATCTGGAAGTATTAAGGGGATAGTTTGGAATTATAATGATGGAAAAATTGATTCCACTTCGTCTGCTATTGCAGTGAATCATAGCTATTCTAGTTCAGGAAAATACTTGGTAAAACACATAGTAACCAATTCGTTTGGATGTCGGGATAGTTCGACTAAATGGATTACCATTACTCCCAATCCGATTGCGGACTTTGAGATTGATAATAACTCGCAATGTTTGTCTGGGAATGTGTTTTCATTAACTGATAATTCCAACCCCAACAATGGAGTTTCGAGTTTGTCATACTTTTGGAATTTTGGTGATTCAACCACAGCAACGAATAAAACTCCAAAGAAAACGTATAGTTTCCCTGGGGTAAAAACGGTCCGTTTGATTGTGCAGAATACGAATGGTTGTACGGATACCTTGTTCAAGCAATTGACGGTTCGTCCGCAGCCTGTTGTAAGTTTCAGTACAAACACCTCAAATCAGTGTGTGAATCAACAATCGTACACTTTCACGGATAATTCAAATATTCAATCGGGTGGAGGAAGTTTGTCGCGATCATGGGATTTAGGTGATGGAGGCATCTCGAATGCAGCTGTAGTTAATAGTAAAAAATACAATGCAGCAGGAACTTACAAGGTAAAATTGACTTCTACTACAAGCTTTGGATGTACAGACTCGGCTATTCAAACGATTAAAGTGTTGCCCAAACCGAATTTGTCTTTTGCGATTAACCAAGATACACAGTGTTTGATAAACAATGCATATAGTTTTTACAACAATAGTTCGGTGGTAAGCGGCGGAGGGACATTGAGTTATCAATGGCGTTTTGGCGATGGGGGTAATTCAACAAATACACATCCTTCTTATTCATATAATAACTACGGATCGTATTCTGTAAGGTTGTTGGTTACCACCCAATTTGGTTGTGTGGATAGTTTGAAAAAAGTGGTTTCTGTAATTGCTGCTCCACAAACACAATTTGTATTATCGAATTCAAATACTCAGTGTAATAGTACTGATACCTTCAAATTTGTGAACCAAACCAATGCTCTTAATGGCAAGTTTATCAAATACACTTGGCAGTTTGGAGATGGTAATTCGAGTTCGGCTTCACAACCCCTGAAGAGCTTTGGAATAGCAGGGAAATATTTAGTTCGATTGAAAGCAACGAACAGCAATGGATGTGCTGATAGTGCTTCCCAATATGTAACGGTTTACCCAGATCCTAAGTCGGACTTTGCAGTAAATCAATTGGGACAATGTATTAATAATCAGTTTTTTGATTTCAAGAATAACACCACGATTGCTTTTGGTGGAGGAACGCTGAGTTATCAATGGAAGTACCAAGATACGCAGTTTGCTACTTCGCAAAATGCAAGTAAGACCTTTTCTGAGGTAAAAACATACGCTATAAAATTGATTGCAAAATCGAGTTTAGGTTGTTTCGATTCATCAACAAAACAAATAACAATTTATCCGAAGCCTGCTGCTGCATTTACAGTGAATAACGGAGCGCAATGTTTAACCAACAATCAATTTAATTTCACCAATAACTCCAATATCAGCTCTGGTACTAATACCTATCAGTGGAATTTTGGCGACGGTAACGGAAGCACATCGGTAAGTCCGAATTACAAGTACGGTGCATACGGTAAGTATAAAGTAGTCTTGAAGGCGGTTTCAAATCGCAGTTGTGAAGACACTGTTTCTCGATTCGTTACGGTGCATTCTCAACCCGTGGTGGCATTTTTGCGTTCGGATACGGCTAAGTGTTTGTATAAAAACGAGTTCAGTTTCTCAAACATCAGTAGCAATGCAGATGGTTCAAAATTGAATTATAAGTGGGTGTTTTCCGATGGTAAATCAGACACTGCAAATTCGGCGAAGAAGTCGTTTAGTTTAACTGGTAAGTACAATGTAAAATTGGTGGCAATCAGTTCAAATAGTTGTTCTGATAGCTTTACCAGTTCTGTAAGAATCTATCCTCAACCCGTTCCAGCGTTCAATATCAACAAAAGCAATCAGTGTTTTACAAATAATTCATTTGAAGCAGCCAATAATAGTACCGTTGCATCGAATGGAGGTACTTTATCTTATAAATGGACCTTTGGAAATGGAGCATCTCAGTCGGTTACAAATCCCAAATGGAATTACGCACAGGATGATACATTTACGGTAACGCTGATTTCTAACTCTTCTTTGGGATGTTCGGATAGTTTGAAAAAGACGGTAATTGTTTATCCTCAACCATCGATCAACTTTGACATTACGGATTCTGCACAGTGTTTAACAAACAACCGATTCACCATGTCCAATGTATCGACAGTTAAATACGGCACAATTTCATACGACTGGACATTTGGGAACACGCAAAAATCCACCGGAATTTCACCTGTGGTTTCCTACTCTAATTTTGGTAAATACACGGTAAAATTGATAGGTAAAACCAATTTTGGTTGTATGGATTCCAGCAAACACGATGTTGAAGTGTTTGATGTCCCTAAAGCATCTTTAACAATCAATGATGCTGAACAGTGTTTCAGATTGCAACAATTTGCTTTCACAAGTACTTCGTATTTGTCAGATAACAGCAGTAAGTTATCTTGGGTTTTTGGGGATGGAAGTGTTCAATCTGGTTCCGCTACTTCATTAAATAAGGTCAATAAAAAATTCAGCGGTCTGGGTAATTACAATGTAAAACTGGTGGTTGAAAGTAAAAATGGATGTAGAGATTCTGCTCAATCCATGGTTCGAGTAGACGAACATCCTCAAACACAATTTGTAATTAATGATTCAGTACAGTGTATCAATAACAATGATTTTGTTTTTGAGAATCAAACAACCATTGCAAAGGGTAAATTCAATTCCTTCTGGGATTTTGGTGATTTCAGTTATTCTAATTTGGAATATGGTCGCCACGGATATTCAAAACCCGGAAGCTATAAAGTGAAATTGGTTACTTCTTCCGCATTCGGTTGTTCGGATACGTCGGTTAAATCGGTGCGAATTACCAATTTACCCAAAATTCAATTCGCTTTGAATAAGAATACTTCGTGTTTATTGGGTAACTCATTTGTTGCCGATAACCAGTCTCAATATTCAGGAACAGAAAACATCAACTACACATGGATTGCATCCGATGGAACAAAAATGAATAACACGTTATTCCAACATCAATTTAGTAACCCGGGTAAATACAAATTGAAACTTATTGGTGTTACTTCTGAAGGATGTTCTGATTCTATTGATAAACCCATCGAAGTGTATCCTCAAGGAGAATCGAAAATGGTAGTTTTAGATAGTTTACAGTGTTTAAGAGGTAATCAGTTCAAGTTCGGAAATGAGTCGCGTGTGGATGGTTCCAGATTTGCCATTTTAAGCTGGAATTTTGGTAATGGATACATAGATACCATGTACACGTCAACGCCTGTAGTTTTTGAATACAGTGATACGGGTTATTTCAGAGTAGAGTTAATTACCACCACGGAGAACTTGTGTACAGATACCAGTTTTGGCTATGTAAAAGTGGTTGAAATGCCCGAGGCTAAGCTTCTTCAAAATACCGTTTCTGCTTGTTTCAACCAACAAACATTCGAGTTCTATGATGTTTCAAATCGAAACATTGGATTGTTTAATGAGTGGTTATTTGACAAGCAAATAGTGAATAATGTTGACACACTTCGCCCTCATTTTATACAACCGGGCAAATACAAGGTTTCATTAATTTCAAAAACCATTTATGGATGTTCTGATACGACGCATCGTTTTGCTGTAGTGAATGAAATTCCATCAGCTCGAATAGCGGTGAATAATAATGAACAATGTTTGGCTGAAAACGACTTCTATTTCAGTAATATTTCATCCAGTTTCTCTAATCCGGATGAATTTTGGGATTTTGGAGATGGTTCATTCGGTACGGGTGCTGAAATTAATCAATACTACACCGATCCTGGAACTTATACAGTAGAACTTGTTGTCGAAAATGATTCGCTTTGTTCCGATACAGCAAGAATGCCTGTGATTGTCAATCCTACACCGGAAGCTTCACTTTCTATTCCAGCTGTTTGTGTAAATCAACCTTCTGACATAGTTTCAAATGCAAGTATAGTATCAGGCAGTATTGTGAGTTATCAATGGGATTTGGGCGATGGAGGAAACTCTGCCGATTCACTTCCTACCCAAACGTATAAGCGTCCAGGTAAGTTCTATGTCCGTTTGGAAATGAATTCCGATAAAGGTTGTACTGCAGGTTTCTTGGATTCCACCGAAGTTTATAGCAACCCTACGGCTTATTTTACGCTGCAAACACCAAGAGCAACGATATTAAATCCTGAGATTTATGTAGTTGACTCTAGTACCAATGCATCTACATACGAATGGGATATGAATGATGGCTCGGATTTATACTTTGATTATGAAGTAAAGCACAACTACCTCGATACAGGAGTGTATAATGTCCGATTAGTGGTAGCTTCAGCCGAAGGTTGCTTGGATACATTCTATCGCAGCGTTCAAGTATGGCCTGATTATAATATTTTATTGCCAACGGCATTTTCTCCCAATAACGATTTCTTCAACGATGAATATCACATTCGAGGCAATCATCATTCGGTAAGAGCAGCCAATTGGATGGTTTACAATTCCGAAGGAATTAAGGTTTTTGAATCTCAGAATATTCAGGATTCTTGGAATGGAAAGCTATTTAATGGTAGTGAAGAACTTCCTTCGGGAGAATATGAACTCGTACTGTTTGTTACCGATGTTTTCGGAAAGCAAGCTCAGTTTAACCAAAAAGTGTCCATCGTAAAATAATGCGCCCCAATACTATTCATCGCTCCATTTTATTTGTTTTCTTGTTTCTCGGGGGATATCTTTTCCAAGGAATTAATGCGCAATCAATTTCCATCAATCCTCAGTTAAAACACGTTACTTGCAATGGCGGTAACGATGGCGAAATTCAAGTTTTGGTTTCGGGGAATTCCGGTGCTGTTTATTATTATTACAACGGAATTTTATCTGCTAATTCCTCGAAAAACCAGCTTGCAGCTGGGAAATACAAAATTAAAGTGATTGATGCCTCCGGCTCACAAGATAGCACAGAAGTAACCATTAACCAGCCAACCGCAATATCTGTTCAGATATCCTCTGTTCAACCTACCTGTAGTTATTCCAGCAATGGTAAACTTTCGGCAATAGGCAGTGGTGGAACAGGAAAGTTGAGCTATTTCTGGACGGACTCAATGGGTGGCAACTTCAATCAGGCTGTAGCCAATTATTTGATTCATGGAACCTACTACATAAATGTGGTAGACTCTTTGGGTTGTAAATATCATTCGAAGGTAGATCTGGGGTTTCAGGATAGCTTAGAAGTTCAAATCAGCAACGTAGACATTAGTTGCAGCGGGTTGAATAATGGACAAGCATCCCCCAAAACCTTAAAAACTATAGGTAATTCATTCAATTATTATTGGACGGGACCGAACGGATTTTCTTCTACGACCAAAAATCTTACGGGAATGTCACCAGGGGCTTATCAGTTAAAAGTGACCAATACTCAGACTCAATGTTCTGCATTGAATTCGGTGGTAATTGTACGTCCCGACAGTTTGAAAATAGCACTTGTTCAAAAGAATGCTGCATTATGCAAAGGTACCGCAGATGGAATCATTGAAACGAAGGCAACGGGCGGTAGAGTTCCGTATAGTTATAGTTGGACTGGGCCGAATAGTTATTTCGCAAATACAGCAAAAATTCAAAATGCTTCTGCTGGAAGTTATACCCTGAGTGTAACAGATTCTTCGGGTTGCATTACTCAATTCGCAACTACGGTAACAGAACCAAATGCGTTAAGCGTGAGTCCAACCATTGTAAACAATCTTTGTTTTGGCAATTCGAATGGTTCAATAACATTGGTGGTTTCCGGCGGTGTAAAGCCCTATCAGTATGCGTGGTCAAACTCTCAAACTTCGAGTAAAATTCAGAATTTAAGTTCTGGAACCTATGCAGTTACCGTTTCAGATAGTAATGGGTGTTCTCTAACCGGCTCTTACTCCATTTTAACCCCTTCAAAATTGGTATTAACACAGAGCTCTTCCAACGTTAAATGTTTTGGCGGTTCAGATGGTGCATTAACCTTGTTGGCATCCGGAGGAACATTCCCTTGGAGTTACACGGTATCTGGTCCATCTTCATATAATTCAACTTCAGCCTCAAATAAAAACTTAATTGCAGGTAATTATAAAGTTGTACTTCGAGATAATAATAATTGTCGCGATTCTGCTACAGTGATCATTACACAGCCACTTCAATTGAATGTGGTGAAAAAGGTAGTTAATGCTCAATGTTATGGTTCAAATGGATCGATGTCTTTGACCGTTTCTGGGGGAAATTCTCCTTTTTCATTCGAATGGACAGATTTAAATGGCAATCTTTATGCGGCAACGCAAAACGTAACTTCGGCATTACCCGGAGGATATTCATTTAAGGTTACAGATGCAAATCAATGTTCAGTGACTGATACCTTGAGAATCTGGGAACCAGCTAAACTCAAATTGTCCTTAAAGTCATTAGGAAATAACACCTGTTATAACGATACCAAAGGGGAATTGGCTTTCACATCGGTTGGAGGTACTAAACCTTATTTGTATAAATTGAACGGTGCAACGGGTCAAACAGATTCTGTTTTCAACAATTTAAAAACGGCCAAGTATTTTGTTACCGTAACTGATAAAAACCTTTGTTCGGATTCAACTTCAGCTACTATAGACTATTTGGACGTATCAAAACCTGTTGTGAATCTGCAAAATACTACTTTGTATTTAAATAGTTCTGGAAAAGCGAACCTGAATATTTCACAGATTAGCAATGGAATTTCTGACAATTGTGAGATTGCTTCAACTCAGTTGTCGCAATCAGATTTTACCTGTAGCAACATGGGCAATAATACGGTTTCTGTTACAGCGAAAGATTTAAAAGGGAATTCGACTACTTCAACTTGTATAGTTACGGTTTTGGATACCATTAAACCCACCTTGGTTTTACAAACGGTTAGCTTGTATCTGAATTCAAATGGAAGTGCCACTTTGAATCCATCAAATGCAAATAAGGGAAACTTTGATAATTGCGGAATTACCAAATTCGGAGCTTCTAAAACACAATTTACGTGCAGTGATTTAGGAAGTAACACGGTTGTATTTACGGCCGAAGATGCTTCAGGCAATAAATCTACAAGTTCGGTAACCGTTGTGGTGGTTGATACGTTTGCGCCTAAATTGAATTATAAGAACATTTTATTGTATTTGAATTCATCGGGATCGGCATCGATTTCTTGGACGGATATCGATAATGGTTCTTCCGATAATTGCGGAATTGTCAAGAGAGAATTGAGTCAATCTACGTTCAATTGCAATCAACTGGGAACGAATTTTATTAATTATAAAATTTACGATCAAGCGCAAAATGTAAGCAGTCAATCGGTTCGGATTACAGTATTGGATACCTTTAAGCCGGTAATAAAAGTTAAACCAGTTACGGTTCATTTGAATCAATATGGTTTTGCTTTGATTGCTCCTTTGGATGTTGATGATGCAAGTTTTGATAATTGCAAAATTTCAACGAGAACTTTAAGTAAATCGGTTTTTACTTGTGGTGACGCAGGCAATAATTCTGTAATTTATACATTAACCGATGGATCAGGGAATTCCATATCGGCAACAGCAACCGTTGTTGTTAAAGATTCAACATCCCCAGGAAATAAAACCAGAAATCCGATCACCTATTTGGATAAGAACGGCTTCGCTATTTTATCGTCGTTTGATGTAGATAATGGTAGTTCCGATAATTGTGGTATTTCGAAAATCACCTTGAGTAAAGATCGTTTTACATGCAACGATTTGGGTAAAAATAATATTGTTTTCACAGCGGTAGATGCTGCAGGAAATACAAGTAAATCAACGGTTGAGGTTACTGTTTTGGATTCAATAAAACCTGTGCTCAGAGCAATTAATAAAACGGTTTATTTGGATTCAACAGGTAAGTTTGGTGTAGATTGGAGCTATTTTGATGTTGGAAGTTCAGATAACTGTAAAATTACTAAACGAACATTGAGTCAGTACGATTTTAGCTGTTCAGACATTGGGAATCGATTAATACTCTACACTATTCAAGATACTTCAGGAAATTCAGCTTTGGCCGTATTAACTGTTCGAGTAACAGACACCTTATCTCCAAAGCTATATGTTGAAAATAAGAAATTGTACTTGAATCAACAAGGAAAAGCGAAATTGAATATTCAAGATTTTGCTCCAAAATGCTCTGACAATTGCAGTGTATCCCAATTGTATTTTTCGGATTCTATATTCGATTGTTCAGAGATTGGAGTAAATGTAATCAGATTAATGGGAAGAGATCCCTCAGGAAACTTCTCTCAAAAGTCATTCACTGTAGAGGTATTCGACAGTTTAGCTCCCGTAATTATAACCAAACCAGCAACTATTTTTATAGATACGGCTGGAAATGCGCGATTGAAATTCAATCAAGTGGTAGCTCAAATCGATGATAATTGCAGCATTCAATCTATCGTATTGGAGCGAGAAATTTTTGGCGTTAACGATTTAGGCGAAAATTGGATTTCGGTGCATGCATTCGATGCGAGTTTCAATAGATCTTTGGATTATTGGGTAAAAGTGATTGTAGAAGTTGGCGATTCTGACAAAGACAGCATTCCGGATTATGTAGAGCGCGCAATAGATTTTGATGGTGATGGTGTTCCGAATTACTTGGATCGTGATTCCGATAATGATGGTATTTCCGATTTAGCTGAAAATAGTGGGCTGAAATTATTACTTGATTTGGATCGCGATGGGTATGCCAATATTTTTGATTGGGATACCGATGGCGATGGAATTAACGACTGTGTTGAGGTAAATGGTTTTGATCCAGACAGAAATGGCCGTGTGGGTATAGGAAAAGTGCTCGTGAGTTATTGGGGAATACCGCTTCTATCGAATGGCGGTGATGGCTATGCCGAAGTAAACTCAGACACGGATTTAATTCCTGATTACAAAGATCAGGATTCCGATGACGATTTGATTTCCGATAAAATTGAGAATTTAAACAACTCTGAATTAATTGATTCCGATAAAGACGGAACTCCTAATTTTAGAGATTCAGATAGCGATGCTGATGGGATTTCAGATTTTGATGAAACGGAAACCGATTTTGATCAGGATGGCATTCCAAATTATGTAGATCTCGATAGTGATGCCGATGGTGTTGTCGATTTGAGAGAAACCAATAAAGATGAAGACGGTGATTCAATCCCGAATTTCCTCGATTTGGATTCTGACTCTGACGGAATTTTAGACGAAGATGAAGGGGTGCAAGACTTGGATGGTGATGGATTCGGTAACTGGCTGGATGATGATAGTGATAATGATGGAATTTCCGATCAAGTAGAGGGCTTAATTGATACTGACGACGATGGAATCCCTGATTTAAAAGATAAAGACTCAGACGGTGATAACATCCCCGACGATTTAGAAGCTGCTCCATTTACGGGTAAACTTCCCGCTGATTCGGATGGTGATGGAACCTTTGATTTCAGGGATATGGATTCGGACAATGATTTAATTTCTGATGTTCAAGAAGGGCATCCATTTCAACCAGATACGGATTTAGATGGTACACCTGATTACAGAGATACCGATTCGGATGGTGATGGTACTTTAGATATTTTGGAATCCATAAACGATACTGACGACGATGGAATCATCGATGCTATTGACGAGGATTCTGATAACGACGGAATTTTGGATAAGGTTGAAGGGTACACAGATAATGATTCTGATGGATTGCCCAATTCCATGGATTTGGACAGTGATAACGATGGTATCAATGATGTTATTGAAGTTAAAGGAACAGACATTAAAGGTTCGGGAACGGTGGTGCAGGGAACAGTTTATCCAGCCATCGATACAGATTCCGATGGGATTTATGATTTCTTAGATGTGGATTCCGATAATGATGGGATTTTGGATATCGTTGAAAGCGGTAAAGGGTATAAAGATGAGAATTCCGATGGCCGTGTAGATGGTAGAGATGTCGATAGAGATGGAATTCCCGATGAAGCCGATGCTTTAAGTGGTAGTTATGGAGATTTAGATGATTCTCCTGTTTTAGATACTGATTTAGACGGTATTGCTGATTTTCAAGACTCCGACAGTGATGCTGATGGAATCTCCGACCAAATTGAAACCGCTAACGATTTTGATCTTGATGGTGTTCCTAATTATCTTGATTTAGATTCTGATGAAGATGGTATCTCCGATCAAATTGAAACGGCTGTAGATGACGATAAAGACGGGTTTGGAAACTTTATAGATCTCGATAGCGACGGCGATGGGATTCTTGATTTAGTTGAAACAAACAGTGATTACGACAATGATGGAACGCCGAATTATTTAGATTTAGATTCAGATTCTGATGATACAGAGGATTCAAAAGAAGGGGATGTCGATTCAGACAAAAATGGATTCAAAGACTTCCTGGATCCACAAACATTCGTACCTGAAATTTTTACACCTAACCAAGATGGGGTGAATGATTTATTTGAAATCAAGGGTTTGAAAAACTATCCCAATGCTCAAATAACGGTGTTCAATCAGTGGGGAGTTATCGTTTATAAATCCAACGGACCCTATACCAATGATTGGGGAGGATGGAATGAAGAAAAAGGAAAATTATCCGAAAGACTTATTTTACCAGAAGGAGTGTATTTCTATATCCTTGATCACAACCGAAATGATAGTCCTCAATTCGCTAAACCTCAAACCAAAGGCAACTTTTACTTAAAACCCTAACTATGAAAAGATATTTTTTACCACTTGCTTTTTTTCTTTTTTGGGGATGTGAAAGCGTGAATGCCCAACAAGTTGCGCTAACTACGCAATATGATTTAGTGTCGAATATTTCGAATCCTGCTTATAATGGAATGAATCGCATGTTAAAAGTAGATGCAATTTCCAGAGTTCAATGGGCGAATTTCCCTGGCACACCTCGATATACAGCGGTTGCTTTTCAAAGTCCGGTGAATAAAGATTTCGCAGCAGGTGCAAATTTTCAAACGTTACAAGTAGGTAAGTTTAAAACAGCTTCCCCCTTGAATCTTTCAACATATAGTGCGGATCTTGCTTTTCACCAACAAATCAATAAAAAGCTGCATTTATCGGCTGGAATTCGTGTGGGATTAATGTCTTTCAGTATGCGTATTTCACAACTTAACGCCAACATACCCAGCGATATTGCTCAACTCGGTAACGATTACAGTTTTCAGTCTCCATTGGTTGGTGGAGGAATTATGGCCTATGGTAAAAACTATTTCATTGGTGTATCCATGCCACAGTTTGCTATTGTTGCAGATCGATTGGTTGAAAATGTTAACCTGGGTTATAACGCCAGAAGTTTTTATTCAATTAATGGGGGATACGTGCATCAATTAAACAATGATTGGTATGCGAAAATTTCAGGTCAATCTCGTTGGTATCAGGGAATGCGTCCTGTATTTGATGCAAATATCCACATGGGATTTCAAGATTTGATTTCTGTGGGTTACGGATATAGAAGTACCAATGTTCATGCTTTTCTAACCAAAGTGAGGGTGAATGATTTCTTTAGTGTGGTATATGCCTTCGAAAGCGGAAAAGTGTACGATAATCAAACCCCTTTTAATTCGCAAGAATTTGGTTTGTCGTATCAGTTGAATAATAGTAAGTCTAAAATTAAAGTAGTTCCAAGAAAATTCTAACAACATGATTAAACCAGAGTATATTTTTCTGTGGATTCTATTTCATTTGGGTGCTGTGGAATTGCCTCGTGCCATTTCTAAACGTGGACAGCCCAAAACCATTGCTACGGAGTATGTCAATAAAATGCAGTATTCCGAAGCTATAAAAGCGTATAAAAATATTGATCGCGTTAAAACGGATATTGAATTGCGCTCCCTTGCAAAAGCCTTCTCTCAGTTAGGATATAACGATACTGCAATTCGCATTATTGAGAAAATTTCTGTTCAATTTCCAGAAAAGTTTACAGCAGAAGACCGATTGAATTTGGCTTTGCTGAACAGAAGAACAGGAAATATTGACCAGTCAGATGCCATTATAAGCGAAATCAAAATGGCAGATTACGCTTCAGTAGCCGTGCTAAACGAATCGACATCCGACTTTTTAGGCAAAAGTGCGGTGCTCGAAGAAAATGAATTGAATTTACGCTACCATCAATTTAAAAAGGCGGGACAGCAATTTTTACCTGTTTGGGATGGAATTCGTCAAAAATGGTATTATCATGAAAGACCTTATGTGAGTAGTGGCTTGTTGAATTCTGTTTCATTGGCAGATGAAAAACCATACTCTAAAATTAATGAGGCACTGAAAGATTTAGATTCAATTGAGATTGAAGGCAAATTACTTCCCAATCAATATTTAAACCGGTACTTTGAATTGAGCTATATAGATTCTCTAGGGAACTTTTATGTAACTACGAATCATGGATTGGTTTCAGATAACGATCGCTATCTATTGGATATTTTCCAGTTCAAATTTGATGAGAAAATTGGAAGCTATTCTTTAATTCCTTTGAGCTTGGATAAATGGCTATACAACTATTCGAGTTTTGTGATGAATGAATCACAAACTAGAGCACTTTATTGCACAGATGCAGATGGTGGATTTGGAGGATCAGATATCTATGTGGCTGATATTGTGTGGGACGAAAAGGGGAAACCTGTAATTACCAATCCAATGAACCTCGGAGATGTTGTAAATACCTTGTTGCCAGAAAATGATCCTTACTTCATTACCGATGATATTATATCCTTTTCTTCAGAAGGACATACGGGAATAGGTGGTCAGGATATCTATTTTTATCAGATTTCAACCAATTCCCTGATTAATGCTGGTCGATTTATCAATACACGTTTCAATGAATATGCTCCTAGGTTTTACAACGAACGATTGTATTTTACCAGTGACCGATCATTTAATCAAGCAAAGATTTTTTCTGTTGAGTTATCCAGAGAAAAGTTAGAAAGAGCATTTGCGCCAACAATGGCGGATGTTCCTGTAGATTCAGCCGCGATAAATTTGATCGATACAGCAGCCATTGTTTCAGAACAACAGGAAAAGATAAAGAATATTGATAACTACATTGAGTATATAACGACAGTAAATCCTGAAAAACTGAATTATGTAAAGGGAGTTCAGTTTGTTATGTTGTCTGATTCACTGAGATACAGTAAAATCGAACAGATCGATGAAAATTCGGATTACAGAGATTATAGTTTTTTAACATTAATGCACCCCAGTGGGGATATTGTACTTCAGTCGGAATATGAAAAAGAGTTGATGTATTTAAGTGAAGTGCTCCAAAAACGGAAAGATTGGATGGTTGAAATTCGATCCCATACGGATTCCAGAGGTACGGATAAATCAAATAAAAAGCTTTCACAAAATCGCGCTGATTTCATTGCGAATTATTTGAAATTATTGGGAGTTCGTTCAGATCAAATTATTTCAATTGGTCTGGGAGAAACGTTGTTATTAAATCATTGTATTGATGGCGCACCATGTACCGAAGACGAACATGCGAGTAATCGTAGAACCGAATTGATTTTGAAGAAGCGAGTTCTGCTGAAGTAATTTAGTGATTATAGATATTCTTCCTCCAATAAAGGTATTGACACATTTTTAACGGGAATTAATTTATAGATTAATTCCTAAAAAAGAGCCGCCATAAAAAAAGACCACCTAAGTGGTCTTTTTTTATTCTGTAAAATGAGAAATTTTCTTGTCGTGTAATAAAACAAATTCAATTGTAATTCTGCTAATTTTAACGATTAGTTCTCGTTAACTTATTTACCTGCAGTGTATAGCGACACCATGAATCCGCTGGTGATGTTTCCTTTGAACGTAATGTTCAATGAAGCAGCTGATTTATCAGGGTTTGCAGTTAAAATTTTCTTGTACATCTGCTCTGACATAAAGAAACAACCGTGGTAATCTGGCTTTTCTTTAATGGTTACGTTTAACTTTACAAAGCTTCTTGGAGGATTGCAAGCTGCAACTCCACGTCCACCAGGACCAGATGGCATTCCTGCCGACATTCCAGAACCAGGTGCTGAAGCGCTATGAACGTGACCAGCTGGCTTGGTTTGATCTACCAATTCAACTTCTACGTTGTTTAAAGTTATCATTTGTTCGTTGAATTTTCCTGGGTTGGTGGCAAACTCCGCGTTACTTACTACGCGACCTTGAGCAAAAATGCTCCCAATGGTTAAAAATGCAATTGCTAATGATGTGGTGATTTTTTTCATGTTATGTGTGTTTTGTTTTTCTATAATCTAAAGGACTGAATGTTTTTGATTTGGATGGATAAACTGGAAGTTATGCAATGGCGATATTTAAGTTTTTTGTTATTTCGGAGATATTTTATATGAATAAGAAAGCACTTTGATAATTAAGGAAGTACTTTGATTTTGGTAACTCTATGCATGAAGCGAGTATCTACTTTAACTGAAATATCCATTCGGATATCCTTGTTAACAGGTAATGTGTTAGACATCTTGTTGAAGATAACAAAACAACCATCGTAGTTGTTTGGCAATTGAATTTCTAAACGTTCCCAGTTTTTAGGTGCTGAACAACGAACAACGGGCGCAGCTTGTGTAGAGGTACCTGTTGTTGTTCCTGGAGTTGCTTGATTTCTGCCCGTAGTGTTTGGAACAGGTGAGTTTGCTGAACCTGGATTAGATAAAGCTGCCGCTGAAGCTGTACCTGAAGGATTGCTGTTGTTTAATGTTCTTTTGGCAATTACCCCTTGTAAAATAATCGTTTTTCCATTGAATTTCGAAGGATTATTTACAAAGTCGTTTACATCAACAATCATCTGTGCTTTAGAAATTGTGAAGAAACTGATAAAGAGAATCGAAAGGGTTATAATTTTTTTCATTTTATTGTGGTAAGAATCAAGTGTCAAAAAGTTTGAAGCAAAGTTAATCATTCAAAAATTTTACAGCAAATAAACAGCAAAAAACATGCCAAAATTGTAGCTAATCGAAAGAAATATGATAATTTAAGCAAAAAAATGGATTAGGAATTTTACCTAATCCATTATGAATCCAAAAAATACACTTAAATAATAGAATAACAATTACTTAAAATCTGTTAGTGATAGAAATTTTGAACAAATTAATATGTGTAAGTCGGATGAAATTCCAATTTACTGTTGCATTTTACTGGTTTGGTAATAGTATTTAGCCAGGAAATAGATACCTAAGCCTAAAATAATAGACGCTGTGCCGATCGACAAGATATTGTTTCCCGGATTTACACGATGTAACATCCAAATATTACCAAATAAAAAAATCACCCATCCGGCTTCGCTTTTGAATTTGTATTGAATCAATGTGATGAGGCCAATAAGAATGACAACAGTTTGTGGTGAAATAACGAAATCAGGTAATACAAATCCGATGGATCGAACTAACCATAACAATCCAATGATAACTAAAATGATTCCGCCTGCTAAATACGATTTGTTGGGGTTGATACTCATAGCTGTAAAGTTTTTCCATCGCAAGTTATTGAAATTTTGATAGCTTCATTCATTTGTAAACATGATAAAAATCATTTTTTCGACTAATATCCATCATTTTTAGCTTGTTGATTCTATTTCAACTTTGTAATACGCCAAAGTACTGAAATATGTTTTTTAAAGAATTCAATGATATCGATAGTTCCATCAACCATTTGAATGGGGTTTTAATCCCCGAAATTCGGATGGAAATTGCTTCGTTGAATCAGCATATTCAAACAAAACCCGAAGAAGATACTTGCCAATTACAGTTTTTTATTTTGATTACCAATTTTGAACAAGAGTTCGAAAAATTGATTCGCCTCCTCAATTTGGTTTTTTTGCCCGCATTTAGTGCTAGAAAGAGCAATACAAATCATGGCTCGGATAGTTCAAATCCAGAACAAACAATTGAAAAAACCATTCCCCCAAACACCAATCAGTTCAATGAATTTAAGGTGCTTCGTGCAGCCCACAAACGATTGTATCGTATTTTGGGCAATTTAAGAAACATCTGCAACGACTATGTTCTCGAGGAAAATTGGTCAGATTGTAAAAAGCACAATTGTATGACTTCTCATCACCTGGAACTCAAGTTTTTAAACTATTTCAATTTTACGGAATCAACCATTATTCCGTTAATTCAAAATCAAACAGTGGAATACCCGGATAACGATTAGACAGATATGAGCAATGTAGATCCCATTTTGGAAAATTCAATTCTAGAGCCAGCGGCCATCGAAAAAATATCCCCCGAGAAACCATCCCCGGAAAAGAAATCCCCCGAAACCCCAAATAGCGATTCGCTGGATTCGGCAAACTCAGTTAAAGGGAAAAAATCAAACAGCTTTAGAGTTTGCTATCACTGTGGTGCGCAAACACGCAAACCTTTAGTTAAACACGACCATGAATTCTGTTGTTCTGGATGCTTAGGGGTCTATGAAATCATTGAAAAAAATAACCTCTGCGAGTATTATAATTTCAATGAAACCCCGGGAGTTAGTCTAGATCAATACGAAGAAAAAACCTATAAATTTGATTTTTTAGAAAATCAAGAGATAGTTAATCAATTAGTTAAGTTCAAATCCGGTAGTCAAATCCACATGGATTTTTATCTGCCTCAGGTGCATTGCAGCTCATGTCTGTATTTGTTAGAAAACTTGTATCAAATTCAAGATGGCGTAATTTCCAGTAAGCTAAATTTTAGTCGCAAAGAACTCGCTGTAATTTTTGATTCAGATAAAGTTTCCGCCAAAAAGATTGCTGAATTTTTAACCAAATTGGGCTATGAACCCTACTTTAGTTTGAGCGATCTAGGCGATAAAAAAGGCGTTATCAGTCCTTCGAAATCGCGCATTTATAAATTGGGCGTTGCCGGTTTTGCCTTTGGAAATATCATGTTATTGAGTTTTCCTGAGTATTTCGCGTATGGTACGGATCTCGACGGATTGAAACCCTATTTTCAATGGATTATTTTGGGACTAATTGTGCCCGTTATTACTTATAGTTCGTCGGAATTTTACAAATTGGCCTGGGGAGGATTAAAACAACGGTATCTGAACATTGATTTACCCATTGTTTTGGCCATGATGATTACGTTCTTCCGCAGTCTCTATGAAGTATTTACGCATACCGGCCCTGGCTATTTTGATTCGCTTTCGGGAATTGTATTTTTTATGCTTTTGGGGAGGATTTTGCAGGATCGAACCTATAAAACCATTACATTCAATCGCGATTTTACCTCCTATTTTCCCATTTCAAGTACCTTGTTTAAAGAAGGACGCGAAGTGAATGTCCCCATTGTGAACATTCAAGTAAACGACGAATTGATTATTCACGATCAAGAAATTGTTCCAGTAGATGGATTATTGGTTTCGGGGAAAGCTTTAATCGATTACAGCTTTGTAACCGGGGAAAGTAAACCCGTTGAATTGGAAGCTGGGTCCTGGATTTATGCGGGCGGGCGTCAAATGGGAACTTCGATTCGTTTATTGTCACAAAAAACTGTTTCTCAAAGTTATTTGGTATCATTATGGAATAAAAACGACCAAAAAGAACAGAAAACACCGACCATCGAAAGTACATATGTGCAAAAAGCCAGTATGTATTTCACTTTGGTGTTGTTTACTGTAGCAGCAACCGCAGCAATTTATTGGTCTTTTAATGATCCTTCCAAAGTGTGGAACGCAGTAACAGCAGTGTTGATCGTGGCTTGTCCCTGCGCATTGTTGCTTAGTGTAACGTTTACACATGGACATATTTTATCGTTGTTGGCTCGTCACGGATTTTACTTAAAAAGTGCTCGAGTAATTGAGCGAATGAATCAAATTAAACACATTGTTTTCGATAAAACCGGAACCTTAACACAGTCGCAAGATCCACTTATTCAATACATAGGTGTTCCGTTGACAGAATTGGAGTTGGATGCAGTTGCTTCGGTTTCTCGTGAGTCCACGCATCCATTTGGTAGAAGCTTGGCTAAGAAGTTGAATCGAATTCCATTGGAAGTAAATTCCATCGAAAATGTTGCAGGGCAAGGAATGTTGGGGGATTGTGATGGAATGAAATTGCGTTTGGGTTCATCCGAATTTTTGGGTGTTAATGCCGGATTAAAAGACGAATTGGCATCTCAAATAAAGAATACGGATCAAGATTCATTAAAAGGAAGTTCCATTTGGGTGGAGATTGATGGTGTAGTGAAAGGGGTGTATATGTTTTCATCAGCTATTCGAAATCATCTATCTGAAAGTATAAATGAACTGGGCGGCGAGTTTAAATTATCGCTTTTGAGTGGGGATAATCCACGCGAAGAATCGGTGATTCGTGAAATATTCCCTGCAAATACGCAATTGTTATTCCAACAAAAGCCGCATGATAAGCGCACGTTTATTGAGCAATTGGAAAATAGCGGTGTTCGTACCATGATGGTGGGGGATGGGTTGAACGATGCAGGAGCGCTTATGTCGAGTTCAATTGGTGTGGCAGTTACCGAGGATATTTCCTATTTCACTGTGGGATCCGATGCGATCGTATTGGGCAGTGCATTGAAAAATCTACCTCAATTTTTCAAAATTGCTCGCGATATGCGTCGTATCATTTGGTGGAGTTTTGCCATTTCGATTATGTACAATATTGTGGGATTATCGTTTGCAGTTCAGGGCCAGTTAAACCCCATCATTGCTGCGATTTTAATGCCGAGTAGCTCCATATCTATTGTGTTATTTACTTGGTTAAGCTCGATGGCAAGTGCACGTAAGTTGAAAGATTGAAATTTAGGTCACACTTAGGCTCAAAAGAGAAGAAATCGAAGGTGATTTTTGGGTGAAGAAAAACATGATAAAAATCAGTTTCCCTTATGAGTAACATCATAGCATTGAATCTCATCTTTTAATCAAATTTGAATACTGAAAAAAGTAAAGTTATGTCGGTAGTTATTTTGTTGATGATCATGAGTATTGTGGTAGCGGGAATCTTCCTGGTAGCCTACTTGTGGAGTGCAAAATCGGGTCAATTCGATGATCCGGATGCAAATGCCAATCGCATTTTACACGACACGGAATTGGTTAACAAAGCAAAATCAACTGGGGTGTAACGCACTACCATCCCCCGAAAAAAACAAGAATAAATTAACGAGTACCCCAAACTAAATTATATGCAAATAGAAAAGTTTTCTTACGACAACCGAACCGTTAAATGGTTTGCTTACGCAACCATTTTTTGGGGAATCATTGGATTCCTTGCTGGTTTATGGGCAGCGATTGCGCTGTATTTCCCGGCTATTAACCTTGATTGGGCGCCGACTACCTTTGGTAGAATGAGACCCGTTCACACGAATGCTGTCATTTTTGCATTCGTAGGTAATGGTATTTTCATGGGTGTCTATTATTCACTTCAACGACTCACAAAAGCCAGAATGTTCAGCGATTTGCTGTCGAAAATTCACTTTTGGGGTTGGCAGTTAATCATTGTATTCGGAGCCTTGACCCTATGGATGGGTTATTCAACCGGTAAAGAATATGCTGAATTGGAGTGGCCTTTGGATATTGCAATTACCTTAATATGGGTAGTTTTTGGTATCAATATGTTCGGTACCATTATTAAGCGTCGTGAAAGCCATTTGTATGTTGCCATTTGGTTCTACATTGCTACTTGGGTTACTGTGGCTATGTTGCACATTGTAAACAGCATCGAATTGCCTATTAGTTTAACTAAGAGTTATAGCTGGTATGCAGGTGTTCAAGATGCGTTGGTACAATGGTGGTATGGACATAATGCGGTGGCGTTTTTCTTAACTACTCCTTATTTGGGATTGATGTACTACTTCCTTCCTAAAGCGGCAAATCGTCCTGTATACTCTTACAGATTGTCAATTATCCACTTCTGGGCGTTGATTTTCATCTACATCTGGGCTGGACCTCACCACTTGTTATATACTGCATTGCCTGATTGGGCACAGTCGTTGGGTGTGGTATTCTCCGTAATGTTGATTGCTCCAAGTTGGGGTGGTATGATTAACGGATTGTTCACCTTGCGTGGTGCTTGGGATCGTGTTCGTGAAGACGTAGTATTGAAGTTCATGGTTGTTGCGGTTACTGCTTATGGTATGGCAACTTTTGAAGGGCCTATGTTGTCGTTGAAAAAGGTAAATGCGATCAGTCACTTTACCGATTGGACCATTGCTCACGTTCACGTAGGTGCTTTGGGTTGGAACGGATTCTTGACATTTGCGGTATTGTACTGGTTGATTCCTCGCATGTGGAAGACCAAATTATATTCTCAATCTGCTGCTAACGCACACTTCTGGTTGGGTACCTTGGGTATCGTGTTTTACGCAGTACCTATGTATTGGGCTGGTTTCACTCAAAGTTTGAACTGGAAAGCATTTACTCCAGACGGTACATTGCAGTACACATTCTTGGATACTGTTAACATGTTAATGGGAATGTACAAATTGAGAAGTATTGGAGGATTATTGTTCTTAACTGGTGCTTGTATCATGGTTTGGAACCTTTACAAAACCATTAAATCAGGAACATTTGTTGCAAATGAAGAAGCAGAAGCACCTGCTTTGGTTAAACATAGCAGCCACGAAGGCGAACACTGGCATAGAGCTATCGAAAGAAAACCTATTCAAATGTTGGTATTGAGTTTATTGGTGGTAGCAATTGGTGGTGTATTAGAAATGGTTCCTACTTTCTTGGTAAAAACCAATATTCCTAGCATATCATCAGTGAAACCTTACACTCCTTTGGAATTGCATGGACGTGATATCTATATCGCTGAGGGATGTTATACTTGTCACTCACAAATGGTTAGACCATTCAGAGACGAGGTAAAACGATACGGTGAATATTCAAAAGCGGGTGAATTCGTTTATGATCACCCATTCCAGTGGGGAAGTAAACGTACTGGTCCGGATTTGGCTCGTGTAGGTGGTAAATACAACAATGCTTGGCACTTCAATCATATGTATGCACCAGCTGAAGTTAGTAAAGGTTCAGTTATGCCTCGCTACCCATGGTTGTTTACAAAAGGAATTGATATTCGTAAAACTCCTAAAATGATCAATGCCATGCAAACCATGAATGTTCCTTACGAAGTGGGTTATGCAAATCGTGCAAACGAAGACTTGGAAAAACAAGCTCGCGAAATTGCAGCGGATTTGAAAAAGGATCCAATGGTAACTCAAATCATGGAAATGGAAGGTGTTAGTAATTTGGAATATTCTCAAATCGTTGCCTTGATCGCTTATTTACAGCGTGTTGGAACCGATATCAAGAAGTTACCAGTTGAAAGTCACCCAGAACACTAATCAAAAATAATTAAACAATAAAAATCAATAGGAAAAGCACTTTTTAAAGTCCAATATACTCAAGTTATGAAATTCATCAATTATTTAAAAACCATCGATGGTGTAAGTATCTACCCCTTAATTACACTGATTCTGTTTGGATTATTCTTCGCAGTGGTGGTAATGTGGGTTTCAAAGTCCAACAAAAAGTACTTTGAAAAGGCAAAAAACATTCCTCTAAATGATTAATAATATGAAATTTAGCAAAAAACTTTTTATAGCAGCTATGAGTTGGGGAATGGTTTCCCAACTCGCAGCTCAAGCTGCCGACACAGCATCTGTTGCTTTAGCGTCTGGCGCTGCAAGTGGTTCATCCAACTCATATATTCCTTGGCTACTGGTTTCAACAGCGGTTGCTTTGGCCATTGTGATTCTTTTTATGGGATCCTTACTCGGAAAAGTAGCTTTGTTGAAAATGAAAGACAGTGCAAAAACCATAGCTTTAGCAGTGAGCATGTTTTCTGCTGCTAGTTTAATGGCTGCTGGTGCAGATACCCAATCAGGTTTTAGAGGATTCAGCAGTTTTGAATTGAACATGATTCTATTAGGTGTCATTTTCATGGAAGTGTTGATCATTCTGTACTTCGCATATTGGTTAAAAGCAATTGTTCTTCCCAAAAAATCAGAAGTAGCTGCTGAAGCAAAAGTGTCAGCATTAGCAAAATGGTGGGATAAAATGAATAATTCAGTTGCCATTGAAAAAGAAAAGGATGTTCAATTGGATCACGACTACGATGGAATCAAAGAGCTTGACAATGCATTGCCACCTTGGTGGGTGTATGGCTTCTATTTAACCATTATTTTCTCAGGTATTTACATTTGGAGATACCATATTTCTCAAACCGCTCCATTACAGGTGGAAGAATTGAAAATTGATTTGGCTAAAGCAGAAATTATGCAAGCCGAATACAATAAATTGAGTGCCAATAAAGTAGATGAAAACTCCATCGAGTACAATCCAGATGCAACAATTTTAGCTGATGGACAAGCGATTTTCAAAAAGAACTGTGTGGCATGTCATGGTGAAAATGCTCAAGGTATCAGTGGACCAAATTTGACCGATGAATATTGGAAGCATGGTGGTTCTATCAAGAATATCTTCAAAACCATCAAATTGGGTGTTCCTAGTATGGGTATGATTGCATGGGGTGAAACTTTGACTCCAAAAGAAATGGCAAGCGTAGCTACTTACGTGAAGTCATTAAAAGGAAGCAATCCTGCCAATGCAAAAGCACCTGAAGGGGATTTGTACAAAGAAGAAGCGGCTGGTGCACCTGCACAGGATTCTGCCTCAGCTCCTGCCAATGCTGCTCCTGCGGCAACTCCAACTTCTGCATCGTTAGCACCTGCTAAAGCTGCTGTCGCAAAGAATTAATTACCGCTTCGGTTAGAAGCAAGAAGGGCGTCTAACCAAAGCACAAACATAAAATCAATTAAAATAGCAAAAACTAATGATACCAAACGTCGATTTTGATGAGAATGATGAATATCGTGATCGTGTAGCGACCATCGACGACAAAGGCAAGCGTAAGTGGGTTTATGCATACAAGCCAACCGGGCGTTTTTATAACGCCCGGACCTGGCTTTCTTTGTTTTATCTTATTGTATTTTTTGGATTGCCCTGGGTTTCCTATAAAGGTGAACCCTTTATGCTATTAAATATTCTCGAACGAAAATTCGTTGTTTTTGGATTCGTGTTCTGGTCACAAGATTTCTTCTTGTTTGGCTTGACTATGATTCTATTTATTGTATTTATTATCGTATTTACCGTAGCTTTTGGTAGGCTGTTTTGTGGTTGGGCTTGTCCTCAGACCGTATTCATGGAAATGGTTTTCCGTAGAATTGAATACTGGATTGAAGGTGATGCACCCAAACAAAAAGCATTGGACAAAATGCCTTGGAATGCCGAGAAAATCCGTAAAAGAGGTTTGAAAGTAGCTGTGTTTTATGCAGTTTCTTTTTTAGTAGGAAATACCTTCCTTGCATACATTATTGGAATAGAGGAACTCAAAAAAATCATTTCAGAACCGTTATCTCAACACATTGGAGGACTATTAGCAATGATGGTATTCTCTGCAGTATTTTTTGGTGTGTACATGTGGTTCAGAGAGCAAGTATGTACTGTTGTTTGTCCTTATGGTCGTCTTCAAGGTGTATTGATGGATCGCCATTCAGTGGTGGTTGCCTACGATTATATTCGAGGAGAACCCCGTGAGAAACTGCGCAAGAATACCGAAAGAACTGCAGGCGATTGTATCGATTGTAACTTGTGTGTGCATGTTTGTCCAACCGGAATTGATATCCGTAACGGTACACAATTGGAATGCGTGCATTGCACCGCTTGTATCGACGCTTGCGATTCCATCATGGATAAAATCAATAAACCAAAAGGGTTAATTAAATACGCATCTGAAACTACTATTGCGGATAATAAGCCATTCACTATTACACCGCGTTTAAAAGCCTATGTGGTGGTGTTGATAGCGCTTTTGGGGATTTGGTTGGCGATTTTAACAACACGAAGTACCGTTGATTTCCAAGTCAGAAAGGCACCCGGACAATTGTACACAATTTCTCCTGAAGGCGATAAGGTGTTTTCAATTTACACGGTGTTACTGATCAATAAAAGCCACAAAGATTTCGATTCGTTGGTATTGATGTCAGACAATCCAAATTACGAATTGGAGTGGGTAGATCATAATATGTATCGTCATTTGGAAAAGGAGTCGGTTCATAATGGTACTATTTTCATTCGAATTAAGAAAGATAAGATTCAGAATCGTAAAGATGAATTCCAAATCTATTTATACGACGGTGAACATTTGTTGGAATCTGAAAACGTTGTATTTTTGGCTCCAATGTCCAAGAAATAGGGTGCAATTTTTTCATCCTAAAGAAATCAACTTTAAGATTGAGCAACATTAAAAAACTAAAAAAAACGAATCAAAACATGAACTGGGGAAGATTTATCACATTTATATATTTGGCCTTTGTTGCTGGGATCGTGTACTTGGTATACGGTTCCATGCAACAAGATATTAACTTGGTCGACGAAAATTATTATCAAAAGGAACTAGCGTTTCAAAAGGAAATTGAACAATCAAATTTAGCCGTTCAACAACATCAAATTATTCAGGTTCAAGAAACGCCTAAAGGCTATTGGATCATGGTTGATTCTGCTAAGGGAAGTAATTTTATTGCAGACATCCAATTTTACTGTCCAGCCAGCAAGGAAAAAGATAAGCAATTCCATTTTAATCAACAATCCGAAGCGAAGTGGTGGGTTCCTGCCGAGAAAATTCAACCGGGACAATACACCATTAAAACTCGATGGGTAGTTGACTCAAAAGATACCATGATGCAGGAAACCGCTTTCAGTAAGTAAGGCTTTCTGCGTTTTTAGATAACTTCTTATGCGACTTAAATCGTTAAATTTTAATTAAATGGGATTTGCACTGTTAGCAGGTTTGGCCTTGGGAATTGCCGGGAGCATGCATTGCGTAGGTATGTGTGGTCCTCTTGCTTTGCTGTTGCCAACAACCAACAAGTTTCCAGGTGCATACGTAACCAATATCTTGTACCAATTTGGTCGGGTAATTACTTATGTACTTTTGGGTACCTTTTTCGGGGGAATTGTGGAATGGTTAGATATTCGCAAGTTTGAGCAGTGGATTTCATTGTCGATTGGTGTGATTTTTTTACTCCTTTGGGCGAATGAGTATTTCAATAAATCATCGAATTTACTGGGCTTTATATCGAATTGGGTAAATAAAAAGTTCGCTTCTACGTTGTCGGAAGGCGGTATTTTCAAATGGGTTGTTGCAGGTATGCTCAATGGCTTACTACCTTGCGGCCTAGTGTATGGTGCCCTTTTGGGTTCTCTGGGGATGGGATCCTGGTTAAATGGAATTCTGTTTATGTTTGGATTCGGCTTGGCCACTATGCCATCATTGTTAGCGGTTACTTTTACTAAACACCTAATCAATTCGCGGGTTAAATTGAATCTCCAGCGTCTAATGCCATTTTGGTTATTAATTATGGGTGTTTTGTTCGTACTTCGGGGAGCGAATTTGGGTATCCCTTTTTTAAGTCCCAAGTTCAATCAGAACCAGACAGAAATGAAATCGGGTGGAAGTTGCTGCAGTGGTGGATCTAAAAAAGTTCAACAGAATTCAAACTACAAGAAAATTACGAAACCATCTAGCTGTTGCGAAAGCAAATAGTACACTTGATAAATCATGGGTCATTCGTGTCTAGATCGCTTTTTTGTTGAACTTTTCAGCAAGTTGCATTTTTAATCTTTATTGCTATATTTGATGTACCCCACTTATTTGCAATAGTTATGAGTTTCGAACACAAAGGTGTCGATTGTAACAATTGTGTAAAACGTTTTAATTCAGTTTTTTGTAAAGCTGAAAACGATTCAATTGACTCGATCAACGACCATAAAGTCTGCACGCCCTACAAGCGCGGTCAGAACATTTTTCTAGAAGGAATGCGCCCTCAAGGTGTGTATTGTGTAAATTATGGAAAAATTAAAGTCTCGAAACTGGGTGAAGATGGTAAAGAACAAATTTTACGTTTAGTTAAAGCTGGAGACCTGCTTGGATACCGTTCTTTATTAGCCGAAGACAAATACTATGCATCTGCAGTCGCTATGGAAGATGCCGGGGTTTGCTTTATTCCGCGCGAATTATTTTTGGGAATTCTGCAAAAAGACGGAGTGCTTACCATGGAAATCATGAAGTTGCTTTCCGATGATTTAAGAAAAGCAGAACAGAACATTACCCATTTGGCTCAAAAACCAGTGCGTGAGCGTTTGGCTGAAGCGCTTTTGTTTATTAAAGAAACCTACGGTTTTGAAGAAGATGGTAAAACCATTGCTTTAAAAATCACCCGTGAAGAACTAGCTAATTTAGTTGGAACGGCTACTGAAACAGTAATTCGTTTGTTGGCTGAATTTAAATCAGATTCCATACTCGAATTGGAAGGCAAGAAAATTAAAATTGCTTCCATGTCAAAGCTGGTTAAAACAGCCCGTTTAGAAGATTAATTTACTTTTTCGCGCTAGAGAATACCAAGTATCCCAAACTCGCCGCGGTTACGCTGGTAATGATGATGCTCAACTTACTCAAGTTGATAAAATCGGGATTCGTAAACGCCAAATTGGCAACGAAAATCGACATCGTAAATCCAATTCCGCCTAACATGCCTGCTGCCCATAACTTTCTCATAGAAATATCGCTCGAAATTTCAGCCCATCCGAGCTTGTGACTCAAAACGCTCATTCCGAATATTCCCAATGGTTTTCCTAGAAACAAGCCGAAGAATATCCCCAAAGAAATGGGAGAAATTAATTGATCCATCATTTCAACATTGATGAAAATAGCGGTATTCGCCGCCGCAAACAGAGGTAAAATTAAGAATGATACCCAATTAGAAAGTGCATGTTCAATGTGATTGGCCAATTTCTTTTCAGCGTTGGTTTGTCGGGGAAGCATGAACGCTAAAACCACACCGGCAATGGTAGCGTGAATTCCAGAATGCAACATCGAAAACCACAAGGCTAATCCCAGTATCACATAAACCCACATATAATGCCAATCTTTTTTATCGGCAATGTAAAGTAAAGCAATGATTAATAGCGAGATACCCATCCATCCCCAAGAAATAGACTGACCGTAAAAAATAGCAATAATGACAATCGCACCGAGGTCGTCAATGATGGCCAATGCAGTTAAAAATACCTTTAAAGAGGTGGGGACTTTATTGCCCAGCATGCCCAAAATTGCAATGGCAAAGGCGATATCAGTGGCGGTGGGAATACCCATTCCAGATATCGTTTCGGGGGAATTAAAATTGAATAAGAAATAAATAAGTGCAGGAACAATCATTCCGCCCAGCGCTCCTAACACGGGCAACATGGCACGTTTGCGATTGGATAATTCGCCTTCTACCAATTCACGTTTGATTTCAATTCCCACCAGCAGGAAAAACAAGGTCATGAAACCGTCGTTTATCCAATCAGTTAACGAATGATGCAAATGAAATCGATGGTCGTTCCAACCAAATTCAGTTTTCCAAAGTTCAATGTAATCGTGGCTCCAAATGGAATTGGCTATGAAAAGTGATGCTGCAGTAAATAAAACAAGTAGCACCCCAGAAGATTGTTGATTTTGAAAAAACGCACGAAAAATGTTTGTTATTCTCAGTCGTCTTACGGTAGTATTTTGTTTGGGGGATGAATTATCTTTTTGCTGGGACATGTTTTTTTAATTTATCAAGTAAATGTTAGCCGGTGAATTCAAGGCTATTTTGTGAAACACCTCAAAAATAAAGCATATTTTCGCAGTATTAACTATTGTTAGAAGTGAATTATCCGTATTCCATCGAAGATTTTCTGCCTACTTTTCAAATGGATTCATCGAAATTGGATCCCGATGAATTCTTTATGAATCGTTGTTTGGAATTGGCATTTCAAGGATGTGGATGGGCGCAGCCCAATCCTTTGGTTGGGTCGGTAATTGTTCATAATCAGCAAATTATATCTGAAGGATACCATCGTAAGTACGGTGAAAACCATGCCGAGAGAATGGCTATTTTGAATCTTGAAAATAAAGAATTGCTCACAGATTCTACCATTTATGTAAGTCTGGAACCCTGTTCTCACTTCGGTAAAACTCCCCCTTGTTCCGATTTGATTTTGGAATACAAAATACCCAAAGTAGTGGTAGGGATGTTAGATCCCAATCCACTTGTTAATGGTGCAGGAATCAATCGTTTGAGAGAAAATGGAGTAGAAGTTGTTGAGCACATACTTAACGAGCAATGCCGTTATTTGAACCGTAAATTCATTGTCAATCAAACGTTAAAACGTCCGTTTATTACCTTAAAATGGGCTGAATCCAAAGATGGATTTTACGCGCCTATCCCCAAAAAAACATACCCAATCAGCGGAGAATTAAGCAGGAAAATTACTCATCGCTTGCGACAATCGCACCAAGCAATACTCGTTGGAATTGGAACATGGCTTGTGGATGAGCCGCAGTTGAATGATCGATATTTCGGTGGGCCTCAACCGGTAAAATTGGTAATGACGGAAAACGAATTGTGGTGTTTCAAGAACGACGAACTCTGTGTTAAAATTCCCATGAGCGGTCCTGAATTCGAATCTCGAAATCAATCCAAAGCAGAATTTATCAGCGAGTTTTGCTATAACAATGGTTGGTACTCTTTGTTGGTGGAAGGTGGAAGCTCCGTTTGGAATGCCTTTTTGGATCAAGATTTAGTGGATGAACTGGTCATTTATCAAAGCAAATCAGTCCAATTAAATCAGGGTTTGCATGTTCCCAATTTGAGTCAAAATACGCGTTTTCAAACTCCCGTCTCTGTCGATTTGGAGATGGTTGCGGAGAATTCCAACCTCGATACCTTAATCATCTTCCCATGGAAAAATTGATTCCATTATTCGCTAGTATTTTGCTGTCAACAGGCTTGTTTGCGGTATTCAAATTCATTGGCAAACGCGGTCTCGAGCAGTTCCCAATTATCATTATTAACTATATTACTTGTTTTGTTTTGGGGAATTTGGTTCTGGGTGAACGTCATTTACTTCGCTTGCAAACCCTGTCAACCGAAGGCTTTTTGCCATTAGTTTCCTTGGGGATGTTGTTTGTGGGGACGTTCTTTCTCATGGCTAAATCGACACACGAATCAGGCGCGGCTGCCAGTTCCATGGCATCTAAAATGAGCATGATCATTCCCATTATGGCGTCAGTGCTTTTCTGGGGTGAAGCCGTGAGTATTCAAATAATTTTAGGAATCGTTTTGGCAATTACTTCCGTTTATATCATCAGTCGGGTGGGACAGGAGGTCAAGTTGGGGCAGGAGGCCGGCCCATCCCATCCCCCGAAAAAATTTAATGTCATTTTGATTCTCGTTTTCTTGGGAAGCGGAACGGTGGATGCCTTGTTGAATGTTTTTAAGCATTTGAATTACAATCAATTTGACAATGAACAGAAAGCGGCGCTGACCTTTGGTGGTGCCATGATTGCAGGGTTGTTGGAGTGGATGTTGAAGCGCAAAAATGAAGTAAAGGCAGTTGACCGGAACAAGCTAATAGGCTTAAGCATAGCGTCTGGTGTGGTTTTGGGCACAATAAACTTCTATTCGGTGGTAGCATTGTATGCCGCAATAGATGCGTTTAAAGAAAATACGGCCATCATGTTTTCGATGAATAATGTAGGTGTGGTGGTCCTATCAACAGCAGTGGGATGGCTTTTTGGAGAGCGACCCGTTGCCCGCGTGTTTTGGGGGATGGGATTGGCAATCTTGTCTATTATAGTTTTGGCTTTTTAATTAGTGGAGGAGAATAGTGAGCTTATTTTCAGATAATTACTACGAAATCGAACAGGCTTCTGAGTTCAACATGAGAGACAAAGGAAGCAAGTTTATGGCATATAGCTTTCCTGTGCATAGTGAATCGGAAGTAAAGCCTTTTTTGCAACAATTAAAAAGTAAATATCCCGACGCCACTCATCATTGCTATGCTTATGTGATCGGGCAATCTTCTGAAGCTCAACGTGCCAACGACGATGGTGAACCATCCAATAGCGCGGGTCGACCGATTTTAAGGGCCATCATTTCTCAGGAATTAACGAATGTGTTGGTGGTGGTAGTTCGGTATTTTGGTGGAACACTTTTGGGGATTCCAGGACTGATTGCCGCGTATGGCGGCGCTGCTCAGGAAGTTCTGAAAATATCGGGCAAGGTAGAGCGCATTCAAGAAGAACGGTTCAACATTTCAACGGATTTTGATAAGGAACAAGAAATTCACTTATTTATTAAACCGTATGAATTTCGGATTATCAATCGGGAATACACTGATCGCGTAACTTACACAGTAATGATTCGGAAAAATCAGGTTATGCAGTTTGAGAAAGCGGGGGCAGAGGCGTACCTTCTGGAAGTGAAATCTTCTTAGATTCATCGCTTTTTACATCCCCAATAACAAAACGAACATATTTGATTTTCTTACCTTCTTTGAGCCAAATCTGCTCATAAAATGTTTGAATATTTAAGAATGCTGGAACCGGAGCCATAGCATAAATATCATTGATGTTGGCTTGAACGGTTAGTCCATCCAACACACATTGTTCCAAGGTGGTTTCATAAAATAAATCTGAATCGGTTTTGACGTTCATTACCGCCGTTGGCGACATAATTTTGCGGTAAACATTCAAAAACCGTCCCGATACCAATCGTTTGTAGCGTTTTTGAGGTTGGGGATCAGGGAAGGTAATCCACGCTTCAGAAACTTCCTGCTCATTGAAATATAAATCGGCTTTGTCGATTTCAATTCTCAAGAAACGAACGTTATTCAAACCATCTTCTAAGGCAATTTTGGCTCCTTTCCACAATCGATTGCCTTTTATGTCAACCCCAATGTAATTGATATGGGGATTCATTCGAGCCAAACCAATGGCGTAATCGCCTTTACCGCAAGCAAATTCCACAACAATGGGATTGTTATTACCAAAGATTTCTGACCATTTGCCCTTCGTTTCTGAATTGTAATCAAACGTATTGCTGAACGAATCGAATTCGGAAAACTTCTGTTGTTTATTTTTTCCAGTACCCATTTCACTGCAAAGGAACGCATATTTTTTGAGACACCGCAGCGATGTTGTACTTTTGCGCCCGTGTTTTTATCGCCACAATTACTTTTGCAGGCTTATGTTTCGGGTTCATTTCCTATGGCGGATCCCGATGAAGACAATCGTATTTACTGGCACACCCCTGAAATGCGTGGCATCATTCCTTTGGACGAGCGCTTTAAGGTTTCTAAGAATCTTCGACGTTTATACAAAAGCAATAAATTTGATTTGTACATCAATCGCAATTTTGAAACCGTGATTCAAACGTGTGCAGAATTGCGTTCCGATGATACTTGGATATCCCCCGAAATCATGGACGCCTATACCGAACTGCACCGCGAAGGTTTTGCGCACAGTTTTGAAGCTTATTACAACGGTGAGTTGGTTGGGGGATTGTATGGCGTGAGTATTCGCAAGGCGTTTTTTGGCGAAAGTATGTTCCACAAAATGACGGATGCCAGTAAAATTTGCCTGGTTTTTTTGGTGGAATTTCTCCGCGAACAAAAATTTCAATTGCTCGATACCCAATATCTGAATTCTCACATTGCTCAGTTCGGAGCGTATGAAATTCCCCATGAAGAATATTTGCAACTTCTGGAGGATGCGATTTCGGCAGTTTAAACCGCCCATTTCGATTTAATTATTTTAAATTGCGACGGAATTAGCCATTTTTGATTTCAATTCCCCATTCTCATCTCATTTCTCATGAAAACCATTGTATCCATCGAAGGTATAAATTACGAAGCCGATCTCAATCAACCCCAGTCGTTGAGTTTGGGTTTTGGTCCGCAAGCCGAAAATCCCAATGCATTTCACATCAATCCCGCTGTGTTTGAACCCATTCGCGTGGGTGATTTTGTGGGAAGTGTGGCGCAGGGAAGCGGCGCCAATTGCGAAGTGGTAACTTATTGTGCTCATGGAAATGGTACGCATACCGAGTGCATGGGACATATTACTAAGGAGCGAATTCATTTGCCCGATGTAATGACTAATTTTCACTTTTCGGCACAGGTAATCACCGTTAAATTGGTACAAGAAAATGGTGATTGGGTAATCAATGAGTCGAGTTTGCAGCATATTAAATGGGTGAAAACAGATGCTATTGTTATCAGAACCTTGCCCAACAACGTGACTAAAAAGTCGCAAATTTGGTCGGGAAACAATCCTCCCTATTTCACAACGGGTGCAATGCAGAAGATTGTTGATCAGGGGTATAATCATTTGTTGACGGATTTTCCGTCGGTGGATCCGGAGGAGGATGCGGGCGCATTGGCAGCACATCGCGTTTGGTGGAACTATCCCCAAAATCCCCGAAAAAATGCCACAATTACTGAACTGATTTTCGTTGCCGATCACATTCAAGACGGCGAATATTTGCTCAACATCCAAGTGCCCAAAATCCATTCTGACGCGGTACCATCGCAGCCGGTTTTGTATAATTTGAGTGAGTTGAAACCATAACACATCCAATGAAATTTCCCAAAAAAGAACAATGGCTTTACCTGGCTCATTTTATGGTGTCTCGGTACTTTTTTAGGTTTCGGGGGAAGGAATTTAAGTCGCAAGATAAGATGCGATTTGTGTGCGTAAAGTGGGATGAAATTGGGGATATGGTTACTTGCGTTCATGCCTTTCGAATGTTGAAAGCGGAATACCCGAATTCACACATTACGGTGGTGTGTAAACCCTTTGTAAAATCGTTATTGATTGCCGAATCTTCGATTGATGAGATTTATACAGATTTGTCGGATTTAACCCGGATTCAATCGGATATTTGGATTGAATTTAGGGGTACGTTCTATTCATTGTTCCGTGCAATTATTTCTGGAAGCAAACTGGTGTTAACACGCGGATTTGTTCGATTCGCACAAAGAGGCAATCAGCAACATGAGCGAGTTACGAATGCCCGAATTATTGCTCCAATTTTGAGTGATGGATTGAAGCAAATCCTTGGATTGGAGATCAATTCTAGAGTGGCACTTTCATCAATTCAACAATTTGTTGGACTGGATACTTCTGATGAAGCCAAAAAATTGGCGGAAGTCAAATGGGATAAAAATTTCAAGTTCGCTTTAATTCACCCGGGTGGAAGGAGTTTGTTGCGTCGTTGGAAGCCTGAGAATTACAAACAGATTCAAACGTATTTGTTTGAGAAATACGGATTGCATTCATTGGTGCTGGGTTCCAAGGAGGAAGAATCATTGGTCAAGGAATTGACCCAAGAACCCTACACGCAGGCTTGGATTAGTGAAGATTCCTTGTTGGTATTGTTGGAGGTGATAAAACAGGCTGCAATTTTCATTGGAAACGAAAGTGGTCCTTTGCAAATTGCCGATTTAACTGTAACTCCTGCCGTTGGATTGTTTGGTCCGGGTGTTCCGAATGTGTTTTATCCAAGTAATCCGACGTCGAAAGTGCTGCATTATATTTTGGATTGCAATCCTTGTGATCAAGTAACGTGCGTTCGTCCCGACGATCGTTGCGTGGATAGAATTTCTTTTGAAGAAGTAAAGGCGGCAGTAGATTCAATTTTGCAAAAAGAAGGCTTAGTTGACAACAATAATTGATTTTCAGAATTAAAAATTGCAGTGGATTCAATTCTGCAGGTACCCACATCAACGCCATTGGGTTAATTATTATTTCATTCGTTAAAAACATTAATACATTCGTTTAACGGCTGATAGTAAATGGTATAGTTTTTGCTAGCTTTGAAAAATATGCAAAAACCGTTCGAAATTGTTGTACTAGGAACCTCTTCTGCAACCCCAACGCGGGACAGAAATCCAAGTGGGCAATACGTACGGTTGGACAAGCATCGTTTTTTGTTTGATTGTGGTGAAGGAACTCAAAATCAGTTAATTCGATACAATTTAAAGCTTCAGAAAATTAGGTACATTTTAATTACCCATTTGCATGGCGACCATTATTTCGGTTTGCCCGGTGTAATTACATCAATGGCACTATTTAATCGCACCGAACCATTAACGATTATTGGTCCTGCTGCATTAAAACCTATTTTAGATCAAATTTTGGAAGTCGGCAATTCAAAATTGCCTTTTGAAATGACATTCATTGCCAGCGATGAATCTCCAGAAGGATTGTTAATCAAACATCCCGATTACGAAATTCATACTGTAGAATTGCAGCATCGCATTCCTTGCAGGGGATATATTTTAAAGGAAAAAGGTCCAGAACGAAGAATCGATGTGGATCAATGTGAGGAAAGGGGAGTGCCCATTTCATTTTACGATCGTTTGAAGTTTGGGGATGATTATATATCTGAATCGGGTGTCGTAATTGCCAATGAAGATTTAACTACTGCAGGTTTTAAAAATCGCAGTTTTGCATATATTTCTGATACCATCTACGACGAAAGAATCGTGCCGTTCATTAAAAATGTTGACTTCTTGTATCACGAAGCTACTTTCCTACATGATCGTTTGGAGCGTGCCCAAGAGACCTTTCATTCAACAGCGAAACAAGCGGGTATCATTGCAAAAATGGCCAATGTACACAAACTCATGGTGGGACATTACAGTGCGCGATACACCGATTTAACCGAATTACACGATGAGGTAAAATCTGAATTTGAAAATGCCTACTTAGCCGTTGAAGGAAATACGTATCAAGTTACTCCTAAATTGGAATCGGATGCATCAGAATCTAATCTACAAGTGATTTCAACCAATACTTCCGACATGGAAGTTTCCGCTTGATGTATTCAAACTGCACTTAATAGTGAACACCTTCTATTTGGTGTATAATTCCAACCAAATTTTGGTTATTTTCAAGGTATTTTCGTAAGAACCTATGGTTTCTGAACGCAAATCAAAATCTAAATCTAATTCTTCTAGCACTGATTTTTTAAAAGAAAAAGCCGCTGAAAAAAATGACCAAATTTCTAGTCAAGAAATATTGGGTGCTGCTTCTTTGAAAAACGACACTACGCGTAAGGTTCTGGGTTTTTTGATCCTGGTTTTCTCGGTGATTCTATTTATCAGTTTCGTTTCTTTTTTCTTCTCGTGGAAGTACGATCAGAGTTTTCTGGCCGATGGCGACTGGGATTTGTTCAAGGAGAATAATGGTCATGCGGAAAACGCAATGGGTTATCTCGGTGCGAAACTGGGGTACTTTTTTGTTCACAATGGTTTTGGTTTGGGGGCGTTTTTATTGTTGCCCTATATCGCTTTGAGCGGTATGTACCTGTTGTTTGATTACCGCCCGTTTTCGCTTTTGAGGATATTGATTCATACCCTGCTTTTGTCGGTTTGGGTTTCTCTTTTCTTGGGATTTGTTTTCCAATGGTGGTTTCCACTTTTAGGTGGAACTTTTGGATATTTTGGAATCCAACAACTACAAAATAGCATGGGTGTTATTGGCGCTGTGTTGGTTTTAATCGTTTTTGCCGTAGTATATTCTTTCGTGTTTCACAATGCCAATCCGTTTGCACGATTGAAAATAAAACCGCGAAGTCCTATCATCCCCAATAATACAGAAAACGACCAAGTTACCCCAGAAAACGACCAAAATTCAGATTCTCTTGAATATAAACATCAAGGAGCATCTGGAATGCGAGAGGAAAATCCATTCAACGAAACGGATGAATCTACGCTCGGATTTCAACAAGGTCAAACCGGACACGATCAAGAAGATTTTGAATCCCCCGAAAAAGGAAGTATTCATATTCCTAAAATAATTGAAGATGAGGAACGCAAGCATCAATTTAATGCAGGCGAAGATACAGATAATGGCGAACTGGATTTAGAAGATTCAGACGCAATTGAGCCTTATGATACTGGGTCATTGGGTGGAATTACCTTGAAGCGAATTGAAGATCCTGTTGAAAATAATGAGGTTTCTTCAATGGAAATACACCATAATTCTTCACAGCAACCTGATTCTTTGGATCCTACCAATGAGATTGCACCCGACGTATTTGTATTTACCGATGAGGAAGATGATTTGCCGGTCGATCAAAATGCATTTCACAAGGAAATTGAAGAAGCTCTCGAAGATGTTCCGGTATTCCGGTTTTCACATGAAGACCCGAATAATATAGAAACATCCAATGCAAATTCACAAACGAATCCATCGTCGAGCAATACGCCGCCGTTGAGCAATACGCCGTCAACACCTGCTCCACCCGTTGCACCGGTAAATACCAACTTGGGATTTGAGGTAAACATCCCCCAAAATGAAGAAGAAAATGTACAGAATGGTCGGGGAAATCAGCCTGTGGCGGAGTATGGAAGCATTCATTCTGAATACGATCCTAAGGCGAATTTGAGCAATTATCGTTATCCAACATTGGATTTATTGACAGAATATGGAGTCAAAAAACAGGATGTGGATTTGGATGAAATCGGTAAGAGTAAAAAGCTGATTGAAGAAACATTGCTCAATTACAAAATTGGAATTTCTACCATCAAAGCGTCGGTCGGACCAACGGTTACTCTATACGAAATTGTGCCTGCTCCTGGGGTTAAAATTTCAAAAATTAAGAACTTAGAAGACGATATTGCCTTGAGTTTGGCGGCATTGGGAATCCGTATTATTGCACCGATTCCGGGTAAAGGAACCATCGGAATTGAAGTGCCCAATCGCAATCCAGAGATGGTTCCGATGCGTGGATTGTTGGCTAGTAAGAAGTTTCAGGAATGCGATTATCAACTCCCAGTGGCGTTGGGTAAAACCATTTCCAATGAGATTTTCATTGCCGATTTGGCCAAAATGCCTCACTTGTTGATGGCGGGTGCTACGGGTCAAGGTAAATCGGTGGGACTAAACGCCATTCTCGTTTCGCTTTTGTATAAAAAGCATCCTGCATACATCAAATTTGTGCTTGTCGATCCCAAAAAAGTGGAATTGACCCTGTATAATAAGATCGAGCGACATTTCTTAGCAAAACTGCCCGGAGATGGCGATGCGATTATTACCGATAACCAAAAAGTAATTCATACCCTGAATTCACTGTGCGTGGAGATGGATGATCGTTATAAACTCTTGCAAGATGCATTGGTGCGGAATATCGTGGAATACAATGCCAAATTCTTGGATCGTAAGTTGAATCCACAAAATGGGCATCGTTTCATGCCTTATATAGTAGTAGTAATTGACGAGGTGGCGGACTTGATGATGACCGCCGGCAAGGAAATTGAAATCCCCATTGCGCGTTTGGCACAGTTGGCTCGTGCAATTGGGATTCACTTGATTTTGGCAACTCAGCGACCATCGGTAAACGTTATTACGGGTATGATCAAAGCCAACTTCCCTGCACGTATTGCCTTCCGTGTAACCTCGAAAATTGACTCGAGAACCATCTTGGACGCCAACGGTGCTGACCAGTTGATTGGTAAAGGGGATATGTTGTTCAATGGGGGAAATGAAATGATTCGTCTGCAATGTCCGTTCGTTGATACCCCAGAAGTGGAGAAAATCGTGGATTATATTGGTGAACAACGCGCATATCCAACTGCATACATGTTGCCCGAAGTACAGGATGATTCCGTGAGTAGTGGGGGTGGAGAAATTGATGCAGCAGACCGCGATCCTATGTTTGAAGATGCAGCGCGAATCATTGTTCAAAATCAAGTGGGTAGTACCAGTATGATCCAACGTAAGTTGAAATTAGGTTACAATCGTGCCGGTCGTTTGATGGATCAATTGGAAGATGCGGGAATTGTTGGACCGAATTTAGGCAGTAAGCCGCGTCAGGTCTTGGTTCCCGACGAATATGCTTTGGAACAGTTTTTGAACAACTTGAATAGTTAATTTCTAAAATCCGTCCAACTTCAAATCAATTTGATGAGGAATTCGAGCCTTAATAGAAATTAACCTAAATTTGTAATATTAAAGATATGAGAACATTGAAAGTGATGGCAGCCTATGTATTATTGACCGTTTCTTCTTTTTGGGGGATGTCATTGCAGGCGCAACAAGACGCTAAGTCGAAAACCATTTTACAGAATGTAAGTCGCTTGTACAAATCCTACTCCACCATTACAGCCGACTTTACCTTGACTACCAAGGCGGCAAAACGCAAGCCCGTGAGCAGTACAGGAAAATTATGGACGAAAGGTCAATCCTTTAAATTAGCCTATGCGGATCAAGAAATATTTTGCAATGGAATTACCATTTGGGCTTACAGTCCAGACGATGCAGAAGTAACGATTGAAGACTTCAAAAAGCGCACAAACAATATGGAACCCAGTGAATTGTTTACGTTTTATTCAAAGGGATTCAAAGCAAACTACGAAGGTCCAGTTGCATCGGATGATGGAAAAGCCATGCATGATGTATTGAAATTAGTTCCCAAGAAAAAGGAAAAGTACTCTTATATCAAGGCGGAAATTGAACAGGGAAGTTATAAAATCAAAAAGGTAACTCAGTACTACAAGAATGGCACAGAAGTAATTATAGCGGTGAATAAAGTGGTTCCCAATACCAAATTAGACGATGGTTTTTTTGCTTGGAGTGCATCGGCACATCCTGGAGTAGCTACTGTAGATTTGCGTAAAACCACCCCTGCTGCAAAGCCAGCACCTAAAAAGAAGTAAGATTATATTTGGGTTAGATACAAATAAAAAAAGGCGAATAAAAAAAGGCGAAACTTCAGTTTCGCCTTTTTTATTATAGATGTAAATTGAATTACATTTTACCGTTCAAAACATCGAACATTCTTTGTCCGATTTCTGCTGGACTTTCAACTACGTGAATTCCACATTCTCGCATGATAGCCATTTTTGCTTCAGCTGTATCGTCTTTACCACCAACGATTGCACCCGCGTGACCCATTCTACGGCCTGGAGGGGCGGTTTGTCCTGCGATAAATCCAACAACTGGCTTGGTGCCGTGTTCTTGAATCCAACGAGCAGCTTCAGCTTCCATTCCGCCACCGATTTCACCGATCATTACGATACCAGCAGTTTCAGGGTCGTTCATGAACATTTCAACCGCTTCTTTGGTTGTAGTTCCAATGATTGGATCACCACCAATTCCGATTGCAGTTGATTGTCCTAAACCTAATTTGGTTAACTGGTCAACAGCTTCGTAAGTCAAAGTACCGGATTTAGAAACAACTCCGATATTTCCTTTTTTGAAGATAAAACCTGGCATGATACCGATTTTCGCTTCACCTGGAGTAATGATACCAGGGCAGTTAGGGCCGATTAAACGACAGTTTTTACCAGCGATATATTCTTTCACCATCACCATATCTTTGGTGGGGATACCTTCAGTGATACAAACGATTACTTCGATACCAGCATCAGCAGCTTCCATGATTGCGTCGGCAGCAAATGCAGGAGGAACGAAAATAATACTCACATTAGCTCCAGCTTCTTTTACAGCAGCAGCAACGGTGTTGAAAACGGGGCGATCTAAATGAACGCTACCACCTTTTCCTGGAGTTACACCACCAATTACGTTGGTGCCGTATTCAATCATTTGTGTTGCGTGGAATGTACCTTCATTTCCGGTAAAACCTTGTACAACAACTCTCGAATCTTTATTTACTAAAATGCTCATGGGCTAAAATCTAGCGCGAAAATAACGCTTAGGGCTCAAATTCCCAACTTGTAAGCGTATTTCTCGGCTTAGGTATTTGTAATTTCTCAGTTTATTGATTACTTATTTCTCTATCAATGACTTGATTTCCGAGCTCATGGGAGAAGTTGTTGAAGCAAAATATCCCATTAACTCTCCGTTTTCGCTGATTAGGTATTTATTGAAATTCCATTTTACTTCTGAATCCAACACCCCATTTTGACTTTTTTGCGTCAACCATTTATATAATGGGTGTTGGTTGATTCCTTTTACATCCAGCTTTTCAGATAGCGGAAACGTTACGCCAAAATTCTTTTTGCAGAAAGTAACAATTTCTTCACTCGAACCCGGTTCTTGTCCGCCGAACTGATTGCAGGGAGTTCCGATAATGACTAATTTTTCGGGATATTTTTCTTGTAATTTTTGCAATTCTTCATATTGAGGAGTGAATCCACATTCACTGGCTGTGTTTACAACCATGATTTTCTTTCCTTTGTATTGAGCAAGATTCATGGGCTTGCCATCAATTCCATTAACAGCAATAGAATAGAAGTCGGCAGTAGGTTTTGAGCTGCTCGAGGTTTGAGCATCAATGGTTTTTGATTTTCCGAAGAAGCAACCGGTTAAAATGGCAACAACACCAGAAGCTAGTAGCTTATTTTTAATGGATTTCATATGGTTCAAATTTAATTTGTTTGTAATTGAGGATGGCGGATTTCTTGCATAAATCGCAAATAATTTATGTAAAGAATCGGTAAACAAACAATCTAAGGGTTCTTTTGGTTTCATGAATTATCCCTATTTTCGTGTTTATGAATGGTTTTAATCTCCGTGCAGACAAGTACAGTTTAGAAAGTAGCCTGTTATCAGTTAAATCGTGGTTTTTTGGAGGGCTATTTGCTGCTATAATCGTGTTATTCGCTTCATGTGAGGAAGAGCCACCCGCCATTCGTTCCAATGAGAAACCATTACTAGACACTACTTATACGTCTGCTCCACCATCCCCACAAACCAAAAAAGTATTGTTGATCGACATTACTGGGGTGCGCTGTTCAAACTGTCCGCGTGCGGCTGAAACAGCAAAGTCCATTTCAACTTCAAATCCAGGTAGGGTAGAAGTCTTGGCGGTTTATCCGCATATTGGGTCAGGAGTTTTAACGAATCCTTGGGATGGAAATGATACACTTGTAATACCTGAAGCGTTGGATCTGTTGGTTGCAAAACCTACAACCCTTCCCCGTGGAATGGTCGATAACATCGATTACAATGGTAATAAAATCATCGATGAAATCAATTGGTCCACTGCCGTTGCGGGTCAACTTTCCAAAACAACACCAGTAAATATTGAATTGACAACTCAATGGTTGAATTCTGAGGACAAAGCACGTATTCAAATTAAAGCCATTGCCAATCAAGCTACAAACAGAAAGTTAAGTTGGGTAATCGGTATTACAGAAGATAAAATCGTTGGAAAACAGTCCGACTCCCGTTTATCGGGTGGTGTGGATGAAGAATACGAATTCGAACACGTTCTTCGTCAGGTGGTGTCTTCAACAACTGGAGATGTGATTGCCGAGCAAGGGTTTACTTCTGCTGGTCAAACTCGCGAAAAACACTATTTCATTCCCCGAAAATCCAAATGGAAAAAGGAAAACCTTAAGTGCATCGTGTGGGTAATGGATGCAGATACTAAAGAGGTCTTAACGGTAGCTACCGCAAAGCTGGTGCCCTAAACGCGCTCGGAGCATCATTTATAGACTTAAACCACGAATCTGATTTCTGCCACGTCATGATCGCTTGGGAAGACGCCAAATTTGGGTTCAACGCGCATTTGCAATTGGAGAAATCGCTCAGCTCAAATAGCGTGGAAAGCTATTCCCGCGACATTGAAAAACTACAAGTTTGGGGAATAGCACAGGGAATATTGAGTCCTGTAAATTTTACTAAAAATCAATTAGAAAAGTTCTCCGCCTCATTAGCTGAAATTGGATTTCAACCCAGTTCTCAAGCCCGAATTATCAGTGGTGTTCGAGCCTTTTTTAAATATTTACTGTTGGAGGATTTCATCAAAGAAAGTCCAGCTGATTTCCTTGAGCCCCCAAAATTGGGCAGAAAATTGCCTGTGGTGCTTAGTCCTGAAGAAATTGATCAGATGATCCAAACCATTGATCGATCTACTGGCGAAGGCGAACGGAATGTGGCCATTATGGAGGCCTTATATTCTTGTGGCCTTCGTGTTTCAGAGGTAATCAACTTGGAAATGACTCAAGTGCATTGGCAAGAACAGTATGTTCAAGTCATTGGTAAAGGCAATAAGGAACGTTTGGTGCCCATTTCTGCCAGGGCGTTAAAGCATATCGAATTGTATATCAACCATTGGCGAAATCATTTGGAAATTGAAAATGCATCGAGAAATTTGGTTTTCTTGAATCGAAGAGGTCAGGGTTTATCCCGGCAATCGGTGTTCCTATTTATAAAAAAGGCTGCTTTAATGGCCGGCGTTAAGAAGAATATTTCACCGCACACGTTCCGACATAGTTTCGCCACGCATTTGGTGGAAGCGGGTGCAGATTTGAGGGCAGTCCAAGAAATGCTGGGACATGAATCCATCACAACAACTGAAATTTACACGCATTTGGATCGTGGATTTTTGGCTGAAACGTTAATGCAGTTCCATCCAAGAAGTGTATAGTTGGTGAAATGCACAGCCTTGGTACTGAGTTCAGCATAGAATTCATGCTCAATGTGCGGTTCCCTGCATAGTTCCTGCTCAACGCATAATTCTATCTTGAGACACCGCTTATTTAAACCAATTCGCCCAAGTCTTTTTCCCTTGAAAGAAATAACCCAGCACCAAGCTGTGGTGCAAAATACCTGTCATTTCAGTTAACTCTTTGGGTTTTGGGTTTCTGGGGAAGTGGTGTCGGTTTTTATCAAAATAGCGATGCGCTTTGATGATTTGCAACATGTGTTTAGGCTTCCCTTGAAGTAAGAAAAATACACCCGCTAATCCATCAAATAATTTGCGTTCAAAAATGCGTTTTTCTCTAATGGAATCCGGTAGATTTTTGTGAAGCATTAATAATCCATTACGGAAATTCAAATAGGTTTTACGCGGGTTCTGGTTGGATAATGTGGCTCCACCCATGTGAAAAACGCTGCTTTTAGGACACGCATAAATCTCGTACCCCATGGTTTTTAATCGCCAGCACAAATCAATCTCCTCCATGTGTGCAAAAAAGGCTTCATCCAAGCCTTGAGCTTCTTCCCAGCAACTGCGCTTTATGAAAAGTGCTGCACCAGATGCCCAAAAAACGGGTAATGTTTCAGTATATTGGGATTGGTTCAATTCCACATTGCCAAAAATTCTTCCTCGACAAAATGGGAAACCAAATAAGTCCATAAAACCACCGGCTGCACCAGCATATTCGAATTTATCTCTTTGAAAATAATCAATAATCAGAGGTTGTGCGGCTCCAAAATTGAGGTGACTTTGAGCGCATTGAATTAAGGGCTCAAGCCAATTTTCTGAAGGTTCTGCATCGGAATTAAGCAAAACAAAATATTCAGCAGTCCGATTTTTAAGTGCGCGATTATATCCTCCAGCAAATCCTGTATTTGATTCTAATTCAATTAATTCGATGTTTGGATATTTCGATTTTACCCATTCAGCACTTCCATCTGTGGAACAATTGTCGGCAACCACAATGTTCACACCTTCCAGTTCAGAATGCTTGATAACATTGGGAAGACATTGAGCCAAGATATCTTTTGTGTTGTAATTTAAAATTACGATATCAATGGTAGGATTGGGTAGATGATGGGTATCGAGCGACATTTTAGGGCTTCGAATTTACTTGAAAGGCATGAAAATAAATCGAGTATTTTCTCCTGACAGCCATAAAACGCAATAATTTTTTTTGGGATCTCCGTATGCTTTTTTGAAATCGGTTAAACGTTCAGATTGAATAACATTCAGCTCAATGAGTCGTTCAATGGTAGTTGCATTCAAGCTGTATTGAAATCCAAATTCCGTTCGATCGAATAATATTTCACCGATTTGAGCATTTTCTTGGTGCGCAACAAAAATAGGTAGTTCGGTAAAATTGTGTTGCACCATTTCTGTGGCAACTTCTTTTAATTCAGCGTTTAACTGAACCAACTGCTGTTTTAATACTTCTAAATCTGAAGGTAAATTTGCTTGTAAAGTCATTTTAATTTTTGGGTAAAGGATTTGCCTTATTTTAAAATAATTTTACGGGTAGTTACTCCAATTCCAGGTGATTCCACTCGAATAAAATACCAACCTTTTGGCAACTGAGAAACATCTATTTTTTCAGTTGCGGAATTCAATTCTTTCTGATTGTATGTCATTACTTCTTTTCCAGAAAGCGTCATCAATTTAACTTGGCTTATAGCGTGAATCGATTTTACTTGAATAAAGTCGGAAGCGGGATTGGGATACACCATTATTCCAAATTCATTCTTTGGTTTTTGTGTTCCTGTATAACGCTCTTTCAACTTAAAGTACCACATCCCTCTACCATGGGTAAATGCGTATAATGTACGGTCGGAGTTGCGAATTTTTACTTCATGCACTGCCACGCTTGGAATGGTCATTTCTTTCTCCCAAGTAGCACCTCCGTCTAATGTGTAGTATAATCCAAAATCGGTTGCTGCAAATATGTAATGTTCTGGATTCCAAGGATCAACCGCAATTGCGTTTACTGGTAATCCCTTGGGTAAGTTGCCTGATACATTCTCCCAGACTGGTTTTGCAGAATCCAAATTGCTTACCTTCCAAATGCGCGGCTGATCACTGTTGTTTGAAAATGCTACATAAATCTGGTATTTATTCTTCGGATTCACTTCAATGAAATTCATGAAGTCATTGGTAATACTTAAAGGTGCAGAACTATTGAAGTTTACCTCAGTGCCAATCGCGGTGGCAGCATTCTCTAATTTGTACAACTGAGCAGCTCCACCTCCATAATAAAGAACGGGATTTTCATCGTTACTAATTCCAATTGCCTTAATACTGGATCTATTTGTTGTATTGGTCTTTTCCCAAGATTCTCCGCCGTCATTGGAACGATAAACCCCACGGTTGGTTCTGTAGAACAACTGATACTGGTTTTGCTCGTTCATTTGGTACGCATTGATGAATGAAACACCATCCGTTTCAAATTGACCAAAGTTGTTGATGTTGTTAGAAAATGCAGATCCCGTATTAAAATTATCGAAGCGATTAATCCCTGCGTTTTGATAGGAAACATAGGCAACAGAACCATCTTGTAAACCAACGTGACAATAAGCCCCATCACCACCAAATATTTGAGAAGAAATATTCTTGCCCGTAGCAAAATGAGTCCCATTATCTTGAGCACCCGCTACCGCCTCTAGTTTCTCATATCCTGGCGCACCAGCATAGAATTGAGTTACTTTGTAACCATTGTTAATGGTAGAAATGATGTTTGATGCTGTCCAGCGACAACGATGCACTCCTCCATCGGTTCCTACTAAATATTCATCTTTAGCGGTATTGAAGCCAGCAAAACTATGATGATCTGCATGGGTGCCGTTTAATGATCTCCAAGTTTGACCGCCATTGGTTGAGTATTCTGCATTGACACCACCAGCAACTACTCGGTTGGTGTCATGATTACTCACACCAAGCAATACGCAGTACGATTGATATCCAGAACCCACACCGTCGGGATTGGTTACTGCTCTCCACGTTTTACCTCCATCGCTGCTCTTGTAGCATGCTTGTGCGGGGTCATAGAATCCATATCCCTCAAATAAAGCGTACACAACATTGGGGAAATTATAACTCGATGCCAATTGAATTCTACCAAAAGATGCTGGTCTATTCGGAAAGGTGACGGTTGAAAACGTTCCAGGTTTTCCCGAAGAGTCGGAAAGTAATACACCACTCGAACGCATAGAAATTAAAACTCTCCCGTTGGGTAGTGCTAACACATCGTTTACTTGTTTGCTTCCACTGGTGTAAGAAGCCGACCAAGTAGCACCACCGTCCAAGGATCTCCACAATCCGTTATTGTGGGTACCTACATACAATGTAGATGAATCATCGCGTGAATGGTCAATGTCCCAAATAGCATCAAAACCCGTAATTCCAACGGTGGAAGGCAATTGTTTGAATGATTTTCCCCCGTCAAAAGACTTAAACACTCCATTTCCGTTTACTTCAGCCGAGTTGGCGCGACTTTCGCCGGTTCCGTAATAAATGGTGTTGGGATTGAATGGGTTCGACGTAATACAACTAGCCATCAATGAAACTTCATGATCATTTACAGGGTTCCAAGTAGCACCCTTATCTTCCGATCTCCACATTCCACCAGAAATAGCTGCAGCTAATATAATGTTATCGTTTTTAGGATGAATCCAAAGTGAGCGAGTACGTCCGCCAACAGCTCGTGGTCCTAATTCTATAATCGTATCAAAAATGGGGGAGTGATTTCTTTTGGTAATCCGAGCTTGATCCCATTCAAACCATTGTTGGCGCATCCAGGATGGAATTTTACCATCTGCATTCTTTTTCTCTTCAAACCATTGATCAAAATATCCTGGATTCTGTCCAAAATGTAGAGCTTCTTTTTTGGGCGAAATGGCCCATCCTATGCTTGCAACTACAGCGAATAGAGATATTGAACCTAGAAATATTTTTGTTTTTGGGGATGTTAAACGGGTTTGAAAATTAAAGTTCATTTTCACAAAGATAGGAAAATCAAGGTGGGCAAAGGGTAGAAATACGAAGAGTTGTAGAATTTTTTCGTCAATTTATTGCAATTCTTTTATTGTGAAATATGATGCTATATCCTTAATTTTGATATAAATGCGAAAATTAAAATTAATTTCAGCTGTTGCTGGAATACTCTTTGTTCTTTATGGCTTGGTTTGGGTTTCTCCTTACAACTATTTGATAAAAGGTGTAAAAATGACCTATTTCCAGGGAAAATCTTCGGCTCATTATTTGGATTGGAAGGGTTTTGATGTTAGAGCCATCCCCAATTCCCCCGAAAAAGTTTGTAAAATCACGGCGGCAGAAAATGCGCAAAATGTAGAATTGCTATCCCCAGAATTGAAAAATATGCTGGAGAAAACCCATTCAGGTAGTTTTTTGGTACTTAAAGACGACAAGATAGTATGTGAAAAATATTTCAATGGAATCAGCGATACGAGTCACCAGAATTCATTCTCAATGGCTAAAACGGTGATTACCTTGTTGACACAGATTGCCATTCAAAAGGGGTATATTGCTTCTTGGGATGCGAAAGCCACTGAACTAATTCCATGGGTGGGTGAAGGTTCTAAAAACGCTGATTGGACGAAAAATTTGACCTTACGTCATTTAAGTACCATGACGGCGGGTCTCGAATACAACGAAGGTTACGTCTCTCCATTAGGAATCACCGCGAAAACCTATTACTCTTCAAATGTGGAATCAGTAATGCGTTCAGTTCCCATTATCCGTGAACCCGGCAGCCAATTTGAATACCAGAGTGGTGCTACCCAATTATTGGGTTTTGCATTACTTGCAGCAATATCCGATGAATCCAATGAAAAAAACGGCAGAAAGCGATATGCACATATTGCCGATTTTGCTGCTGAAAACTTGTGGCAGCCCTTGGGTATGGAAGCGTCTGCGTTTTGGTCGCTGGATAGAGAAAATGGCAATGAATTGGCTTTTTGCTGTTTAAATGCCATCAGTCGCGACTTTGCCAAACTGGGATTAATGGTATTGAATCATGGTAAAAGCAACGGTCAGCAAATAGTGGATTCCGCCTTTTTAGCAATGGCAACAAAACCGTTTAAAATGGACAATTATGGACATTCTTTTTGGTTGGCGCATAAGGGAAGCGATGCTGAAAATGAGTTTCATTATTTCCAAGGTTTGAATGGACAATATATTGCAATTATTCCTTCTAAGAACATGGTGGTAGTTCGCACTGGACACGGAATTGATCGTGGTACCGATAATGATGATAAGGTATTTCGTTGCGTAAGAACGTACGTCGACGAAGCCGTAAAGCAATTCGGGAAGTAGTGGATTTTACACTAAACTGATTTCTGAGAGTTCTTTTCCGATGCTTTGAATTCCTTTGATGATTTTTTCAATCTGTTTGGATGACGGCTGTTTTTTCCCTCGAACATATTGAGATAACAAAGTTGGATTCATGCCAATTCTTTTTGCTAGAAAAGTGGCGTTTAATACACGATAATATTGAAAAAATTGCTTCAAATCCAAATTAAGTTGGATATTCTCTGAAGTGACGAAGTAACCCGTATCATTCAAAGCCAAATTTAGAGCCTCTAATAGGTTAGTTTGTAATTCTTGAATTGCATGACCTGTAGTAAAAACTCCCATTTCCTCATTGTATGCAGAATAACCGGTATCGGTTCTCTCAACGATGACTTCAATTTTTTTTCTCAACGATTTCATTTTCGTTTAAATTTTGATTCCTGCTTGCTTAAATAGCTTTTTTTCTAATCCTTTACCTAGTTCTTGACTTCCGTGGTTGGAAAAAATTATCGTTCCTGTTTTTGTCGTATGTACTAATTTCACATGCGACCCTTTCTGAGAAACGGGATACTATCCATCTTGCAAAAGAATTCGAAAAGCTTCTGAGCACTTCACTTACAAAGGTATAAAAAAATTGACTTTTATTTTAAAAAATTCGATAGATGATTTCTTTGATCGAATATTCGAAA
>JACCDQ010699529.1_pt1 | contig 107386 bp, 154 predicted proteins | sample 7446031 | NCBI WGS metagenome assembly JACCDQ01 (sample SAMN15323442, study PRJNA562643) | freshwater metagenome | isolation source: river surface water | place: USA:Blue River Watershed | collected 2017-08-17
AAACTCAAACTGTCTACCGCCTGCACTCGGAAATTCGAACTGGATTCCCCGACGTCTCGATGCCTGCTGTACTCACCGACGCGGTCATCGAGTCACTTGGCATTCTTCCCGTAATTCTCACTGCCAAGCCCGATGGCTATGTTGTCGAAGAGCTGCCTCCGGCGCTGATTGACGGCGTCTGGACTCAGCAGTGGCAGATTCGCCCACCGACCGAAAGCGAGACACAGGCCAAGGCCGACGAAGTTCGCGCCGAGCGCAATCGTCGCTTGTCCGACTGTGACTGGACCCAGGTGGCTGATGCGCCGGTGGACAAGGTTCAGTGGGCGACATACCGCCAGGCGCTTCGCGACATCACGGCACTGACGGGCTTTCCCTGGGAAATCACCTGGCCTACTCCGCCAGAATCGCTCTGAGCCTTGGCTATAATAGATACGTCACTGTTGACGAACATCGGAGAATCTTATGGAACAAGTCCAACAAGTCTTTCATCTGTCCAACCTGACCGGCCAGGAAGTCGAAGCGATCATGGTTGCCCTGAACGAGCTGCCCGCCAAGCAGTCGCGCGGCGTGATGAACAAGCTCGAAAGCCAAATCATCCACCAGGTGCGTGCCCAGCAGGAAACGCAACCGGACACGGCGACGCCTGAAAAAGTGAACAAATCGGAGTAATTTGTCGCGTTGACATACTTCACCAATGACGTATGTTCGGGTAAAATTCGGCATCCAAAACTGGTCTTGAAAGTCCGCGATGTCATCCTCCGAGCAAGTCATTGAAGCAAGTTTCAGGGTCATTCAGGGTGACCTTGAGGACATGAAAGCCAGCATGTCGAAGATGGCTGACGCTCTTTCCAAGATCGCTATCCTGGAAGAGCGTCACCAAACCATGTCCGCCAACATGCTCCGGGTCACGGAGAAGTTGGAAAAGATCGCCGAGCGCCAGGCTGTGCTCGAGCTGGATCATGTGAAGCAGGACACCACGATCAAAGTCACGGTCAAGGCAATCCAGGTCATCTGGGCGGTCTTGGGTGGCGGCATCCTCTACGGCGCCTGGCAAGTCATCAAGCTGCTCGCCAACCAGGGTTGAGCGCTCGCATCACCCCCTCACAATGGCAGGGCGGTAATTGGTATCTCGCAAGCTCCAGAGACATGCGCCGATCCCTGCAAGAAATTCGCACCGCGAATTGCCTCAGTCACCACTGACTCAGGTATAGTCACTTCAGGATCAACTTCAAGGTTAGCAGTACATGACGCGAGCAAAAGCCCCTTCGGTCCAACGACGAGCCACCAAGCGCCCCACCAAACGGAGCGCCGCGCTCCAGGAAGTGAACGTCGAGGCGCAGTCGGACTTCAGCATTCCCCGACCCGAGCGTGTCAATCGCCAACCCATCGAGGCACTCAACGAATCCCAGCGTCGCTACATCAGCGCCATCAAAGCCTTCGAGCTGGTCTTTGCAACCGGCCCTGCGGGTACGGGCAAGACCTGGATTTGCGGAGCACTGGCTGCCCAGGCGCTCAACGAAGGCGTGATCGACAAGATCATCATCACCCGTCCCGCCGTCGAAGCCGGTGAGTCCCTGGGCTTCCTGCCTGGCGAGCTTGAAGACAAGTTTGACCCGTTCTTGCGGCCCTTTCGCGACGTCCTGAACGAGCGTCTGGGCAAGAACTACGTCGATTACCTGATGAAGGTGGGGCGCATCGAGGCAGCGCCACTGGCATACATGCGGGGTCGCACCTTCAAGAACGCTTTCGTGATCTTGGACGAGGCCCAGAACACCACCCCGAACCAGATGAAGCTGTTCCTGACGCGCATCGGGTCCGACTGCAAGGTCGTCGTCAACGGGGATACCCGCCAGAAAGACATTCACGGGACTTCGGGTCTCGATGATGCCATTCGTCGGGTTTCCCACATCCCGAGCGTCAAGTGCGTGGGCTTTTCTCGCAAGGATGTGGTCCGCTCAGGATTGACGCAAGAGATCGTCGAAGCCTACGAGTCCGACTCCGACGACTGATCGGGACTCGGGGAAAGTACGCGGGAAATTTTCTCCCCGCGTATAGTAAATATACTTAATGAGTAACTTATCTACTCATACCTTCTATGTCGGCCCCAACCCTACCCGATTCCCCGAAACTGACCGAGTGGTTTGGCTACTTCTACGGTCATGATCTCGGGCTGCTTCACGCGGAGCTGCTCGCCATTCAGCACATCCCGCCCGCTCTTCTGAAAAAGGAAGCGGAGCTGTATCGGGTCAAGTGGTTCGACTATCGTCGGATGCACCCGACCAAGGCAACCTACCTGCTTGCCCAGTGCTACAACCGCGCCTATCAGGACTGCATGAGCGTGATGAAGGATCGCAGCGGAAAGTTCATGCGCGGCTTCAAGGGTATGGACTTCATGGAGTCTCGCGAGCGACTGTCCTTCTGGCGCCTGCGTCAGCTCATCGACTCGCTCGGCATTCGGTACGAGTTCTTCCTGCGCTTTGCGATGAACTGGTATGTCGAAGCGGGCTGGCTGCAACCGCCGCGCCCTTCGCACATCAGCACCAACCAGGACATGATCACCGACGCGATGATGGCCTGGGAAGAAGAATGCGCCGCTCGCATCCAATATCCCCAAGACACCCGCTACAAGGTGGTCAACTTCTTCGGGCATAGCGATCAGATCGACTGGGAGACCTTTCTCGTCGCTCAAATCAAGAATCGACGCCATCCACAGTACGCACTGCATGGCGCGCTCTACACCCAGCAAGTGCTGCGCATCGAGCGCGCGCTTCAGGACTTCGACGAACGGGTGGTTCACGCGGCAATCGACGAATGTCATTGATGGATAAGTCATCGGTGAGCTATACTGACTCGGTCATCATTTTTCACACAACGGAGCACACACTATGTCCGAACTCATCTCGCGCCCGAAAGCGGCGTTCCCCAAGAAGCCCGTTGCCCCGAAAGGTCATGAAGCCTTTCTCAAAGCGTTGGAAAGCGCCGGTGCAGTCGTCAGCGTCGCGCTGATCAATAGTCCCGACGCGGCCCCGATGAAGGGCACGATCAAGCACTCCGACAAATTCACGATCAGCCTGAAGGTCGATCGCGACGATGGCACCTATCAGGTGTACGTCCTGTTCAAGCACGCCATCGAGTCGTTCTGGACCAACCCGGAAGATCAGCCCAAAGCGGCCTGAAATGTATGACGGACGCAACCCTTATCGCGGAACGTTCCGCCGCTGACATGATCGGCTCGTCGTTTGAAGGCGAGCGCACAGAACCCTCCACTGACACTGCCACCGTTTTGGATGACAGCACGGAGAAGTTCGATTTCGACGCCGAGTTCCAATCTCGGGTCGCAGCCCTGTCAGCCCGAAGCATCGACTTCGTCAATCGCGTCGGCCACCTGCTCAAGCCCGAGTATTTCGAGGACGTGGGCGAGGCCACCATCGTCAATCTGGCGCTCAAGTATTTCGAGCGCAACCGGGCTCTGCCGGACAAGACGATCATGGCCGACATCCTCAAGCGATCGGTCGCGGCCAAGATTGTCAAGAAGGATGTCGTGCCGCTGGCCGTCGCGGGCTACAAGCGACTCTACGGCAGCGAAGACCTGTCGGGACGGGAGTACATCGAAGAGCGCATCGTTGAGTTTGCCCGTCACCAGGCCACCAGCGCTGCCATCTACAAGTCTGTCGAACTGGTCGAGCGCGGCGAATTCGAGAAGGTCGAGCGACTGGTCAAGGAAGCGGTTGAGATCGGCATCAATGAAGACGGTGGCGCCTACGACTACTACTCCAACATCAGCATTCGCACCAGCAACCGGCTCGACGATGCGGCGGGCACCAAGCCCCCGCGCGGCATCACGACCGGGCACCTGAAGCTCGATGAGATTCTTTACCACCGGGGCTGGGGTCGCAAAGAGCTTGCAACGATCATGGGCGGTGCCAAAGCGGGCAAGACCACCGCACTGATCGGGTTTGCAAAGGCAGCGTCTCAAGCAAAGTTCAACGTGCTGTATGTGACGCTGGAAGTGTCGGCGCAGATCATCAGCGACCGGCTTGATGCGTCGATCTCCGACACGCTGATGAAGGAGCTGAGCAAGCACATCAAGGACATCGAAGCCAAGGTGAGCGCGATGCAGACTCGCTCGGGTGATCTGATCATCCACGAGTACCCGTCAGGCACCTTCAGCCCCAAGCAACTGCGCGCGCTCCTGGATCGCTACGAATCGAAAGGCAAGAAGTTCGATCTGGTCGTCGTGGACTACGCCGACATCATGGCGCCGAACTTCCGCTTCAACGATGTGATCGAGAACTCCAAGAGCGTCTACGTGGACTTGCGAGCCATCGCTCAAGAAAAGGACGTGGCGATGCTCACCGCCACACAGACCAACCGGGAAGGTTACAAGGCAACCGTTGCCAAAGCCGAGCACGTCGCCGAAGACTTCAACAAGGTTCGGACGGTTGATCTGATGATCTCCATCAACATCACCGACGAAGAGCGCTCGAGGAACGAAGCGCGTCTGTACTTTGCCGCCAGCCGTAACCAGGAGTCCGGCTTCACGCTGTTCATCAAGCAAAATATTGCCAAGATGCAGTTCATCGAATCGATTTTGAGGAGAGAGTAATCATGCCTGCTGGATTCATCATTTCAATGCTCATCATTGTCATGGCCTTGTTCACGATGCTCGAGGGGCACTTGCTGCTGTCCCTGATCCTCGTTCTCATCGCCACGAGCTTTGTGTGACCACCCGCAACGAAGACCTCCAGGAAGCCCTGGAGACGATCGACATGGAGTCGTGGCTTGACCGCGAGGGTGTCACCTACAAGGTCACGCGCGGCTCCAGGGGCACTCAGCTCAACATCAAGGAATGTCCGTGCTGCGGTGGCTCGAACTGGAAGGTGTACCTGAACGCCGAGAATGGTTTGGGCAACTGCTTCTCGGGCGACTGCGAGACGAAATTCAACAAGTGGAAGTTCATCCAGGCCAGCCTGGGTTCAACCGTCAGCACTCGGGACTTGATCGAGCACATCAAGACCGTGGCGGCCGAGCAGGGCTGGCAGCCCAAGATTCGGGCTACGGCGACCGTTCGGGATACGGGTGAACTCCACCTGCCCGCGTCGATTTCAATGCCCCACAAGGGCCGCAATCTGAAGTACCTGGATAACCGGGGCATCACGGGCGAGATAGCGCAGCACTTCCACCTAAGCTACTGCCTCGACGGGTTCTTCGGATATACGGACGACAGCGGCAAGACACGCCGTCAAAGCTATGCGGGCCGCATCCTCATTCCGATCTACGGGCTCGATGGCGAGCTGGTGAGCTTTCAGGGTCGCGACATCACCGGGCAAGCCGAGCAGAAGTACCTGTTCCCACCAGGCTTCGCCTCGACTGGCGCCTACCTCTACAACGGGCAGAACGCAGTCGGCGCCAAGCGCATTGCGATCGGGGAGGGTGCATTCGACGTCATGGCGATGAAGATCGCTTTTGATGGCGACCCGAACCTGCGCGATGTGGTGCCGGTCGGCACGTTCGGCAAGCATTTGTCAGAGGGTACGGCTGAGAGCCAGGTGGGCAAGCTCATCACGCTGAAGGAGCAGGGCCTGCGCGAAGTCACGTTCATCTGGGACGGCGAGAAGCGGGCCACGCAAGACGCCGTGAAAGCCGCGCTCGTTGTTCGGGGACTGGGCCTCGTCGCCCGGATTGCGTTCCTGCCCAAAGACAAAGACCCCAACGAAGTGCCGCCCGATGTGGTGCGACAGGCGTTCTGGAAAGCGGAGACGTTGAACCCCGCGACCGCCGCCAAGATCAAGCTGAAGTGCCTTGCGGGTTGATGCGCTGGGGCGCTATTGCCCCGCGCACCGCTCGGTAAACTTCATTCAGACGACAGTATGTCAAAGGAGCAATATGTCAATTCCCATCGTTCACGGAACCACTTTCATGACGCACGAAAGCGGCACCAAGTTTTACGAAGTCGTTCGACTTCACATTCCCGACATCAAGCAACACCTTGTCATCAAGCGCTGGGGCAAAATTGCCGCGAAGGTCGCTGGTGGCGAGATTCAATTTCAAGTCCACCCCAACGGTCGCAAGGCTGAAGCGGCTACCGACACGATCATTCGCAGCAAGACCAATCGCGGCTACAGCATCCAGTTGGCCAGCTTCGGACTGCACAGCTACGGCGGCGAGTTGAACAGCGACAACGTGCGCAGCTTCCTGATGACGCACTACGGCCCAACCAACGCCAGAGCCATCCTGCGCGAGTTCAAGGGTGAGCTGGGCGCCACTTACGGCGGAGTGGAGGCTGACGGCGTCATCATCGACGAAGCGGCCGACATCATCAGTGAGGAACCGGCACCAGAACCCGAGCGTGGTGAGTCGTGGGGGAGCTGGTAATGGGCGACTACAAGGAAGTCTTCGACCGCCTGCCGCTCGCACTTCAGGAGCAAATCCGGCTTGCGCTCATCGTTCAGGTGCAGGAAACGTTGCGGGCGATTGCAGAAGACAGGTTTGAAACCCTGCACAGTCGCTATAAACTTCAGTCAGTGCTGAAGCAAATTCTCGTCCAGAAACGCGATCAGTCAATCCGCCCCTTGTGGGGCTCTTGGTAAGGAGTATCCATGTCGCTTTTTGACAACATCGAAAGTGCGGTTCGCGACCGCCAACCCACCTACCCACCCGAGCAGTCGGGCGCAGGCACCAATACCTTCACCGTCAAGGGCTGCAAGGCGGTCGGATACACGCCTGGCTACTGCGTCTGCCTGAACAAGATCATGGCATTTGAGCGCGACAGGGCGCTTGCGTCGTACCCGGAGTGCGAGCGAGCCATCTCGGGACGTAGCTGCCCGGCACTCACGATGCGTCAGGAAGAGCGCACGGCGGGCAAGTCGCTCTACTACGTTGACCGGGCGTTGCTGCGCGAGGAAATGGACAAGGCGTTCGCCGACACCGCCCCTCGCATGTCGCCCACCAAGCCGGTCGCACCCGCCGTCAGGTCCGAACCGATCAAGGCAACGGTCGCAAAGCAGGTCGCGCAGAGCCTGACGACGATGCCCACACCCGAGATCGACGGCTATGCGGCCGCAATCAACGCCGCGATCAAAGAAGCGTCTGCGACCCCAGCACCGACCCCAGCACTGACCCCAGCGCCGACCTCAATCCCCGAACCGAAGGTTGCCAGCCCATCGCCTTCGCCAGTCACCAAAAGCCTCTCGATGCTCGAGCGGGCACGTCTTCAGATGGGCTTGAACAAGGAGTAACTCATGACCGAACAAACCACTATCGCCAACACCATCTCCGACGCCGAGCGCGCCGCGCTGGACAATAGCTTCGACCATGCCATGAAAGTCCTGCTGGAGGCGCAGCACGCCGTCAGCAGCTCGGGCATCGATGCGTCCGTTCTCGCCAGTGCGCTGTGCGCCTCCTACGTGACCTACGTGTCGGCGCTCGTCGCCGTCAGCGGGCTGCCCAAAGACGAAGTCGCCAAGGTCTGCAAGCAGGCAATCGACACCATGCCGGAATTCATCAGCATTGCTTACGACCGCATGGTCGGGGAGATCGCGAAGGAAGCCAAGTGAACTCGGACGACATCTTTGACGCGATCGAGAAGATCGCAGCCACCTCGAGCAAGACCGCCAAGCAAGAACAGATCAAGCGATGGGCCGATGTGGATTTGGATACTTTGGATGGCGACTTCGTTCGCGTCCTGAAAGCCGCACTGGACCCGTTTGTGACCTACGGAATTGCCAAACGCCCTGCAAAGCTTGCCTCCCACTGCGACGGCGTTTGCTTTGATGACGACACTTGGCTGCTCCTCGACGGCCTGGCGCAACGCAAGCTGACGGGCAACGCGGCGATCGAGGCTCTGAAAGTTGAGATGCTGACGCTCAGTCCCAAGTCGTCGGAACTGCTGTGGCGCATCGTCAGCAAAGACCTGCGCGCGGGATTCTCGGAGTCCACGGTCAACAAGGCCATTCCCGGCACGATCGTGACCTTCGACTGCATGTTGGCGCACAAGTTTCAACCCGAGCGCATTAAGGCTTGGCCTGTCGTGGCCGAGCCCAAGCTCGATGGCGTGCGGGTGCTGTGTACGGTCGTTGATCGCTCGGTCAAGTTCTTCAGCCGCAGCGGCAAGGAGTTCACCACCTTCGAGCACCTGAAAGAACCCATCCTTGAGGCCGCCACACAGGCAGGCTGGAGGAGTGAGAACTTCGTGCTGGACGGCGAAGTGGTATCCGGCTCGTTCAACAAGACCGTTTCGGAAGTGCGCAAGAAGGACGTGCAGGCGACCGACGCTGAGTTCCACGCCTTCGATCTCATTTCGCTGAACACGCTGTCGGAGGGCGAGTCAAAGCGCCCCTACACCGAGCGTCGAGCCCTTCTCGAAGGCTTTGTGAACAAGGCAGTCAAGGGTGGTCCAATCAAGATCGTGCCCCGGTATCTCGTTTCCAGCGTCAGTGAGATTGACGCCCTGTACGAGTCCGTTCGCGCACGAGGTCTCGAAGGGCTGATCATCAAGACGCCCGACGCCAACTACGTGACCAAGCGCAGCCACGCCTGGCTCAAGATTAAGAACGAGGAGTCGGTCGATGTAAGGATCGTCGGCTACGAGGAGGGCACCGGCAAGTACGCGGGCATGTTGGGTGCTCTGATTGTCGATCACGCAGGTGTGCGGGTCAACGTTGGAACGGGTTTCTCAGACAGCCAGCGTGAGTCGTTCTGGGCCGACCGACAGTTGTTGATCGGCAGGCTCTGCGAGGTCGAGTATCACGAAATTACGCCCGATGGATCGCTTCGCCACCCGCGCTTCAGGCGCTTCCGCGATTCGCTGGCTCACGGCGTCAAAGAGTAACCAAAGCCTAAGTCATGACTGACGAACAGTTCAAAGAACTGCAATCCACCTTTCCCTGGACGACGCGAGTTGTCCCGACCGGGATGGGTGGACTGGTGCAGATGATCGACCGCAATGGTCAGGAGGTTCCGCTCTTTGCGATGACGGACCTTCTTCAAGTGCTGACTCGCAAGTTGGAGAGACCTTATGAAGCCACTTAATGGGCAGATCAGCATTTCCCGCCCTTCGCATTCGGATGATCGTCCCGAGTTCGTCAGGCTCGCCATCAATGATGTGGATGCGAAGGTTCAATTCTTGGAAATTGAGGTAGAGCTTGCCGACTTCGCGGCAGCCCTGACCGGCCTGTCTAACCAGCCCTGCGTGATCAAGCCAAACAGGCTCGATGTGGTCGGGCGGGTGCGTGAAGTCGAATCCGTGACCTTTGTGCTGCGTGACGATTACCTGGACAGGTACGGCGTTAGCAAGTACGACCGGGTGGCGCTTGCCAAACTGCTGACGGATGACCCTGATCATCTCTTTCAAAAGGAGGGCTGGAAGCTTTCGACCTATCTTGGCTCGCAAAGCTCCATCTCGCCAAACTTTCCCAACGGCATCCGCATCAACACCAGCCGAGTACGCTACGTAGACAAGAAAGACCCAGCATGACAACCCCATTCGTTCTGACATTGACCGGCCCCTCTTGCACTGGCAAGACGACCCTGGAGACCCGCCTGAAAAATGCCGGCTTTGAAAGCGTCATTTCCACCACGACCAGGCCGCGCCGCGCCAATGAGGTTGATGGCGAGAATTACCACTTCATGTGCAAGTCCGAGTTCAAGCGCCTGGACACACTTGGCGCATTCATCGAAAGTGTCAAGTTCAACGGGCAATACTACGGCGTGTCCGTTCATGAAGCCAAACGGGTGAGCGATCAAAACAAGCCTATCGTCGTTGTCGTGGAGCCCGACGGTCTGCGCCAAATCCGAAACTACTGCCGCCAGCATGGCTGGGAGCACTTTGCAGTCTTCATCGACAATCCTGGGCACATCATCGGCGAGCGCTTTCTGGCCCGCTACATGAGTGACCTGGAAAAGGCCGTCAAGGACGGTGTCGATGAAGCGGGCGTTCGCAAGCTTCAAGCCACCTACGCGGGTCGGCTGGGCGTGATGCTCAAGGACGAATGCTGGTGGAGCGATGACTTCGGCCCGATGTGCGACCTTTGGGTTCACGAACTCAACGACTCCACCATCGACCGCGTCATTGACCAAGTCACCACTGCGGCCAGCCAGGCAATGGCAACTTGCTGAAGCGGTAACGGCTGCGGTAACGGCTGAGAATATGCCTTGAAAGCCGCGCCAGCTCTGGCGGTTCGACTCCCTCCGTCTCCGCCAGTAGCCTCTCCGCTGGCCTCCACCGACCTCCACGGTCACCTCAAAAGCCCCAAGAAATCAACCACTTGGGGCTTTTTTCATTCCAGCGTCGTCCGTTGACGACCGCCGACATCCACGCATTCTGCCGGCAAGGACTGTGGTAACGTCCCAAAACAGGCGCTACCGGGCGTCTCGTTACCACATTCGTCAGGAGCGGGCGATGGCCCTGCATGAGCTGTCCCAGAAAGAGCTTGAGAAACGCATCAAGGCGGCGCGTGAGTCCGCCAACCGCATCACGAAGATCAGCGACGGGTCGGGGCTGTACCTCGTCGTCAGGCAATCGGGCGGCATGTCCTGGCAGCTCGACTACAGCCTGCTCGGGGTGCGCAAGACCTTCTCGATGGGCACCTACCCCCAGGTCAAGCTGAGTACGGCGCGCACCCTGGCTGAACAAGCTCGCGAATCGGTCCAGCTCGGGCGAGACCCGGTCGCCCAGCGTCGCACTGCTCGCCACACGAATCAGAACGCCAAGACCGTCGCCGAGGTCATCCACGAGTGGCTGGAACACAACAAGCACGAGTGGAGCGAACGGCACTACAGCGACTTCCAGCAGGCGGCCAGGGCCAACATCCTCGCCTCGCATGGCGCCCGGCGCATCACGGAGCTGACTGCCGAAGAGGTGCGGGGCATCTTGCAGAAGGTGGCCGATCGCGAAGCCCTCTACATGCTGACGCGGGTCAGGAGCGTGCTCACCCGGTTCTGCCAGTACGCCGAGGACCAGGGCTACCTCACCCTCAACCCGATGACCAAGGTCAGGCGGCGCGAGTACAAGGCGCATGTTGAAGGCCACCACCCGGCGATCACCAACTACCGGGAGTTCCGCGATCTGCTGCTGCGCCTGGATGAGGAAGCGGCCTCGATCTCGATCGCAGCGCTGCGCTTCGATACGCTGGTGTGGGTGCGACCACAAAACCTTCGGTCGGCTCAGTGGAGCCACATCGATCTGGAGGCTCGAGTCTGGGAAGTTCCTCACCACTTAATGAAGAAAGGGCGGGAGTATCTGGTGCCGCTCTCAAGCCAGGCCGTGCAACTGCTGCGGCACTGGCGCACCATCACGGGCGGCGAACGGCTGGTGTTTCCGGGCCAGGGCAAGGCCGGTCAGCTCTCGGAGAACACGCTCAACAAGAACCTGGACCGGATCGGTTTCAAGGGCAGGCAGACGGTGCATGGCTTTCGGGCCAGCGCCAAGACGATGCTCGAGGAGGGCGGCTTTCACTCCAAGTACACCAAGAAGCAGCTCGCCCACGACATCGACGACAAGACCGATCGGGCCTACAACCGCGCCGAGTATTGGGACGCTCGGGTGCAGATGATGCAGGCGTGGGCAGACTACCTTGACGCACTCAAGCTGGAACCGCAATTGCCCTGGGTATGGTTCGCCGACTGGCATGTTCGGCGATCCAGTGCTGGACTTCACCTTCCAGCCACGAGCTGGCCCGACCGACCTTGATGGGTAGCGGAAAGGCGCCTTGCTGGATCAGGGCGTAAATCTTCGACTTCTTCAACCCGACCAGGCTCTCCACTTCGGGCAGCTTCAACAGGCGTTCCATTCGCGCGACACTCATAAGTCATTAGTGAATGTCCATGCTACGATGATTCATCGGTCACAGCAATTGCAAAAACACAACCCACTGACCGCTTGTCGGCGAAATTAAATTCCCACTTCCGACAAGGGTCAGGTTCAGGGTCTAATGAACAGGTCGGCAAAAAGCGTCAGTTGTCGGACTTGAGTGAGTCCACAAACTCTTTGAATTTCTTCTTCTCCGCCTCTGTGCGCAACTTGGGATTGCTTACCTTGGACGATCGGATCACGCGAATGAAATCCATCTCGTTGTTGGTGATGATGGGCTGGCTGGTAATGGAGGTGATCACGTCCAGCAAATCCGGGTTGTACTCGTTCATCACCATCTTGAAGAAGAACACCGGATCGACTTCGAGCGCCTTGGCCATGCTGCCGATCTTGGTGAGCGGCACTTTGGTCTTGCCCTGCTTGATCATCGTGATGACGTTGGGTTTGTCAAAGCCCACTTCTTCGGCGATCTGGGTCTGGGCTTTGCCGCAAAGGAGCAACTGCATCGAAATGTACTCCGCAACGTTCTTGGCTTTAGTCGTAGGCGCAGCGGGGAGTTTCACCACTTTGGAGTTCATACCTATCCTATGAAATAAAAGTAATATAAGTAATTACCAACGTACTATAACGCGGGGATCAGTCCCTGATGAACAACTTGCCACTACGGGACATCCCGACATGGAGGCCACTTCCTCGATACGCCGTGACTTGCTGGTGACTAACCCATTTTGATAAAAAAAGATTTGACCAGGATGTTGTATGTTGAGTGATTCCAACCCGGATGCGAAAGAAGTACCCCTGACCGAACTATGTGACCTGTTGGCAGGGTTCGAGACCTCGGCCTCCATTGACCTGGGCACGACATTACTGCATGTCGGTACGCATGTCCAGCAAGGTCGTTTGATTCTGGTCAGCACCGTCTGCGGACGTGCCGCCCGTATCGCGATCTGAGCGAAAAGGCGACTTCGGTTGCCTTTCATCTCCCCTACAAGAACCATTGCGCGCCCTACAGTCAATGGTGACAATATGGTTGTCAGTCACCAATGACCTATGGAGCAACCAATGAAGAATGACCGTGTCTTTATCCTTCGCGAGTCAGTCGTGAAGATCACCCAGATGCTCTCCGGCAAGGGCATCAAGGTCACGCAGCAGGGCGTGAACGCTTATGTGAAAGCCGACCACCTCGGTACACCCGTCGTCGTCAACCTGCCGTACCTGCCCGACAACGCGACTGAGGAGCTTTGCAACGCGATCCAGGGCTTCCTCGACCACGAGGTCGCGCACATCCTGTTCACCGACTTCCCGCTGATGGCCAAAGCCAACGCGCATGGTCGCCAGATCGGCTTCACGCTCAATGCTCTGGAAGACCCGCGCATCGAGAAAGAGATGGCGGCTCGCTTCCAGGGCTCGGCATACAACCTGTCGGTGACGGGCCGGTTCTACCTGGACAAGTTCGTCGTCCCTCGCTTGCAAGAAAAAGCCGCTGCGGGCGACGCCAACGGGGTCATCCAGACGCTGATGGTGCCGATGCTGCGCGCCATGTCGGGTCAGCAAATCTTCAAGGAGTTCATGAAGGACCACTGGTCGAAGATGGGCGCGGTCCACGAGCGGATCAAAGACCTGGCCCCGCGCATCGAAGCCGCCTCGTCAACCAACGACTGCCTGGCGCTCGCGATCGAAATCGGTAAGCGCCTGAGCCAGGACGGCGACAAGGGTGACAAGAGCAAAGACAAGAGCAAAGACAAGGATAAGGGCAAGAGCGGCGAGTCGAGCGACGAATCGGGCGATGGCTCATCATCCGGCAAGGGCAAGTCGAAAGGCAAGCCTTCGACGGACAAGGGCAAAAAACCGTCACCCGCCACCGAGAAAACCGAGGAGGAAAAGAACGAAGACGGCGAAGGCGAGGGTGAAGTCAACGACGAAGGCAAACCCGATCCGAGCAAGCCCGAAAAGTCGCCCGAAGAGGAGGGCGAGGAAGAAGAAAGCAAGGCACCCAAGTCGTCTGGCGAGGGTGAGGACGAAAGCGAGGAAAGCGAAGAAGAAAGCGAGGAGGAGGGCGAGGGCGAGGAGGGCGCTGCTGGCGAAGCCGACGAAGAAGGTGAAGAAGGCAGTGAGGCCGAGAGCGAATCATCTGGCCCCGCAAGCGTGGGTGACGATGAGGCTGAAGAATGCAAGCTCGGCGAAACCGCACCGATCTGGGAAGCGCTTGACAAGGATGGCAAGAACGGCTTTGACGAGTCGATGTCGCGGGTCATCTCGCAAGGCGCGCTGCAATCGGCCAAATCTGCCGACTACCTGCCCTTCACGAAGGACAGCGACGTGATCGAGAAGCTGCACATCGGCTCCGCGTACAGCCCGTCCATGACAAAGGCGCTCGCCGACAAGGTTGACCACATGGTTGCGCCACTCCAGAAAGACCTGGAGCGGGCCATCGCTGCGCGCTCGCTTGCCACACGCTCTCACGGGCACCGCTCGGGCAAGCTGCACGCCGCCAACCTGTCACGCCTTCGCTTCAACGATGACCGGGTCTTCAGCCGCAAGCACGAAGCGACCAGCAAGGATGTGGCGGTCGAACTCGTGGTTGACTGCTCGGGCTCGATGAGCGGGTCGAAGATTCACACCGCCTGCCAGGCCGCTTACGCGCTGTCCAGCGTGCTCGAGCGACTGAACATCAAGAACGAGGTGATTGGCTTCACCACCAAAGACCTGGACGCAACCGCCATGAAGGAGCTGGACTCGACCGCCAGGGCGAGCGGCGTGCGCTTCTCGCGCATCGAGGGCCTCTACATGCCCATCCTCAAGGGGTACGAAGAGCGCATGACCGCCAACGTCAAGGAGCGCTTTGGCTGGCTGCCCAACACCCGAATCTTGCGCAACAACGTGGACGGGGAGTCGGTCGAGGTCGCCGCTAGGCGTCTGCTCGCCCGTCGCGAGGAGAGCAAGGTCATGCTGGTCCTCTCCGATGGTTACCCCGCCGCTGCGGGCACGCGCGGCGACCTGGGCTCGCACCTGAAGCGGGTCGTTCAGGACATCACCGCATCGGGCGTGAGGATCGTCGGCATCGGCATCCAGTCCGATGCGGTCAAGGAGTTCTACCCCAAGAGCATTACGATCGACAAGGTCGAGGACTTGCCCGTGATCGTCATCAAGGAGCTGCGCCATCTGTTGATGGTCTAATGCTGGGTGAGTGAGAGGCTAAGTCATTCGTGACTTGTCTCTCCGACCACCTGCGCTTATGATTCAAGTATCGAAAGTTTTTTGCAACCGTTGATTATTCAACACTATCTGGAGAGTCTCATGTCTGACGCCAAAATCACCTGCTCCGAATGCGGAGCCCAAGTTCATGCCATCCAACTGCACCTGCGTGACGCCCACCCCTCGATGACCATCGAGGACTATGTCGAGAAGTACCCGGACGCCCCGCTGCTCTCGGACATGGCCAAGCGCAAGATCGCCGAGCGCCAGGCGAGCAAGACCGTCACCGAGCAGCCGGCTGAAAAGCCCGCCGAAACCAAGGTCGAGATGGCGACCGAGCAACCGGCCAGCGTCAGCGCCCTGATCCCCAAAAGCGGCGTGATCAAGAAGCCCTTCAACGAAATCTTCAAGCTCGGCCGGGTCAAGGCAGCCTTGAACGCACGAGGCGAGCCGATCCCGATCTCGACGATGGCCAATCACGGCTTCGAGGAGTATGTGCCCACGCCGTCCGACAACTATGTCTACGACATCGACGAACTGAAGGACGTGGTGCTCGCCATCGAGATGAAGATTCCGTGCTACGTCTGGGGTCACAAGGGTGCGGGCAAGACGGAACTGTTCGAGCAGATCGCCGCGCGCACCAACCACCCGATGATTCGTGTCCAGCACACGGTCAACACCGAAGAAAGCCACATCGTCGGTCAGTGGACGGTCAAGGGCGGTGAGACCAAGTTCGAGCTGGGTCCGCTGCCGATGGCGATGATGAACGGCTGGATGTACGTCGCCGACGAATACGACTTCGCGCTGCCGTCCGTGCTGTCGGTCTATCAGGCCGTCCTGGAAGGTAAGTCACTGATGATCAAAGAGGCAGATGCCGAGAACCGTCTGATCAAGCCGCACCCGAACTTCCGCTTCTGCGCTACCGGCAACACCAACGGCAGCGGTGACGAGACGGGCCTCTACCAGGGCACCAACCTTCAGAACAGCGCCAACTACGACCGCTTCGGCATGGTCGTCCACAAGAAGTACATGAAGAAGCAAGCCGAGAGCCAGATTCTTCAGAACCAAGTGGGCCTGACCAAAGAGGATGCCGACAAGCTCGTGGACTTCGCGACCGTGGTGCGTGATGCGTATGACGGGGGCAAGATCAGCGATGTGATTTCGCCACGCACCTTGATCTACGCCGCCAAGATCGGTGTGATGCGCGCCTCGTTCAGGAAGGGCATCACGCTGTCCTTCACGAACAAGCTGTCCAAGATCGATCGTGAAGTCGTGGAAGGCTTGAGTCAGCGCATCTTCGGTGCCTGATCATGACGCCGGCCGAGTTCTATAAGGCCAACATGGGGCTCGTCCACGCTGTGTCGCGGAAGGGCTTCAGCCGACTGGCAACGGCAAAGGTCACGATCGACTACGAGGACGTGTTCCAGGAAATGTCGATCGTGTTTCTGAAGGCGCTCGAGGGGTTCGACGAGTCCAGGGGCTTCAAGTTCTCCACCTTCTACTTCATGTGTGCGTACAACCGCCTGAACAAGTGGGCGCAGGACATGATCGAGGAGCGCCTGAAGCATGGCGTGGTCAGCATCGACGAGTTGAATGCGTCGTCCGACGAAGGTGATATGGACCTCGCCTCGACGCTGGAGGACTATGCCGACCGCTCCAGCAACCCGGAGTCGAGCTATCGGGTCCAGGAGTTGCTGGAGTACATGGCAAAGACGCTCTCACCGCTGGCGGGCCTCATTCTCGAATGGTCGATCGCCCCGCCCGAAGAGGTGCTGACCGAGGTGCGCAAGGCTCAGCACTATGCCGAGTACGGGCGCTCCAAAGGGCATAACACGCGCTGCATGGTTCAAGTCACCCCGCGCTATGTCGCCAGCTTCATTCGGATGATCTCCGATGTCAGCCAGCCCGATGTGGCGAAAGCGCTGAAGGAGATCGACGACCTTCGCTATTCGGAAGCTTCTCGCTTCGTTGGAGCCTGATATGGAAACCACCCAAACCACCGTCGCTCGCCTTGACGCACCGGGTTGCTACGCCGCGCCGAGCGTCTTCGCTCAGGACTCCGCCGTCTGTCAGCAGTGTCCAGCGTTTGACGCCTGTAGCGCCGCGTGCCTCGATACACTCAAGGCGCTTCGCGACAAGATCAACATCGAGGACATCCTGTCACGTCACCGGCACGTAAAGGCAGCCAGCATCGAGCGCGCCACCCCTGAAGCGGCCAAGCCAGACTTCTCGAAGTTCCTGCCACCGATGCGTAAGCCCCCTGAGCAGAAGGTCGAGCGCAAGACGCCGCGCGTGGCGTTTGCCACCGAGCTGTCGCCCCAGCACGAGTCGATCATCGGCACGATTCCTCAGAAGAACGCCCGTGAGCTGGCGGCCAAATGGGTCAAGAAAGGTCGGCTCGAGCACATTCGCGCCGAGCTGGCTGCGCGACGCAACCCGTTTGCCGATCAGAAGGTCAACCACGAGTTCGTCGCCTGCGAACTGCTCGTGGCAGGTCCGGTCACCAAGCTCGCGCTCAAAAAGGCGTTCATGAAGCGCCTGGGCAACCGTCAGCCCTGGGACGAAGCAACCGCCTCGTCGCATGTGGGGATCGTCCTGCCGGTGCTGGTCGCCTTTGGGATCGCGATCGAGACCGATCAGGGGTTCATGCTCAACCCTGGTTCGGTCGGTGATAATGACTGACGTTGCAAGCGCATCAACCGGGCGCTGTTGTATCCACGCAACGATAAAGTAAGGATTTTGCGTATGAATATTTCCCACCTGCTGGGCTCTCGGAGCGACTTCAGCATCGGCGAATCAATGCTCCAGATCGACCACCTGATCGCCGACGCGAAAGACAAGGGCTACGAGTCCGTGACGCTCATGGACACCATGTCGATTCATGGTCTCGTGGACTTCAGCAACAAGTGCAAGAAGGCGGGCCTGAAGCCCATCATCGGTTGCCGCATTCGTGTTGTCGAAGACCCCACCTACCGCAAGCCACCGAAAGCGTCGGGTGAGCGCGAAAAGCCCAACCCGCTGTTCATGCTCAAGGCATATGTCACGAGTGACAAAGGCGTCACCGGGCTGATGAAGCTGCTCTCGCGCGCCTACTCGGACGAATACTTCTACTACCACGCCAGGGTGGGCCTGAGCGACGTGCTCGAGCTTCAGGACGTGCTGGTCTCCACCGGCGACCTGTTCAGTCTCTACCACCTGGACAACGCCTCGACCATCGTTCAGGCGCTTCAGGAGCGCTTCGGTCAGGACAACGTGTACTCGGAGCTGGTGCCGATCAACACGCCGCTCTTCGACACGCTCAACGGCAAGGCGATCGAGACCGCACAGCGCCTCGACATGCCCACGCTCGTCACCTACCCCGCCTTCTATCGCGACAAGGACAGCGCCGACTCGCTGGAGGTGCTGAAGTGCATCACCTCGAACACCAAGATGGATGTGCGCTACCGCTCGGTGCAGTACGTGAAGGACTTCTACATCCAGGAGCCGCGTCATCTGGTGCCGCGCGTCAAGGCGGCAGCCGGTCGCGTTCATAAGTGGGCTCACAAGGGGCCGCCCGCGCTCTGGGTCCAGGGCTTGGAGAACATCGAGAAGCTGGTTGCCAAGTGCCACTACCAGTTCGAGAAGCAGCCCGTGTCGCTACCCAGGATGGCGGACAACGAGTTCGTGACGCTCGGCAAGAAATGCATCGAGGGCTGGAAGAAGCGCTTCGGTCGCGAAATCTTCGGGCACAAGCCCAACAACACCGAAATCAAGGTCTACCAGGACCGGCTTGCCTACGAGCTGTCGGTCTTGAAGAAGATGGGCTTTGCGGGCTACTTTCTGCTGGTGGAAGACCTCGTGATCTGGGCCAAGAGCAACGACATCATCGTCGGTCCAGGGCGCGGTTCGGTCGGCGGGTCGCTGGTCGCCTACCTGATCGGCATCACCGACGTGGACCCGATCCGGTTCAACCTCCTTTTCGAGCGCTTCATCAACCCCGAGCGTCTTGACCTGCCTGATGCCGATCTGGACTTCATGTCGTCCAAGCGTCACATGGTCATCGAATACCTGACCGCCAAATATGGCGCTGATCGCGTGGCAGGCATCTCGAACTATTCGACGTTAGCGAGCGCCAGTGCATTGCGTGACACTGGTCGCGTGTACGGTCTCAATGGCATTGAGCTGACCGCTACCAAGCTGGTCCCCAAAGAGCATGGTCAGTCGTTCACGCTGACCGATGCAGCAAAAGCGGTGCCGGAGATCGACAAGTTCAAGGGCGAGCAACCGGAAATCTGGGGCCACGCGCTGCATCTTGAAGGAGCGATGCGCGCGTTCGGCCGACACGCCGCTGGGGTGGTGGTGGCGGGAGAACCACTTGTCAACCGCGCCGTCATCGAGACCCGATCCGATGCGCCAGTGACAAACTGGGACAAGCGGACGGTCGAAGACTGGGGGCTGGTCAAGATGGACATCCTGGGTCTGTCAACGCTTGACGTGATGGAGATCGCAAAGGGCTACATCCGGGACCGGCACGGCATCGAGATCGACTACCTGATGCTGCCCTTTGAAGAGCCTCGCGTGATGGATGCGTTCGGTCGGGGCGACACCACCGGCGTCTTCCAGTTCGAGTCGCCAGGGATGCGGAAACTTCTGCGCGACCTGGCGGTGGGTGGGCAACTGACCTTCGAGGACATCACCGCCGCCACCGCACTCTACCGTCCCGGTCCGATGGACTCCGGTCTGCTCGACGACTACGTGGCGATCAAGCAGGGCATTCGCTCGCCGACCTACGACCACCCGAACATGATCAGTGCGCTTGAAGCCACCTTCGGCGTCATCGTCTATCAGGAACAGGTGATGCAGACAGCCGTTGACCTGGCTGGCTTCACGCGCGCCGAAGCGGACCATCTGCGCAAGGCGATGGGCAAGAAGGACAAGGACAAGATGGCGGAGATGCGCCAGAAGTGGATCGACGGGTGTAAAGCCACATCGGGGCTCGAGGAGCGATCGGCGGGCAGCATCTTCGACAAGATCGAAGCCTTCGCAGGCTACGGTTTCAACCGCAGCCACGCCGTCGAGTACAGCCTGATCTCCTACATGACGATGTGGCTGCGGGTGCATTACCCCGCTGAATACTTCGCCGCCTGCATGTCGATCGTCGATGAGGAGAAGCTGCCGGGCCTCGTCAAGGATGCGCGCGAGTGCGGCATCGAAGTCAGCCCGCCCGACATCAACCTGTCCAGCTACCGCTACACCATCCCGAACGACAAGACCATCCTGGCACCCTTCAGCGCAGTCAAGGGCATCAGCGAGAACACCGCCCAACGCATCGTGGAGCTGCGCGAAGGCAACGGCACGTGGAAGATCGCCCGCGTCAAGAAAAAACGTGACGGCACCACCGAAGACGTGTGGGAGATGGACACCTCGGTCATCAAGGGGTGCTTTGCCACGCCGCAGGAGTTCGAGCTGGCAGCCGCCTCACCCGGCTCGAAAGTCAACTCCAAAGCCGTCGAGAACCTGAAGCGGGTCGGGGCGCTGGCGCTCATCGATCCGGGCTCACCCAGCCCCAAGCACTTCAGTCGGCGCAAGGACCAGATGGAGCTGATGCCCGGACTCATCATCGATGCCGTCAAGGCCGATCGCACCACAGACCTGACGGAGAAGTTCCTGCGCTCCAAGGTCATTCACCTGATTCAGGACTACAAGAAGTGCTCGGACTGCGACCTGAAGGAGTCGCCGCACCCGACCGTTCGCGCCAAGTCCACCGTGAAATTCATGGTCGTCTCGGACTGCCCGACCTGGCAGGAGGAGAAGAAAGACAAGCTGCTCGAGGGCGATGCGGCGGCGTGCATCAAGGAGGCGATCGTCAAAGCAGGGCTCAGTGCGGCGGAGGGCTACTACACGACCGTGGTGAAAGCCAAGAAGAGCGACAAGTTCCTCACCAACGGGCAGATCAACGGCTGCTCGCAGTGGCTCAATCGCGAGCTGGAGCTGATCAAGCCGGCGATCATCGTTGCGCTCGGCTCGGCCAGCATCAAGCGCTTCGTGCCAGGGCTGAAGGGCGGCGTCACGGAGATGGTGGGTAAGACCCTCTACGACCCGACGCTTGACGCCACGATCGTCTGCGGCATCAACGCCCAACAAGTCCATTTCGACCCCGACAAGCAAGAAGTCCTCGACGCCGTGTTCGCACAAGTTGCCGACATTCTTTCGTAGGGATAGTTCACCCGTGACGTCAGTTCCCAACGATCTGACGTTACGATCAACCTGTCAGCAAATACTGACGAACGGAGAAACACATGACCAAAGAAATTGCAATGGATGATCTCGAAATCGCCGCGCTGCTCGATGAACTCGAGGCCGAGCAAAGCAAGATGACCGCCGCGTCGGAACCGAAGCCCGAACCGAAGCCCGAACCGAAACCCAAACCGAAGACCGAACGCGAACCCGAGATCATCTTGCCCGGTGGCGGGTTTATCAAGCCGGTTCCGCAACCGGAACCGGAACCCAGCATCGCAACGTCCGCCTCGACAACGATCGAGCTGGAAGTCAAGCCGTCGCCCGAACTCACGCAAGCCATCGAACGGGTGGAGCAGGTTGTCGCCAACCTTCACGAGTCCGAAATCGCCGCTCAGTCCTTCGACGATCCGGCGACGGGCGAAAAGGCGTCCAAGCTCAGCTTCTACGTGGACGTGAACCAGTTCAACCGTGACACCAAGCTGACCGAGGCGACGCTGGACAACGCCATGATGGAGCAGTCGGGTCTGCGAGCCTTCTATGGTGCCCGAGCCGCCCAGGCAGAAGCTCAACACGCTCGCCTGAAGGTGCGCTTTGAAGTGCTCGAAGCCAAGCTCTACGACGAGCATCGCAAGGCGCTGGCAAGCGGCACCGAGAAGGTTACCGAGAAGATGGTGGAAAACGCCGTCAAGCTCGACCCGCGCTGGATCAAGGGCAAGAACACCGTGATCGAAGCCGACACGATCGCATCCATCAACAAGTCGCTGGTCATCTCGCTTGCCGATCGCAAGGACATGATGGTGCAGCTCGGCGCCGATCGTCGCGAGGAGTTCAAGGGCGGTGTGCGCATCATGGCCGCTCAGGACGAGCGCGAGTCGATCGCTGAACGGGCGAAAGCTGCCTTTCAAAACGCACGTCGCCCGCAGTGAAATTACAGTCACCCGTGATTACCCAGTCACGAGTGACTATAATGCAGGTGCTGATTGACAAAAGTCTAAGGCACCAATCTCTAACCAAACTGGAAATACACAAAATGGCTACTCAAATGGACACCAAGAAGCTTCTCGAAATGATGAAGCAAAAAAAGGCCGCGCTGAAGACGAAAGACAAGACGATCAAGCCGCAGCCTGGCTCCAACCGCTACATCCTGCTGCCGGGCTGGCGCGCGGGTGAGGAGCATGTCTGGTATCACGACTTCGGCCAGCACTACATCAAGAACGCCGCTGACGAAATCCAAGCCGTCTACCCGTGCAACGAAGCGATCTTCGGCAAGCCCTGCCCGATCTGCGACGGTCTGAACCGCGCCCAGCATGCCGCTACGGACGACGAGACTGTCGAGCTGCTCAAGAAGGCCAAAGCGGGCCGCTCGTACCTGATGAACGTCCTGGCGCTGGACAGCGAAGATCCCACCACGCCGCAGATTCTCGAGATTCGCGGCACTGCCTTCGGTCAGTTGCTCGACACCGTCGAGGAGTGGGCGGGCTCGATGTTCGACCCGGACGAGGCGCAAATCTTCACGATCACCCGTGAAGGCAAGGCGCTCAACACCAAGTACGCCGTGAGCGTGAGCCCGAAAAAGCAAGCGGTGCCGAAAGCCGCTTACGCCAAGCTCACCAATCTGGATGAGTACGTGATGCAGGAAAGCGACGAGCAAAAGCGCAAGGCTTTGTCGGCGATCAACAGCGTCGCAGGCATCCTGGGCAACGACCGCCCCACCACGACCCCGACCAGCGCCCGCGCTGCGATCGCGCATGACGTGGAAGACGCGCCGGTGCGTGTGAAGGCAGCGGCCAAGCCGGGTCCGGCGCTCGACGAAGAGCTGGACGACCTGCTCGGCGACCTGGCAGACTAACTCACGAGTGAGGAATAACCAACCTGGGTGCTTCGGCACTTGGGTTGGTTTTCTGCCGCCATGAAACATCTGATCATCGACGCCAACTCCGTTGGTTACTCCTGTCACTACGCTACCAAGCTGCATTCGGGTGGCATGGAGACGCAAGCCATCTTCGGCTTCATCAAGACGATGCGTGAGCTGCGGGTGACCTATCCCGACGCCACGCCGATCGTGCTGTGGGACGGTCGGGCCGAGTGGCGCTTTCAGCTCTGCCCGACCTACAAGAGCAACCGTGACAACGACCCCAAGAAGGTCGCGATCAAGGAGGCTTACAAGAAGCAGGTGCCCTTCATCAAGGCGCTGGTCGAGCCGCTGGGCTTGCGCCAGATGCTGGTTCGCACCCACGAAGCCGACGACATGGCGGGTTACCTCGTGCGGGAACTCACCAAGACCCCAGGCAACGAAGTCGTGCTGATCTCGGGCGACCAGGACTGGCTCCAACTCGTTCGACCGGGCGTCACCTGGCGCGACATGCGTGATGACGCCAAGATCATCAATCACGCCAACTTCTTCGACAAGACCGCCTACAAGACGCCACTTGCCTTTCTCGAAGGCAAATGCCTCCAGGGCGATTCGTCCGACGTGATCTCGGGCGTCGGCGGTATCGGGGAAAAGGGTGCAATCGATCTGCTCGCCACCTTCGGATCGGTCAGCAACTTCTGGCAGCAATGCGCCGATGGCACCTACAAGCCCACCAAGAAGGCGCTGATCAGCCTGTACGAAGGCGAGGGCCGAGCGCTCTACCGCCGCAACGTCCAGATGATGCAACTGCTCAAGGTTGCCAAGCCTGAAAAAGAGGCCGTGCAAGTCACCAAGGGCGCGCTCGACAAGGACAAGTTCCACGACCTGTGCGCCGAGCTGGCGTTCTCCAGCATCACTAAAAACATCGACCACTTCATCAAACCCTTTCAGGAATAAGCCATGTCCGTCACCGATCTCATCTCTCAGCTCGACAAGGAACTCGGCACCAATGCCGATGGTCAACAGGTCACCCAGTTCATCGACACGGGCTTTCCCCCGCTGAACAAGATCATGTCGGGCCGCTACGACGGTGGCTTGCCCTTCGGTCGCATGGTCGAGATGTTCGGCGAGTCTTCCACTGGTAAGACGGCGCTCGCCACGCAATGGATGGTCAATGCGCAGAAGATGGGCGGCGTGGCTGGCTTCATCGACTGGGAGCGTTCGTTCGACGTGGGTCTTGCCGAAGGGTTCGGCCTGAAAGCCGAACGCCCGTACTGGATCTACAGCAAGCCCAAGACCTGGGAAGAGGGCAATGTGATTGCGGCCAAAGCCTGTAAGATCATTCGCGCCTCCAAGGTCATCAAGCCCGACGCCCCGATCCTCTTCGTGTTCGACTCGATCGCCTCCGCGCTGCCCAAGTCGCAAGCCGAGAAGGAGATCGACGAGTACACGATGAACGACACGACGGCGCTGGCTCGTGTCACCTCGACCACGTTGAAGGCAATGGCGCAGCACTGCGAGGAGTTCAACGCAACGTTCCTGTACCTGAACCAGATGCGCCTGAAGCCGGGTGTGGTCTACGGTGACCCGCGCACTACCCCTGGCGGCAAGGCGATGGAGTTCTACGCGACCGCCCGCCTGGCGCTGGGTCGTCAGAAGATCATGGAGCAGCAGGACGGCGAGAAGACCTTCGTGGGTCAGAACATCTCGATCCAGTGCGTCAAGTCCAAGATGACCAAGCCCTTCCAGGAGACGTCGATTCGCATGAGCTTCGATGAGCTGGGCGCCGCCCAGTTTGATACCATCGTAAGCCTGCTGGAGTACATGATCGACCACAAGCTGATCACCTACACCAAGCCGCGCATCACCTGGATCGATGGCAAGCAATACTTCACGAAGGTGCTTGCGGAAAAGATTCGCGCCGAGAACGGCTTTGCCGATCTGGTCGCAATGTTGCCAAAGTAACGAGGATCGGACGCTCTCTATACTGCACTCTCGCAACTCGGAGAGTGCAATGGAGCAGACGGTAATTGGATTCATTCCGCCCATCACGGGCGTCGATGGAGACTTCAACACCTTTCGCCTGGGTCGCAGGTACGCCACGCTGCGCGAAGGGGTTGAAGTGCTTCTGATGGATGAAAAGAGGAAGGTCGTCTTCGGTCGGGCGATCGTTCTGGATGTGTCGGTCGGGCCGCTCAGTGCCTTGTGTGCGGTCTTCGCCTCAGAGAATCACACAGAACTCGACAAGGACGACGGCAACCACGCCGAGCGTCTGTATCGGACCCTGGAGAAGATTTACGGCCCGCACATCGTCAAACCAAACAAGACGGCCACGGTCGTGAAGTTGCGAAGGGTCAACGATGGAGTTCAAACAACATAGGGTCAACTTCAAGCACTGCGGTGCCTGGTATCGACTCGAAGACGAGCGGGGCATCTATCTCGCCCACCGTCAAATGCGTCATGTCTACGCCAAGCGCAACGCCTGGGGCATCGAGCGGATCGCACTCGAGGACTCTCAGGCCCAGGGCTATCTCGGTGCTGGCGTGGTCGTTAAGCAGGGCAAACGGAAGCTCGTGTGGCTGACCTCGGTCGAAGACTTCTTCGGGCCGTACTCGTTCACCAACCCTGACAACATCCTGCAACGCTGCCTGCCGCTGAATCGCTTTCTCCTGATTCCCGCAATGAATCAGGAGAATGTCGAAGCCGCGATGAAGCTCCGGTAACCCGACTTTCAACCCCTACGTTCACATCTTATGATGTATCAAACCACGAAACGACAGCAAAATGATTCTCGAATCCGCACTACTATGCCTTGCATTGAATGTTTACCATGAGAGCAGGGGAGAGCCCATCTCCGGCCAGTTTGGTGTTGCCAACGTCACCATGAATCGGGCCAAGACGCCCGACAATGTCTGCAACACCGTCTTGCAAAAGCGCCAGTTCTCATGGACCAATCGCACGATGGTCGATCGCGGCAGCAAGGCCGCGCTCAAGCTGGCGGGCTACCCGAAAGACGCTCGAGCCTGGGGTCTGGCCTGGCGTATCGCCGAGTACACACTAGCCAACCCGCAGCGCGACTTCACGCAAGGCGCCACGCACTTCCATGCCACCTACGTCTCGCCGCAATGGCGACACAGTGCGGTTCGGATCAAGCAAATCGGCACCCATATTTTTTACCGGATGACATAAGTCACCAATGACAGGAGTAGCCATGAAGCCTTTTGGAATCATCTCAGACACCCACAATCATTCGTGGTCGTCGTTTGCCACGACGCTACCGACCGGCGTCAACTCGCGTCTCCAGGCCACCCTCGACGAGACGAATCGCGCTGCCGATGCCGTCTTCAGGGCCGGTGGCGACACGCTGGTTCACGCGGGTGACCTCTTTCACGTTCGTGGCTCAGTCGCCCCTTCGGTGCTGAACCCGACACTTGCCACCTACAAGACGCTCGTGGACGCAGGCATGAAGATCATCATCAACGCCGGCAATCACGACCTCGAGGGCAGAGAGGCGAACGACATCGGCAGTGCCATCACCGCGCTCAGGGAGGTGGGTTGCATGATCGTCAACAAGCCGATGGTGATGCCTGCGCTGAACCTCGCGCTGGTGCCCTACATCGGCAAAGTCGCCGACCTGAAGGCGGTGCTGTCGTCGATGCAGGATGAGATGGACGCCCCGAACTGCAACCTGATCATCCACGCCGGTATCGACGGCGTCATCAAAGGGCTGCCCGATCATGGACTGGATGCCGAGTACCTGAACAAGCTCAAGTTCGTCCGCACGTTTGCTGGGCACTACCACCACCACAAGAAGCTCGCCGAGCGGGTCTGGAGTGTCGGCGCGCTGACCCATCAAACATGGTCCGACATCGGCAGCAAGGCGGGCTTTCTCGTGGTCTCGGACGCGAAGGACGGCGTCAAGTGGTTCGCCAGCCATGCGCCGAGCTTCATCGAGATCGACGGCAGCACCATGCCCGAAGACATCCCGCTGCTGGTTGACGGCAACTACGTGCGCGCCAAAATCTTCTCAAGCAAGCCGTCCGAGATTGAAGACCTGCGCAAGTTCCTCACCGACGCTGGGGCGCTTGGCGTCACGATCGTGAGCCAGCCCAAGACCGGCGTCACACGCACCGCCTCAACCGTCAAGGCTGGTGCCTCGCTGGAGGTCAGCGTCTCGGACTACATCAATGCCTCCGAGTTTGGTCGCAAGCCTGACTTGGCCGCCTTGTGTGACGACCTGCTCGTGGCAGCGCGGGAGGTGGCATGAGAGTCGAAACGATCCACGGTCGGCATCTGCTCTGTGGCCACTTCATTCGCCCCGACCAAATCGAGCCAGGGCAGGTCTGGGCGTCTGCTGACGGCAGTGACCGCACCGTCCAGGTCGATCGTGTCGAAGGCGAATGGGTCTACTACTCGTGGCACGAACATGGTCGAAGAATGGATCACGACAAACTGAGCTTTGCGTTCCAGTGCCGCTACTGCCTGGTGCTGCCCACGACCGACATTCCAAAGGAGCTTCTGTGAATATCACCCGTCTCATCATCGACAACTTCCTTACCATTCAGCACGCCGAGATCGAGCTGAACGATCGGGGGCTCCTGCTCATTCAGGGCGACAACAAGGACGACTCGTCGGCTGACTCCAACGGAGCGGGCAAGTCTTCGATCGCCGACGCAATCTGCTGGGCGCTGTATGGCGTCACCGCACGAGGCGTCTCCACCGATGCGGTGGTCAACAAGACCGCCAAGAAGAATTGCAAGGTCGAGGTCTTTCTGTCGGACGGCACGAACGAATGGTGTATCAGCCGCCACCGCAAGGACGCGACGCACAAGAACGCCACGCTGGTCAAGCAGCGCGACCCCACGCCGGGCGTCATGGCGATCGAGCTGCACAAGGGCACCGAGCGCGAGACCCAAGCCGTGATCGATGCCATCATCGGCTGCTCGCTCGAAGTCTTTCAAGCGGCGGTGTACGCGGGTCAGGAGAAGATGCCCGACCTGCCGGCGATGACCGATAAGCAACTGAAGCTGATGATCGAGGAAGCGGCGGGCACCGAAGTGCTTGCCAAAGCCCACCAGATCGCCCGAGAGCGCCTGAACGCCGTGCAGAAGAACCTGGCGACGTTCGATGCGCTGCTCGCCAGCTATACGACGCAACACGCCAGTGCCGTGACGCGACTGGCGGACGAAACCACCAAGCACGCCGAGTTCGAGGCGCAGCGCAAGCCGCAAGCCAAAGCAGAGCTGATCAAAGCGCTGCCACTTCAGGCAAAGGTCGCCGAGCTGGGTAACGAGATCGACGCCGAAGAACTCAAGGAGCGAGGCAAGGAGTTGTCAGCAATCGCTACGACATTTGCCTCGCTCAGTCACGAGCGTGACGAGTTGGAGCGCCTGCAACGGCTCGACCAGGCGGAGCAGAAAAAGCTTGCCCTTGCCGAAGCCGATGCCCGCACCAGCAAGTCCAAGCACACCGCTGCCGTCGAGGCCCTGCGCACCGTCAGCGACAAGGTGGGCGAGGCGTGCGGTGAATGCGGCAAGCCCTACTGCGAGCACGATGTCGAGGCGGTCAAGAAGCTGCGCGAGACGGCATTGGAGACTGCGACCGCTGAGCTGCGCGCTGCTGCTGATCGCTACAAGACCGCACGGGCGAACGCTCACATCGCGTCAGAAGCCGCCACCGCGTTCAAGACCACGATGACCGATGTGAGCGCAATGGCGGCGCGTCAGAAGGTTCTGCAATACGAGCTGGACCAGCTCACCAAGCTGCGACAGGAGAAAGCCGCGATCGAAGTCGAAATCGACAAGCTGAAATTGGCGGCCGGCGCTTGGTTGAAAAAAGACAATCCTTACACCGCGAGCCTGAAGCTGGTGGAGGACGGCATGAAGGAGGTCGAGCGCAACATTGCGCAGACCGAAGCCAAGAAGCGCGACGTGCAAGCCGAGGTTGAGCTGCTTCAGGATGCGGTGGCGGTCTACGGTCCCGCAGGAGTCCGGGCGCACATCCTCGACACCGTCACGCCCTACTTGAACGACCGCACCAGCCACTACCTGTCGGCCCTGGCTGATGGCAATATTCATGCCACTTGGAACACCCTGGCCACCAACGCGAAGGGTGAAGTCAAGGAGAAATTCCAGATCGAGGTCGTCAACGACAAGGGGGCTGAATCGTTCGACGGCTTGTCGGGCGGCGAGAAGCGCAAGGTGCGCCTGGCTTGTGCGATGGCTTTGCAGGACATGGTGGCGTCGCGAGCAACCAAGCCGATTGGCATTTTTATCGCCGACGAGGTAGACCATGCGCTGGATGCGTCGGGCCTTGAGCGCTTGATGACGATTCTGAACGAAAAGGCCAAAGATCGCGGCACGGTGCTGGTGATCAGCCATTCAAATTTGCGCGATTGGATCGATGACGTCATCACTGTTACAAAGGAGGCAGGCTATGGAAAAGTTTCGGGCGCTACTCACAAATAGGGACGAGCCGGTCAGATTCGACCGGGACGCCTTCAGCAAGGAGTTCGCCCATCTCCTGGCGACCCCTGGCTATACTACCGATCAGTCACAACTGAAAGAACGCGGATTGAAGGAATTCAACATGGACCAAAACAACCCGACCGAACAGGCTGAGGACGCGCTGACGCTGGAGCTGGACCTTCTGGCAGAGGCGGTAACGGACGTCATGGCAACGACGGCTGAAACCTTCATGCTGTCAGCGCCCTTGTCGCTCACCGTCAAGCGACCGAACAACACCTATGCCAAGGTAGCTCATGTCGGCTCTGAGGACTTTGTGCCCGTGCGATGCTATGTGGGCAAGCGGAACAAGCTGATTTTCGTCTTCAAGCCCGTCATGATCTCGGGCTATAGCGAGATGGAGATGGATGAAGTGTCCGCCAAAGCCAGTCTGGTCGGGTTCAAACCCTTCCTGAATGAAAAGATTGGAGACCTTGGCGTCAAGGTTAGTTCGATCCGGGCGCAAATCGCCAGTAAGCAAGAGCAGGAGAAGCTCGCCGACCGTCACGAAACCTACAAGGACATCGGGTTTGGATCATGGTAGTTGAAGGCCAATTCATCAGCGCCGAGTATGATGCGGCCAAGCGCACGGGCACCGTTGTCACGGTCAAGATGACGCTTGACCATGCCGAACTTCTGAAGCTTCAGAACGGACTTATGAGTCGCCGCATGGACACCATTCAAATGGTCATCAACAGTGCGGCGGTGGCTGTTGCCGATACCAAAGACACCCCCTCCACCCCAACAACCGAAAGCTGGTAATGAAACTGAAAATCATTGGCATCGATCCCAGTATGAGCAACTGGGGGATGTGCAAAGCCACCCTGGACGTCGCGACGATGCAGTGGACGGTCGATGACCTGATCCTCATCGAGACCGAAAGCGAGTCCAAGAAGGGCGTCATCAAGCAGTCCGACGACCTGCGCCGCGCCCGCATCGTCAAGGAAGGCATGATCGAAGCCTGCGAAGACGCTTCGTTCGCCATCAGTGAAATCCCGTTCTGCAACCCCGCTGGCTACTCGGCGGCGAACTTCAACGCAGGGCTGGTGACAGGCGTGCTGGCCGCTTGCCCGATTCCTTTGATCCAGGTCTTCCCCGCCGAGGTCAAGCAGAAGGCAACCGGCGTGCGCTCGGCGACGAAGGGCGAAATGATCGAGTGGGCAATGGGTCGATTTCCCGACGCACCCTGGCGCATGAGAACGCTCAAGGGCAAGCGCGTACCAACGGCTGCCAACGAGCACCTTGCAGACGCCGTCGCCTCGATCAATGCAGGGCTGGACTCCGTGCAGCTTCAGCAGGCCCTGGCAATCTATCGGGGCATGAAAGTCTCAACCTAAAACCCTACGTCACCCGTGACATAGTTATGACGTCATCACGGAGAACCATATATGGAAACCAGCAAACTGAAAGCCCTGTCGTCGATGTTTGGCAGCGACCTCGCCTTGATTTCCAGCGCGACGGTCACGCCCAAAATCAAGACCTTTGAGGACGACCCGACTCTTTTTGGCCAGGTGGCGATGTCGACGCTGACCGTGAATACGGCAGAGGTGACTGCTTATGGCGCCACCGAGGTACGCCGCAGGATCGAATTCGCCGTTGACAAGATGCGGCGAGAAATTGCCGTGCAGATGCCTCGCTGCGCCGTTTGCGAGCACTGCACGCCAGAACTGCGGACCAGCCCGTTGTCGAATGACGACGCCACGAACTATGTTCTGCGGATGTACTGTAAATCCCCCAAGCAAGGCGGCTTCACACTGACCTGCCCTGACGGCTCAATCGCTGTTGCAAAGGGCCACAAGGCGCTCGTCAACGATCGCCCAGAGATGACCGACGACCTCCTCGATGCGATGCGAGAGGCGTGGAAGTACCATCCAGATACGCAACCCGATATAACGCCCGCCAGCCCCGACAAGCCGACAACTTTGGCCAACGACGCTTGGTGAGCCTTACATGGACAGATAAGTAACCACTGAGGTACACTTCCCGTCCGCTTCACAACCCCCGTTTCAAGGAATTTCATGACCCTGTCGTTTCAAACCCCCGCACGTACTTACGCCAAAGGTATCGGCGATGCCGTCGCGGATCGAACGGTCAACCGCAAGATCACCCGCGCCGTCGCGCCCTACACCAAGACGATTGAGATTCCTCGTCGCGACGACATGGCGCTGGACCACGAAGTCGATGAATGGTGCCGCTCCAACCGCCTCGTGATCGACTCCTATCACGTCGAGTCTGGCGACGATTTGATCGTGCGCGCCGTCCTGAATGTGATCGGGCACATCGAGGTGGAGAAATGGGAGGACGTTGCGCTTCGCGTGGCAACGGGCAGCGCACTGCTGCACCCCAAGAAAGCGGAAACACCGATGGTGGAGGTTTCACGTCAGCGTCAGGCTGAATTCAACAAGATGCACCATCACCTGCGCCAGGCATCGATCCTGATGTCGGGTCGCCACCTGCAACACGGTGACGAGACGCAGCCGTCGCGCAACATGGAAGTGTTCACGAACTGCTCGACCGCCGCCTCGACCTTCCTGACCTTCTACCTGCTGCTCAACGGCTCGGGCGTCGGTCGCGCCTACGACAACGAGATGATCCTGGCCGACTTCAACAGTCTGCCTGTGACGGTCTGTGTGATCGATATGATGCACAAGGACTGTCAGTCGGGCGAGATCAACGCGCTGGACATGCGAACCGCCCGTCACCTGTACGCGGATCGGGTGATCGAGGTGTTTGAGGTGCCCGACAGTCGTGAGGGTTGGGCCAAGGCGCTCGAAAAGATGGAGCACATGGCCTTCCGGGGCGACAAGCGCAACACCGTCCTGCTGCTGGACTTCTCCAAAGTTCGCCCGCGTGGTGCACCGATCGCGGGGATGCAGAACCGTCCGGCTTCTGGCCCTGGTCCGATGATGAGCGCCCTGTCCAACGTCGCCAAGCTGCGTGATGCAGGCATGGCTCCCTGGCGTGCCGCGATGTACGCCGACCACTACGTTGCCGAGTGTGTGCTGGTGGGCGGCGCTCGTCGGGCCGCTCGCATGGCGACCAAGACCTGGCGTGACAAGAACGTGCTGGACTTCATCCAGGTCAAGCGCGGCGGCTTCCTCTGGTCGAGCAACAACTCGGTGACGGTGGATGAGGAGTTCTGGCGCTACGTCAAATCTTCGATTGAGGACGGCTTCGACTGGCAGACCAAACACGACATGCTGCACGCCAAGCAGGTGTTCAACGCGCTGTGTGAAGCCGCTTACCATGACGGCACGGGCGAACCCGGCATCATCAACGTGGACAAGCTGACCTGGAACGGCAAAGGCGTCGAAGCGCTGGCTGATGGCAACTTCGCCGAGTCGGCCCGCTACAAGCTCGACACCGAAACGCTGGGTCTGACTGCCGCCCTTGCCAAAGCCTGGAACGGCTGCCGCTACAAGGTGATCACCAACCCCTGCGGCGAGATCGTCCTGGGTGCGCTGGGTGGCTACTGTGTGATCGCCGACGTTGTTCCGTACCACGCCGCCATCAACCGCCAGAAGGATGCAGAGGTCACCGACGCCGACTGGGACAGCGACGCCGAAGATGCCTTCCGTACCGCGACTCGCGCCCTGATCCGCACCAACCTGATGGACAGCCTCTACTCGAAGGAAGTCAAGCGCACCAACCGCATCGGCGTGGGCATGACGGGCTTTCATGAGTGGGTCTGGGCACGCTTTGGCTACGGCTGGAAGGACTTGATCAACGAAGAGGTCTCCAAGGATATGTGGCTGACCGTCAGTCGGTTCAAACGCGCCGTTCAGGACGAAGCGAAGGCGTACTCCGAGACCCTGGGCGTGACAGTGCCGCACACCAACACGACCATCAAGCCCGCTGGCACCACCTCCAAGCTCTTCGGTCTGACCGAGGGTGCCCACCTGCCGTCGATGCGTGAGTACCTGCGCTGGGTTCAGTTCCGCAACGACGACCCGCTGATCGACCAGTACCGTGAACTTGGCTACCCCGTGCGCAAGCTCAAGAGCTATTCGGGCACCACCATCGTCGGTTTCCCGACCGTCCCTGAGATCGTGGCGCTGGGCATGGACAACAAGCTGGTGACGGCGGCCGAAGCCACTCCCGAGGAGCAGTACCAATATCTCATGCTGTTGGAAAAATACTGGATCACGGGCGTCGAGGAAGACGGCGTGACGCCGCTCGAGGAACGTGGCAATCAGGTGTCGTACACCCTGAAAATGGACCCCGCACTCGTGTCCTTCGAGCACTTCAAGAAGACGCTCGCAGAAGGCCAGTCGCGCGTTCGCTGCTGCTCCGTGATGCTGGTCACGGATACCAGTGCCTATGAGTACACACCCGAACAAGCGCTTACAAAACATGAGTTCGAGATGGTGATGGCCGCCATCAAGGACTCCGAACAAGTCAAGGAAGACATCGGCTTCGAGCATGTTGACTGTTCGAGCGGAAGTTGCCCGGTTGACTTCAAGGCAGAAAAGTAAGTTGCAGCAGGGAATCAGTCATTCGTGACTAGAATTCCCTGCTATACTTATACATAATGCAGTTGCGGGGTAGCTCAGCGGTAGAGCAGGGGACTCATAATCCCAAGGTCGCAGGTTCGAGTCCTGCCCCACGCAACCAAATTGTTGGCATATAGCTCAGTCGGTAGAGCGCTTGACTGTTAATCAAGATGTCCCTGGTTCGAGCCCAGGTTTGCCAGCCATCATGAGCCTGAAGGCTCTAAGAGCAAGCACCGCTTCGCGCATCCTCTTGATGGGTGCGCGGCACCGCAAGCCACCAGCCTTCAGACTCATGATGTTCGCATCATCGGAAGCGACGCCTCAATGGTGAGGCAGCGGACTGTAACTCCGCCAGCCTTCGGGCTACGACTGGTTCGATCCCAGTAGCTTCCACCATCAAGTTTGGCATCTGGCGGTTGCGATCTTCGAAAGACGCATTCTCACGAGTGTCCTCGCAATGAACAGATGCCAAACTTGATGGTTCGAGGCAGTCGTTGAGATTGGTTTTTCGAGAGTTTGGAAAGTAGGTGTTTGCCCGCCGAAAATCCTGATCACTCTCGCACGGGTTCGAGTCCCGTGTTCGACTAAAGCGGTGCATGGGTAAACATTGCGTCAATCCGCTACTGTGCTGAAAGGATGCAACTAAGGTAGGCAATCATCTGACACCCCGGAAAGACGGGGACCATCACAGAAGCGGCGGCGTGGAAGGACACGCAATCGAGGGATACCGGGTCTTGCCCGGCCTGAGAGGCGAGCAGTAACAAGTGAACCTGCGCGATGCCGATGCACCTGCGGATAGCCGGAGTCGAGTCCGGCCCGCTTCTGTGATGGCGAATGCGCAACCAATCTAGGGCATTCTAGAGAGATCACCTGCATGGGGCGCGCAAGCGTTGCATAGACCTTAGCCCACGCAGGAGAGTTGGTTTGACTCCAACATTGCCCACCAAATACTTGACGGCACGTAGATGTGTCAACGATCGGGGATCGCCGTCCTAGACCCGATGCCGAACGATACGTAACCGGCACCGCCACCATAGCTCAGTTGGTAGAGCAGCCGCCTTGTAAGCGGCAGGTCGAGGGTTCGATTCCTTCTGGTGGCACCAATCAGGAAGTGTGGCAGAGCGGCTTATTGCAGCGGTCTTGAAAACCGCCGAGGGTTGACGCCCTCCGTGAGTTCAAATCTCACCACTTCCGCCATCAACATGCCCGTCGATCGGTCAAATCCCCTGCATCAGTTGGTTATAGTTCATATGTCAGCAATGACGTATCAACAGGAGAACCAAATGCTCAAATCTAAACCTTCCCCCGAGATCACCATCGGCTGCGTGGTGACCGACCTGGCTACCGGCTTCGAGGGCGTCGTCACGTCCTCCAACGAGATGTTCAACGGCAACATCCAGTACGCGGTGCAACCCAAAGCGACCAAGGGTTCGGAGAAGCTTCCCGACTCGTTCGCTTTCGATGCGATCGGCCTGCGCTTCAAGGACAAGGGCATCAGCGACAGTGCCGTCGCGCCGCAGTTCACCGACATTCGGGTGGGCGACGAAGTCGAAGACATCATCACCGGCCACAAGGGCATCGCCGTTACCAAGGCGACCTTTCTGAACGGCTGCATCTACTTTGACGTGGTCAAGAAGGCCAACGAGGCGGAAAAGATCGAGTCCACCTCGATGTTCCTGAGCGCCAGTCGGCTCAAGAAGACTCTCGCCGAGCCCGTCAAGCCCGTCACCGCCGTCAAGGGTGAACGCCCGACTGGCGGCCCCACCACTCGCGCACTTCGCGCCAACTAAGGAGCGTCCATGCAAGGACTTGCCGCAGCCGCCACCATCCCTTTGCTGGGCTGGATCGTTTCCGCTTTCGTGGCGGTACTGGCCGCCATCCCGTTTCACTTTCTGTGGGGCTGGCTTGGTCCCATCTACTTCAGTTTCGTGCCCGCCATCTACCTGAACATGGGCTTTTGGGACACGGCTGGCATGTTGGTTTTGATCGGCTTTCTCAAGCTGATCGTGTTCCCCAGTGCGCTCAATCGCACCAACTCTAAGGAGAAATCGAAATGAAACGTGTCGCCCTCATTGCTGCTGTCGCAGCCTCGCTCGCTCTTGCCGCTTGCGGTGAAAAGTCCGTCGAACAAGTCATGAAGGATGGCGGTCAGGTCAGCAAGACCAACGCCTTCAGCTTCCAGACGGTTGAAGAGCAACGCGCTCAGGGTCGTGCTAATGCAGGCGCTTCCGCAGCCGAGTACCAGCGCCAGAATCCGCGTCTGATCGGCTGGGAGTCGATCGTGAAAGCTGACACCTCGCATTCGGCCACCTGCCCGCAAGGTGACGGCTGGGCCGAAGTCGTCTTCATGCGTACCGAACGCGAAGAAGGCAAGACCAAGAACCTGGAAGTGCAAAAGGCTGGCGTGATGTGCTCCACCGTCAGCGCCACACAGGGCTGCGTGATGGTGTACCCGACCGACAACTGGTCCAAACACCCCGCCAAAGCGCAGGACGGCTCTTGCGCCTCCACACTCGAAGTGCCCTTCCCCCTGCCTAAAGCAGTCGGCGCCAAGTCGTGAGCACAGTCGGCATCTTTGCCGGTCGGGGTGACGTGATCGTCGCCCTGGGCCTGGCAATCCTCGTCGGAGCATGGGTGGGTTGGAAGGCCCGCCAGCTCTTCCACTTCATCAAACGAAAGACAGGCAAATAGCCTGATTTCATACACGTAGAGTTGACATTTGACGCCCCACAAAGTACAGTCACGGATGACTTAAGGCAAACCATGACCCAACTCTACCAATGCAGCAAGTGTAAGGACGACAAACCTTTCACCAAGTTCCAGATGTTCAACGGCAAGCCAGGAGGGCAATGTCGAGAGTGCAAGACGGCCTACATGAAAGCCAAGCGCGAAAGCAGCGGCATCAAGCCCAAGAAGTTCTCAAAGATCGAGGATGGAAAGAAGCTCTGTATGCACTGCGATTGCATGAAGCCTCTGGAGGAGTTCTCACCGATGAAGCGAGGATTGGGCGGGCTTTCAGCCTACTGCAAGCCTTGCTTCGCGCAGCACTACCGGCAGACCCGAGAGGTGGCCAGAGCGGCGACAGCGGCGTATAGAAAGCGCCACCGGGCCCGACATTTGGCAGCCCATCGGATTCGGATGTACGAGTACCGGAAGAAGAAGAGGGTGACAAGTGACGGAACGGCAACCGACGAGTTCTTGAATGGGTTGTATGCGACAGAGTATTGCCACTACTGCCTGCAATTCACAGAAGAGGACTTGAGAACCGCCGATCACGTCATCGCTCTCGACTTGGGTGGGTCGCATTCGGCATCGAACTTGGTGATGGCATGTTGGACATGCAATTGCAGTAAGCGAAATTTAACTGAGGAAGAATTCATGAAAAAAGGATTGGGTTTATGACAACAATTTCCGCCAAGATTATCGAGGACTCCATCTCTGAAAAAGGCGTCCGATTGACCACATTGCAACTGATGTATCCACGGTTTATTCATTCAGAGGTGATGACGCATCGGGTGTTCAGCCGCAACGCCAGCTCGAGCCGTGCCATTCCGGTGGCCAAGATGATCGAGCAGGTGCGCACCAACCCCGCCATGCCGATCCACTGGGGCAAGAACCAGGCGGGGATGCAGGCGAAAGAGGAGATGACAGGGCAAACTCTTGACACCATGATGCGCGCCTGGCAGCAGGCAGCTCGTGAGGCGGCAGCCACCGCCGAGTTCATGGACAAGCACGGCCTGCACAAGCAGGTGGCCAACCGCATCCTGGAGCCCTTCCAGTGGATGCACGTCATTGTCACGGCGACCGAGTGGGACAACTTCTTCGAGCTGCGGGACCACCCTGACGCCCAGCCCGAGATTCATGTACTCGCCATCGCCATGAAAAATGCGTTCGCTGACTCTCGTCCGATGCCGCTTGACGAGGGTCAGTGGCACCTGCCCTACGTCACTCGCGCCGAACGAGCCGAACACTTCCAGAACGTGGACCTGATGCTGAAGCTCTCGGCGGCTCGTTGCGCTCGCGTGTCCTACCTTACGCATGATGGTCAGACACCGAGCGTCGAAAAGGACATCGCTCTGTACGACCGGCTGGTCGGGAGTGTACCGCTTCACGCATCACCGATCGAGCATCAAGCAACCCCGCTGTCCCAAGCGGACATGTGGTCGGGCAACTTTCGGGGTTGGCTGCAATACCGCAAGCTGGTCGAGATGCCGCTCCAACTCTCTTAATGGAATCAAAAGACATGAAACTGAAATACAAGAAACTTCACCCTGACGCCATTGAGCCTCAGTACGCTACCGCAGGCGCCGCCTGTTTCGACCTGCATCTGATCGAGGACGCCGGCACGCTGTCTTCGGGCAGCGCCATCGTATGCGGTACGGGGCTCTCCTTCGAGATTCCTGAAGGCTACGTCATGCTGGTATTCAGCCGCAGCGGGCATGGCTTTAAGCATGGCGTTCGACTGGCAAACGGTACGGGCGTTATCGACAGCGATTACCGAGGCGAGGTCAAGGTTGCCCTGCGTATGGAGAGTGGGAAGGAAGGCACTCTGCCTCTTTGCAAGGGCGATCGCGTCGCCCAAGCAATGATTCTGCCCATTCCGGCAGTTACCCTTGTTGAAGCTCATGAGCTTTCCGAAACCGAGCGTGGTTTCGGCGGCTTCGGCAGCACGGGCGTCTGATGACGATCGCTCTTGTTGGCGCCCATCGCACTGGGAAATCCACGCTTGCGCGCGCTTACGCCCAACGGCGTAACGTGCCCTTTGTCGAAACCTCGGTCAGCGCCATCTGGAGAGAGCTTGGCCTGGACCCGGCCGCCACCTACGACTTTGAGACGAGGCTGGCGGTTCAGGAGGAAATCCTGAAACGGGTTGATGCCCAGTACGGCAAGTTTGCGGGTTTGGATTTCATCACCGACCGCTCTCCGCTGGACATGGCGGCCTATACGCTCGCCGACGCCATTGGCGATCGAGTGCCTGATAACTGTCAGGAGCGGCTTGCCCGCTACATCAACGCCTGCTTCGACGTGACGAATCGGCGCTTCGGCATGGTGTTTCTGATCCAACCAGGCATTGCGCTGGTGGGTGAGCCGGGCAAGGCTGCGATGAACGCCGGGTACATCGAGCACCTGAATAGCCTCATCCTGGGGTTGTCCGTCGATGAGCGGCTGACCTGCCATCACTTCTACATTCCTCGAGCCGTCCTGGACTTCGAGAGCCGCATGCAAGCCCTGGTCGCTTCAGTGGATCGGGCGCGCAGCAATGTGGTGGAGCAGTACGCCCAAGCGCGCAAGCTAGGCAATGTGCTGATTCACTGAGGGTGCTTGTCACGGACTGTCGAAAGTCCGTGACCGTCTGGTTACAGTAGAACCGTTGCAACAAGTCGTTGCGACTGTTCTACCGAAAGACCAACGCCATGCTCAAGTTCCTCGTCAATCTTTTTCGCAAGAAGTCCAGTTTGGTCCCGACCGAGGCGGCACCCAGCGTCAAGCCGAAACGTCGCCCCGAGCAGCGGCCCCGTAGAACCAAGCACGCCTGGTTGAGCCAGGCGATGAACCATGTCAAGGGTTCGGGCACCTATATCGTGCAACTTCCCAGTCTGACGCACTCGGACTTCAATCTGGTTCGCGAAGCGGTTCGGGCCCGTCTTTACGCCAAGTACGGAGCGGGCGGCTACACCACCAAGTCCCTGCGCGAAGAAAACGCCATTGAAGTCACTATCAAGTGAGGAAACCATGACCGTCCCCATCCTCCAGGATGAGGTGAATCGCAAGGCGTTCGATACGATCGCCTGGCTAACCCTTGCCGTCACACAAGGCAAGATCACCCCGGAGCAATTCTCCACCGGCATCGATGCGCTTTTCATGGCGACTTCGGGCCTGGTGACGGATCGCGACTACATCATCATGATCAGCGAGGCCCAAAGCCTCATCGAAAAGGTAAAAAATGCACGAATTCAACAACACGCCGCAGAAAGTCGACCACGTCCATCGTTTGGAGATTGGTGACAACGTCTTCTGGCTCGCTCTGTGGGCCGTTATCGCCACCGCGATCGTTCTGGCAATCTCGATCGCGATGCAGATCAACCTGAAGGAGACGGAGGTGATCGCGAAGTCGCCCGATCCGATCGGCACCCGTTGCGCGATGGAGACTGGCATCAGTGTCAGCCAGCCGTGCATGATCCTGCTGGCAAATCGCGCAAACTGAAAATCGGCGCCAAGTTTTTTGGCGCTTTTTCGACATCCTTATAGAACGGACCCTTCATGAATTTTGTCAACGCACTCGACGCCCTGATCGCTCACGGCGTGGAATCAGAACTGGTTGCCACCAGCAACAAGCAGGGCGAATCGATCGTCATCCTGACCGATGGTTGGGTGCCTGAAAAGGGCTTTGCGGCGCACACCGCATACGGCGTGACTCCAGGTGGGGTGATCGAGGGTTACTGGCTCATGGAAGAGGAGGGTAGTGGGTTTGCTGTTTACTGGAATGTCCAGCCCGAGCAGCCGATGAGTATTCCTCTGAACAAGCTTCACCTCCACCACGCCGGTCTGATGGGTTTGAACCAGCGCCTCGCCGTTCGTCTGGACGCCGCCACATGACAACCGCCAAGAACGACATCACGGGCGACAAGATCGCCACCAAGGTCTCGAGCCAGGCGTTCAGGGACAACTTCGACGCCATCTTTCGCAACGGACAAGCGGCGCCCAAAAGCGCTCCTGAAGCGGAATACACTTCAGTCACCAATGACGAAAAGGACAATCATGCTGGACATTCTGGAAATCCGTGACCACGCCATCAAGACTGCCGATGAGGGCAAGGGCAAGGAAAACTGCCCCTACGATGAGACCTCCGCACATGGTCGGATGTGGCTCGACTACTTCTATGACCGCGTGATGTGGTTGTCGGGTGAACAAAGCGCTTGATGCACACACCCTGACCAATCGCTTCACACCCGCTTATCGTTGTGCATAATTCAGTTGTCAGTCGGTTGTGACTGACAACGCAAAAGGAGAGACTTATGAAACTCACACGCGCCGACAAAGACGCTTTCGCCAGCGCCGTTGTCCAGGACATTCCGAAGATCGACTACGAGGAGCAGTACCGCAAGCTCGTGTATGAGGACGCGATCTCGCAGTTGCCTGAGAAGGTTCAGGCCATCGCCAAAGACGCGAGCCTCAATCGGTTCCTTGCGACGCGAGTCGTATGGGGTCGCGATCCGATGGGCTGCGTCACCATCTTTGCCTCTCGCGACGCTGGCGACTACAAGCCGAGTAGCGCGGAGGTTTCGGGCAAGATTGATGCGCTCGGTCGGGCAAGTCGTGAGCAGAAGAACCATTTGGAGGAGGCGCAACGCAAGGTGCGGGGCGCCATCGAGCCCTGCACGACGCTCAAGATGGCGCTCGAGCGCTTGCCCGAGTTCGCGAAGTACCTGCCCGAGCAGCACGAAAAGTCGGTCAATCTGCCGGCCATCGCCAACCTTGTCGCGGACCTGTCCACGCTGGGCTGGCCCAAAGACAAGAAAGTTTCCACCACCCCTGGCACCCACGCCTAAATCACTCGAAGTCGGGCATTTTGCCCAAGAAAGGTTTGTATGAAAACTCAAAAAGCATTCACCCGTAACGGCCGCGTTTTCGAGCCGATCGATCCGCAGGCCCTGGACCTGCACACGACCCTGCCGGTCGGCACCTACTCGGTCGGCTGCACGCCCAAAGGCTTTTACCTGGAGGGCGTGGATGACATGGATGTGCCCTCGCGTCTCTACGGCAATGTGGCAGTGCGAACCAATCGGATTCTCGACACGTTCCTGAGTCGCCCGAACTCGATGGGCGTGCTGCTCTCGGGCGCGGCCGGTTCGGGCAAGACGATGCTCGCCAAGAACGTTGCGGTCGAAGGTGCCAAGCGCTCCATCATCACGCTGCTGGTGAATACGCCCTTCTGCGGCGAAAACTTCAACACGTTCGTCCAGGAAATCCAGCAGCCGGCCATCGTTCTGTTTGACGAGTTCGAGAAGGTCTACGACGCCAGTCAGCAGCAGGCGCTGCTCACGCTTCTGGATGGCACGTACAACTCCAAGAAGCTGTTCATCATGACGTGCAATGACCGCTACCGGGTGAACGAGCACATGCAGAACCGCCCTGGTCGTCTCTACTACAGCCTGCACTACGGAACGCTCGAAACGGACTTCATCGAGGAGTATTGCACTGAGAACCTGAAGGACGCCAAGCAGGTCAGGGGCGTGGTTCACGTCGCCACCATGTTCCCCGTGTTCTCGTTCGACATGCTCAAGGCGATGGTCGAGGAAATGAACCGCTACGGCGAAAGCGCCGCACAGGTGATGACGTGGCTGAACATGGACCCCTCGCGCTCGGAGTCTGGCGAGCGCTTCAACATCTTCTTGCAGCGCGATGGCAAGCTTTTGAAGCACCACATCAAGCACGATATTGCCAAGCCGATCGATGACGTGAGTCGTTCGCCGATGGCGATGCGCGATGGCTACGGTTGCTACGTGAGCGGCATTGACGACGAAAGCGACGGCGAGGACAGTGAAGTGGATTGCCTGAGAAAGCGCGGCGCGGACCTGAGCGAATACTTCATCGGCGAACGGACGATTCGCGCCGACTTTGGCAACCTGATCAACGCCGACGCTCGCCAGGGCATCTACACCTTCGGCACCGACGTCGAAGGGCTCGAAATGAGCTTCATCCGTGAAAAGCGTCAGGCGGTTGTCTTCAACTTCGACGCCTTCTAAGGGGCAACCATGCCGAGCACCGTTGAGGACAAGTTCAAGGCGTTCGATGCGGCCAATCCGCACGTCTATCTGCTGTTCAAGCAGTTCGCCTTAGAAGCGCTCCGATCCGGTGTTCGCAAGCTGAGTTCCAAGCTCATCATCGAGCGCATTCGGTGGGAGGCGGCCATCACCACGACAGGGGCGGGCTGGAGCACGACTTCAGGCAAACCGTTTCTGATCGACAACCGCTTCACACCCTGGTACGCCAGGAAGTTCATCAGGGACTTTCCTCGCGCTGCCTCGATGTTCGAGCTTCGGGAAATTCGCACACCTTGAAAGGAACGCCATGAAGGGCGCAATCATCTACAAGGGCATCTACCTGATGCCGGGTTCGGTGGCTCACAAGCTGCACACCGAGAAGAAGTACAAGGAACTCGAGGCTCACATGAAAGAGATCGAGGCTAAGGACAAACAACTGAAAGGACTGAAATGAGCGAATTTTCCTGCCCCGTGGTGCGAGTTACCATCGAGCCCCATCCGAACGCCGATGCGATCGAAATCGCTCGGATTGGCGACTACCAATCCATCGTCAAAAAAGGCCAGTTCAAGGACGGTGACCTGGCCGTCTACATTCCCGAGCAAGCGGTCGTGCCTGAGTGGCTGCTCAAGGAGTTGGGCTTCTGGGACGCGGCGCGTGACAAGGGGGCGCTGAATGGCGCTCTGGGTAACCGGGTCAAGGCGATTCGACTGCGTGGCATCGTGTCGCAAGGCTTGGTGCTGGAAGCAAGAATGGTTCCAGCTTTGTCTGTTGGTCCTGACGACTCGTATGACTGTCCGATTGGGTGGGACTGCTCCACAGCGCTCGGCATCACCAAGTACGAGCCGCCCATTCCTTCGCACATGGTTGGCAAGATCGCCAAGAGCGTCAGTGATGCCTATTTGATGCGCGAGGGGGAGGTTACCGAGTTCAACTGACCCAGCGATTGCCCATGACTGGTGCGTTAGCATCAGTCATCGGTGACCAAGAATGAAAGGAAGTACCGTGGCCGACATATCGATGTGTTCCGACAAGACCTGCTCCAGCGCAGAAACCTGTTATCGCTTCCGAGCGATCCCCAACCCGTACCGGCAAGCCTATGCCAACTTTCAGACTGGCTTCCAGGGCCGCTGTGACTGGTATGTGCCGATCGACGTGAACTCCATTCGCTTGACGCCTTTTGTGAAGGAGGAGGCATCGTGAGAATCATCGGTTTGGATACCGAGACGACTGGCCTGGAGCAAGAAAAAGGCCATCGCATCGTCGAAATTGCCTTGCTGACCTACGACCTGGCAACCCGCAAGCTCGTGGACAAATACGTGCAGCGGATCGACCCCGAGCGCGCGATCGACGCGGGTGCCCAGGCGGTTCACGGCATCACCTACTCGGAGCTTGTCGGTCAGCCTAAGTGGAACGATGTGGCTCAGGAGATTGCCGATCGACTGAGTACGGGCGATCTCCTGGTTGCTCACAACATGGGGTTCGACGGCCCCTTCATCGCTGCCGAGCTGAACCGGGTGAGCGTCGATGTGCCCAACGTACACAGCCTCTGCACGATGGAGAACGCTCGCTGGGCGTGTCCAGACGGCAAGCTGCCCAAGCTCGGCGAGCTGTGCTTTGCACTGGGCATTCCTTACGACCCGTCTGCCGCTCACCAGGCGGAGTATGACGTGGACGTGATGATGCAGGCGTTCTTCAGCGGCCTGGATCGTGGCTTCTACGAGCTGCCAAGCGAGCTGCGTGAGATGGGTGGTTTTGCCAATTGTCACGATGCACCAGGAGTGCCCGCATGACGTACTTTGCCGTTTTCGGGCTCGTTGTGGCCATTCTGATCAATCTGGGCACTCTCTTTCTGGGTGGCGTGCTGGTCTTCTCGGGAATGGTCCTCAAGGACAACTTCACGATCGTGACGGGCACCGGCATCTTGATCGCTGGCTGCACCCTGGGGTGGGTGATCTGCAAACTGTCGCCTCTTCAGATCACCCTTCAGGTTGTCGCATCATGACGATGACCATGCCCGACTTTGAGTGGCCCGACAGCGTCCACGACATCGAGTGTGTGGGCCTTGACGGGTGCAATCTCTACGATCTGATTTTTGCCATCGATCACGATCGGGTGAAGGTCGTCAGCTCGGACTTGCATGGTTTTTACTATGCTTGGACGTTTGACTTCATGAACGTCCGTTATGAGTTGGTAGCGGGGCAACAGGGTATGGATGCGCTGGTTCCTCTGCGGATCGAAAAGATTACCAACCTCTCCTTTGGCAAAGGAGAGCAACTTGCTACCCGTCTCGTCGAGTCGCCCAAGTTTGACCAATACAAGGGCGCGTGGGGCGCCTTCTGAAAGTAAATCAAGGAAATTTGACATGCCTCTTCAATTCAAAGCCTACGAAGTTCAAAAGGAGCGCACCTGCATTCCTGAGCCAAACGAGTTCCAGGTCGGTCGCAATCCGAGTTATATGAACTCGCTCATCACGGGCGTGTTCTCGCCTATCCTGCACCTGCCTCAAATCCTCTGGTTTAACAGTTTCTGGCCGTTTCTGAAGTCGCTCTACGCGAGCTGCCTGTTTATCCTGATGTCGATGGTGGCGGGTGTGCGGGGACTGGCCAACGGCTTCCGAACCGTGGACGTTCAGGAGCGCGAACTGTCCGATCAGGAGAAGGAGATCGCACTGGCCGAGATGCTCGAGGGCTCGGGCTACGTCGCGGTTAAGGCAACGTCTGTGGGGCGTTTCGAGAACCGCTCGTAATCCATCGATCGCTTCATAGAATAAGTCATCGGTAACCTATCACAAGGAGAACAGATGACATCGATGACGCGCCAGGAACTCGACCGACTCAAGAAGGCGGCGCAGGAAGCGAACTCTCGCTATGCGCTCGCCTGTCGGGAATATAAACGCCAGCAGCGCAAAGGAGAAACCAAATGAAATCGCACCCCGTACCAAGGGTTGGCGACACGGTCGTCCTGAACAACTTTGGACTGGAGCAGGTCTTCGGTCACTCGTTGGGGCTCAGCCACATGAAGACGCTTCGGATGAAGGTTACGCAAGTGGACAGTGAGTCAGTGACATTTCCTGTCCCGACCTACCCGGTGAAGGTAGACAACGCTGAAATCAACGCCTACCTGATCGACCATCACTGCTTCGACGTGGTGGAGGTGGGCGTCAAGGTCGGTCAGCTTTCGCCGCTGGTGGCGAGTGGTCAGGGCGGCCACTCCCGTTTCAAGAATGTCAACGCGCCCAGCGTTCGTTACGAGCAATGGAGCACCTCTGCCGGCCGCAGCGGCATTCAGCGAACGCTGGATAGCGCCAACGCTCAGGACCAAGCGTTTCTCGACGAGGGTATTCAAATCCTCGACGAAAACGGCAACGTGCGTTCGCCAACCTTTGAAGAGGCTGAGCAGATAGGCGTTCGCCGCATCGTAGCGGCGCGCGATATTCACTCACACCGGCAAAATGAAATGGAGAGACTGAAATGAGCGCCATCTACCCCTGTATCGATGACGACATCCGTAACCACCTGGCCGGCATGGGCTATAGCGGTGTCGCCAACTACATCATCCCTGGCATGACCAGTCACCTGATCGGCGAACGGCCACATTCGGCGTCGGCGCAGAAGGTCAGGCTTTTTACGACGAGCCGCCACCAGAACGAACACATCACGCCGCACAGCCATCGCTTCGACCTGGCCTGCATGGTGCTGAAGGGTTCGGTCGAGAACACGCTGTTCAGGAGCTGCGGCACGGTGCCGCAGAGCGACCGATACACGGCCACCAGGCTGACCTACGAGGGTGAGCCAGGCCGGTACAAGCAGCGGCAGATGGAAGATCGCGACTACCTCCAGCACACGACCCGGCATCAGGAAGGGCAGTGGTACTTCATGCGCCACGATGAAATCCACTCGATCAAGTTCAGCAAGGACGCGATGGTGTTGATCTTCGAGGGCGACGAGAAGGCGCGTTCAACCGTAATCCTCGAGCCTTGCGTGGATGGTCGCACCCTGCACACCTTCAAAGTCGAAGACTGGATGTTTCAGACGTGAAGCCATACGCCCGCGAATTCAGACTGGGTTGGACCTACTGTATTTCTCATGCGAAGGACTTAACCAAGCCCTTGACTAAGCGGGCGCTCGTCGCCAAGAAATCGATCAGGCACGGAGCCCGTCAGGAGAATCGACAGCTCGTCTGGCTATTTCTGGACGAATTGGCAAATCAGAAGCAAAGTTGAGGAGTGACACCATGTTCTACACCCACTACGATCGCAATGGCGAAAAAATCAGCGCCTTGCAATGGTTTGAACTGATGAATGATTCGGCGTACCACAACATTCGCGAGTTCGACAACGGCAGCGTCCGTGTGATGCTTGCTTGGAGCGGAAAAGTTACGCCAAAGCAACATTCGAGCTTTCGAGACACCTGGCCTCTGTTTGTCCTTTACGTGGCAAACTACGACGCCAACGGCAAGCCCGTCAAAGACCCCGTCATGGATGGCAAGACATTCCCCGACGAAGAGAGTGCCATCAAGGGCTACGAGAAGTTCCTGACTCAGTGGACGACTTGCGAGATTGACGACAAGGGCGCGTTCATCGAAAAGGACAACCTGCTCGCGCCGCCCCCGCCACCCGATCCCAATGCCCCTCAGAGCGTCCTGATCACCGATAGCGGGAGCGAGTTCACGCCCTGGTAGGTACGGCGGCGTTTCTGTATAGGCGAATTGGCGTTTCAATTCACCACCTCACCCACCAAAGGCGCTCATCAGCGCCTTTTTCGCATACAGGGCGGCTCCAAGGGCGGTTCCAACCATTCCTCGATCCATGCACCTATCCATTCACCCGCCCGTCGTCCGCGCTTGCGTTCCCAAGGTTTGTCGGTGATTCGCGCGCACTGGCGCGCGCGTTCTAATAAGCATCCTCGACCGGCACGTTCCCACTCACTTGTCCTGGGATGTGGTGGTTTCTCCTCGCGGCGATGGTCACAATTCATTCATCGAAACAACGACGCGATGCAGACCTCGAACCCGATCAGAAATGTTCCCAAGCCAGTTGCTTGAGACCCCATGATTCGAGCGGTACATTGACATTGTTGAGTTTGATGCCGGTCCCTTCACTTTGAAACCTACGGAGAGTATTCCAAATGACCAAACGTAACGCCAACACTGCCGACGATCTGTTCTTCAACATGGCAGGTATCCACAGCGACGTCGAAGCTTCCACCGACGATGATGCGCTGCTGTCCTCGATGCTCGGTGATCTGGATGAGCTGATGGATGATGACGAGCTGATCGAGGACGAGATCGTCGAGGACACGCTCGAAGCCGCAGTCGCCGACATTCAGAAGGCTGAAGCCGTCCAAGCGGTCTACGCCGATCAAGACGACGTCGAGGATGTGCCTGAAGCTGACAAGCCCGCGACCGAGTCGCTGCCCGAAGTCAGCGAACCCGAAGCGCCCGTCAAGGCGAAGAAGGCAAAGCAGCCCAAAGAGCCGAAAGAGCCGAAAGAGCCGAAAGCGCCGCGCGTGACCTCCATCACGCACAAGCCCGGCGATCGCCTGCTGGCGCTGCTGGGTGGTGACAAGGCGTGGTTGGCGTTCAACAAGCAGGATGATGACGAAGCGGCCGACAAGCGCGCCACCGACTTCATCGAGGCGATGAACGACCGCGACGCCATCGCCGACAAGGTGCGGGACAAGGCGGTGATGCTCATCACCTGGATGGCGTCAGGTAAGGATACGTCAGCGCTGAACGAAGTCCTGCTTCGCGCCTTCACGGTACTGTTCAAGGACGGCGAGCTGACGTCGGGTGCGAAGGGCAACCTCCAGACCAACCTGCTGTCGAAGCCCTATAGCCCTGGGACCGCCGCCTCGCAAGCCAACCAGTGCTTCATGCTCTTCCCCATTCTCGGCGTCACCAAACGCGAGAAGGGCCGCATGGTCATCGATCCTGACAGCGCGATCGTGGATGTGATGAAGATGAAGTTGGGCGTGTGAGGGGAGGGGCTTCGCGCCCCTTTCACCAGAGCGCTTCAAGGGTGGAGCCTTCTGTTGAAAGGGTTCAATATGGAAAGAAAGATCAGCGAGACGTTTCGGATGGTTCACGACTTCATGGCGGACAGTCGGAACAATCCTTCGCCATACATTTGCGACAACCTCAAACGCCTTGCAGGGCTTCTTGGCAAGATTACCGAAGGCGAACGCGAAAGTGCCGCCAACGTCATTCGGTCACGCCTGGAATCTGAGTTCTGCGTTGAAGACTGGCTTTGGAAGCGCGGAGAGATTACGCAAGCTGAATACAGAGAGGTTTTATATGGCGGGTCGCCCGAATCGCCCGCACGCCAAAAGCTTCAAGCATATCGGCTGAATTGGCTTCTGGAGTTGGAGCGCGAGTTTGCAAGCAAAGGAGAGTGAGTGATGGATTTGTCCAGGTTGGAATCGATGTCGTCGGAGGGGTTGCAGGCGATTCGTGACAAGTGTGTGGAGGTGCTTGCGGCCAGACGAGCCACCTCCCTGCGTCGAGGCTGCATAGCCTGGTTCCTCGACGGCAAAGGCATGAAGCGGACGATACGGGTGGAAAGGATCAACACGAAGACGGTGTCAGGGCGCGAGATCGACCCGATCACGTTGCAGACGCTGGGTGGACTAGGGTGGCGCGTAACGCCTTCGGTTCTCAACATGGTGGGCGAGCCCGCGCCGCCCAAGCCCGCCTCCGCTCACAAGCCATCGACCAACGCCACCAGCGCATGGTGAGCATCAACAGGGCTTCGCGCCCTGTTTTCCTTCACGGTCTTGCTCCAAGGATGCGAGGTCTTCGCACCATGCGCAGTCAGCGACAGGTTGGGGCGCATCAGCCTGCCACCAGAACGCGCTACAAGCGCTTTCCGAGGTGGTGTCAAGGTCAAGGTAGTCACCACGACGCAAAGCTCAGGCCAAGCTTTCTACGCGGTTTGTCCGAGGCTACGACCGCTCGTCGGGCAGGTTGTTGGGTAAGTCATCAATGACGTTGTTTCTCCATGATTGGTCGCTAAAAATTCATTTGTTCGCTTTTGAACGACATGATGACTACGAAGGAAAGCTGATATGGGTCTTGATATGTGCGCCTACGCCTACACCGCACCTGCGGAGCTGGTTGGCGACCAGCAAGTGGACTTGAACGACAAGCTGTTCAAGGACGGCCACGCTGTCGAGGGTGTGGACACGCGTTTTGCCTACTGGCGCAAGTTCAACCATCTGCACGGCTGGATGGAGAAGCTCTACCACAAGAAGGGCGGGTCTGACGCCGCCTTTAACTGCAACACGGTTCGGCTGATGCCCGAAGACATCGACGCGCTTGAAGCGGACATGACCGCCGATAAGCTGACGCCCACCGCTGGGTTCTTCTTTGGCGACTCGACGCTGCATCCCGAAGATGCCCAGAGCCTGAAGCGCTTTATCGCGCACAGCCGCTGGGCGTTTGAGAGTGGACTGGCGGTGATTTACGACTCCCGGTACTGACGATGGCCTTTCCCTGTACGCGGCTTGGCTGGCATCGGCACTACGCCAAGCGGTTCGACAAGACGGGGTCTCAGCAAGCCGAGCAATTGGCCTGCTGGTATCTGCTGCTCTACCTGGCGTTTGGCGATTGACCACAGCGACGGGTGGTTGAAAGGGTAAGTCATTTGTGACGGTCGGTGTCCAACCTTCGACCGTCACAATTCATTCATTGAAACAACGACCACGAAAGGTCTCCGATGAAAGCGCTTGTCCGCGTCAAAATAACCCGTCGTCCGTCTTCTCGCGAAGTGATCGGATTTCGCCTTGAAAGTGCGGTACCCAATGAAGCCCAGCGCCGCATGCTTCCTCAGTTCGACGGTGAGGGTGAGGTCTCCGGTTTCGTCATCAAGGACGAGATGGTGCCGAGCTTTCGCAGCCCCTACTTGATTCTCGCCTCCAGCGACGAGCCCTACATCAGCGAAGCCACCATGAAGCGCTTCCTCTCGAAGCTGCGTTGGGAAGGTTACAGCCTCTTCGAGTTCCTGGGCAAGTATGACGGTGACGCCCTGAGTGACCGCTTTGGGCACCTTTTCAACTTCAAAGGGTAAGTCATGAATGACGGTCGATGTCCACGCTTTGACCGTCACAATTGAAACATCGAAACAACGAAGCGAAAGGCAACAAGTGAGCAACCCATCCATCACCGTTGACGGGTGTGACTACACCGTCGAGGAAATTCACCAGGGCGACGTGATTCGTGTCCTTGATGCAACTGGATACCGCATCGCGGACGCTGAACGGGACCGCGCTTGTGAGGATGTTTACTTCTCCTACTTTAACGTCGAAGAGGGCTGTGTGGATAGCGCCTCGCAGCCCTCTCTGTTCCGACTCGACAACCTGGAGCTGGCTCGCTGGCTCGTTTCCACCCACCCCTGTAACTAAGAAAGCCCATCATGAAAGACTTCTCCGAATACTCGACCGCCCACGCCCTCATCACGTTGAGTGGCGATCGGACCTACGGTCACATCAACGCCGTGATCCGCAACATCGACGAAGGCAACTACCGTAGTCCGCGCCTGTGCATTAGTTGCCAGATAGGTTCCAACGACAGCGATCGGATTGGGCTCAAACAGCGCGAAGAAACTTACGCCTGGAACTGCGGCGTCGCAGGGGACCGCGAAGGACTGACGCTGGCGGAGTTGGAAGTGGGTGTCAAGTACATGCGCAAGATCGAGCGGAAGCTCGCGCTGATGAAAGAGGATGCTGGTTCTCCCGTCCTCTTCTCGGAATACTGCGCTCGCATCCTGATCGCGTCCGGGGTGCGCTACGCCTTCATCAACACGCAATGGGGTGGCGGTTACGCCAAGCTGACCGACCTGACGATGGTGGAGCTGCACAACCCGCATGGCAAAACCCAACTGCGCACTGAACTGTGCGCCCTGGAACAGCGCCTCTTCGACCACTATCGGGTTGAGGCACGGGCTGCGTAAGTTGCCCAGCGTGTGACGAGCAAGTCCAACCTTCGCTCGTCACAATCAAAGCATCGAAACAACAGCGCAAAGGCGACACATCATGGAAATCACCATCACGAAAATCGGTGACATCGGGCAAGGTATCGACGGCACGGACGCATACGTGCTGCTGACCCGCAAGGACGACGACCTCACGCCCGACGAAGCGGTTGAATGGCTGCACCCGAAGGTCTATCGCGAATGCGGTGGCCCAGGTGGGTACTTCTGCAATACGGTCCTTGCCACCCAGGCGCCCTACAGCACCAACGAAGTCATCTGCATCATCCAACACCGCTACGACGTCTGAGGAACTTCATGTCCAAGCAATTCACGCTCCAGTTCGATACTGGCAACGAGGCGTTCGGCGAAACGCCCGAGCAATGCAACGAGGAGATCGTTCGCATTCTGCGCACCATCGCGGCTCGGATCGAGGACGGCGATCAGTTCGATACCTACCGCAACATCATGGATACCAACGGCAATATCGTCGGCATTTTTGCTCTGAAGGAGGAGCTGCAATGAAACTGGAAAAGATCGACTCGGTGAGTCCTACACAACTGTTCCCGGTCACCTCGGGCGCTCTGAGGGTCACGGACCCTTGCTACGACGATCTTGACTGCTGGTGTGCGGGCACGCTGAAAAACGTCAAGAACGGCGTTTGGGCGGCACAAGTCGGGCGGCGCAAGTGCGAAGCCGACATGCGCTCGATGAGGGAGTGGCTGCGCAGGTGCGAGGACAACGCCAAGAGTTCGATCCCCGAGCTGGCGCAGTACAACGAGGGGCGGGTAAAGGAGATTCAGGAAAGTCTCGACGCCTATGACGGGCGTGTTGCCTACCTGCACATCACCCACACAGATGTCCAGAGTCGCTTCGACCATGAAGCCGAGCTTGACGCCACCTGGGAAGACTCGGGCATCGAAGTGGGCGTCGATTCGGGCCAGGCGGGGTTCTTCGACCAGGCACTGTTCGCTGACCTTCACTGTGTTCACTTTGGCACCACACTCAAGGACTCCTTCTATCGAGAGGCTTGCAGGCTCACTGGCGAATCTGAACAATGGGGCGTCTGCGCACTGGGCGCAGTGTCCAGTACCGGCTATGGCGATGGCGTGTATACCTGTTGGGTGCGGCGCGTCGATGGACAGGTCGTTGAAGCCATCATCGTCTACTTGGCGCAGTACGAGGATGAAGACGAGGACGAAGAGGACGACTCGGGCGAATGATTGGGTAAGTCACGACTGACGGTGATTCTCCACTGTTCAGTCGTGACAATACATCATCGAAACAACGAAACGAAAGCCGAGCATGAAAGTCAAATCCGAGAACGAAGTGGTCTACAACGCCAAGGTACGCTGGTCAAAGCCGATGTCCTTCATTCCCATGTCTGGCGCCAATGACGACGCCATAATCGCGCAGGCACTCGACATACTCCACGCCCGAATGAAGTCCGAGCGCTTCAAGATCGACAGTCCTGACAGCGTGAAGAACTTCCTCAAGTTGAAGCTGGGTGAGTTGGAGCATGAAGTCTTTGCCATCCTGTTCCTGGACAGCCAGCATCACCTGATCGCCTACGAGGAGATGTTCAGGGGCACGGTCTCCCAGACTTCCGTCTATCCGCGTGAGATCGTCAAGATGGCGCTGACGCTCAACGCCTCATCCGTCGTTTTGGTTCACAACCACCCGAGCGGTAACGGTACGCCCAGTCGCGCCGACGAAACGCTCACCAAGTCCGTCAAGCAGGCGCTGGAGCTGATCGACACGCGGGTGCTGGATCACTTCATCGTGGCGGGCGCCTCGAACGTCACTTCGATGGCGGAACTCGGGTTGATCTAAGGGCGTGTGATCACCGACGCTGGTTGTCCAGCGTTCGGTGGTGACAATGAACGTATCAGCAAGTTATCAGAAGGAGTCACTTATGCTTATGGACTGGATTATCACGCACGACCCCGATCAGGAAGTGCGCGGCACGGGCCGCTACAAGGGTCGGTTTCACAACTGCCTGCGCGCACCACTCCTTCAAAGCGCTCAGAGCGAGGCTAATGCAATGCCTTACGAGTTTCGCCTGCTCGACGACGATGGCGAGGTCTACTTTACGGGCAAGTGCAGCGACTTGAACGAAGTGGATGCTGACCAGGCATTTGAGCCGCTCGACTGGGCGGAGCCTCGCTACGGATGCACCGAGATGCAATATCGCAAGGTGGGCGATCAAGAATGGGAGACGCTGTGATCCAACTCTACTTCTGGAGGAAGCACCTACCCTCCGACCGCATCTACATCGGGCTGTTCAACGGCTATCACGTTCCGAGCCTGCATCATCTTGGCATCGAAGCGGCCGAGCGCGAGTGCAGGGCGGTCGTCGATGAGTGGAACCGCGACGGATCGAATACTGACTGGGTGTACGCCTACATCGGCGTTCGCAACCAGGAAGTCGCTGACTGGGAAAAGGAGAACGCCTGATGTTCTTTTCAATCCTCTGCTGCCTGGCTTATGGGATCGTCTTCGGCGGCAAGCATTGACCCTTGGTTGACGCTTGCTATCCATACGTCACGAGTGACAATACGTCATCGCAACAAGAAACCGAAAGCCAACTATGAGACTGGTACTTATCCAAGGTGACGCCTGCGCGGTGTTTGAAGGGCGTGAACGCCTGGCAATTTTCGAGGGTGCTAAGGCGCTCGACCAGGACACGGTCGAGCAGGTCCGTCGCGCCCGCATCGAACCGATGAAGGAGAGTGGGAATGTCTAAGCGCCATTTTGACAAGTGCCTGAAGACCGATCTTCGGTACGGAACGCAGCCTGGCCAAAGCCGCATCTACCTCCTGCCGTACACCGGCTACCTCACAGATGTCAAATTTGAAACGTTGGCCGATCTGCTCGTCCAGCGTGCGCCTCACATCTTCACGCCCGACTTCGATCCCAAGTCGGCTCGAGAGGCGGTAGTTCTTCGGCTGAAGTCCGAGTGGCTGACCGGGCGAGAGAAGAACGTCACGGTGGAGAAGGATGAGCTTGGCACCTACACGCTCAAGAGTGAGGGTTGCTGGTTCTGCTTTGGCTACAAGGCTGACCATTTTGTGATTGTGGAGTGAGTATGAAAGTCCAAACGAAAGACCTGACAGGCGCCGCCCTTGATTGGGCGGTGGAAAAATCAAACGGAACCCATTGGGTAAACGGATATTTCTGCTACCCAGAGAACGACCCGGACTTTTCATACCCGTTCACTCGCAAGACGCGCCTCTATTCAACCGACTGGGCGCAGGGCGGTCCGATCATCGAGCGGGAAAGGATAGAAATCAATCCTCCAGTACCGGAGTGGTGTGACGGACGCGAGGACAAGGAATGGATGGCTACGTCCATTCCAGCAGTGCGTGGCGATTCAACGCTTGAAGTAGGCCCCACCCCCCTGATCGCAGCCATGCGCTGCTACGTTGCAAGCAAGCTGGGCGACGAAGTGGATGTGCCGCAGGAGCTGGTGGCATGAAGAAGCGCAAACCCACCCGCGCCGACCTGGAGGCAATCGCCTCGTTCGACGCCATGCAGAAGAAATGGGACGCGATGCCCAAGTTCGCCCGCAAGGTGATGACGACATCCGCCGCCCAGGTCTTTCCGACGTTGACGACGCCACCGGGGCGCTCGACAGGCAGGGAGCACAAGTCGGTGGACACGGGCTTCAACGGAGGCACCAAGCCCGTTCATTCGGTGAAGTACACGGGCGACAAGATGATTGGCGTCGGCGTGCTCCACAAGTCGAACTCGGTGCCCGTTTTCAGCAGTGAAGAAGCCACTGAAATGGCTCGCATGAGGAGAGGATGATGGAGTTTGCAATCTTGGCTCTTGCCCTCGCGGTCGCCTGGCTGGCCGTGCTGTACTTTTGGGACGGGGATGGAGCGATCTTCGTCCTGCTGGTGGTGGTCGCCTGTTGGTCAATGTGGCATTGGCGAGATACCCCAGAGGAGAAGGCCGCGAAATGGGCTCAGGAAGCGGCGCAACGACGGGCTAGAGAAACGCCTCACGTCGTTCGAGAAGCGGACGGCTGCAAGGTCTACGCCTTCGAGCGCGGTGGACGAGACCACTACTTCACGCGCTGCCCTGCCACCACCGATACGGAGACCACTTGGAAGGAGTCGTGTGGCAAGAACTGCACAAGACAGAAGGCCGAGAACATCGTGACGGAGAACGCCCAATGAACGACAGCGAACTCATGGCGACCATCAAGGCGTATGGGCTCTATTCCGACGTGCGAACGCTGGATGACGGCTCCATCATTGCCATCGGTAACCTGATCTTCACCCGAGCCATCTACTTGGATGTGTGCATCACGGGCTGGGGCAGGCGGTTCTGCTTCGAGGATCGAGCGTTGGCGGATCGTGAGTTCCAACGCCTCGAGAGTGGCGACCAGGAACCTGTTGGTTGGGTGGCCAGGAGATAAGCATGGGGCTCTGTGATCCAAAGGAAATTCGCAAGGGCGCGCCCTGGTATCAAGCCGTCAATCAGCCTGGCTTCATGCGTGGCAAGGTGTCTGGAGACGTGAGCAACACTGCTCAATCTCCTACCTCTGACCGTGACAATAAAAACATCGAAACAGCGAAGCAAGAAAGCACCACATGACCGAAGCCGCCCGCACTCAATACCTGCGTGGAATCGCTGCAAGCGCCCCTGAGCGCCGCATCGACCCGACTGGTCCCGCACGTCACCACATCCTCAAGGCCGCCTTCGAGCAGGTCGAGGACAAGACTGACTGGAAGAACCCGATCAACGCGCTTGTTGTCATCCAGTGTGATGACACCATCGGACTAGGCATCTACCTTGATGCCATCGAATACTTCGTGGGCACCAAGCCCGAAGTGTTTCTAGTGGACAGCAACGCGAGCGGAACGGTCTCGACCTTCCGCATCGTCAGCGAAGGCTATCGGCTGGCGCAGTGATATGACCCTGCCTCGTCTCCTTCGCGAACAGTTCAAACTGTACGAGCGGGCAGGGTTCACCGTGAAGTCGGTTGTCCGGGCTTCACGGCACTATCGGGTGAACTTCAACGAGTTCCCCGAGACTCAGTTCCTGACCGCCAGCACGACCGACCCTCGGTCCTACAAAAACAATCTGGCCCTTTTCAAGCGCCTGGCCAGCGCACAGCAGGAGAAGCATCGTGAGTCTTGAAACCTGGAAGCAAGAGTTCTACCCGAAGCCTGCTTCGGAGACCACGCCCGAAGAGGCGGTTCAGCACAGCCTGACCAAGTGGGAGGGTCTGCTGCCTGAAAACCTTGCCAAGCACAACGTCCGTGTTGACGGTATGCGGCGCGTGGTAGGCGGTGAGGACGAAGTGGGTTGCATCTCGATTGCGAGTGAGACTTGCTCCTTGTGCTTTCATCACTTTGGGCCTGAAAAGCGTGACCAGCCCCAGTGCGGAACCTGCCCGCTATTCCAAATTCGCGGAACGCCATGCGATCGGATGCGCAACGATGAAGTTGGCAAACATTCTCCCTGGGGAGCCTTTTCTTACACTAGAAACCCTGAGCCGATGATCGAGTGGCTTGTATCGGCGCTGGATTATCAAATTCGCAACTAAGTCACAACTGAGAGGAAATTGAAATGATGGACCTGTACCTGAAACCTGGAATGCGCCTGAAGACCGAAAGTGGTCACGACGTTGAAATCCTGAAGACCGACCTGAACGTCGGCGTGTCCGAGAATGTATATCCCGTGCTTGCCGTGATCACCCGCGCCCATAATGGCTATCAGCGCGTCGCCCGGTACTCGAAAAACGGGCGCTGCGAAACCAACCATGCCGAGCCGCCCTTGCGTGATGACCTCTTCAACCCTTTGAAGAACCTCAAGGATGGTGACCCCGTCTTTGTTCGCGACGAAAGCGGGCACGGTTGGAAGCGTCGGCACTTCGCGGAATTCAAGAATGGGCATGTCTTCTGCTACCCCGACGCCGAGTCAAAATGGACTTACTTAGGGAAAACGGGGATGGTGGCATGGAAGCAAGTTCGCGTCCCCACCGAAGCCGAGCTGCTGACCGGCCAACCGGAATGATCCTCAAGAACTGAAAGGAAGTTGAAATGCCTCACCTCGTCAATGGCGTCGAACGCCGCACCCGCGAAGAAGCTCTGCACTACCTGATCGAACAGGCTGAAGCGGGCAAGATCGGTCCGAACATCGCAAGTGGCGACAAGCCCATCTGCCGCTACCACTACTCGTCAGGCAACCACTGCGCGGTGGGCGCGCTGCTGACCCCCGAGCAGATCGAACTGATCGACAACATGGGTTATGGGGATCAGAACGCCAGCGCCATCTCGAGCCTGCTGGGCAAAGCCAACCTGACGGACTCGACCGGATTGTCTTTGTACGAACTGATCTTTCTTCAGGGTGAACATGACAATGCCATGAACCAGACCGCGTCGGAAGAGGGTGACCAGCTGGATGAAAAGACTCGCGCGAAGAACGCCGTCGATGCCGTGATTCAAGCGGCCAGGCACCTGCTTTCGGAGCAAGAGCCGGCCCCTGCGAAAGTATAAGAAAGCCCTGAAAACCACCTCGATCCTCGCTCAAGCGAGGATTTTTCGTTCTAGGTGTATCCCATGGACGTAAGCCTTTGATTTTAAAGGACTTTCTCCAAGATTGACCTTTCTCCAACGTATAAGGTTAGTACGGTCTATGTATAAGCTCCAAGACCTGTAAGGGGCGACCGAGAAGAACCGAGAAGCAACGACCAACCGAAGACCTCGGCCAGCGCACCAGAACGCGCTCAGAAGCTCGCCAAACCATCAAGATGACCGCTGACACCAAGACCGACCTCCGAGCGCTCAGATCGCGTTTTAAGACGTCGGCTCCGAAGACGAGTGAAAGGATGAACTTCGACTGAACTCGGATGAACGAAGCTTCCGAGAACTGACAGTCAGAAGACCGGAACCGACTTCTCGGGGAAATTCCCCATGAACTTTTCCCCGCAAAGAAAAGTAAAGAAGGAAGTTACTTCTATAGATATATAGATATACGCCGAGAAGAAATTCCCCGAAAGATTCCCCGAAAACCCCGAGATCAAGATTTCCCAAGTACGGGAAGAAGGAAGTAAGACCGACCTCGGAAGCTCAAGAACAACTAAGGAAAAAAGAAAACGAGGACTCGGACCCCGAAGACGACCAAGAGAAACAACGACAAGAAACCCAAGGAAGCACACTCGGCTCATAGAGGAGTACGGGGAACAACAAGTACGGGAAGAAGAAAGCCTACGAGAACGACAAGACGGAGAAGAACACGGACACGACGAAGAACCAAGACTCGGAAGAAGGAGAGAGCGCGCGTGGAAGAGAGAAGAGAACCTCTAGGAGTCACAAGAACAAGGGCAAGGATGCGTGAGGCTGTAGAGAAGAACGGTAAGGAAGAACCATAAGGACGTGTGTGGGGAAGAAACAAACTCTAAGGAAGCGTGCGGCGGTATTCTCTACACACTTTCCCACCTTCCCTCTTTCGCCCTTAGTCCGAAATCCCCGAGATTTCCCCGAAAACCCAGCTTTCCCATGGATTTCCCATGGATTTCAGGTACGGCAGCGAGCCCGTATAAGCGTCCATGGGGATTTCAGGCTACGGGTAGGAAGAAGTCTGCCTACAGAGGCTCCATGGCGCTCCACGGAAAGTAACTGCCTAAGGGAAAAGTATGGATTGCCCACGGGAGCCCCAAAAAGCCCGAAAACCCAGGTTTCCCATGGATTTTCCCAAGGAAGAGAGAAGGACTAGGCGTCGGAGCGTCCGACCCGGCCATGGAAAAGTAACTGCCTAAGGGAAAAGTATGATTTTCCATGGCTCACCCATGGAAAGAGAGGGAAAAAGCCCATGAATTTCCCCAAGCACTCACCCTGCTCATGCTCGGTTCACCCAAGGTTCGGTCGTCACAATTCATTCATCGCAGCAACGACACCGAAAGACGACCATGACCATGCCCTACACCATCGTGACCACCGCCCGCATTCAAGAGCTGTCCAACCTCGGTTACTTCGTCGAAGACATGAGCAAGGAGTATGGAAGCGAGTTCGACGGTCAGTTCCGCTGGCTAAACAAGATCAGCGGTGAGTTCCAAGACGCCTACACCAGCGACAGCGAAGCACATGCGTGGTCCGAAGCGGACTTCTTCGAGCGTATGGAAAGTCACCTGAGCGCCTAAGAGAACCGAAAGCCAATCATGAGCAAACCCCGCAAACCGACCCGTCAGACCAACAAGCAGCGCCAACAAGCGTTCACCAACGCCCGCATCAATCTGACGGTGGCGACCTCTAAGGCTCGCAAGCCCTACACCGAACCTTGGGAAACCAAGAGCTTCGTCGGATGCAAAGAGCCCGTCGCGCGACTAGGCGTGTTCTCCGTCGATGCTCAGTTCTACGGACGGACAGGGCGTCGGCGGTATCAGAGCTTCTGGGCGTAAGAGAGGGAAGAGAAGGAACCGAGCACGGACTCGGCTTCTTCCTTCTTCTCATGAGTCCATGGGTACGGCCATGGATTTCCCCAAGTACGGGTGGGTCGCTGTATGGGCAGGTTTCGGAGTACGGCTAGGGCGAAGTACGAGTACGGCTAGGAAGAAGCATGTACGGAAGAAGGAAGAGAAGGAAAGCCCATGGAAGCCCCTACCAGCGCTCCGACGTCACGTCCATGGGGAATCCTAGTCCGAGGTGTCCATGGAAGCGCCATGGATCGTCCTACGCCTTGAACACGTCCTTGAACTCACCCTTCGTTCTTGCTGGTTTGCCTACCTTCGGTCGCGATAATTCAATCACTGCAAAACACCGCAGTGACTAACCAACCGAAAGCAAACCATGATCAAAGTCTCTATCAAATCCTACGACGAATATTTCGACACTTTCGAGATCGAAGTTCACCCTTTCGACATGCTAGGTCGCCCTTGCTCTGACGAGCACAAGGTCAAGTCCTTGATACCTGCAATCATGCTGCCCTACGTTGCGCCCGACCTGTGCGCGCAGACCGAAGACCTGCCCTACGGTGTCGTCGGTCAAGACTTCTTCATGCAGTTACCTGAAACCCTGTAACGCCTACCGAGAACCGAGCGTCCTTGCTCGGTTTTTGTCGTTATGAAAGTCCATGGACGTGACGTAGGACTCTCGATACGTCCTTGAAGACACCCTTCGATCTCGGTGGTTCTCCTACCTTGCATGGTCACAATTCATTCATCGCAACAACGCGATGCAACGAAAGAACTGAACCATGGTTACCAGCACCAACAAAGATGTTTTCAAGCGTCCTGCAAAAGACGTCAAGAAGCGCAACAAGCGCGACCTGTATGCTGACGTCAAAATGACCAGCTACTGCAAGGACACTGACCGACTTTTCTTCAGTGTCAAAACGCGAACCAACGGTGTCGTCAAAACCATGACCTACACCAGCGAGCAGATAAACGTCCTCAAAAAGCGGTATGAAGACAATGAGGAGCTGAGCAGTAGCGAGTACGCGATCATCTGCATCCTGCATGATCAAGACATGATCGAGAGTGATGATCCTGCTGACTTCGTCGGTGTGTCCTTCACCGTCGACAAGCGACCGATGCACTACTCAGCTTGCATAGACTGACCGTTAGTCCTTGAGACTGAGAACCGAGTGTCCTGCTCGGTTTTCTTCTTCGTCAAAGTCCATGGACGTGAGGTGGTGCTTTCAACACGTCCTCGAAGACACCCTTCGTTCTTGCTGGTTCGCCTACCTTGCATGGTCACAATAGAACCATCGAAACAACGAACCGAAAGTAGACCGTGACCATGCAAACCATCGCGAAAATCAAAGACGGTGACACCACCGTCGTCATCAGTCAGGACGGTAACGAGTACGTGATGCAGTGCTTCGCTGACCACGACTGTGCAGAATTCATCAATAGGCGCTTCTCGACCCTAGCTCAGGTCTTCAGAGAAGTGTACGAGTTCGCAGCCTACGAGTTCGTAGGCGTTGATGAAAATACGCTTGTCAACGTGCAGGTGGTCTGAGAGTCTGACCATCTAAGAACCGAGCAAGGACTCGGTTCAAGGTTCAACAGTTTCGTCCATGGATTTGCCCATGGACTTTCTAGGCCATTTTCTAGGCCAAGTCAGGATCGTAGGCCAGGCCATGGAGAAACCCATGGAGTCGGCCTACAACGCCTACAGCGCGTCCGGTGAGTCATCCTGCTTCTCACCCTACCTTGCACCCTACAACGCGCCTATGACACGCCCTTGAAGGTCTCCTGCGTCATGGTGAGAAGTCCGTCGTTCGGTGGTCAGAATTGAGTCACCGCACAACGACGTGCAGCAACCAACCGAGAACCACCATGAGCAAACAACGCTACTACCTGACGCACGCTGACATAACCTCCTCTCACGTTTCTATCGATGATGGTTCATCGTGCTCCTTCACCTTTCGCTGGTCTGACGGTCACGAAAAAGATATTCACGGTGAATACTGTGTTGACTACAACGTCGAAAAGGAAAGTCAAGAGTTCTTCGCGCTCGTCATCAACGGTGGTGAGAACGTGATCGATGTCGCACTCTACGTAGACATGCCCTACGTGGTCTGTTCAAGCACCCTGAAGAAGTGCAGCGCGATCGTCAAAGAGAAGTACCTAGGGTAAGAAGAAGGAACCGAGCTTGGACTCGGTTTTTCTTTTTGCACATCTCCATGGAAAGCTTGGAGTACGGGTGTAGAGCTGTAAGGACGTGTATGGGTGAAACGAAGTACCGCTAGGGCGAAGTTGCTCGGAGCTTGGATTTGGACTTGGAGGTGGAGAAATCCATGGGTACGGGTGGAGAGCTGTCAGGAGGTTTCCATGGGTACGGGTCGAGGGAAGTTGGAGTACGGGTAGGAAGCTGTATGACGTTAGATGGACGTCGAGCGGTCGGTCGTGGTCGGTTTGACTACGAAAATTGACTACGAAAAATTACTTCGATTTTTGACTACGAAAATCGACTACGAATTTTGACTACGAATTTTGACTCTTATATAAGAGTCAGAACAAATATCAATTTTGACAACAAAACTATGTACTGTAGTTTGTACAATTTGTCAACAAATATTTATACCCCTTATGGTATTCGAGTTATCCACACTATTCACAGTATATAGTTTATACAGTTTCAAAATTGTGGATAACTATGATCACAGGATGGATAACTTTTTTTGATACCAGACTACCTGCAATGTACAAAACGCGCTTGTAGCGCGTTTTGTTGCGTTCTAGGGGCATTCTTTTGTGTTGCTTGCAGTGCGTGGTGTTGCTTGCAGCAAGTCGAAAAAAAGTACAAAAAAATTTGCAGGCGCTTGATTTGCACAAAAAAAGCATGTCATAATCTAGTCATGCACTGATCGAGGTGCAGCGCACCACTAGATGATGCTTCGTTCTTTAAAAATTCAAAGACTTGTCTTTTTTAACATTTCAAGAAAGCAAACAATGATTTTCAATTATCAAAAAATCGGTCAATTCATCGCTGAAGCAGTCGAAACAAAAGACGGTTTGACCGTCTTGATCGATCAAGGTTCGATAGTGCTTGACTGTACCGAATACGTCGGTCAAGACAAGTCGATATTTGAAATTGATGAATATCGCTTGATGAATGATCACATTGTAGAAAATGTGACATTTATTAGCGACTTCAGCATGGACAACTATGACAATGTCGAATCGCACTATTTTGACAATCGCGACGACATGATGAATTTCATCAGCGCCGCGATCAAAGAAAGTACGATTTTCTAATCGATTGTTTGACAACACGCATGCATCAATTGATGCATGCATCAATTCATTAAAGGATATTGAAAATGACTGAAATTAAAAAGACAGCCGCTAAAAAGACTGCAACCAAAAAAGCTGCGCCGATAGTTGAAACCGTCAAGGTGGAAACTGTTGATCAGTTTAAAGCGCTGCAAGCTGCATTTGTCGAATCGTTCAAGGTGCGTGCAGCGCATCCTGACAATAGCAAATGCAAGACAATCATTGCAGATATTACAAAAGCAGAATCTGAAACATTTGTGCGTCAATTGCGTGCGATTGTTGACAATGGTTTCATGACAATCGAAGCTTTGCAAAACCTAGCTCGAGCTTGTGCGATATGCGATAAATCAAATGCTGATTTTGTTGCGCTTAAGGTGATCACAAAAATCATAAGCACAATCTATGCTTTGGCAACTAAACAAAAATCACAATTAGATGGTTACGTCAATGCGTTGTTTGCGAACATTGCGAAAAATCAATTCCTGACGAGTAAGTCTGGTATGGTTTCATTGTGCAAGAACATCACCTACGATGAGCTTGAACAGGTGCAAAGCATAGCGCGCATTTTGAGCGTGAGCGAAAAGACAGCAGCAACGCAATTATCACAAGTGCGTCAGTTGCTGCGCTTGACGCACATAGGAAACGCAATAAAGGGCAAACGTAACGACGTGATCAGCTTTAATGATTCACCACAAGCGCTCGCAATCGTTGCGTTCTATTCGTGATGTAATTCATTGGTGACATAGTGCGATAATCTCGCACTATGTCAATTCATTAAAGGACAATATGCTTTCCACCATCCTATCTATTGTGCTTGCAATAGCAACTATTGCAATCATCATTCGCTTGACAATCAAAGACTTGAAAAACTGAAATGAGAAAGACAATCATAGATGTTACGTGCATTCATTCGATCGATCGAAAGACTGCATTGCAGTTGGTGAAAAAAGCGAATCAATATTATATTGATCCTGATTCAATTGAAATAATGGGAGAATTCAAATTTGTTTCACGATTTCAATATCAACAAATAAGCCGCATGCCGACAATGTATCAACGATTGAAATTCTATATCCTCGAAAGGCTTGCGTCATCAATCAATGATCGAATAATCATTGAAAATAAATTTATCATTTAATTGACAATTAGATGATGCGCAAGATGAGTGGTAACTTCGGTTACTGCTCATTTTTGAAATAGTTTGAAGTCTTAGAACTATTTCAAAAGTGCGAGGGCGCTCCCTTCCTCGTTCCAGACCTCGGAACATCGATCCTTACGGGAATCCCAGACCCCGGACCCGACATCCTTATACCTGGCGCCCATTTCCCATTTCCCATCTTTCATTTCCCATTTCCCAGACCCCGATTCGGTGCGTCCTTACACCAACCCCATGGAGTCTGCTCCGAACGTCAAAAAGGGTGGACAAGCCACCCTTTTCTCGTTCCGACCCAAGCCGGGCTCAGATTTTCTGCTCGGCGATCAGTCGCTCGATTGCCGCGAGCTGGTCTTGCGACAGGTCTTTCAATCGAGTCAGCATCGCCGTCTTTGAGGTACGGCTATCCACCTTGCCGTTCCGAAGTTCCTCGAAGTGTGGAGTCATTCGTGACAGATCGATCTTATCGAGCAGCACCCCGACGATCTCGCCCTGGGTCAGTCGAAAGTGCTTGGAGAGCTTCTTCAGCTTCGCCTTGTGGACTTCGCCCACCATCAGCATGTGGCGGGTATCGGTATCGTTGTCAGTCGTGATTGCAGTCATTTCATTTTCCTTTCGGGTGAGAAGCCAGCCCTTGATGAGCTGGCGGGGTAGTTGCGGCGCTCCCCTTGGAGCGTCACAGAGACGAGTGAGTGAAGTGCGGTCGAAGCTTCTCGGCAAAAAGCACCTTGACCCCGGCTGCTACCGCAGCCGACGTCATGTCGCGAGTGCCGTTTCCACCTTCAAACGCGAGGACGAGGTCCGGTTGGCCGTGCTCGAGCATCAGGCGGTTTCGGACCATCCCGGCACGTTGACCGTGTTTCTTCCAGTCGGCGGGGATGCCGAAGCATGTGCAGCCCTTGGTCTTGACCGCCCACGCTTCAGCGAACGAGTCAGCACCGCGAGCGCAGCCATGAATCACGAGGGTGATGGGCTTCTTTGCGTTTAGCGTGTCGAGAACCCAATCCAGGAAGATCGAGTCCTCGAAGTCGCGACCGCCGCAGACCAGCACTTTCATCGCAGGTAGCAGTTCGGGGTGGAGACGAGACTGTTGCGGTCAGCTTCTTTCGCAATGCGCTCCACCATCTTCAGACACTCGACGTACAGCTCGCGGTTTTTGGCGCTCGTGTAGAGGTTGTAACCGACACTCATCGAGGTGAGCGTCAGCACGAAACCGAGACACGCAAAAAGCATGGTGAGTCCAAAACGAGTCATGGGGTTTCCTCCAACATTACAAGGTCAGCATCCAGCACTTCGCACCATACGACTCCCGGTTCACCCACTTTCTCAAACTGGTGCCAGAGTCCGTGCCCGTTCCGATTGCGACCGACATAAACCAGCCGCTCGGGCTGGCCTTTCCAGTTGTACCTGCCACCCTTTTTCATCGTGCTTGGCTGGCACGTCACAGGCTCAGGTTGCGGCTTGGCTGGCTGCGGGTGGATGTGGAGGTATGCCTCTGTGTAGGTTTCGTCACCCAAACAGTCACACTGTGATGGCGGCTGATCCGCATACGGGAACTGACACGAGTTGCATACATACATTTTTCGCACCGGCTCGACCTGCTCGGCCTCAAGAGCTTGCCGAAGGTCGGAGACAATTTTTTGTGGGTGCTCACCCGAGCCGTTCCAATATTTGCTGTGAAATTCAACAAAGTCCAGCACCTGCTCCACCACGGCGCGAGGCAGAGGAATGAGGTCGTTCATGAATTGCTCCTTGCTCGAATGGCCGTTGCAAGCTTTCCACCTGGTGTTGCATTCCAAAGCTCGCATAGTTCCGCACACGCCTCACGCTCGGCTGCTACTGCCAGGGCGTGGAAGCGCTTCAGCAGGTCGTGTACCGAAACCCACGAACCGTTTGAATGTCGAACGATGATGTCGGAGTGCGCGTTGCTGTTCGTGAAACCAGCCTCTCGCGCCATTCGGATGATGTCGTCTTGAGTCACGCGGCACCTCCCGCCTTAGCCAGTACGGATCGAGCGAACTTCAGCAAGCCCCATGCCGTCAAATAGTCGCCAGGCACGATGAGCTTAATGATTTCCTCGTCCGAAGGCGTCCGCAGCGCGTGGTTGTAGAGCGCTTCGCAGTCGTTGCAGTCCTCGCCAGTCGGGGCGTCGTAGTATTCCCAGCCGTCCTCGTGCAGGTGACGGTAAGCCACCGGCTCGGGCTGCTGCTCGACCTCAAGGGTTTGGCGCAAATTGGCAACCTCATTTTGCAGTGCGATCACAAGGTTCCCGACATCATCAGGCGTCATGTCAAGATGGCCAAAGACCGCCTCAAAAGAACCTTTCTTGCTTGCCTGCTGCTCGGCCTCAAGAGCTTGGCGCAGTCCATTGATGGCACGTTCGCGCTTCTCAATCCAATCTTTGTTGTCCGATACGCTGTCGTACAGCGCTTCCAGCGCCTGCTTCATTGCGCCTTGTTGGTACGTGGTCATGCTTCCCTCGCTTTCAACATGGCATCGGCAACGCCGTAGGATGACCTTGCCCATACTTCGATCAATTCACTGTCGGAGCCTTTAAACGCGCTCCAGTTTCTGACCATCAGACCAGGCATTGCTTTTGCCGCCATCTCATCGCGCAGACTTGCTTCGATCATCTGATCCAGCCAATCCGTTCCGCTGGCTGGAATGCGAAGCTTGATTGCCGCGTACTGGCGCAGGGTCATGCCATCGCACGGCCCCATTTCGTTCCACGATTGGCCTGGATTCAGTGGAACCGGAAACGCCGGCCCGCCGTTGTTGACCGTGGTCATACCTTCTCCTTCGGTTCAACGAGGTACGCACCCGCATACAGCGGACGAAGACTGATCGTTCTGTTGGAGTTCTTGAATTGGTCGATCAGCCACTCATAGTCGCCCGTGATCGACCCATCCGGCATGCGATAGGACTCCTGGAAGATCACGCCCCGCTTCGTTTCTCCGGGCGCACCATAGGGCCGATACTCGAGGTATTCGTACCCGACGATTTCCAGTTTCGCATCAGCCTGATTGGCTGAAGTCACAACTGACTGAGGTTCTGCGGCAGCATTTGCAGCCTTGTTGCAGAACTCGAACCAGGCTTCGTGGCCAAACGACACGACGGGCCGAAGCGGGTAGTGCCGGTTGGTGTAGACGCTTGCCTGGCTCATGCGAGCCAAAGCAAGGTACTGCTCGGGAGTCACTTGACGTCCCCAATCATGGCGGCCAATGCTTCCAGCTCGTCGGCGCTGAGCTTGGAGAGCTTCTTCAGGATGGCGGTCTTGCCGGTGCGGTTGCTGACCTTGTCATCGCGCTTGGCTTGCAGCGCGGCGATGAATTCCGGGGTGTCGCTCACCATGTCGATCATCGTCTCGATCACGACGCCCTGATTGAGCTTGTGGGCGCGAGCAATGACCGCAACCTTTTCCTGGATGCTTGCGTCGAGAACAATGGCGGTGCGTTTCTGTGTAGTCATAAGTTACTTTCGAGAGTTGCAGCAAAATTGCTGACTACAGTATATCAACGAAACGCAGCGATTTCGAGAAAATGTCGAAAAAAAAGCCCCGTTAGGGGCTACGATAAATCGTCTGACGAAATTGATATATGTGAATAATGACAGTAATCAAAAACAATTAGTCATTATGGTGAACAAAACCGATGGGATTGCTCTTTTCATCTTCCTCATCTGCCTCGTCCGACTGCAACAGTCCGTAGGGCATCTCGCGGAGGAAGGCGATGCCAAGCAAAGCCAGCGGATTGTTGGTCACCACAAGCACCACGACGATCAAAGCGATGATTGCCAGGTTCAGGATGAGAGCGTGATTCATGACGGCCTTTCAGTTGAGTTTTGACACTTTATCCGAAAGCGGTGCCAATGTCACGACTGACTGAATCAGGAACATCACTTTTTGTCAGGCCGAGTGCTGCATAGTCAAAATCCTTGCCATCGGGCAGGATGTTTTCAGCAAAACCCTCGGTGCCCTTGATGATCGACAGGCGTTGCAGGCTGTGGTCCTTCAAGTAGCGGTTGTGCTCATCGTAGAAGTCCACGATGAGCGCGATGTTTGGGCCGCTCTTCTTTGCGCGCAAGCCTCGACCGATCCGCTGACGCAGCGCCACCTCGGCTTTGCCCCCGCCACCCAGGATCACCAGACCCACAGCCGGCACATCGACGCCAACATCAAGGATAGTCGAGCCGATCAGCACCTGGACTTCGTTGGTGGCGAGCTTCTTGAGCGCCCGCTTGCGCTCGTCCTGGTCGTTCTCCCCGTAGATGAACTCGGCCCGGATGCCCGCCTTAGTCATCATGTCGAGCAGCGCGTGGCCGTGTGCCTTTTGCTGGATCAGCACCATCGTTGAAAGGCCGTGCCGTGCTGCGCGAGCTGCCTCGAGAACGATGGCCCGGTTGCGTTCGTCGTTGTTGACGATGCCGAGCCGGTACGCACCCTGCCAGGGCGTGCCGCGCATCAAGTTCTTGGGTTTGGTGGGCAGCGAGACGATCTTGAAGACGGGGCGAGCCAGAATGCCACGGTCGATCAGCGTCTTCTCGGACACCTTGATGCCGACCGAGCCAAACGCGGCCATCAGGCGCATGTTCGACTCTTCGTTGTCCTTCATGAAGGGCGTGGCGGTGAGCGCCAGGCGGTAGTGAGCGTTCTTGCAGTGGCGCAGAATCTCGAAGTAGCTGTTGCCCGATGCCTCGTGCGCTTCTTCGCCGATCACGAACTCGAACTTGGAGAGCAGGCTGATTGTCTGGTTGCGAATCGCCGTCTGGCGGTTCTGAACCTCGACCGAGTCGTCGGGATTGGGTTCCTGAAGGCGCGAGACGAGCGTCTGCACCATGCCCACCGACATCTTCTTGACGAACTGGCGCCCCTCCTTGTCGGTGTGTCCGAATTGACCATCGCCCAGCACCGAGCAGGGTACGCCCAGGTCTTTCTCGAACGTCTCCTTCATCTGGTACATCAGGATGCCGCGTGTCGTCAGAAAGAGCGTGGGGCGGTTGATCCGCATGAAGGCCAGTCGCGCCAGGCGAGACTTGCCGCCACCCGTCGCGACCTGGGCAATCATCGTGCCGTACTTCAGCAGCCGGTTGACGGTCTCCATCTGGTAGTCGTAGCGCGGGTCTTCGGGAAACGCATCGACCTTGGGCTTTTCCGGGCCCAGCGGCAGCGGTAGCGGCTTTCTCACGCGGTTGATCCGGTAACCCTCGCGAGTCAGGTTGCCCGCAATGAAGTTGACGAACCCTGCGGGAAAGGTGCCCGAGCGAAAGTCGAAGAAGGAGCTTCGGCCATCCCAGTTGCCCATCTTGAACGAAGCGGACATCTCGGCGCCAGCCACCTTGTAGGACAACAGGGCCTGAACGCGCAGCTTCAGAGTACGCGAGGGTTCATGCAGTTTTGCCGTGACCGCATTGTGGGCGATGGTAACGACGTCAGAAATATTTGTTGTCATGTGGCTTGCCAAGTTCTTGTATAAGGATTATATTCCCGTCACCAGTGACTTATCAAAATTGCCGTGAATTCCAACAAGATCAAGGTTGAAACGCTTGCACCCGAGCGTCTTTCTCCAAACCCCTGGAACACGAACGTCGTGTCCCCAGAAAACCAGCACAAGCTCGAGGAAAGCGTCAAGCGCTTCGGGATGTTCAAGCCGATCGTTGTCCGCGAGGTTGACGGCGCGCTCGAGATCATTGGCGGGCAGCACCGTTGGGAGGCCGCTCGATCCCTGAAGCTCGCCGAGATTCCGGTCGTGAACCTGGGGCGTGTCAGCGACAAGAAGGCCAAAGAGATCGGCCTGGTGGACAACGGTCGATACGGCGCCGACGACACCCTGCAACTGGCCGAGCTGCTGGAAGACATCGGTGTGGGTGCGGAGGAACTCTCCAGCTTCATGCCTTACTCCGAAAGTGATTTCGCGTCGATCTTCTCGAGCGTCAATATATCGCTGGACGACCTTGATTTACCTGATGACGACGAAGTTCCCACAAGCGCTGCCCCGAAGCCCGCGCAGACCCATCAGGTGGTCCGCTTCAAGGTGCCGGTGGATGACGTGTCCGTGGTGACCGACCTGATCGAACGAACCATGAAAGAGCAGCGATTCACCGATGAAGACTCACTTTCTAATGCCGGGAACGCCCTGGTTCACCTTCTGTCACAACTCAAACGCTGAAAGTTCGGAGCGCATGAACAAGTTTCCCGAGTGCGAGGACTGCATGAACAAGTCCTTCGATCCCTTTCAATGCGAGGACTGCGAGGACGCCTGCAACTTCGAGCCCTACGAGGACGAGGAAGACAGCGCCTCGGATGCCGAAGACATGACCATTGAGGAGTTCAAGGACTTCTGGAGACACGCCGCATGACACAGACCCATACCTGGACGATCGATACGATCACCCCCTACGAGAAGAACGCCAAGATCCACAACGACAAGCAAGTCGAAAAGATCGCCAATTCGATCAAGGAATTCGGCTGGGTCGGCAACCCGATCGTCGTCAACGAGCATGGTGTGATCCTCGCCGGTCACGGTCGCCGCCTGGCTGCGTTGAAGCTGGGCTTGACGGACGTGCCGATCAAGGTGATCGACAACCTCTCGGAAGCCGCTCAGCGCGCCTACCGCCTGGCGGACAACCGGGTGGCCCTCTCCGACATCGACAGCGCCATGCTCCAGAAGGAGCTGGCCGATCTGGACTTCGACCTCGACGGCATCTTCGACAAGAAGGAGCTGGAGTTCATGGAAGCCAATCTGGGCGACTTCAACGCCGACGCCTTCGTGGATGACATCGAGATTGAGGTCGCCAAGCAAGCCGAGGAGGGCGTGAAGAAAGTGGCCGAGATCGACACGCGGGAAGTGAAGATCGAGAAGGCTTTGGGCTTCAAATCCATTCCGGGGGCTGAAGAGCGCCACGTCGCGCGCTTTATGGCTCAGATCGAGGCAGAGATGGGCGCCACGGGTGCCAATGCCTTTGTGCGCTTCGTCAAGAGCGTCATGGAAACTACGTCACAGGTGACTGAATGAGCATTTACCATCTCGACCGACGCTTCCACTCGCATGTGGATCGCACCGACCGGGTGCTCGAGATCGCCGAAGCGTTTGGCCTGGGCCTGGACGACAAGGAGTTCGTGATCTTCGAGAACCAGCCGCTCGAGATCGAACAGGGCGACGTGGTCTACATCACGGGCCAGTCGGGTTCGGGCAAGTCGCTGGCGCTGCGCGAGCTGAAGATTCAGATGGCTGCCGAGGGCCTGGCGATTGCCGACATCGACGAGGTGCCGCTGGATGCCACCAAACCACTGATCGACCAGATCGGACGCGACACCGCCTCGGCACTGAACCTGCTGTCCATCGCCGGGCTCAACGACGCCTACCTGTTCGTGCGCAAGCCCCAGGAGCTGTCGGACGGCCAGCGCTACCGCTTCAAGCTCGCCAAGATGATCGAGTCGGGCGCCAAGGTCTGGATCGCTGACGAGTTCCTCGCGGTGCTGGATCGCACCACGGCCAAGGTGCTCGCATTCAACCTTCAGAAAATTGCCCGCAAGGTCGGCGCAACGCTGATGGTTGCCACTACTCATACCGACATGGTGCCTGACCTGGCACCGAACCTGTTCATCGAGAAGCGGTATCGCGAAAAGATCGCCATCACCCGCGAGTCGCAATCCAGCACCACCACTGAAAGCCAGTCCATGAAGCACTACATCGGAACAAAAATCATCAAGGCTGAGCCCATGACGCGGCTCGCCTACAACCGCCTGCGAGGCTGGGAAGTGCCGGCCGACGAGAATCCCGAGGACGAAGGATTCCTGGTCGAGTACACCGATGGCGGCAAGCCGAACCTGGCCGGCTACGAGGGCTACGTGAGCTGGTCGCCCAAAGAGCAGTTCAACGGCGCCTACCGCCCCTGTGACAAGCTGACCTTTGGGCTGGCGGTCGAATCGCTCAAGAAGGGCTTGCGCGTGGCCCGTGCAGGCTGGAACGGCAAGGGCGTGTGGCTGCGCATGATCGACCCCTACGCACCGCACCCGAACACTATCTCGGGCCGCACTTCCGGCATCCGCACCAACCCGTACTTCCAAGCTACCGACAACAACGGTGAGGCGCAAGGCACGATGCTGCCGTGGATCGGCATGAAGACCGCCGACAACAAGTTCGTTCCGTGGCTCGCCAGCCAGACCGACATGTTGGCCGAAGACTGGGAGATCGTGGAATGACCGACCAAGAAACCTTCGAGGAAGCCATCCTCAAGTCCTGGAACGAAGAGAACGCCAAATCGTTCGTGCTCTTCTCATCCCCCAACTGCGCCCCGTGCGGGCGCGTGAAGGCCGCTATCGAGCGTCTGGAAAGCGAGTGCGCCGCCGAGGTGAACTACGTGAACGTCTACCACGCCCAGGCCGCTGCCTCGCAGAGCAGCGTGCGTTCGGTGCCCACGCTCATCCGATACTCCAACGGGCGCGAAGTGGCTCGCCTGGTCGGTGAGCAGACCGACGCCAAGCTCCTGAGCTTCATCAACACCTGAAAGGCAACCCATGGCAAAGACAGAAAAACCCGTCAAATCCGCGCCGGCAACGCTGACGCCCAAAGAAGTCGTCGAGCGCGTCAGCAAGCGCAATGGCGCCACCGACGTGTCCAAGAAGGACATGCGCGACTCCGGCTCCAAGCTGCCGCCCGTGATCAAGAAAGGCAAGTGATGGACAACCAGCACCGCAAAATCCAGGGCTACCGCGAGCTGTCCGAAACCGAGATCGCGTTGATGAACGAGATCAAGGCGAAGGGCGTCGAAATTGGCGCTCTGGTGGCCAAGTTGCGCGCCACCGAGGGTCTGGACCAGCGCTGGGTCAGCATCGGCGCCACGGACATGCAGACGGGCCTGATGGCGCTTGTTCGCGGCGTGGCTCAACCCAGCACGTTCTGAACCATGCCGATCGACAACGCCGATGTCTTCGTCGAGCGCCGCAAGGCGCCTGAAGGCCACGTTCTGTCGCTGCTCGAGGACATCTATGTCGAGCGTGGCGACATCGACGACTGGAACCTGCTGCACGAACTCCACTACAAGGCCGAGTCCCTGGGGATCGGCCCGAAGATTTACCGCTGCGTGCTGGATGACGGCAACCAGAAGCGGGTGATCGGGGTGGGTGTCATGACGGTGCCGAAGATGCTGCTCTCGGGCAGGAACGAGGTGTTCAAGCACTTGAAGCCCAACGCCGGTGGGGTCGATAGCCGCCTCATCAACCGCACGCGCGCCTACTGGATCAACGACCACGCCTGCACCAACAGCCGGCTGGTCCTGGACACGATGTATCGGGGTGCGGGGATTGCGTACCGGATGCAGAACATCATGATGCGGATGACCGGGTGCGAGGTGATCGAGTTCCAAAGCTCGATGAGCAAGTTCAACCCGTTTGCGGCCAAGGCCGGCATCCGGTTCACCAAGCCCAAGCGCAGCTCCAACTACGACAAGGGCGTCACGTTCTTCCGGCGCTGGTTCAACGCCAATCCTTCGGACTTCATGGGCGTGATGGCCGAGATCAACGCGATGAGCCCGGCCGTGCGCGCCAAGTGCGAAGCCGAGATGCGCAAGTTCTACTACGCCTGCTCGGCGCTCGAGAAGACGGGCAACGCCCGTTTCCGGGGCGAGGATCGTCGCGACAACATGGAGATGGGGTATCTGGTCAAGTCGCTCCAGCAGCTTGTCCTGGCAAGCCCGCTCTATGGCGTCTACCTGAACCCGGACGTCAGCCCGGAAAAGAACGTGTCGAAGCTGCCGGCCCGAGTGCCAGTGATCGCTTTTGACAACCAACCCACCAATGCGCCGCTTGATGTCTCGAAGCTGCCCGCCAAGTACCTGACGCCATGCACCTGACTTCCAAACAAATCGACCTGTTGACCACGATCGGGCGCCGCAATCCTGACGGGGGTGCCCTCGACCTGGACCAGCTCATCGAGCGGCTGCCGTACAAGCCGAGCAAGCAATCGGTGCAGTTTTCGATCCGCGCGCTCATCGCTCATGGTCTGATCCAAAAGGACACGCCTGAGAAGCGTCGGGGCCGCACCCGCACCCTCATCAGCCTGACCGAAGCCGGTCAGATGATGGTCGGAAAACCCGCGAAAGTGTCGATCGTGGAGACTGTTGCCGACGACTTGCTCGAGGAACTTTCCGACGTGTTTCAGAGCCAACCTGGGGACTTTTCTTAATTTGGAAAGTGATTCGGGAAAATTTCCCGATTCGGGGAATTTCTCGCTACCGTATATTAAATATAAGTAATAGGTGACTGTATGACTCAATGTGAAAATGTCGCGGAACGGAAATTCCCCGAATCGGGGAACGGTTCGGATCACCCCGAGCTGGCGCTCTACGTGGACACGCAGATCATGCGGCTCCTGGGACTTCGGTTCGAGATCGTGGACGACGTCATCAAGGTCTGGCCCAACGATGTGACGCCCGACGAAACGAACTGGCTGGTGGGTGAGCGGTTCTCCCAGAATCTCAACGAGTCGCTGAACGTGCTCGCGGGCCTGAAGGTCGAGGTCGAGTTCTTCCAGGTGGATCGCTGGCACTGGGCGACCGTGACGTTCGGTGACGAGGGCGAGATCGAAACACAGGAAGCGCCCACCAAGGAAATGGCGGGTGCTTTTGCGGTCTACGCGGCGTTGTGGGGTCGCCAAGGACGTAAGTCATGAGTGACTTGACAAATTGTTGCAAAAGCGCTACATTGGCCCGAATTTCAGTTATCTCCTATGGGCGTCCTCTCCACGCCCTTTTTTTTTGAATGAAAGAACTCGAAGTGACTGACAAGACCGTCGAGCCCGCTGAAGAGCTTGCCACACCCAAGCGCAGGGGCAGACTCTCTGAACGAGAGTGGGCTGAAGCAACCGCGCTCTGGGAGCAGGGAGCGGTCACTTACGGGCAGCTTGCTGAGAAGTTCAACCGGCACGAGCAGTCGTTCGTGCAGTATTTCCGACGCCGGGGCATCAAGAAGGGCTCGGCGCGCGCCAAAACGGTTGCGAAGGTGGAAAGCGCGGTCGAAAAGCAACTCGTCAACGACGCGGCCATCATCGCGGCCCGCATCAAGGAAACCAAGGAAGAGCACTACAAGATGGCGAGCGGTCTCGCCAAGCTCACCTGGGCTGAAGTGCTCAAGACCAAGCAAGAGGGCGCACCGATCGCCACCGCGCTCAACAACCTCAAGGCGCTCGACAGCGCCATGAGCGTGCTCAAGAAAGCCCGTGAAGAGCGCTACGCCGTACTTGGTTTGGATCGCCCGGATGCGATCGACGAGAACGATGTGCCTGAACTCGTGATCTCGGAGCTGACCGCCGACCAGATCGAGGAACTGCGCGCCCGCAGCTTCCGGGAACTGAATGAGCTGGGCAACGTGCCCGTGGACGACATCGACGACGACGAAGACGATGACGTGATCGAGGAGACCTGATGGCGGCCAAGGTCAACCTCTCCCTCCATACGAAGCAGATGGAGGTGTACCGATCGCAAGCCCGATACCGGGTCGTTGTTGCGGGACGCCGCTGGGGCAAAACGGCGCTCTCGCGCGTGCTCATCATCAAGAAAGCCCAGAAGCGCAAGCAGAAAATCTGGTACGTCGCCCCGACCTACAAGATGGCCAAGCAGATCATGTGGGTCGATCTGATGGATGCGATTCCGCGCAAGTGGATTCGCAAGGTCAATGAGACCTCCCTCACGATCACGCTCATCAACGGCACCCGCATCGAGCTGAAGGGCGCCGACAAGGCCGACTCGCTGCGCGGCGTGGGTATCCACTTTCTGGTGCTCGACGAGTTCCAGGACATGGCCGAAGAGGTTTGGACGCTGGTGCTGCGCCCAACGCTCGCCGACACGGGTGGACACGCCATCTTTATCGGCACCCCCAAGGCATACAACTACCTCTACGAACTCTACAAGAAGGGTCAGGACGCTTTGCTGAAGAAGGCTGGTGAGTGGGAGAGCTGGCAGTTCCCCACCATCACGAGCCCCTTCATCCCGCTGTCGGAAATCGAGGCGGCCAAGAACGACATGGACGAGAAGTCATTCCGCCAGGAGTTCGAGGCGAGCTTTGAGACCATGTCGGGCCGCGTCTACTACCCGTTCAACCGGGCGACCCACATCCAGCCCGTGGAGTTCAACCCGAAGCTGCCCATCTGGGTCGGCATGGACTTCAACATCGACCCGATGTCCACCGTCATCTACCAGCCGCAGTTGAATGGCGAGCTGTGGGCGGTGGATGAGATCGTGCTGTTCGGCTCCAACACCGAAGAGGTCTGCGAGGAGCTTGAGAAGCGCTTCTGGCGCCACCAGAACCGCATCGTCATGTACCCCGACCCGGCGGGCGGGCAGCGCCAGCACGCTCGAGGCGAGAGCGACATGGACATCCTGCGCGAAAAGGGCTTCAAGCGGATCAAATACCGCAAGAAGCACCCGATGGTGGCCGACCGCGTGAACGCAGTGAACCGGATGTTGAAAGATGCCAACGGCAACGTGCGGCTGAAGATCAACCCGCGCTGCAAGCACTTCATCAACGCGCTGGAGCAGACCATCTACAAGAAGGGCACTCGCGAGGTGGACAAGACCAACGGCACCGAGCACTCGGCCGACGCAGGCGGTTACTGCATCGAGCTGGAATTCCCAGTGCGCAAAGTCGATATTGGCGGGATGTCACGCTAAGGATTGACTAAGTCACAACTGACGGATAAGATAGCAAAATCATGGCACAACTTACGTTGAAACCCGGCGAGAGCTTCGTCGTCGATCCCAAGTCCGAATTGGCCGGTGGCGTGGTCGCGCCCGTCACGGACGACCAGAAGAAGCTGCGCGCCCTGATTGAGCGTCGCCACCCTGAGTACGTCGAGAACGTCGATCACTGGGACTTCCTCGAAGACACCTACGAGGGCGGTCGCGAGTGGTTCAAGGACAACGTGTTCCGCTACATCAAGGAAGGTGACCAGGAGTTTGCCGACCGTCTGGTGCGCGCCTACCGCTTCAACCACTCTCGCGAAGTCGTGGACCTGCTGAACAAGTACCTGTTCAAGCAGAACATCCAGCGCAACGAAGCCGATGCGCCGGAGTCGGTCAAGCGGTTCTGGAAGAAGGCCACCCGCAACGGCCTGGGCATCAAGGAGTTGAGCCGCCAGATTTCCAAGAAGACCTCGATCTACGGGCGCATTGGCGTCGTGATCGACACCACCAATGGCGCAGGCGCCGCCCCGGTCATTTCCAAGGCGGAAGAGAAGTCCTCGGGCGTTCGCACCTACGCCTACACCGTTGGCCCCGAGCAGTTGCTCGACTACGCCTTCGATGACGACGGCGCGCTCGAGTGGGTGCTGATCGAGGAGTGTGTGCGCGACGCGGCCGACCCGATGAATTCGTCCGGTGACGAGGTCGAGCGCTACCGTCTATGGACCAAGACCGACTGGCAGCTCTACCAGGAGTTCAAGGAAGGCCGCCGCAAGGTGGTCAAGCTCGTCGGCTCGGGCGTCCACAATCTGGGCATCGTGCCGGTGGTGCTCGCCGACAACATCATCTCCGACGAGGAATACTCCGCCCAGGCGCTGATCGACGAGATCGCCTACCTGGACCGAGCGGTGGCGAACTACCTCTCCAACCTGGATGCGATCATCCAGGACCAGACCTTTTCCCAGTTGGCCATGCCGGCGCAGAACATCCTGCCTGGCGAGGACAACTACACCAAGTTGATGGAGATGGGCACCAAGCGCATCTTCCTCTACGACGGCGAGTCGAGCACGGCGCCGTTCTATCTGTCGCCTGACCCCAAGCAGGCCCAGATGATCCTGGCGGTCATCAACAAGATCATCAACGAGATTTACCATACGGTGGGTCTTGCGGGTGAGCGGACCAAACAGGACAACGCGGTCGGTATCGACAACTCTTCCGGTGTGGCCAAGGCTTACGACTTCGAGCGAGTGAATGCTCTGTTGGCGGCCAAGGCAGATTCCCTGGAAGTGATCGAGAACAAGATCGTGGCTATCGTCGCTCGATGGAGCGGAGAAGAGGTTGCGCTGGAAAAGGAGCTGGTCTCCTACCCGGACGACTTCGACACCCGTGGCCTCTACGACGAGTTCGACATCGCCGCCCGACTCATGCTCATCAGCGCACCGGACGCGGTTCGCCAGGAGCAGATGAAGTCGGTGCTGGACAAACTCTTTCCCCAACTGGCCCAAGAGCTGCGCGCCAAGATGGAGAAGGAGTTGAAGGGCTGGCCGGTTGACCCCGCCACGCTGACCACCGACCCCAACAAGCCGGCAGCGGGCGTGAAGCAGGCAACCCAGCCCAAATCGAATCAAGGGGCCGTTGGCTCCTCGAAGGCGGAGTAACCCTCCAAAGACGCCGACAAGCGACTGTCGGCACATCCTCAACTCAATGACCAAGAGAACGGTCTGAAGGCGAAAAAATATGTTTGTGACTCGTAAAGTTGCACTGAAATACATGGCACCCCAGGGAGATGATGGTGGTGCAGGTGGCGGTGGCGGTGGTGATGACGGCGCTGCGGCCGCCAAGGCTGCCGAAGACGCTGCTGCCGCCGAAGCGGCTGCCAAGGCTGCGGCCGAAGCTGCTGCCGGGGGCGCTCGCAAGGTCTCCGACGAAGAAGCGCGTCTTCTGAAGGAGAACATGAAGAAGAAGGATGCTCTCGACAAGGCCAACGCGGAACTGGCCAAGGCTCGCGAGACCCTGAAGACATTCGAGGGCATTGACGCCGAGTCGGTCAGGAAGATGCTCGCCGAGCAAAAGACCGCCGAAGAAAAGGCGCTCGAAGCCAAGGGTGACTGGGACCGTCTGAAAGGCCGCATGGCCGAAGAGCACGGCAAGGAAGTCAAGACCCTGCAAGAGCAGATCGCCGCCCTGACCGGCAAGCTCAACGCGACCGAAGGCACCATCAAGGACTTGTCGATCGGCACGCAGTTCAGCCAGAGCAAGTTCATCTCCGAAGAACTGACCCTGACCCCGGCCAAGACCCGTGTGATCTACGGTGACTACTTCGATGTGGAAGACGGCAAGGTCGTCGGCTACGACAAGCCGCGCGGCACCGCCAACCGCACCGCCATCGTTGACCAGTACGGCAACGCGGTGGACTTCGAGGGGGCGCTGCGCAAGATCATCGAGGCCGATCCCGAGAAGGATCACCTGATGAAGAGCAAGATGAAGCAAGGCGCCGGTTCGGATTCGCGCAAGCCCTCGGGTCAGCAAAAACAGGACATGCCCAATGATGGTATTTCCAAGATTGCATCTGGATTGAAAGGTCTGGGCGTTCTCTGATATATAAGTCACCGATGACTTGATTTTTGCCACAAATTGTGGTAGAGTAATGCCTCATCGGTGACTTAGAGCGACGTAAGGGCCGAGGCTTTGAATAAACCCCTCCTCGAAAGGAAATCAAATGGCTCTCCTGCGCGCAGAAGCTGAGAAACTGAGTAACAACCAGCTCATCGCTGGCGTTATCGACCAGATCATCGAGCGTGATGACCTGATGGCGATCCTCCCGTTCACGCAAGTCAACGGCAAGGCATACGTCTACAACCGTGAAAACACCCTGGGTAGCGCCGACTGGCTCGACCCCAACGATGCCGTGAACGAAAGCGCCGCTTCGTTCACCGAAGTGGTTGCCAAACTGCGCATCCTGGCTGGCGACGTGGACGTGGACAAGTTCCTGCAATCCACCATGGGCGACACCAACGACCAGATGGCGATCCAGATCGCCAAGAAGGCCAAGGCTGTCTCTCGCGCCTTCCACCAGACCCTGGCAACTGGCGACTCGAGCGTCAACACCAAGCAGTTCGACGGCCTGCCGGTCATGGCTGCTGCTGCTGGCGGCACTCAGACCGTGTCGGCTGGCGCCAACGGCAACGCGCTGACCCTGACCATGCTGGACGAGCTGGTTGACTCTGTGCCGAACGGCCCGGACGTCATCGTCATGCGACGCGGCACGATCCGTGCGTTCCGCGCCCTGCTGCGCGCCACCTACGGCACCGACGCTGTGATGCAGCAGCTCGAGAACTTTGGCCGCCCGATGCTGACCCACAACGGCATCCCGGTCATCATGAACGAGTTCCTGTCGGGCGCTGAAACCCAGGGCGCTACCGCCAACACCACCTCGGTCTACGCCCTGCGTCTGAACGAGCTGGACGGCCTGCACGGCCTGTTCGGTGGCGGCAACGCTGGCATCGTGGTCGAGAACATCGGCACCGTCCAGAACAAGGACGCCACCCGCATCCGTCTGAAGTGGTACACCGGCCTGGCGCTGAAATCGACCCGTTCGATCGGCCGTCTGAAGGGCGTCACCAACATCTAAGTCACAACTGACCTAGAATGGAAGGGCGAGCTTAAAAGGCTCGCCCTTTTTTGATCCAAGGAGCAATCATGAAAATTCGCATTATCCAGGCCGGTTTCGAGTCGTTCACCGATTGGGTCGGCGACGTAAAGTTCGTTGACGGCGTCTCGGTTGACGAGGTCAGCGAGCAGCAAGCGCAGTTCGTTCGCGCTCTGTTCGTTACCGCCACGCTCGATCAGGAAGGCGACGGTTACGCCATCACCGACAACGAAGCGGTCCAACCCGATGAAGAGGTGCCGGCATGAAGCTGCGCCTGACTCAAGCGGGTTTTGAGACCTACACCGGCCAGATGGGCGTGGTGATGTTCGAGGCCGGCCTGTCCGTCAATGACGTGCTGCCGATCGACGCGATCCGCATCTCGGCCGCGCTCGGCGCGACCTGGGAAGACGGCTCGGCGGCCAACGTGGGCGACATGTACTTGAACAACATGCACGCGCCGGCCTTCGTGGGCGGTGGCGTCAACGACATGTCGATTCCGGTCGAGGCAAGCGAAGCGGGTGTTCAAGCGTCGGGGGTTCCTGGCGGCACTCACTACTCGCAGGAAAGCCTTGCCAAGATCGCCGACGCCGAAGGCATCTCCGGCTTGCGCGCCATCGGTGACGCCATGGGCGTCAAAGGCACCTCGATCGTTGGCCTGATCGACGCCATCCTCAAGAAGCAGGCCCCTGTGGAGTAAATCATGGCACTGGAAGTCTACCTGGGCAACACCGAAGTGACGGTGACCGTCGATCTCGTCGATGAGATGGGCAACGCTCTGAACGTGAACTCGGTGGACTACCGTGTCGTCGATCAGAACAACGCGGAACTGGTGGCACGCACGACCGTCTCGGGCTTCACGGCAGGTGACTTGCAAGCCGTCGTCGTCGTGAGCCAGGCGTTCAACGTGATGGCCGCCACCAGCACCCGCGAGGTTCGTTCCGTGGAGCTGTACTGCGAGACCGATGCCGGCACGATTGGTTTTTCCAAGTCCTACGGGCTGGAGCTGATCGATCCGCTGAAGATCGCGACGAACACTTTCCAGGGCTTTGCAATGGCGCAGCTCACCGCGATGGACATTCCGAACCTGGACGCCTGGCACGCCGCCAGCGAGCAAGAGAAAGTCCGCGCGCTCATCGATGCTCGAGAGCATATCGTTCAGTTGAATTTCAACCTGCTCAACTCCAACGTGAACTTCGGCCAGGACCAGCTCAACTACGTGCCTGAAGGGTCGTTCCAGTCCGCCTACGTGGCCCGCAACAGTCTCTTCCTCTTCAACGGCAACCTGAATCTGCTGAACGAAACCCAGTTCAACCAGTTGCCCGAGCGCTTCAAGAAGGCGCTGCGCCAGGCTCAGGTGGTCGAGGCCAATGCAATCCTGGGCGGCAATACCGATGAACTCAAGCGAGCCAGCGCCATCATCGAAGAGCAGATCGGCGAGACCAACACCAAGTTCCGCCCGACTCCGGCGCTGACACTGCCCGTCTGCCGGCGCGCGCTCGGCTACATCAGCTACTACGTGACCTTCGCCAAGAAGATCGGTCGAGGTGGATGATGCACTACGAGGATTTCGCGGATCGACTCAAGTCTGAGTACGACCTGTTCCTGTTCGCGCTGTCGGGTCGCTACCTGTCCCTGATGGCGCCAGGAGCCGGCGTCTCCCCGATGCTCATCAACGGACTCGAGCAAGGGGCGTGGGCGCTGCGCAAGACCTTCCTGGCGCTTGCCAACCAGTCGATCACTGACTACGTCGGGTCAACCGCGCTGGCGCCCGTGAGCGAGCTTGCCCAGGGGTTCCAGGGTGAACTGGAACGCGCCACCCGTCAGAACGTGGCGATGCTGGCTGCACGCATGAAGGGCGTCCAGATGGGCGAGCTGGATGCCGTGCGCAACGCTCATGGCGCCATGGGGCTGCTGCTTCAGCGCAAGCTGGCAACGCCCGAGTTCGTCGTCACCTCGCTGTTGGGACGCACCTTCAGCGCCGCACCGTACATTCGGACCCAGGCACGTCAGTTCGCTTACCAGAGCGAGCTTTACCGCCAGATGGCGGACCTTGCGCTGACGAGCGACCTGGCCCAAGTGGCCTACGACGACCCGAACCGCGAAGGCAATGGCCGGGTGTTCTCGATCTCAGGCGCCACGCCAGGCTACCCGAGCTTTGACTACCTTGCCGCCAGCGTCTTTCACTACAACGCCACCGCCCGGATCGAGCCTCATGTTTCGCCCTAATCAATCCTGCACCATCGTCGTCGCATCTGGTCGCACGGACGTGTACGGTCAGCCACTGGCGGCCACGCGAGTTGCCGAGCGCTGCGCCGTGGTTCGCCTCATCACCACCAACCAACCCTCGTCGGTTCGTGCCGACAGCTCAGCCTCGCGCGGGGCGGCCAAGGAAGTGGTCAGCGACTCGCTGATCCTGCTGGCGAAGTCGACCGCCGCCAACATCGATGACCTGATCGAGATCAACGGCTCGAAGCTGCGCATCCTGTCCAAGCACCCGCGCTTTGCGATCAACGGCCGCCTGGACCACTACGAAATCACCGCCTCGATCTGGAGCTGACCATGGATCTGATGCCAATTGCCAACCGGCTGGAATTCGAGGGCTTGGGCGTGCAGGGCAAGTCGCTCTTCATCAGCTTCATGCCGATGGAAGCCAAGACCGCGATCATGCTGCGCGCGCCGCTCACGGGCGTGGAGATCAACCACGAGCTGCCGGGCTACTTCAAGACGCACTTCGTCGTCGTGACCCGCGCACCGGAATACGTGGCCGCCCTGGATGCGATGAACGCCGTCATGAACGCGCTGACGCTCTATGACGCGGAGCTGGACACGATCAACGTCAAGTACCTGCGCCCTGCGACGCTGCCGGCCTCCTTTCCGGTGTCCGATGGCAACTTCTACGAGGTTCAGGTGCGCTTTGACATCGCCTACACAGGAGTGCGCTATGGGTATGACGCTTGAAGGGGCTGACGAAGCGATGGCGCTGCTGTACCAGACAGGGCAGCGCGTCACGAGAGGCGTTGTCGGCAAGATGCGAAGCGAAGCCGAGGCGATTCAAAAGCTCGCGCAACAGTACGCGCCAGTAGATCACGGCAACCTGGGCGAGGCGATCGAGATCAGAACGCTGGGCGGTGGTCGCGACGAGCTGGGCCGCTTCATGCGCAAGTCCTTTGAGGTCTTCATCAACATGAACGCCTCGGGCCATCGCGGCGAACCCATCTCCCAATACGCCTACGAGATGCACGAACTGCTGCTGCCTTACGGAGCAGGGGGTTTCAACCTGGGCAAGTTGTCGCAGCAGAAGGATGCCGGTCGCGGCATCGTGGGCGGGCGCTTCCTCGAGCGCGCTGTCGATGAGGTGTCCAAAGGCATCATGAACCGCCTGATCCAGGTTACAGCGAGCTACTTCTAGCAAATTACTAGACTTTTTGCCTCAGTTGTGATAGAGTCTGCGGCACCGGCGAAGTAGCTAAGTAGTGACTTCAAACCCTTTGCAAAGGAATTCTCAATGGCATCGAGTACGAAAAACGTGAAGCTTGGCGTTTGCCAGGTAATTTTTGACGGCGTTGACCTGGGCTTCACCCAGGGCGGCGTCGAGGTGACGGTCAAGACCGACACGCACAAGGTCAACGTCGATCAGTTCGGCAAGACTACCATCAATGAATACATCTTGGGCCGCGAAGTCATGGCCAAGGTGCCGCTGGCCGAAACCACGCTGGACAACCTCGTGGCAATCATGCCGGGCGCAACGATGACGACCACGGGCGGCACCGCTGCCACCGGCACGATCACCGTGACCACCCAGCCGGTTGCCAACGACACCATCCTGGTCAACGGCGCGACCGTGACGTTCAAGACCGCGCTGACGGGCTCGGGCAACGAAGTGCTGATTGGCGCTGCTGCCGCCAACACCGCGACCAACCTGAACGCCGCCCTGAACGCCTCGACCGACCCGCTGATCGCTGCGGCGACCTACTCCGTGGCTGGCGCCGTCGTGACCGTCACCTACGGTTCGCAACTGCTCGGTGGCAGCGTCAAGGGTGTCGAAGGCAACGCTTTCACGCTCGTCACCGGCACCGCCGCCGCCAAGGTCACCATGTCGGGCGCAACCCTGACGGGTGGCGCTGACCCGACCGCCAAGTACGTCTCGGTGAGCACCGGCATCGGCACCGACCTGCTGAGCGTTGCCAAGGAACTGCGCCTGCACCCCTCGAACAAGGTTGCCAGCGACAAGACCGAGGACTTCGTGATTCCGCTGGCTGCCACATCGGGCGCGCTGAACTTCGCCTACAAGCTGGAAAATGAGCGCATCTACAACGTCGAGTTCAACGGCTACCCGGACTCCACCGGCAGCAAGCTCTTCACTGTGGGCACGTAAGTCTTTCACAACTGACTGACTTCAGATAGAATAAGCCTCGCCTAGTGCGAGGCTTTTTCTTTTCTATCACTCCAGGAGTACGCATGACGAAATTGTTGAACCTGAACCAGTTGAGCGCCAAAGAAACGCGCGAAGTGCAAATTGGCGAAAAGGTCTACCTTGTCAGGGAAATGTCGGTCGAGGATTTCATCGAAACCACCCGCGTGGCCGAAGCAATGGAAAACGAAACCAGCTACGCCAAGCAGTTGAGCGCCACGATGGATCTGATCAAGCGCTCGATCCCCGACATCGAGATGTCGGTGCTGATGGGCCTGTCGCTGGAGCAGTTGAAGGGTCTGGCAGGTTTCACCCGTGGCGAGAGTCCCGAAAGCATCGTGGGCGCGCACGAAGCGAAGGCCGACGTGCAGGCTGAACCAGTGGGAAACGTCTAAAGGGCTTGTCCGAACGTGAAATCGATTTTGGTTTCCTGTTCTGTGAGGTGAGCCACTTTTATTCGATGCCGTACCGGGAGTTGATGGCAATTCCCGTCAAGGCATTCTGGTTGATGAGCGGCAACATTCGCCGCATCAGGGCGGGCGACGATTTGCGCAACCTGATGACCGCTTCAGCAGTTCAGAACGCTGAGGGTTTTCAGGAATATCGAGAAAGACTGATTGTCGATATGGGAGAGGTGGTGAAGGAGCCTTCGGTCATTGAGGTAGAGCGGGATGAAGCCGGCTTTGCCGAACTGAGATCGATGGCAGAGGCAATGTAAAAGGAAGCGAAATGCTCGGTGGCGAAATCAAGGTCGTGTTGTCGTTGGACAACAATCAGTTTGTCGTTCAAACGCAGAAGGCTGGCGTAACGGTCCAGGAGCTTCAACGCGCCATCGACCGCACCTCGCGCTCCACCGAGGCGCTCGAGCACCACTTCACGGGTGCGCTGGGCAAGTTTCGCTCCGTGATCCAGGTGGCCTCGATGCTTCGCTACGCGATGCACGACGTTTCCGACATCTTCGCCGCCCTGCCTGGCGCGATCCTGAAGTCGTCGGGCGAGATGGAGAAGATGACCAAGCTCATGGAGGGCATGAGCCGCGAAACGACCAAGGCAGCCAAGGAAGCCGAAGCGCTCGGTAACGTCAAGTTCGTCTTCAACATGGCGCAGCGCGCGCCGTTCGACGTCAAGACGCTCACCGACGCCTTTGTCAAATTCAAGTCCGCTGGTCTGGACCCTGCCGATGGCAGCATGAAGGCGCTGGTGGACTCGGTTGCCCGATTCGGCGGCACTTCCGACACGATGCACCGCGCCTCGATCGCCATCCAGCAGATGGCCGGCAAGGGCGTGATCTCGATGGAAGAGCTGCGCCAGCAGTTGGGTGAAGCCGTTCCGAACGCGATCAACATGATGGCGCAGGGCGCCGGCATGTCGGTTGCCAAGTTCGCCAAGCTTGTGCAGACGGGCACCGTGGAGGCTTCGACCGCCCTGCGCAACATGTTCCTCGTGATGCGCTTTGAGAACGACGGCATGGCCGAATCCATGATGAACACATGGACCGGCATTCTGGCGCTGCTCAAGACCAAGTTCGAGCTGTTCAAGATCGAAGCGGGCAAGAGCGAGTTCTTCAACGAAGCCAAGACGCAGCTCCAGGACATGATCGGCATGTTCGACAGCGGCTCGGCCAAGCGCTTTGCCAACGACCTGGGAAGTGGCCTGGCTGAACTGGTTCGCACCCTGCGAACCGCCGTCGATCTGATGGTGCAATGGTCGGACATCATCAAGGTGGCCGGTCAGGCGTTCTTGCTGTACTTTGCGGCCAACAAGGTCACCGCGTTCAGCAACGCCATCAAGGGCGCCATCAACGGTCAGATTCAAAAGTACAAGGACGACGTTCAGGCCAAGAAGGACGCTCTCACCAACAAGGCGACCCTGGTCGCCAACGAGATCGCCGAAGAGCAGCGCCTCTACTCGATCAAGCACGGCGCGATCGAAAAGCAGATCGAGGCCGAGCATCAGGCGAATGAGAAAAGTATCGCCGAGCAAGTCAAGACGGCGGAAAAGCAACGTGCGATCCTCGCAAAAGAGTTCGACGCCCGCGCCGCCGAGCATGTCAAGGCTGCCGAGCGTGAGCGCGCACTGCTTGCCAAGGAATTGGCCGATCAAGTCAAGCATTACCAGTCCCTGAACCAGCTTCAGCAGCAGTTCCTCGGTCAGCAGATGGCGGCTGAGCTGGCCGCTGATGCCGCAAGGCGCCAGAAGAAAGCGGGTTCGGCAGCCACCGCTCGCGGCTACGACGCCGAAGCGACCCGCATTGCCGGAAACGCAGCGGTGAACGCGGGCGCAATCGCCGCCCTCAACGCTGAAATTGCCGCCATCAAGGCCAGGGACGCCGCACTGCTGCAATCGATCCAGACGACGCGCGGCGCCACCATTGCCAACAGCCAAAGCAACCTGGCAGAACTTGCCGCCATCAAGGCAAAAGATGCCGCGCTGGCGCAGTCAATCCAGACGACGCGCGCCATGACGGTGGCGAACAACTATCAGGCCGAGTCCGCAGCCGCTGCCGCGCAGCACGCCCGTATCATGGCTGGCCTTCTGAACCAACACGCTTCGGCCGCCAACAATGCTGCCGCTGGCGTGGGCGTCTTGTCCAAGGCAATGTCTGGCGCGAACATCGTGTTCAACGCCTTTGGTGGCTGGGTTGGCATTGCCATCGGTGTACTGGTGACCCTGGGTCAAAAGCTCTGGGACTACATGAACCGCTGGGAGGAATTCAAGAAGATCGTCGATCGAACCAAACAGGGTATTGCTTCGGAAGACGACTTCAAGGCGGCTGGCAAGAGAGCTGAAGAAGCGGGTGAAAAAGTTGCCAACCTCGAGAAGGCACTGGCGTCGCTCGACAAGGTGCCTCTGCGCCAGCAGCAGTTCCGAGCTAAGGAAAAGGGCTTCATTGACGCCAGAACCGGCCAGGGCGACGTTGCGGCCTATCGTGCTTCGCTTGTGAAGATGCTTGCCGAGCATCAAGCGGTCTATGAAAACGCTGCAAAGCAGACCAGCGAGCAAAGCAAACTGCTGGATGAGGAGCGCTCGAGTCGGGAGCTATCGCAATTCGAGCGTACCTACCGTCGCACCACCGAGGGCAAGGTCGATGCGCTGAGAAACGAAAGCGCCATCTTGGCCAAAGCGGAACGTGAGGAGCTTGACAAGGCTCGCAAAGCCAACGCTTCAAATTCTGAAGAGGAGGCCATCAGCAAGCGCTACAACGCCAAGAAGAAAGAGTTGGTGATCGCTCGCGAGCGATTCCTGCTGGAGACCGCCACACAAAGTAGCGAAAAACTCGATGACATGCTGCTCGTTGCGAAGGACGAAAAAAGTCGAGGCATTCTCAACGCGCAGAAAAAGTTTATCAACGAACAGATCGAGCAAGCCTCTACCGCACTGAAGCAGGCGGAGGAATCGCTTGGTACGCTGCCGACCATCAAGAAAGACCCCAAGCCCAAGCTCAAGGAAAGCCCAATCGTTCGCCTGGCTGAAGCTCTGGAAGCCGATGTGGCGGCGGCTCGTGCCAAGCTGGCTGCCACACTGGCAGACGCCAAAGACCTGAACTCACTGCAACAGCAGGTGATGTTTGAGGCGCTTGGCGATATGGCCGAGGGCAAGTTCGACACGATGGTCGAGGGCAAGGACGGCGAAAAGGTTCCCAACCGCATGGGCGGCACCGACGCTCGAAAGAGCTACGTCAAGGAGCTGACGACCTACCTTGCCAGGGGAAACACCGACCTGACGGCCTTCATCAACGGGCTGGATCAGCTCAACGGTAAGGACCGAACCCAGTTCCTTGAAGTATTCAAGGCAATGGTGGACAAGCGCCAGATCAACGACTCGATCACGGCACTCAACAGCATCAAGCAGATCGGCGTCGATACCGCCGATGAACTCAATCGCGCCACCACGGAATTCAACAACGAGGGTCTGGTCAAGGAAAACCTGTACCTTGACGAAGTTCAAAAGCGCCTGGACAAGCTGGCGCTGACCGTGACCAAGGGCACCGAGGGCTACGCGGACTTCATTCGGATGCGCGACCAGTCGCTCAGCAACGCCGGGCAGGTGGACGTCAGCAAGTTCGGCACCGAGTCACTGAAGGCGCAGCGCGAGGCGGACAGCTACTTCCAGAAGTCGATCCTGAGCCAGTCGGAGCTGAAGCGGTACGAGCATGACCAGGAACTCAAGCGCATCGGCACGCTGGAAAGCCGTCTTGAGACGGCAACCTGGAATGCGCTACAAACCGGCGTGATCGATCAGCAGGCATTCCAGACTCGGATGACAGAGATCGCTGCCGCAGGCGACGCCTTGCGCGCCGCCTCAAGCAAGAAGCTTGCCGCCGATCTGCAAACGCCCATCGAAAAGCTGGCGACTGCCTGGAAGGACTCGACCACCGCCATGCAGCAGGCGACCGCCAACTGGGCGGATGACTTCATGGATCGACTGGCGAACCTGATCTCGGGCGCCGGGTTCAAGTGGAAGGAGCTGGTCTCCAACATGGCAAAAGACCTGCTGAGGATTTCACTGAAGCAGAACTTTGGCGAGATGATCACCAAAGGCATGGGCTCGCTCAGCGGATCGCTGGGCAACATGCTGGGCCTGGGTGATGTGTCCAAGCAGGCGGCTCAAACCTCCGCTCAGACCGCTGCCACTGCGTCGCTCACCACGATGACGACGGCAGTCACAGGCGTGTCGGGTGTGGTGGCTCGCATGACGCTCGCTGCTGAAGCGGCCGCCCAGGCGCTGGCCCAGGTCGCTGGTTCGCAAGGCTTTGGCTTTGCCAGCATCTTCGGGTCGATGCTGGGTACTGACAGCGCAGGCGCTGCGGGCGTCGGCATCAACCAGAGCGCGGGCGACGCCATCATCGCTGCGAACCTGGCTGCCACAGGCGGCATCTCGGGTCCGAACAGCCTGGTGCCGATCTCGAGCCAGGCATGGCTGCCCTTCAAGGCTTACGCCAACGGTGGCATCGCGAACTCCCCGCAGGTGTCGCTGTTCGGCGAGGCAGGTCCAGAAGCCTACGTGCCGCTTCCTGACGGTCGCAGCATCCCCGTCACGATGACGGGTGGCAACACCACGACACAAAACGGCGTGGTCATCAACATCGTGGTCAACAAGGACGGCTCGCAGGAAACATCGGCCACCGGCGACGACGGCAAGGCATGGGAAGCGGTCGCTCAAAAGGTGCGCGGCGTGGTGATGGACGAAATGGTCAATCAGCAGCGTCCCGGTGGCCTGCTCTACAATCGATAAGTCACAGGTGACACATGGCACGACAAACTTTTACATGGCAGCCTAACTTCGAGTCGAAGGTCTCCCAGGAACCCAAGATCACCGTCACCAAGTTCGGTGACGGCTACGAGCAGCGCACGCCCAACGGCATCAACAACAACCCCGAAACCTGGGCGGTGGAGTTTGCCGCCAGCTCGGCAAGCTACCCCGCCGTACTGGCCTTCATCCAGGCCCGTAACGGCGTGGAAAGCTTCTACTGGACAACCCCCTTCGAGCAGACCAAGGTCTTCGTCTGCCGCAAGTGGAGCACTGTTCGCAAGCAAGGGCACTTCGTCATGACTATGGAATTCGAGCAGGTGTGGGAAGCATGACCATTCGCGCCGACATTCAGTCACTGGCGCCTACGGCGCTTCTGGACCTTTTCATCCTTGACACTACCAACCTGCCAGGCGGCTCGGTGATGCGCTTTCACGCAGGCACCAACGGACTGTCGCAGCCGGTGGTGTGGCAGGGACAGACCTACGAGCCGATGCCGATCCAGGCCGAAGGGTTCGATGTGACTGCCAAGGGCGCGCTGCCTCGCCCCAAGCTCAAGGTTGCCAACGTCAACGGCTTCCTGTCCGCATCGGTCAAGTCATTCAACGACTTCGTCGGCTGCAAGGTCACGCGCAAACGCACCTTTGCCAAATACCTCGACGCGGTGAACTTCGCAGGTGGCGTCAACGCCAGCGCCGACCCCAACCAGTTCATCCCGGACGACCTCTGGTACGTGGAGCGCAAGGTCTCGGAGACCCGCTACCTGATCGAGTTCGAGCTGTCATCGGCCTTCGATTTGATGGGCCAGCAACTGCCCAGCCGCCAGATCATCCAGAACAACTGCTCCTGGAAGTATCGCGGCACCGAATGTGGCTGGACGGGCGCCAACTACGACAAGAACAACGCACCGAGTTCGGCCGCTACCGACTCGTGTGCCAAGACGCTTGCCGCTTGCAAGGTTCGCTTTGGCACCCAACCCATTCGCTTTGGAGGCTTCCCCGGTGCCGTTCGAGGAACAACTTGATGCGCTGACGGGCGCCATGAAGGCGCATGCCCAGGCGTGCTATCCCAGAGAGGCGTGCGGCTTCATCATTGGCGTTGGCAAGAAAGCACTCTTCATGCCAGCAACCAACGTCGCCGAACGCCCAACAGACCAGTTCGTCATCGACCATCGAGACTACGCGGCCGCCGAGGACGCGGGTGAGATACTGGCCATCTGGCACTCCCACCCCGATCAGGGCAACGACCCCTCGGAAGCCGATCGCGCCGGTTGCAACATGACCGAGCTGCCCTGGCTGATCTCGAGCATTTGCCACCACGCGGGTAAGTTCACCCATCAGGGGCCGAAGCTGCTGGCACCCGACGACTGGCAGGCCGACTACGTTGGTCGCCCCTACGTGTTTGGCACCTTCGACTGCTACTCGCTGCTGACGGACTTCTACGAGCGCGAGTTTGCCATCAAGCTGCACCGCTACCCGGAGCTGCGCATCAGTAACTGGTGGGGCAGGGGCTACGACATCCTGGGCGACAACTGGGCAAGCCAGGGTTTTGTACCCGTGACGGATGGTCAGTTCGAGCATGGCGACCTGCTGCTGATTGCTATGGACTCGTCAGTTGCTAATCATGTTGCTATATACGTCACGGGTGATATAATTTTGCATCATCTTGTCAATCGCCTTTCCAGGCATGAGACATTCGGGCCGTACTGGTTGTCTAGGCTCAAGCTTCACCTCAGACATCAAACGAAATGCTGACAAAAGTTCGCCTGGATGGCGTCATGGGAAAGAAATTCGGCAAGCACTGGGAGCTTGACGTCTCCAGTCCCGCCGAAGCGCTTCGCATGATCGAAGCCAACAAGCCCGGTCTGAAGAACTGGATCACGGGCAATCTCGAAAAGTACGCGGCCTATCGGGTGATCTGCACCTATGACGACGGGCGAGAAGAGGCGCTCGAAGATGCCACGTATGTCGCCTCTCGCGCCAATCTGGTTTCTGTTCGCTTCACCCCCACGGTCGTTGGCGCCTCGGGCGCCGTTAAGATCGTGGTCGGCGCAGTCATGATTGCCGCGAGCTTCATTCCGGGCCCATGGTCACCGTACCTGTTCCAGATCGGCGTCGCGCTCGTGCTGGGCGGCGTTGTCGAGCTGCTCAGCCCACGCCCGAAGAAGGACGACAAGAGCCAGTTGACTTCCTTCTACTTCGACGGCCCCGCCAACACCGAACAACAGGGTAGTCCCGTCCCCCTGATCTACGGTCGCATGCTGGTGGGCTCGCACCCCATTTCTGCGTCCATTTCCGTTGACGAGATCGCGCCATGAACGAACAAAAAGACTCCCTGCGATCAAAAGCCACGCTGTCGATTCTGGACCTGCTGGGCGAAGGCCCGATCGGTGGTCTGGTCGATGGCGCCAAGAGCGTGTACCTGAACGACACGCCTTTGCAGAACGCCAACGGCACGTCGAACTTCCAGGGCGTCACCTGGGACATCCGGGGCGGCGGCAACACCCAGTCGGTGATGCCGAGCTTCGGAAACTACATCGAGTCGCCCTACAGCGTGGGCGTGCAGGTCAAGCAGAACATTCCCTACACGTTCTCGGTCAACAACGTGAACGCGGACTCGGTGCGCGTCGTGATCAGCGTTCCCGGACTGTCCACCACCAACGCCGACAACGGCGACATCTCTGGTGCCACGGTTCAGTATAAGTTCCAGGTCTCCACCGACAACGGCGCTACATGGGTTGATCAATACCTCAACTACGTCTGGAACCAGGGCGGCACCTGGGCGACCGAAAGTGGGCACCTGACCGCCAATGCGCCCAGCTCGGCGTATTACGGCGTCAAGGCGACGATTCGAGCGACATCTTCGGTGCTTGAACAGGGGTCGGTCATTGTGCAGCCGCAAGAGTTCAATGGCTCAAGCTGGCAAAACCTGGGTAGCCAGGTAACATTGACCTACACACTCGTCGAGCAATGGAATGGCGCCGGTGGTGACTATACGACCACTACTATTTCGGGCAGCACCTACACCGCTCAATCCAGCTACAACAAGGTTCGATTCGTCGTCGTCAGCAAGTCCAGTTCAAACGGCGGCATTGCATCGAGTGACCTGTATGCGCAGGCATTTACGCCCACCGTCACGATCACCGGCAAGAGCCAATCGCGCTACCAGCGAAGCCACATCCTGCGCATGACGCCTGGCAGCAATACGCGCGTTCGCATGACGCGCATTACGGCCGACTCGAGCAGCGTCCTGCTGCAAAACGATACCTACCTCGACTCGTACTCGGAGATCGTCTCGCTGAACATGGAGTACCCCAACTCCGCGCTGTTCGGCCTGCGCGTGGACTCTCAGCAGTTCGGTGGCTCGATTCCGAATCGCTCGTACCTGCTGGACGGGCTCTACATTCGTGTGCCGGTCAACTACGATCCCGTGGCACGGACCTATGCCGGCGTCTGGAACGGCAGCTTCAAGTACGCCATTTCCAACAACCCGGCCTGGGTGTTGTTCGACGTGCTGACGCACAAGCGTTACGGCCTGGGCAACTTCATCGAGGACGCCCAGGTTGACAAGGCGACGCTCTACACGATCGGCAAATACTGCGACGAGCAGGTACCCAACGGGTTCGGCGGCACCGAGCCACGCTTCACGCTGAATGCTGTCGTTTCCAATCTGGGTGAAGCCTACAAGCTGATCTCTGACATTGCGTCAGTGTTTCGCGGCATGAGCTTCTGGGACGGCGGCATGGTCAACTTCACGCAGGATGCGCCTGCTGATGCGACCATGCTCTACACGGCGGCCAACGTCATCAATGGCGAATTCACCTACAGCGGCAGCGCTCGCAAGGATCGCCACAGCATTGTGCAGGTGACCTGGAACGATCCGACTGACAACTACAAGCAGCGCGTGGAGTACGTCGAGGATGCCGATCTGGTCAACCTCTACGGCGTGCGCAAGCTCGACACGCTGGCATTTGGCTGCACCTCTCGCGGCCAGGCCACTCGCGTGGGCAAGTGGATTCTCTACACGGAACGGTACGAGTCCGATCTGGTCACCTTCAAGGTGGGCCTGGATTCGGCATTCGTCATGCCGGGCAACATCGTCAAGATTCACGACGCCAACCGGGCCGGGCGCCGACTGGCGGGGCGGCTGGTAGCCTGTACGACTACCAGTGCCACACTGGACAATCCCGTCACCCTCGAGGCAACCGGCACCATCTCGATCATGATGCCGGACGGATCGTTCGTCGATCGTCAAACAACTCAGGGTACGGGGACGTTCTCGGTTGTGACCTGGCTCACGCCGCTGCCGCAGTTGCCGGTCGATAACGCGCTCTGGATGCTGTCGGAAGTCAATCTGGTGCCGGTGCTGGCGCGCGTGATCGGCGTGACGCAGGGCCAGAACCCTGGCGAGTTCGACATCACGGCGCTCGAGCACAACCCCTCCAAATTCAACGCCATCGAGTACGGCTGGGCGCTCGAGGATCGTAAGACGTCCATCATCGACGCCACCTTCGTCGAGACTCCCACTAGCCTCTACGTCAAGGAAACGCGCTACAAGGCGGCGCCGGGCGTTTTTGCCAACAAGCTGCTGATCTTCTGGCGCGGAGACTGCACCGAGTACGAAGTGGCCTATCGAGGCACGGGCGCGACCAACAGCAGCAACTGGGTGACGGTGCGAGTCTCTGACGGGCTGTCTTACGAAGTTCCCAACGTTGCTGTCGGACCCTACCAATTCGCCATTACCGGCATCAACCCGCTGGGCAAGCGCTCGGCGAGTGCTACCGGCACCTACACCGTGGTCGGCAAGACCGCTCTGCCGTCCAACGTGACGCAGTTCTTTGCCGTGCCCAACGAGCAGGGCGTGGAGCTGTCGTGGGTGCCGATCGCCGACGAGGATGTGAGGTCCTACGAGGTGCGCAAATGCACGACGGTCGGGCAGGACTGGAGCGCTGCGACCAAGCTGATCGAGACCCCCTTGACGGTCTATCAGGTGCCACCGGCTGCCTCGGGCACCTACGAGTGGCTGATCAAGGCGATCGACACGACCGGCAACTACAGTGCTAGCGCGAAGCGGTCGTCCGTAACCTTGACCCCGCCCGGTGCGGTGACGCCAACCTACAGCTACTCGCGGGCCGACATTGTCCTCAGTTGGGGTGCCGCAACGGTGGGCTCCCTGCCGATCAAGCATTACCTGATCAAGCGCGGCAGCACCTGGGCGACAGCAACTGATGTCGGCACCACGACCGATCTGTCCTATAAGACGCCTGTCAAGTGGTCAACCACCCAGTTGATCTGGGTGGCCGCTGTCGATACAGCAGGCAGCGTGAGCACTCCCACGTCGGTCAGCGCAGTCTTCAACAAGCCGGCCGCCCCAACCCTGACCAGCTCGCAGAAGGCGACCAACTTCATTCTCGAGTGGTCTACGCCCACTTCCAGCCTGCCGATCTCAGCCTACGAGGTGCGGTATGGCTCGACGTTTGCCAACGGCATCCTGGTGGGCGCGATCAGCGGCAACCAGCTCGCAATCCCGATCACCTGGCTGGGCTCGCGCACGTTTTGGGTGGCGAGTGTCGATCTGAATGGCAACGTGGGCGATGCGGGCAGCCGGGCACTGAGCGTCGCTGCGCCGCGCGCACCCACCGGGTTTACGGCGAAGTACAACCAAGGCCAGGTCACCATGGCTTGGGCAGATGCCACGGAAACTCTGCCGATCGACTTCTACGAGATTCGCCGAGGTGCCGACTGGACAACAGGCGAACTCGTTGGCAAGGCTTACACCAACACACTGACCCTCGAGGTGAGCTGGACCGAGTCGGCAACGTTCATTGTTCGCGCCACTGATATCAACGGCAATCAGGGTGACGCGGGCACTTACATCAACGGCATTACCGCGCCTGGCGCGGTCAGCGTGGCGCACCAGTTCAAGGACGGCAGCGCCATCCTGAGTTGGGCCGCGCCCGTGGGTGGGTCTTTGCCGGTTCGGTACTACGAAGTTCGCGAGGGCGCCACTTGGGCGACCGCCTCGGTAGTGGGCGTGACGTCCGATCGCCTCTACTCGATTCCGGTCAACTGGACCTCAAGCAAGACCTTCTGGGTAGCCGCTGTCGATACGGCAAACAACTTCGGCGCCGGTGGCAGCCGCACCGTCTCATTCCAGAAGTACGATGCACCCACTTCGCTGACGGCTGCCACCTCGCAGGCCAGCCTGACCCTGTCGTGGCAGCCTGCGCTCAATGGCTCGCTCGACATCGCCTACTACGACATCCGACATGGTACGGATTGGGACACGGGCGAAGTGATTGGCAAAGCCAACACCACCACGATCACACTGCCCATTACTTGGCTGGGTAGTCGCAAGCTCTGGGTGGCGGCGGTCGATACCAACAAGCAGTACGGCTTGTCCGCATCGCTCATCTCGACAGTCAATGCGCCGGGCGTCCCCAGCGTGTCTTCGACTGTGGTTGTTGCGAAGGCTGAACTCACCTGGACCGCGCCCAGCGCCACGCTACCCATCAAGGAGTACGAGATTCGCCACGGCGCATCCTGGGCTGCCGGCACCGTGGTTGCCACTACGCTTTCGACCGCCTACCGTGCGCCGGTGGAGTGGCTGGGCAACCGGACGTATTGGATTGCAGCGCGAGATGTGAACGACAATATTGGCACGGCTGGCTCGACCGTCGTGTCAGTATTGGCTCCGGTCGCACCGACTGTGAGCGGTATCTTTGCGCTCGACGAGTTCAAGCTTTCATGGGCAGAGCCTGCTGCCACTTTGCCGATTGACGAGTACGAGATCCGCCACGGTAGCTCCTGGGCGGCTGGCACAGTGCTGGGGCGCGTCAAGGGCACAACGATTTCCACAAAGGCGCAATGGGTGGGCGCACGAACTTGGTGGGTGGCGGCCATCGACGTGAATGGCAATGTGGGTGCCGCTGGATCGGCATCGTTCACCATCACCGCACCCTCTGCGCCGAACGTGACGCAGCAAGTGGTGGATAACAACGTGCTGCTCTACTGGACCCAATCGAATGGCACGCTGCCTGTTAACACGTATGAGTTGCGTCGGGGCGCGACCTGGGCAACTGCCGTGCCCATTGGTCAGAAAGCGGGTGGTTTCACAACCGTTTTTGAAACCGTCGCTGGGACCTACACCTACTGGGTGGCCGGCATCGACAGCGCAGGCAACACGGGCACTCCTGGCAGCGTCACGACCAGTGTCAGTCAGCCACCCGACTACGCATTGAAAGCTGACAATGACCTGACTTTTGGCGGCACCAAATCGAACATGTTCCTTGACGTGGACGGCAGCTACATCCTGCCCGTCAACACGACCGAGACGTTCGAGCAGCATTTCACGAGTCGTTCGTGGGCGACGCCCAACGCGCAGATCGCCGCTGGTTACCCGGTGTTCATCCAGCCCGCCAGCAGCCCCGGCTACTACGAGGAGACGATCGATTACGGCACTGCGATCAGCGGCACCAAGATTTCAGTCACTCCAACAGGCTCGACAATTGCAGGCACGCCTGCGGTCACGATCAACATCAGCGTCAAACTGAATGCTGGCGACGCCTGGACGGATTACGTCAACACCACATCGGTCTTTGTGAACAACTTCCGCTACGTAAAAGTTCGCCTTACGGTCACAGGTGACAGCTTGTCGCTCTACCGTCTAACCAAGCTGAACGTGAAATTGGATACCAAGCTTCGCAATGAGGCGAGCATGAATACCGCTGGCGCAACCGATGCCGTCTCGGGCACGAACGCAATCGTCAATGGCGTGAGTCTGACGAACGTCAACCCGAACAACGCCGCTGGTGTGCGAGTTCCCGATGGGGCAGGTACGCTGATTCGATTCAGCACACCCTTTGTAGATATTCAGGCCATTGAGATTTCTCTGGCCACTGGCTCCACCGCGCGCTACGCACTCTACGACTTTGTGGATACGCCGAACGCGGCCGGCTTCAAGGTGCTGCTGTATGACGGATCAGGGAACCGGGTTGGCGGCGCATTTTCATGGTCGGTCAAGGGCTATTGACGATTAGTCAGTCGTGACGTAACATCAGGCACCAAGAGAAAAACAGATGGCAAACTGGCAACTTCCTACCACCGCGTCCACGTATGTGAACTACACCGCCGAGCTTGACGCTCGTCTGGATGACCTTGCTTTGGGTCTGGACCCAGCGCTCGTCACCGTCACCAACGTGCCGACCAACGCGATTCGCTGGAATGGCGTTTCAACCAAATGGGAAAAGTATAACGGTACGGCGTGGGTTGATTTGACATCCACCTACGCGATCAACGCGGCAACGGCGAGCGCCTGGTTGACGGGTCGAATCGTCTCGCTCACCGGAGATGTGACGGCGACTTCGGCAGCATGGACGGGTTCGGCAAACCTGTCATTGACGACGACATTGCCTACCGTCAACAGCAACGTCGGCTCGTTTGGTTCCACCTCGGGCATTCCCGTCATCACCGTCAACGGCAAGGGCCTCATTACTGCCGTATCGACCGCAGCGCTGGGTACGATGGCGACACAAGCTGCCAGCGCGGTTGCTATCACAGGCGGCACCATTTCTGGCGCCACGTTGACCCTCAAACAGTCCACCACCGCCGCACCCACCGCCGAGGGTGTCATGGAGTGGGACACCGACGACGATGTGTTGAGGATCGGCAACGGCACGGCCGCAACGACAATCGTCAACACGTCAGGCGCCCAAACCCTCACCAACAAGACGCTGGGCTCAAGCTCCGTCTGGAACGGCACGGCGGTCGCGGTCGCTTATGGCGGCACAGGGGCGAGTGATGCAGCGACGGCGCGAACAAACCTGGGCGTGGCTTCAATGGGTACGCAGGCCGCCAGCGCGGTTGCCATCACGGGCGGCACGATTGCAGGTACGGCCATTACACTGGTTCAGTCCACCACTGCCGCGCCGACTGCTGAGGGCCGCATCGAGTGGGATACCGATAACGACCTGCTGATTCTAGGCACGGCCGCAGGGTCTAAGGTTCAAGTCAACACCGACTCCACGCAGACCCTGTCGAACAAGACGTTTGGTACGGTTGTTTACCTCGCCGATGCGGGGTTCATGTTCGACAGTGATGGCGGCAAAGACACTGGCATATCGTGGGCCAGCGATGGCGTCATGAATGTACGTTGCAACGCCGCGACAGTTGGCACATTCTCGTCGGCAGGCTGGAGTGGTAACGCCGCCACCGCCAGTGCAGTACCGTGGTCAGGCGTTACCAGCAAGCCATCGCAGATTATTGCGGCAAATAGCGGCATCGCCAACATTGCGAACTGGAATGACTACACGACTGCTGGCGTTTACAACGTCAATAGCAACTGGGGCAGCTCTACGAATGCACCTTCCGGCGCTTACAGTTATGGCTCAACCCTCGTCACGAATGATGGCGGCACTGTGGTTTCGCAACTGTACATGCCACACCAGGGAGGGTTGGCTTACCGCGCCAAGTGGAACGCGACGGATTGGCAGGCTTGGCGCTACGTCCTCGACAGCGCGAACTTCAACAGTTATGCGCCGACTCTGACCGGCACGGGCGCTTCCGGCACTTGGGGAATTAGCATCACCGGCAACGCCACAACGTCGTCGGACAACATCAAGTTTATGTCCAGCTCCCATCCGGGCACCTACTGGGCAATCCTGAATTGGGACGGCGCCTACTGGAGCCAAACAACCAACCACGGCGCACCAGTGCGAGTTGGCTATGCGGACGCGGCTGGCGCCGTCAGTAATGGCGTCTATACGACAGGCACTCAAACGATTGGTGGTGACAAAACCTTTACCAGTCTCACGACGTTTGGCAACCACATCCGGGTCGCCAGCGGCGCCACGTCGTCGTACATCTACATGGCGGACTCGGATGAGGGTGAGCGAAGCATCCACTGCAACAGCAACCGAATTGGATTCCTGACACAAGCCGCAAACTGGGGAGCCTGGTGTGACGATAACGGCAACTGGTCTGCCGCTGGAAACTTGACGGCGGAATCGGACGAGCGTCTGAAGACCAACTGGCGTGATCTTTCGCACGACTTTCTCGCCCAGCTCGCCGATGTGAAGATGGGCGTGTACGACCGGATCGACACCGGCATCACGCAAGTGGGTGTGAGCGCACAAAGCCTTCAAGCGGTGCTGCCCTGGGCGGTCAACGAGGGTGAGTCCGGCATGTTGTCGGTCGCCTATGGCAACGCCGCACTGGCCGGCGTGATCGCTCTGGCGCGTGAAGTTGCTGCGCTGCGCCGCGAACTGAATGAACTGAAAGGAATTTGAAATGTCCGTAACGATTAGTGGCAGCTCGCTTGCTTTTGGCTCCGCTCCAGCTTTAACCGTTCCACTTGGCACCGCGCCGCTTTACGCAGCCCGAGCGTGGGTCAACTTCGACGGTACTGTTCCCGGAATTCGTAGTTCGGGTAACGTATCCAGCATCACAGACAATGGTGTTGGCGACTACACCATCAACTTTACTACAGCCATGCCCGATGCGAACTATTGTGCGGTGGGTACTTGCCGAAGGGGGTCCGTAGATACCAATGCGGACTTTGGCTTTCCCCTTGCCGGCGTCTATGGAACAGGCTCTGTACAAGTTAGGACGCAGGCGTACAACGACCGCGCGGTCGTTGATGCCAATATTGTGAACGTTTCAATTTTCAGATGAATCAGACATGAATCGAATCATTTACCCACTGGGCGAAGGCGTCGCCGTGGTAATTCCAACGGATGCCCTGAGTATCGACGAGGTGGCGCGCAAAGATGTACCTGCGGGCGTCCCATACCTCATCATCGACACCACTGACATTCCAGTTGACCGCACTTTCCGCGCTGCTTGGGAAGCCGACTTCAGCACGCCTGACGGTTACGGAATCGGTGTTGAAGCCTGGTTTGCAGAGCAGGCGGCAAAGGAGGCTGCATGATCACCGTCAATCTCGACAAGGCCAAAGTCATCGGCCATGACATTCGTCGTGCTCTACGCACCGAAGAGTTCAAACCCTACGACGACATCATCGCTCTGCGTCTTCCAGACATGACTGAGGAAGAGGCTGAGGCTGCACGACAAGCCATTCGCGACAAGTACGCTGACGTTCAGGCTCAAGTCGATGCGGCTGATTCAACCCAGGCCATCAAGACGGCGTTGGGTCTCTGAACGTTAACAAACCAAAGGAACCATCATGGCAGCCACCGCAGGCGAATTCATCGGCCGACTTTTCTTCTACCGCAACGTGGCGCACAAGTCGCACCTGCTCACCGGCATGTACGCGCGCCACAAGGAGCTTGACGCCTTCTACAACGCGGTCATCGAGCTGTCGGATCGCTTCGCTGAAGCCTACATGGGCAAGTACGGGCGACCCTCGCCGGACGAAATCAAACTGACCTGGGGTGAGCTTGACGGCGACATCCAGGACATCCTCAAATCCAACGTCGAGTGGATCGAGGCAAGCAAGTTGCAGATGGTCGGGCGCACCGATTCGTTCCTGCACAACATCATCGACGAAATCATCGAACTGCACTACGCCACCCTCTACCGACTCACCCTGTCATAAGTCACGAGTGACCAAATGAAAAAACCTCGCCTTCTTCCCGACTGGAAGCAAGTGGTGCGCCGCGCCTGGAGCATCCGGTTGATGCTGCTGGCGGGACTGCTGTCGGGCCTGGAAACCATCCTGCCGATCGTGATGGAGGTGGTTCCCTGGCCGCGTTGGATTGCCTCGACCGTCATTTCGCTGGTGGTGGGGTTGGCTTTCGTCACCCGACTGATGGCGCAGCAAGATGATTGACCGCCCCAATCGAGTCCGTGTCGCGGCCGCCAGTCTCGTGCTTGCGGCTTCGACGTTGGTAGGTATCGCCCTTCAGGAAGGCTACACGACGGAGGCAATCATTCCGGTGCCGGGTGATGTGCCGACCTACGGCTACGGCACCACTCGCAAGCCCGATGGGTCGCCCGTGAAGATGAGCGAGAAGACCACGCCCACTCGGGCGCTCGTGGACTTGTTGCGCGACGCAAGTAAGTTCGAGCAGGCGGTCAAGCGTTGCGCTCCCGTGCCGATGCACACCTACGAGTTCCAAGCGTATGTGAGCTTCACCTACAACGTGGGTGAGACGGCGTTCTGCAAATCCACGCTCGCCAAGAAACTGAACGCCCTGGACTACGAGGGTGCCTGCAAGGAGTTGCTGAAATGGGACAAGGTGAAGGGTGGGACGGTTAAGGGATTGACCAACCGTCGCCAGAGCGAATACAAGACCTGCATCGGGGAGGGCGCATGAACTTCCTGATCGGCATCCGGGATTACCTCTGGGCGCTGCTGGCGGTGGTCCTGATCGTTTTTGGGGCTACTCAGTACGTGGGCAAGTATCACGCGCTGACAGCGCTTTCCACCTACCGGCTCGAGGTAGTGCAGGCAACGGTCACCCAAGAAGCTAAGACCCGCGAGCTGGAACACGAACTATCCCAACGCAACGAGAGACTTGCCGATGAACTGGTTCAAAAAGAACAGCGCCTTGCTGCTGCCACTGTTGCTGCTCGCCGCTCTGATGCCGGGCTGCGCGATGAAATCGCCCGGCTCAATGCCCGCCACCGGCCCGCGAATCCCGAGTCCGCCGCCCTCGCTGATGAAGCCCGTGTCGCCCGAGAGCTACTTGGAGCGTGCTCGCAGCGATACACAAGCGTGGCGGGCGACGCTGATGAACTCCGAGACCAAGTGACCGGGTTGCAGATTTTCGCAAAGCAAGTCTGCCAGAGCATACAGTAAGTCATGAGTGACTTGACAAATATGAGTGCATGGCCATAGAATCCCCATAATTTTGGAATAATCATGCCCGCCGCCAAGTTGAATCTTCTCGTCGAACAAGGCGCAACCTTCTCCAAGCGTCTGGTGTGGCGTGACAAGAACAAGCGCCCCGTGAGCCTGACTGGCTATACCGCCAAAATGCAGGTGCGCTCGTCGGCCTCCAGCCCTACGGTCCTTTTCGAGCTGTCCACTGAAAACGGTCGAATTACGTTGGCAAGCGCTGGCGCGATTCAGCTTGATATTGACGCCACCCTTACCGAAACCATCAGTTCAGGCATGTACGACTTGAAGTTGTATGCGCCTGGTGGTCAGGAATTCCGACTCGTCGAAGGTAAGCTGACAGTCAGTCCGGGGGTGACCAGAGATGGACTTTGAAATCGTCACTTCCAATGATCTTCCTGCGGAGATCATTGTTGAGGGCATTATGGGACCGCCTGGACCGCCCGGACCCCAAGGACCAGCGGGGCAAGGCGGCTCGTCATCATTGGGTAATTACCCGATCGAAATCACCAACGCAAGTCCATCGGACCTTCTGCAACTTTCATCCGACAGCAAGTGGGTCAACTCGCCACTTGTTGATGGCGGCAATTTCTAACTAGAGACCAAGATGGCAAACACAGTACGCATCAAGCGCCGCGCAGTCGGTGGAGCAGCGGGCGCCCCCGCATCATTGCAGAACGCCGAACTGGCGTTCAACGAACAGGATCGAACACTCTACTACGGCTTCGGTACGGGCGGTGCGGGTGGCAGCGCAACGTCGATCATTCCCATTGCGGGCGATGGTTCGTTTGTCGCGTTGACGGGCGCGCAGTCCATTGACGGCGTCAAGACCTTCTTGCAGACCATTCTGGGCTCGATCAACGGCAACGCCGGCACAGCTACCAAGCTGCAAACCGCTCGCTCGATCTCGGCCTCGGGTGATGCCACATGGACGATCAGCTTTGATGGTTCGGCCAACGCGACGGCCGCACTGACCCTGGCCTCGGTCGGCACCGCTGGCACCTACACCAAGGTCACGACTGACGCCAAAGGTCGTGTGACGGCAGGCACCACACTGGCCGCCACCGACATCCCCACGCTCACCGCCGCCAAGATCAGCGACTTCGATACCCAGGTGCGCCTGAGCCGCCTGGATCAGATGGCGCTGCCGACTGCCGCCGTAGCGTTCAACGCGCAGCGCATCACCGGCCTGGCCGATCCGACCAGTGCGCAGGATGCCGCCACCAAAAACTACGTGGACTTGGCAGTGCAGGGCTTGGACCCCAAGCAATCCGTCAAGGCTGCGACGACCGCGAACATCACACTGTCCGGTGCTCAGACCATCGACGGGATTGCCCTGGTGGCTGGCGATCGTGCGCTGGTGAAGAACCAGACGACAACGTCTCAAAACGGCATTTACATCGTCTCGGCTTCGACTTGGGCTCGGGCGACGGACATGGATGTCTGGGCTGATGTTCCCAACGCTTTCGTGTTTGTCGAGCAAGGTACAGCTCAGGGCGACACGAGCTGGGTGTGTTCGTCCGACAGTGGCGGCACGATCGGATCGACGGCAATTGCGTGGTTCCAATTTGGTTCGGCCGCCGCTTACACGGCAGGCAACGGCCTGCAATTGTCAGGCAATACGTTTAGCGCCATGATTGAAGGCACGTCGCTGTCCGTCAGCGCCTCCGGTCTGCGCATCAACGCATCCTGGACGGGTCAGAACACGATCACGACGCTGGGCACGCTGACGACCGGCACCTGGAACGCCTCGACGATCGGTGTTGCTTATGGTGGCACAGGTGCGACGACACTGACGGGCTACGTAAAAGGCAACGGCACGGGTGCCATGACGGCCAGCGCGTCAATTCCAAGCACCGACATCTCGGGCCTGGGTACGATGGCTGTGCAGAGCGCCGCTTCGGTAGCCATCACGGGCGGCTCCATCTCGAACTTGACCACCTTCGACGGCGTCACGATCGACGGCGGGACATACTAAGTCGCGACTGACGTATAATTTCCAGGCTCCTACATAGGAGCCTGCTTTCATTTCATGGTACATACCAATGGCAAACCAAATCATTCCAAAGCGCTCGAGCGTGGCGGCCAAAGTACCACTGGCTGCCGACCTTCAAGTGGGCGAACTTGCCATCAATCTCGCCGATGGGTTGATCTTCAGCAAGAATGCGGCGGGCACTGTCATCACCCTGGGCGGTAGTGGCGCTGGCGACAGTCTGCCTGCACAAACGGGCAATGGTGGAAAGTTTTTGACCACCGATGGTACGGCTGCGTCTTGGGCTACACCTGCCTTTCTGGCGCTGACTGGCGGTACACTGACCGGCAACCTGACGATCACCAGCTCGGCACTGACTCTTAACGGCACCCTTGGCACTACGCAGGTCAACGCTTTTGGCGACCAACTTTCCTTCAGCAAGAACGGCTACAACTACCTGACCGCTTCTGGTGCCTCGGCCATCTTGCAAATTCAGGCCAGTGGCGCCTCGGGCAAAATTATCCTTGCTACAGCCGGCAACGACAGAATCACCGTTTCTCCAGACGGCAACGTAACGCTCGCAGGTCCAACATCTGTCACTGGTGCGCTGAGCGCCACGGGCGGCTTCACCGACGCCATCTTCGCAGTCACCGGCACAACTCCCGCACTATCGCCCAGCAACGGCTCGATTCAGACATGGGCGATGACTGCCGCCAGCACCCCAACACTCGGAACCTGGGTTAACGGGCAGTCGATGACGCTGATGATCGAGGATGGTTCAGCATACGCCATCACCTGGACATCCCTATCGATCACCTGGAAAACGGATTCTGGTTCGGCACCAACGCTGAATACAGCCGGATACACGGTCATCGAACTTTGGAAAGTCGGTGGTGTGCTGTATGGCGCTCGCGTGGGGAATGCATGATGTTGAGCAATAAACTGAGAGCGGCCGCCAAGGCTGTAACCGTGGCTCCGGTTGGCCAAGCTCAATGGACCACCCCTGGCACCTATTCATGGACAGTGCCAGACGGCGTTACGTCGATTTGCGCGGTGTGTATTGGTGGCGGGGGCGGCGGCACGGCCTATATAAACGTCTCACCAGGTGGAGCCGGCGGTGGTCTTTCTTATGTCAACAACATTCCTGTTACACCGGGTGAATCTGTCTCCATTACGGTAGGTGCTGGCGGTTCTGGAGCACCTTTTGCAGCTGCTGCCACTGCTGGTTCTGGCGGCAGCTCATCGGTGCAAACGTCTGGCATTACCGTCACTGCTTTCGGTGGTGGGGGCGGCATAAAGACCAGTACATCCAACTTCAATACTGGAGGTAGTTGCCCTATCGGTAATGCTCCTGGTGGTGCAGCGTATATTGGAGGCAATGGTGGAGGGTATGGTGGCGCTTCTCTTTTGGCAGGTGGAGGAGGGGCTGCTGGCTATAGCGGCAACGGAGGAGATGGTGCCTCTACGGCTAGAGGACAATCCGGCAACCCCGGTGCAGGCGGCGGCTCAGGTGGCGGTGGCTCCTCTTACACCACCACAACTGGAAGCGTAGGTGGATTTGGAGGTGGAACAGGCATTTTTGGGCAAGGGTCCAGCGGCGCTGGAGGTGCTGGAGGTACATCTTCCAGCGCCGCTGGTAAAGCAGGTGGCGATGGGTCTGGAGGGGCTTATGGAAAGGGGGCGCCAGGACTGTTTTCACAGGCATCTTCTACCTCCGGACTTTCTGGTACAGGCGGCGCCGTCCGAATCATCTGGGGCGCTGGTCGCGCCTTCCCATCAACCAATACACAGAACATGTGATCATGTGGATCAACGATCAAACTCAAACTGTCTACCGCCTGCACTCGGAAATTCGAACTGGATTCCCCGACGTCTCGATGCCTGCTGTACTCACCGACGCGGTCATCGAGTCACTTGGCATTCTTCCCGTAATTCTCACTGCCAA
>JACCDQ011618145.1_pt1 | contig 103558 bp, 95 predicted proteins | sample 7446031 | NCBI WGS metagenome assembly JACCDQ01 (sample SAMN15323442, study PRJNA562643) | freshwater metagenome | isolation source: river surface water | place: USA:Blue River Watershed | collected 2017-08-17
CCCGGCTCAAGAATTCCGACGGTGCGCTTCTTCTCGTCTACTTCGTAGTCGATGACCGGCTGCAACTTCTGCGCGATCGATGCGAACTCGGTGAACCAGCGGTTAGCTTCGCCGGCTGCCGGTCCGGAAATAATCAAAGGTGTGCGAGCCTCGTCGATAAGAATCGAGTCAACCTCGTCCACGATTGCGTAGTAGTGACCACGCTGCACGAGGTCTGCTTTGTCCCATGCCATGTTGTCTCGGAGGTAGTCGAAACCGAATTCGTTGTTGGTTCCGTAAGTAATGTCGTTTAGATATTCCTGACGACGCTGCGCAGGATCCTGGCCGCCCAAGATGCAGCCGGTGGTCATTCCGAGTGCACGGAAGACACGGCCCATCAACTCAGACTGGTAGCTTGCCAAGAAGTCGTTCACGGTCACGATGTGCACACCGCGACCAGGGATTGCGTTGAGGTATGCGGCAGTCGTAGCCACCAAAGTCTTACCTTCACCGGTTTTCATTTCGGCGATGTTGCCGAGGTGAAGTGCGGCACCACCCATGAGCTGCACGTCGAAGTGACGCATGCCGAGGGTGCGCTTTGAAGCCTCGCGGACAGCCGCGAATGCCTCAGGAAGTAGATCGTCTAGGGTCTCGCCGGCGGCAAAGCGCTCGCGAAGTACTGTGGTCTCATTCTTGAGTTCCTCATCGGTGAGCGAACTGAATGACTCCTCGAGCGAGTTGACTGCGTTTGCGTAGTTGCGTAGCTTCGCCAAAAGGCGTCCCTCGCCGGCGCGCAGCACCTTGTCGATAATGTTGGCCAAAATTAGCTCCAGACGGTTGCGATTAGTACTTAGGCAAGTCTAATTGACCGGCTGGGAGTTGCCTGTGGCCCCTCTAGGACAGGGTGATTACCCCGTAATTCCAGCCTTTTCGCTTGTAAACCACGCTCGGCTTGTCAGTGGCCTCGTCGTGGAACAGGAAGAAGTCGTGGCCGAGCAGCTCCATGCGGTCTAGCGCGGTCTCGACCGACATCTTAATGTCCTGGAATTCCTTGCGGCGAATCACGATTGGGTTGTGACCAAACTCCGGCTCGTCATCGCTCGACTCCTCGTGGTGCTTCTTGGTGGCGAGCACATCGGAGTCGACCGGTGTTACGTCGAGTCTGGCAAAGTCTTCTGCGGTGAGTTCGCTCGTGCCGACCGAACCGTGGCGGCCGTGATGTGGCTTGCGCTTGTCGGCCGCGCGACGGAGTCGTTCGGTGAGCTTGCCGAAGGCGATGTCGAAGGCGGCAAACTTATCGCCGGCGTGTGCCTCTGCTCGCACGACGTGACCGCTGCCGAGGACGGTCAATTCAACCTGATCCTCGGGTCCGCTGGTTCTTGAATGGTCATGTCGAATTACCTTGATGCTGAATGTCTGCACTTTGTGCGCTAGCTGCTCGACCTTGTGGGAGCGTTCCGCCACGTAATCGCGGAAGCGATCTGACACGGTGAGGTTTTTGGCTTGAATCTGAATTTCCATCATGACCTCCATTCAGGCATCTGTGCCTGTGTCTACAAATTAGACCCTTTTTCAAATCTTCGTGTGGGTTTTCGGAATAGTCTCAGCAACCGTTATAAATCCGAGCACCAAGCCTCCCGCCTCGGTTGCAGCCCGAGCCATCTCGCTGAGAGTGGCCCCGGTCGTGACAATGTCATCGATCAGGAGCACCCGCTTGCCGTTCAGTGGACGCCTGGCTGACATGGCCCCGACCAAGTTGCTGAGTCGATGACTGCGATCGAGTTCGGCTTGGTCGCCTAGGCGAGTGGCGACATTCAAACTGCTCATCGGAATGCGCCAGGCGCGCGAGAGAATCCTGGCAATCACCTCGGCCGGCACAAATCCTCGAGCGGCAAAGTTCTTGGCAGAGCTCGGCGCCGCAAGCAAAACATCGACGTCTGGCCGAGGCAGAAGTCGCACGATTTCCTGAGTCAATCTCTCTCCCAGCTTGCGCTGCCCATATTCCTTGAATGCGTTGATCAAGTTTGCGGTCTCGGCCGAGTACTGGGTGATGGCGAAGCCAGTGAGTTGATTCTTAGTCACGGTTCGCACGCCAATCGGAATGGCCTGCCAACAGTCGTCGCAAATCGCATGTGGAAAGCGTTGGCAAATTACGCATCTGGAAGGAAGCAGCAGCGTGCTGATTTGATTCGCGAGTGACATCGCTAAATCTTCGCCAATAACAAGAACAGCGAGTGCTTTGAAATCAAAACTGTGGAAAGTTAGTTTCCGCTGAAGTGGACTTTCTTGATGTCGGTCTCAACCGGGATCCAACTCATGCCGCGGTATTCAAAAAGTATTCCGTTGCGATCCAGCACGTATGTGGTGGACGAATCGTTTTGCGAAAGCATGGCAACGGCATCGGTGAGCGCGGTGAACTCGGTACTGCCACCACCTATTTGAATGTTGGTTGGCAAATCACCGGCTGGTGAACCGGAGGCAATCGCGGCAAGGCTGTTTGGTCCGGCCCAGGAAACTGACTTTAGAGTGCCCAAACCGAAGTCGACCCTGCGCGGCGAGTAGATGCCAGTCGGATAGCCCTGCTCATCGCGCTTTATCGAGGCGACATACAGTGCGGTGCCATTCTTGGTTTTCAACAAGACGGCAATGCGTGCGCCCTCTCGAGAGATGCCGAAGCCCAGGTGATCGCCCTGACCCAGCCAACCGGTTGAGCCGAACAGGAGTTTGCCGGTGACGTCGTGCACCTGAATCCCCTCGCTCGACTTGGTAGGCAAGGTCCAGATTTGGCTGCGGTTGTCAATCACCGGGGCGAGCTGGCCGGTGCGGCTGTCGATCCTCGTAAGGTCACTGTTTTGAGTATTGACTCTGGCCAGGTCGATGCCGCTTGCCGAGCTAAGCGCCAGGTAATTTCCATCCGGACTAAAACCGAAGTCTGTGGCGCGCAGGCGCTTCGCAATTGCAGAAACCTTGTCATTCTGCGGATCCTGAGAAACCTGGCGAATGCCCTCGGTATCGAGCAGCATCGGCACGTAACTACTTGGATACGGCAGTTGCGAATTCTGCAAAGCAATATCTTGCGGGTTGTGATCGATCTGAATTCGCACAGAGAAAACATTCGGCAGCTGATTCAGAGTCGCGGTTAACTGACTCAGCATGCGCGAGCGTGCCGCCTTGTCGGCTTTGGTTGCCGCAGCATTGAGGTCGACAACCGCGGTACCGTTTTCCACGGTCACGGCGTCAAGCGCAAGCTTGGTGCCGACCGGGAATGAGTTACTAACGGTTTCGGAAAGCCAACGGTTTGGCCCCTTGAGCAGTGCGTTAACCAGACGAGTACCGGTGGAGACTCGAGAAGAAAACCAGCGCAAATCGGGCACCAGATATTTATTTTGTCCGTCGTAGAAATAGAGCGAGTAACTCTTAAACAAAACATCGAAAACCGGCTTGACCAAAACGGTCGCATTCGGGGCCGATTTAATTCGCCACTGATTATTTTCTTTGACCAACTTGAAATCTAGATTGCGAATCTGGCTTCCCGGATAAGAGGTCCAGAGTCCCACGTTGTCGATCTGCGCCACCGCCTTGACCACCAGGCGAGCAGTCGTGTCGTCTTGGAGCGTGAGTTCCGGGCGTGATTCCTGAATCAGTACTTCGTCGTTTGGGCTCCACTTGCTGGAGAAATCGGCGGTCAGGTACTCGCGGGCGATTTGGTAGTCGTTCTGTGGTCCGGTGGCTGCGTTCAAGAAGCCGTTGATAATCTGCGACTGACTGTCGCCATCACTCGGGCCACTCGGCGAGTAGTAGAGGTAGTCAGAGGTCAATCCAGACTTGAGGTCCGGACCTGCCTTCACTTCACTCGAACGAGGCAGCTGGGCACAGCCGCTGAGGGCTAGTACCGCAGCGCTAAAGATGGCGAGAATTTGTAATTTACGCATCGACCACCTTCTTCTTTTTTGGCGGCAACGGCAGCGGTGACTGCGAGAAAACAGCGCCCTGATTGCGCGGCAGGGTCAGGCGGAAGCACGCGCCTTCGTTTGGCTTTGACCAGACCTGCAGCCAGCCGTTGTGCAGGTGTGCATCCTCGAGCGAGATGGCCAGGCCGAGGCCGGTGCCACCCGTGGTGCGCTTGCGCGCCGGGTCTGCTCGCCAGAAGCGGTCGAATACGCGATCCAGCTGAGTGCGGGTCATTCCAACTCCGAGGTCGGTCACACTTACTGCGACAGCGTTGCTTGAAGCGCCGATTGAAACCGTGACCGGTTTGCCTTCGCCGTGTTCGACGGCATTAGCGAGCAAGTTACGGAGCAGTCGCTCCACGCGACGAGCATCGAACTCCGCCTCGATTACCTCAGCCGATTTTTCGACGATGATTTCGCACTGCTTCTTTTCGGCAAGCGGAGCCAATCCTGAAACTGCACGCTCAACCGTGACAACGAGGTCTTGCTTTTCGAAGTCTCCCGCGACCGCACCGGCGTCGTAGCGAGAAATTTCGAGCAGGTCCTCAAGTAGTTCTTCGAAGCGATCGATCTGGTTGTTCATCGCCTCGGCACTGCGCTTTAGTGGTGGTGAAAGTTCCGAGCGGTTTTCGTATAGCAACTCGCTCGCGAGTTTGATTGTGGTGAGCGGAGTGCGAAGTTCGTGCGACACGTCAGAAACGAAACGCTGCTGCATTTTCGAAATAGACGCGAACTTATTGATCTGATTCTGCAAACTCTGCGCCATGGCGTTGAAGGAACGTGCCAATTGCGCCAGCACGTCTTCACCCTTTTCAGGAAGTCGTTCGTCGAGGGCACCCTCTGCAATTTGCTCACTCACCTGAGCCGCTACGCGAACCGGGCGCACGATTCTGGAAGTCACGAAGTAACTAACCAGACCGATAATTACCAGCAGAACTAGACCACCGAGAATCAAGGTGTTTTGCACCAGGTCGAGGGTCTGCTGTTCGCGAGCTAGGTCGTAGACCAGATAGAGCTCGAACGTGCCGGCAAGCGGAATTTCAATCGGGGCACCGACCAGTAGGCCCGGCCGTGCATTGCCGTTGAGGTTCAACTCGATCGATTGGTAAACCAGCTTGCTCGAAGACTGGCGGACCTTCTCTTTGAATTTTTGGGTGATTACGTTGGTGTCTAGGTTCGCGGAAATTGGACTCTCGAGCACCTGCGCGCTTGTCTTTCCCGGCGTGCGAAGCAGAGCAACCATGCGCGACTGGTCCTCGGAATCGATCTCGAGTCGCGGAATCAAGGAGTTCAACAGGGTCTGCATCGCGACCTCGTTGGTGGCACTGGATGCCGAGAAGGTGTTCTGGAGGTCAATCACAGAGCGCTCAGATTCGGTCAGAATCTGCTGCACTCGGGTGTTGTAGAGTCCGTTGCCGATACCGAATGACAGGAATCCGCCGAGGATAATTAGGGCGATTGCACTCAGGGCCAGGGTTCCGGCTACCGCGCGCGCCTGCAGCGAACGACGAAATAACTGGATCACGCGCTCAATTGCGCGGCTGAGCTGCATTTACTCTTGACCGGCTTTGTAACCTCGACCGCGCACAGTGGCGACAATCTTTGGGTCGTCTGGGTTTTCTTCAATCTTCGAACGCAAACGCTGAATGTGCACGTTTACCAAACGGGTGTCGATCTTGCCTTTGAAGTCGGCCTGTTCGTTTAGGTTTTTGTGCAGCCAAACTTTCTTAAGCAACTCTTCGCGAGTGAAAGTGTGTTTTGGGTCTTCGGCGATTGTCAGAAGTAAGTTGAACTCGAGCGGAGTAAGAAGAATCTTTACGCCGTTGCGACGAACTTCATATGCTGAGACATCGATTTCGATTGGACCGATGCGAACAAAGGTATTGTCGGTGCGCTCTGGACGGTTTAGCACGCTCTTGATTTTGGCGAGTAGCTCTTTTCCGCCGTATGCCTTCTTGATGTAGTCGGCTGCACCGAGATCGAGAGCACGGTCGACATCTTCGACGTTGGTCTTGGCCGATGCCATGATCACAGGAGTCTGCGACTCTGCCACGATTTCCTGAAGAATTTCTAAACCGTCTTTGCCCGGTAGCTGCCAGTCGAGCACAACTACATCTGGTTTCTTGGCGCGGAAAATATCCATCGCGTCGCTGCCGGTCTCGCAGGTGTACACGGTGTGACCTGCGGCGCTCAAGACATCCTTGACCACTTCGAGCATGTCGAGTTCATCTTCGACTACGAGAATCTTGTGGGTCATGTTGCTCCTAGTACCGGTAGTGCTCGACCTTGAATGGGCCGTTCGGTGATACACCGATGTACTTGGCCTGTTCGTCAGTCAACTTAGTTAATTCAACACCCAAAGCGGCGAGGTGCAAATACGCAACTTTTTCGTCAAGCGCCTTTGGCAGGATGTGCACTCCGAGCGGGAACTGCTCTGTCTTGGTAAACAGCTCGATCTGCGCGAGTACCTGGTTGCTGAATGAGTTACTCATCACGAAGCTAGGGTGACCGGTGGCATTTCCCAGGTTCATCAGGCGGCCTTCGCTCAAAATCAGCACCGAACGGCCATTCGGCAAGCGCCACTCGTGGACCTGAGGCTTGATCTCGACCTTCTCGGCGCCCTGAATCTTGGCGATTCCGGCCATGTCGATCTCGTCGTCGAAGTGACCGACGTTGGCCACGATGGCTAGGTGCTTCATCTTGAGCAGGTGCTCCGGACGAATGATTCCGGTGTTCCCGGTCGCAGTTACAAAGATGTCTACGTCTTCGATGACAGACTCGAGGGCCGCTACCTGGTAGCCATCCATCGCTGCCTGCAACGCACAAATCGGATCGACTTCACTGACAATCACGCGTGCGCCCTGACCGCGAAGCGCTTCGGCCGAACCCTTACCGACATCACCGTAGCCGGCAACGAAGGCAACCTTGCCACCCATGAGCACATCGGTCGCGCGGTTGAGGCCGTCTGGCAGCGAGTGGCGAATTCCGTACTTGTTGTCGAACTTCGACTTGGTCACAGAGTCGTTCACGTTGATTGCCGGGAACAGCAATTCCCCGCGCTTGTGGAATTCGTAGAGACGGTGCACACCGGTGGTGGTTTCCTCTGTCACGCCAATAATTTCCTTGGCGATTTCGGTGAAGCGATTCGGAGTTTCCTTGATTGTCTTGCGCAGTAGTTCGAGAATTACGCCGTACTCTTCCGAGTCGGTCGGAGCGGTAGCCGGCACTGCTCCAGCGATTTCGAATTCACGACCCTTGTGCACCAAGAGTGTGGCGTCGCCACCATCGTCCAAGATCATGTTTGGACCGGTGAAGCCTTCTTCGCTCCAGTCAAAAATCTTTTCGGTGCACCACCAGTATTCGGTGAGTGTCTCACCCTTCCAGGCAAACACCGGAGTGCCGGTTGGGTTCTCTGGGGTTCCGTTGCCAACTACTACAGCTGCGGCAGCCTCGTCCTGAGTTGAAAATATATTGCAAGATGCCCAACGCACCTGAGCACCAAGTGCGGCGAGAGTCTCGATTAGTACCGCGGTCTGCACGGTCATGTGAAGCGATCCAGCAATGCGAGCACCCTTGAGTGGCTGACTCGCACTGAACTCCGCGCGTAGCGCCATTAGGCCTGGCATCTCGTTTTCGGCAAGACGAATCTGGTGACGACCGGCCTCTGCGAGAGAAAGGTCTGCTACTCGAAATTCCATTTATTAACCTCTGATTAGCGCGAGGACTTCATCGCGGATTTGCTGCATGGTTGATTGGTTTGCAGCCTCCACGTTGAGACGCAACAGCGGTTCGGTGTTCGATGCTCGAACGTTTACCCACCACCAGTTTGATTGCGGTGGTGAGTTCAAGGTTATGCCATCAAACTCATCCACGCTCGCCCGGCCCTCGAATGCTGCGAGCACGCGAGCCTTGGCTGCTGGCACATCATCCACGGTCGAGTTGATTTCGCCAGACAAGGCGTATGGGTTGTACTGACGTGCGAAGTCGCTGAGCGGTGCGTCTTGGGCGCCGAACTCGGCAAGCACGTGCATCGCGGCAAGCATGCCGTTGTCTGCTCCCCAGAAGTCGCGGAAGTAATAGTGTGCGCTGTGCTCGCCGCCGAAGATGGCGTTGGTCTCTGCCATCTGGTCTTTGATCAGCGAGTGTCCGACCTTGGTCTTCACCGCGCGAGCACCATCGGTCTCGATTACTTCGCGCACGATGTTCGAGGTCAACAGGTTGTGCAGCACAGTAATAGGTGCGCCGGGGTTGGTGCGCTTCTCACGCGCAATCTCGCGGCGAGCAACGATTGCTGCGACCGCCGATGGAGTAACCGGGTTGCCCTGCTCGTCAACTACGAAGCAACGGTCTGCGTCGCCATCGAATGCTAGTCCGATGTCGGCCCCGTGTTCGACAACTGCGCGCTGCAGATCGACGAGGTTCTTCGGGTCGAGCGGGTTCGCCTCGTGGTTCGGGAATGTTCCGTCGAGTTCGAAATACATCGGCACGATTTCAAGTGGAAGTCGTTCTAGGTCACTCGCGGTGCCAAGCACTGCAGGCACAGTGAGTCCGCCCATACCATTACCGGCGTCGACGACCACCTTGAGTGGACGAATGCGACTGAGGTCTACAAGCTCGCGCAAGTAAGAGGCGTATGCCACGAGGATGTGCTGCTCGCGGAAAGATCCAGGATTGTCGACCTCGTCGATGCCGTTGTCCAGGTAAATCTGAGCGCGATCGCGAATCGCACCGAGGCCGGTGTCGATGCTGATTCCGCGAGCACCGGCGCGTGAAAACTTGATGCCGTTGTAGCTTGCCGGGTTGTGGCTTGCGGTAAACATTGCAGCAGGGGCATCGAGAGCACCGCTGGCGAAATATGACTCGTCTGTCGAGCAGAGCCCGATCGAAACCACGTTGGCCCCGCGAGCCTGTGCTCCGAGCGCAAAGGCGTCCGCGAATTCTGGAGATGAGTCGCGCATGTCGTGACCGACGACGACGTCCTTGCCGGCGGCACCAACCTCGTCGACGAAAGCTGCCGCGAGCGCGGCCACCATGTCTGCGGTGAGCTGCTTGCCGACCAAACCGCGTACGTCGTAACTCTTGACTACTTCATTAAGCGGCATGGACTTGCTTTCTGTTGGTTCGCCCGATGGCTCGCTCTGCGGAACAGATACGTGGCGGATTAGCTGCCAGCCGATTGGCGGGCTCATGGTCTTGGCATGCTTTTCGCAGAGGTCGTAGGCGTGTGGCTCGAAAACCGGAGTCAGCTGGCCGAGTACGGCGGTGCGGTCCTCGTGCGAGTAAGTGAGGGTGGCTACGGCTACCCCACTACAGGTGGCCTTGCTGCAGAGCCTGGCGTTCATCCTGTCAAGAATACAATGAGGGCTATGACCTCTTCTCGTGGCAGCTACCGCGACCGCCACGGCCGCGGGCTCCGCAGGGACATCGTCACCGGGGTCACCGGCGATAATCGCCTAGCCACCTTTGGTCAGTTGGTATCCGGCACCTGTGAGTATCTGAAGTCAGCCTGGCCGGACGACCTGGCCCAGTTGCGCTGGCGCATCGTCGACGCCCCGGCAATAAAGGACTCCACCGAGGAAGTCGCCCGCTGGAAGGCCGACAAGGAACGGTTCGAAATTACGATTTACCGCCTGCCGATCGAGCGCCTCGGACACCCGCGCCGGCCAGATGCCCTGGATGAGCGCATGCACATAGAACAGTATGTTTTTGCCGCGGTCGGCGAGCTAATCGATCGTGATCCGTGGAGCCTGATTCCCGAAAATCAACGGGACGACGACTAGCGGACTCTGACCGCCACTCGACTGCCGCTGTTGCGGTAGTCAACCAAGCCGAGGTTGGTGATTGCGCCACCGATGTCGACCACAAGATTGCCGCCGACTTTGCCTTCGGTCTTTATCGACAACGCACCGGCATCCGCCTTAACCACGAGCGTGCCCTGAGCTTTGATAGCGACCGCTACGCCATTGATGGTTAAGTTTGTCGATTGATTGCTCGAGTTGGTAATACTCAATTTGCTAATCCCAGTAGCCGGCACAGTGATTTGCTGCGAGCCGGTTAGAAGCTGCGCTGCCTGCAGCCAGGTGAAGTCGGTGTTTGGTTTCTTGGTTTTATCCGAACGTGGCAGCCTCACCGCGGCGGCAAGATTTTGATCGCCGCTCACAAATGCCGCGTAGTCTCCGTCAGCCAATCCAGTGATTGTGAAATCTTTGACGCTATTGGCTGGAACTGATTCACGAATCACAGTGCCGAAAGTTTTGTCATTCGCGCCGAAAATCTGCGCGGTGAAAGTAGCCGGTTTGTCATTTGGGTTGAAAACTCTGAGCGCTGGAATCAAGTCTGCGTAGTCATCGTTGATCGCAATCAACGCTGCTGCATCTTTTGCACCGCGCACCAAGATGCCGGGAATCGAAAGTGACTTTCCAATTTCGGTAAACGGTGAGACAAAATCAGCTCCGGCGTAAAGCAAACCGCGAACCGTGCGCTGCTGTAACCAAGCACCGACGGATGCACCACGGCTCTGCACCTGAACGGCAAATGCGCGGGTCTCCGGAATCAACGAAGACAGCGGAACCACCTGCGTCTCGCCTGCCGAAACCGCGATGCCGCTCAGACCGGAAGCCTGCACGCGACCACCCTCGGCGTAGACCTCAAGATTGACAGTCGCCGGCACAGTGCCCGGGTTACTGAGCAGCAGCAAGGTCTCGCGACCGGTGCTGGTATCGCCGCCGAGTAGCCAGTGCTGGGCGCTTGGAGCCTGGCAGGAAGCACCGAGGAGGCCATTGAGCCTCGCCGACGCGGCGTTTTGCAGCTGCCCTGCATTGAGCGCAGTGCTGCCCTGTTCGGTGGCTCCGGCAGCGGTCAAGAGCGTCGCTCCACCCACATTGCTAGGGCTGATACCGACGGTTGAAGTCTTAGAAATTGTTGCTGCACCTATTCGCTCGAAGACTCCGACAGCCGTGCCGTTTGCGCCACCGGTGTTCATCGCAGCGCCAGGGCAGATCAACGAAAGTGCCTTGGCCTGCACATCAAACTCGGTTGCGGTTGGAGTGACACCGCCCTGCATCTCACCAAGCGGCATGAGTGTGATTCCAGCGGCAGCGATTGCGACACCGAGGATTGCGGAGATTTGCTTAATCATTGCTGTCCCCCGCATCCACGAATATTTCTGAGCTACCAGCACTTCGTTTACGTCCGCTGGTTGGGATAGCAAGCAAGATGAAAGAAATCAGTACGGCAAGTTGCACGCCCTTGGTGATCGACCAAGGTGATGCGTCTGAAATCACTGCGTCGGCTTTGAAGTTACGAACTCGCCAAATCTTTCCGAAGTCGGTTTCGCCAGCTGATTCCAATTCGGCGACCGCATCCAAGGAAGTAGCAAGGTCAAGCGAGGCAACTCTCGATGACTTCGGCACTAAAACGTAACCGACGTTTTCTTTGGCAAACGCGGATGAAACATTTTGACTGCCACCGGCGATCAAATCCGCGGTCAGTTGTCCAACCGAATTTGAGTAAACCGATTGTTTTGCGATTGCGTAGCGATAGCCGGTGCTGTTGTCTTCCAGTTGAATTCCGTCGGCGGGAATCACAGCGGCAGTGATTTCGGAGTAGGTTGCATCAATCACGAGCACTCGCACATCGACACCCGAGGAAGCCTGAGCCGCGATGAGTGCCGGCATCACGCGAGCACTCGACCACTTGACCGACGGCTGGGCGACAGCGGTGAGCGCCGCAGACGGAAGTATGAAGAGTGCGACTAGTGCAGTAGCAACCACCTGAAGCGCCCGACGGCGGCGGATCGATTCGAGGGCGACGGCTGCTGCTGCTATGACCGCGAGGCCCCAGAGTGCCAGTAGCGCGTGCGGGGTGCCGCTGACCAGGTCGCTCGAGCTGTCGGTCGCGCCGATGGCCGGGAACTGCAGGCTTGCCACCAGGCGGGCCGAGGCAAGAGCGACGAGGCCAAGACCGAGGCTGAGCAGTGCGACAGCTCGGCGGGCGGTCAGGAGAGCCAGCAGCGCTAGCAGCAAGAGCACCACGGTGATTAGGGTCAGGAACCAGAAGTTGAGCGGCAGGCTGGTGACACCCAGCAGCGACATCCAACCGCGGTTTAGTGCGACTCCCTGCGGCACTCCCGGGTCGGCGAATAGCGCCAATGGGTTGTTCAGCAGATCGAAAACAAAGAGTGGCCCGAAGATTGTTGCCGTCGGCAGCGCGATCCAAATTAGGTAACCGAAGCGCTTGATGCGCGCGATCAACACAAAGATCATGGCGAGCAAAAGCACCGGGGCGGTATTTGGGGCTGCAGCGACCTCAACCGCGAGTAGCAATCCACTGAGTCCGACCCAGGTCCAAATCTGCTGACGCGAACGCACCGAAAGCTCCACGCCAAACAGCGCGACCTTGGCAATACAGAAAACCAAAAGCGGCAGTACCAGCTGCGCAATGATCGCCGGAACACGAAGCTGAGTTTGTGCTTCGGTAAGCGCGGGCCACAGTGCGTAACTGAGTGCTCCGATATTTCTAATCCAGCTCTTCTTGGTGAATAGTGAGATCGCTTTGAAGGCACCGAAGAATGCGATTGGCTTGGCTAAGAAAATCAAAATGGTAAGCGCGAGCGACGGCGACCAGAAGGTCACGCTCCCGATTGCAAGCAAAACCCAGTTGAACGGATCCGCCGGAATCGCAAATCCGTTGCCGAGTTCCTGCCAACTAGCACCGGCTCGCTTGAAAAGTTCAAACCAGTCCTCGCTGAGTGGCAGCGCGCCGCGACCGATGATCGCTTCACCCACCGGCAACCACGCAAACGAAAGCGCGGCTAGTGAGATGACAAACCAGAGTCCACCTGCTGCGATGAATGTTTTCGAAGTGGCACCGACGCCGAGTAGAAGTTGCTCGGTATTTGGCGAGGACGAATCGCGCTCAGCCAACTGCGCATGCGCCTCGAGGCGCGCGTCTATTTCTTCTTGCTCTGCGTTCTGTCGCTTCTCATCTCGTACCTGCTGCTTCGTCGCATAAAGCGAACGCAACGCTCGACGCCCCGCACTCGACACCTTGCGACGATGACGAAGTCTTGCCCCGATGGTGAAGTAGGCCCAGGCTCCGGCGGCAAGATCGCCAATCAAACGGTCCGGACGCTTGGCCCAGACTCGCCAAACCAAGCGGCCGAGAGTCAGTAGCGGAAGGAAAAACCAGAACAGCAGCGCGGCTCCGAGCGGCGCGTAGCTGAGTCGAAGCTGAAGCTCTGCTCGGCGCAGCGCCGACTTAGGCTCTACGCGCAGCCAGGAGCGATCGCGCTTGCCGTGTAGCGAGAGTGCCGCGTGAGCCACTCGTGACTGCGGAGCCACAACCACGCGGTGCCCAGCGAGACGAGCGCGCATTGAGAAATCTAGATCGGCGGCAAGCGGCGGGATGCCATCGCTTAGTCCGCCGAGAGATTGCCAAACAGAACGCTTGATCAACATGCCGGCCGTACCCACGGCAAGCACATCTTCGACCGCATCGTGCTGCGACTGATCTAACTCATCGCTGACCAAACTAAACAGCGCACCGCGTCGAGTAAGAGAAAGACCCTGTTGCGAAATTAGTTTGCGGTCGTGCCAGTCCATGAGTTTTGGACCGACCACAGCGACCGATGGTGAGAGCTCAACTACGTTGAGTAATTCTTTGAGCGCGTTTGGCATTGGTGCACTGTCATCGTGCAAAATCCAGAGCCAGTCCGCCTGCGGAGCGGCATTGCGCTCTGCCAGCGCGATTGCCTCAGGAAGTGAGGCGCCCGGTGCGGTGATGGCGTTTGGATTTTCCGCATCGCCGGTTTCGACGATTATGAGTTGATCTACGTTTTGTGATTTAGTCGCCGCGATAGTTTGATCGAGAAAGTCAGAGGAATTGTGACTGACGATTATTGCGGTGACGAAAGTTTTCATCTTTGCTCGGCTACCGCCGAAAATTACGCGCGCTTTTTAAGCTTGCGGCGCTCGCGCTCTGAAAGTCCGCCCCAGATACCGAAACGCTCGTCGTTCTTTAGTGCGTACTCGAGGCACTGAGCCTTGACATCGCAACCGCCACAAATCTTCTTGGCTTCGCGAGTCGAGCCGCCCTTTTCTGGGAAGAAAGCCTCTGGGTCAGTCTGGGCGCAGATTGCATCTGCCTGCCATGAAAGTGGGTCGTCGTCGAAGTCGTTGTATGCCTTTGATACCCCGAGAAGCAGCGGATCAACAAACCAGTTCTCTGGCACGTGACTGCGACTGTCCATAACTCGATTCCCCATCCTGAGCGACTGGAAGCAGACGCCCTTGAAACTTCCTTAGGTGTAATTACACCGGTGTTATTCACCCCTTGTCAAGTTGAGAACCGCCAAGTTTCAAGGCTTTGCTTAGCCTTAAACTCAAGGCATGACTATTTTGGTGACCGGCGGAGCGGGCTACATCGGCTCCCACGTGGTGCGACTGCTGCAGCAGCAGGGCAAGCGAGTCACCGTAATCGACAACCTCTCCTCCGGTAATCGGGCCAGAATTGGCGATGCCCGACTGGTCCAGCTGGATCTTGCGGAGGCGAGCGCCAAAGATCGATTGGTCGAGATTCTGCGCGAAGACTCGGTCGAGTCCGTGATCCACTTCGCCGCCCGCAAACAGGTGGGCGAATCGGTGGCCAAGCCGGAATGGTATTTCCAGCAGAACATCGGCGGAATGGCAAATCTTCTCGAGGCCATGCACGAGGTCGGCGTGGACAAACTTGTCTTCAGCAGCAGCGCCGCCACCTACGGGATGCCAGACGTACCGGCAGTCAAAGAAGATACTTTTTGCAACCCGATAAACCCATACGGTCAAACCAAGTTGATTGGCGAATGGATGGTCTCCAACGCGGCTCGCGCCTGGGGGCTTCGCGGAGTAAACCTGCGCTACTTCAACGTAGCCGGTGCTGGATGGCCGGACCTCGCAGACACCGCAGTAATGAACCTGGTGCCAATCGTTTTTGCAAAACTAGCCGCGGGTGAAAAGCCAGTGGTGTTTGGCGATGACTATCCGACAGCGGATGGAAGTTGTGTGCGCGATTACGTGCACGTGCTCGACCTCGCCGAGGCGCACATCGCAGCGCTGGATTACACCGAGCGTGATGCGCGCGAATTTGAAACTTTCAACGTGGGCACTGGCACCGGTTCGAGTGTGTTCGAAGTGATCAACGAAATCCGCAAGGTATCTGGAATCGATTTCGACATAGACGTGCAGTCTCGTCGCGCGGGCGATCCACCCTTCCTCTGCGCAGATGTGTCGCGCATCAATCGAGTGCTCGGCTGGACCGCCAAGAATGGCCTTGCCGAAATTATCGAGAGTGCCTGGGCTTATAGAGGTTAGTCTCGGCCGACGGCCAGATAAACCGTGCCAGCACCGCTGAAGCTCAGCAGGCGTGCGGAATTCCCAATAAATACAGCCTCGCCCCTGGTCAGCACCTCGCGCTGATCTTGGCTGTTACTGACGGCGACTTCCCCGCCGATGCAGACCGCGATGGCGTCGCCGGAAATTTTTAGGTCAGCGTGCACGCGATCGCCGCTCGGCTCGATTCGGTAGAGCACAAATTCCTCGAACGGAATTGCAAACTCGGTGAGGCCGGCTGCGATTTCTCGCTGCTCAACCAATTGCACTCCGCGCGAATCGAAGTCGACCACGCCCTCGAGTTCTTCCACGTCGATGTGTTTTTCGGTGAGCCCGCCGCGCAACACATTGTCGGAGGCTGCCATGACTTCGACACCGAGGCCGGAGAGGTAGGCGTGAATATTTCCCGCCGGCAACGCCAGCGATTGCCCCGGCTGAAGTCGCACGTAGTTCATCAGGAGTGCAACCGCTACACCTGGATCGCCCGGGTGTTGTGCGTTGAGTCTGGCGGCCAATTCAAAGCGTCCGTCGAAGTCCGCGAGCGCGGCAAGCGATAAACCTAGTTCGACGAAGTTATTGCGCGAATGCAGCAGGTGCGAGAACAAGCGTTGCAGCCCCTGTTCCATTAGCTGCTGCCAGTGTTCGGCCGCCGCACGCAATTCGGGAGTAATCGGGTAACTCAAAATGTCTTCGAGAAGTTCACGAATTTGCTTGTCGCTTTTGAAACCGCAGAGCGCCTCGAATTCGGAAACCGCGACGATTGCCTCCGGCTTGTGGTTGGCGTCCTTGTAGTTCTGATTGCCGGCGGCGAATCCGGCCTCAGCCTGCGCCAAATTCGGATGCGCCTGAATTGAAAGCGCCTGATCTGCGGCTAGGAATTTCATCAGGAAGCTGAGCGGGCGCCCATCGCGAAGTTCGAGCAATCCGGTACCGGAGTCCTCGGCGTATGCCATCGAACTCGGGTGGGTGCCAAACCAGATTTCGGCCATCGGCCCGCCGGTTTCGGTGTAACCCAGATAGTCGGAAATCAGGGTCTTGGAGCCCCAGGCGTAAGGCAGCGCCTGGTTAGTGATCTTACGAATCAAGGCGCTCCATCCCGCGAGTTGCTTTAAGGCTACTGAATAGACTGGATTTTCCATGAACGCGCTGACGCAACCAATCCGAGTAATTCTGAATACTCGCGAACCCGGCTATCGCGTCAAGACCTACCTCGCCTACGCCGGTGTTTTTGCAGTCGGTGCCGGCGATGCAGTGCGTTACTCAATCGGCTGGCTCGGCTGGGGCATTCTGCTCAGCATTCTGCTTAGCATCACCGCGGTGCTGTTCTTCCGCGACGAACCGAAACGCGTACTCAGGCAAATGCCTTGGCCGCTCATGGCACTCATCGGCCTGATGGCGATTAGCACGACATACTCCTTCTATCCGGCGTTCACCGCGCTTGCTGTTTTTGCCCAGCTAGCCACGACACTGTTTGGTCTGTTCCTAGCCGGAAGCTTCAGCTGGCGACATTTGCTCAAGATTTTCGCGAATGTGATTCGCTTCATTCTGGCGTCGTCATTCGTCTTCGAATTCATCGCGGCCGCAATCGTGCGCGGCCCTATCCCACCAATTTTCAAAAACTATGAGGGCGACAAACCACCGGCCAGCGCCTACTACTGGACCCGCGGTCACCTATTCGATGGCGACCGCATTCAGGGCATCGTCGGAAACTCGAACCTACTCGCCTACATCGCGATGCTCGGCATCATCGTGTTCTCAATCGAGTTTGTCGTGCGCGGAAGACTCGCCTGGCTAAGTGCAATAAGTTTCTTGGGTGCAGTCGCGGCGTTCTGGTTGGCAAAGTCTGCCGGTGTCAGTTTTGCCGTGATGGCGGTTGCAGTAGCAGCGGTCGTAGCAATTTCTGTCGAGGGTAAAGATCGCGATGTCCGCCACAAGACCTACCGTTGGGTCTGGGCGGTTGCCGGCGTCATTGCAGTTATGGTTTTGATTTTCCGCGCCGAAGTATTTGCGGCATTCGGGAAGAGCCCAGATATGACCGGCCGAAGTAAGATTTGGAAGAAAGTGCTCGGCTTGATCTGGGAGCGCCCGGTGCAGGGCTGGGGCTGGATCTCATACTGGGTGCCCGGCGTGAAGCCATACGACGGACTGGTTGTCATCAAGAAGGTGCCTTATTACCAAGCCCACAACGCCTACCTAGATACCTGGCTGCAGCTGGGCGCAATCGGCCTGATTCTTCTTTTGATCTTGATCGTCTTCACCTTTGTGAAGCTCTGGCGACTCGGTGTGCGTCACACCAATCCGCTCTACCTCTGGCCGATGCTGGCATTCTTTGGAATCTTGGCCCAGAACCTGACCGAGAGCCGCATGCTGCTGGAACTCGGCTGGGCGATGCTGGTGATGTTTGCCGTGAAGGCCAACGATCCGGAGGAATTCTTAGAGCCGCGCGGCCGCACACCTAAAAGAGCTCGTTTGCTCTCTCTAGGTCTTCGGCGAAATCCACCTCAACAGCGTAAAGATCGCTGATGTCGACCGCCTTGAATCGGGCGGCGTCTTTCTCAATCGCGTATTCGATTCCGCGCTCGAAATAATCCTGATCATCCACCTCGCCAAGACGCGCAATCAACGAAGCCTTGTCATGAGCGGAGACATAGTTGATGCCGACCGCCTCACCGAGACCGCCAACCACCTGCTTTGAAAGTTCCTTGATGTATCCCTCGGTGTCGAGGGTGTACTTAACTTCTTCGTCGCTCACCTTTGACTGGTTCACCACGATGAACGACTGATTAGAATCCATCATCGGAGTCACGCGAACCAAAACTTCCGGGTCGAAAACCACGTCGCCGTTCATCCACAAAACTCCGCCGTCGCCAGAGGCGCGAAGCGCCTTTAGCAAACTCTTTGAGGTGTTGGTCTGGTCGAAGAATTCGTTGTAAACGAATGTCGCCTCAGGGAATCGCTCGATGATTGCCTCGAGCTTGAAGCCGACCACAATCATCACTCGGTAGCTCTCGGCAAATGCGTACTTGAGGTTGTCGATCTGCTGCTTCATGATCGAACGACCATCGCGCAACTCGGTGAGTGGCTTAGGCAGTGGACGCGCTAGACGCGTGCCCATACCGGCAGCAAGAATGACGACCTGTTTAGACATGGGTCAAGTCTATGGAATGACCAGTTTTTGGCCGACCTTGATGGTGTCGGTGGTTAGCTTGTTGGCAGCCTTGAGCGCAGTCACGCTCACTCCAAACTTGGCGGCAATCTTCGACAGGGTATCCCCGCTGACCACAACATAGGTTTTTACACTCGAACTAGACGTCGGGGACGGGGTCGGCGTCGGGGTCTTGGTCACAGTCGGAGTAGGCGTCGGGGTTGGCGTTGCAGTCCTGGTCGGGGTTGGCACCGGCGTTGGTGTCGCTGTCGCTGTCGGCTCGACCAGCACGGCCGGAGCGGCCTTACCGAGCGCCTGCTTCTTGGCGAAGTAGTAGTCCACGCTCACTGCCGGTAACAGCTCGCCGCGAAGTTCGGCGTACTTGATGGCCGAGGCGATCTGACGACGCTGCCCCTTCTGAATCAACCAGTAGACCTTGTCCGGGGTGCGGATAAAACGACCAAGTTCGACCGCGGCTACCTTGAGGCGAGCGCAGGCAAGCGAGTCAAGTGGGATTGTTGCTCCCGCGTAGTGCGGAGCCACATCGGCAGCGACTCGGTAGAAGCTGCCGCCGATAGCCACATAGGACTGAGCGTCGCACATGACTTTGCTTCCGGTCAGTTTGGTGTTTTGTTTGTAACCGGCGAGCTCTGCTGACGAAGCCGTGCGAGTATTACCCAAGCCAAATTGTGCGATGTCATCTGCCGTGCCAGCAAGAGCCATCGAGTTTCGTCCGGTGATCCAATAATTCAATCCACTCTTCGCAGATTTCACGAAGCTTCCAGGGGTGAGTGCAATTGCACCGGTCTTCAAGAGGCTGAGCGCAGAGGCTGTCACGGTTTGCACCGCCGGGTTCTTCATCTCTGTCGCAAAAATGGCGCGCTCTGCCGCAGAAATGGTTGCGCGCTTTTGCGCACCTTCGACTAGGTAAATGTTTTTATCGGTGCCACCGCGGACAAACAATGGTGCAGTGAGTTTTTCTGCGACTGTCGGAATAACATTCAGCAGTGCGTTTGAGACCACCGGAGCATCGCTCAGGAATTCGGTTGGATTAGTTAGCTGTTGCTTACCTGCCTGAGTGAGCAGATAAGTCTCGCCGGATGTATTTGCCACAATGCTCTTCACCGAGATCAAACTGTTGACCGGGCTCAAGCCTTCCGGAGTCATCGTGCCATTAGACGCGGTGAACCAGACGTTGAAGTTCAGATCCTTCGCGGTGTTTGCATCAATCGCAAAATATTGACCGTCCAGATACACGCCAAATTCACCGGTCTTTGCGTTTTTGAATATCGAACGCTCTGCGATGATCGGCTTTCCCCAAGGAAGGTACTTGTAAGCGCCAATCTTGGTCGCCGCAGTCAAAGGCACGGTAATGCCATTTGCGACGAGCGAGTAACTGTCCAAAATCTGTCGCTTGGTGCCCTGGCTGATCAGGTACTGGCCGGTGCCGTCGTCGCCGGTGACCAGCTCGGTCATGGCAGGTCCATCCGCCAGCGCGGCCAACTGAGAACCGGTGAGCTGCACGGCCATGCTGCAGTCGAGCCCGAAGGTCAGTGCTTGCTGGCAGCTACTGAAGGCGAACTTGCTGCCGCCATCGACAAAGTAGTACTGGTTGGTCGCGGACTTTACGATGCGCGACATATTGCCCATGGTCTTGAAGGTGTCGAGGTAGTCCTGAGAAATAGTGCCGAGCGGGCCGAGCGGCTTCAGTGCGGTAATTAGGTCCTGATCCGTGATCAGGTATTTGTTGTTGTCGACAATCAGATAAACCTCAGCGCCCGGACCCTTGAGCAGGAAGCCACCACCAATCGTGCTTCCGAACCAATCGGTGTAGAAGCGCCAGAAGTTTCGGTTGCCGTATGCGCTGCAGGAGTCGCCGGTGCCGTAGAGATTCTTGAGTGCCGCGTCGTTTGGAGTGTAAGGCGTGTAGTAGTAGAGCGCCGTGGTGGCGATGCTCTTGATCATCACCGGTTTCTTACCACAGTTGGAATTCGGGTTGTAGAGAATATTCGCGGTGCGACCAACCTTTAGGTAGGTGTAAGAACCGCGCGGATCTCCGTACCACTGCAACTGACCGGCACCCTTGTAAAGCTGATTAAACAATCCGGTATGCACCTTGCCGCAAATTGCCGGATCGCTATCGGGGCAACCAAAACCAGTTGCCGCTTTGTACATATACGTAGTTGGGTTAGTCGCTTGAATCAGACCCTGCTCTTTTTGCAACAACACAATTAGCACGCGCGGATTAATTCCGCATGCTCGCGCGATGTCGTAAATAATCTGCGAGGCCTTTTGATTCGACTTCGCCGGCATCGCGGAACACTTGCCGTCTTCTCCGGCTTTTTCCGGAGTATCCATCACGTAATCGCGCAAACAGGTTGGGCCACCGTCGTTTGCCTTACATACCGGCACCTTGCTCTCAAGGAAGCGCTGGATTTCGTTCGCGGTCATGGTGCCGAAGTCGTAAAACACACTGTCGCTGATGATTAGACCAGGGTCGAAGCGACTAGCATCTGCGGCATTTGCGGCTGGCGACTGAATCGCGACAAGACCAATCAAGCCAAGCAACAAAGTAGTTGCAATGGCGACCAGTCGATTCAGTCGTCTCTTCATTAATTGCTTATGGAATTACAACCGACTGAGCTGGCGAGACTCCGAAGTAATCCTTCGATTCGTATTCAACCGAGACCAAGGCGGTGCCCTTCGGCAATCCGGCTAGCGGAATCTCCATCGGGTGGCACTGGGTGGTATTTACGTTTGCCTCGGCCTTGAAGGCCAAGCGCTTGGTTTGGTTGCCGACCTGGAGGACAAGGGTGCAGGTGCCACCATCCTGGGCCACGTTGGTGACCTGGGCTATGACGGAAATCACACCGGCGGTGGTATCCGCAGATGCATCATCGATGCGCAGCGTGGCTTTCAGCTTGTTTACCGCGGTCGGTGAGGCCGATGGGGTCTCGCTGGCGGACTCGCTCGGAGCCGCACTTTGACTGGTGTCCGGCTTCTGATCCGTTCCCCAGTTTGGATAAAGCAGTGAGCAACCGGAAAGACTCAGAGCGATTGCGGTTGCGACAAGGATGGATGCAAATTTTTTCATGGTCAACTCTCGCGGCGGTTGGCTTAAGCCTAACTTTTAGGCCTCTAATAGCCCGAGATTTAGCCTTTGAATACTCTGCGAGTTAGAGCTGCTGGACAACCTGTTCGCGAGTGCCGTGAACAGCCACCCACACGGCCGCGCGTTTTGAGCCGGTCGCGTTGGCCCAAATTGCTTCGTCCGCCGCTGCGAGGACCGCACCGGCACGGTTCTTGAATTCATCGAAGTATTGCTGGTCAGTTTCTGGGATTTCTCCGACAAACAACTGAAGGTCCATTGAGATCACGCGAGTCAGGTAACTGTCATGCACCTTCTTCTCGATGAGCCCCTTATCGATTGCTCGCTTGAGGATTTTGTCGATCTGTTCAATCGAGAGCAGGCGGTCCTGCAGTGCCTTTAGTTCCTTGGTTCGCTTCGATAGGCTCTCCCCCTCGGCGCGCACACGCCAGAAGTAACTTGGTGCCTTGAGCACATCAAACTTGCCAGCCGCCAGGTACGCAGTGCAGACGAGTGTCATGTCCTCGTACCAAACTCCGGTGGGGAATGCGAATTTGTGCTGCTGCCAAAAATCGAATGAATAGAGTTTGTTCCAACTTGTCGCATCACCGAGAAACTCAGGGTGCTGATTTAAATCGGTCGCGGTTAGGTTACGAGTGAAAAACTTTGCGGTCGAAGTCCGAGCAAAAAAACGCATTCCGTAAAAACAGACAGTCTTTCCGACCACGAGTTTTGAGCCCGAGTTCTGCGCCTGCTTCACGTAGCGAGAAATCGCGGCAAGCGGAAGCAGATCATCGCTGTCGACAAACATCAGATACTCGGTGTTTTGCGCGGCTGCGACACCAGCATTTCTGGCAGCGCCGAGACCCTGATTATGCTGCGTGACGATTCGAAGATTCTTGGTGGTCGCTGCGAATTTTTGCAAGATTGCAGCAGAGCCGTCGGTTGCCCCGTCGTTGACGGCGATAATTTCAAAGTTCTTGTAATTCTGAGCACGGATGCTGCGTAGACAATCGGCCAGGTACTGCTCCACGTTATAGACCGGCACCACTACGGTGACCTTGGGTTGCGACTCATCGCGCTGGGCTAGACGGAAGCTAAACCACCAGAACAAACGGGCAATAGCGTAGTAAATGCCGGGCAGAAATCCGCTGGCCAGGACCTTACGAATTCGTGCGATCAAGACTTGCCCCAGACGATATCGACCACGCGCTTGGCGGCGTTGCCATCCTCGAGTGAGTTGAACTTCTGCTGCCAGGCTCGGTAGCGAGGCTCGTAGAGCTTGCTTACCTGCTCGATGCGGCCCAGGGACTGAAGCACCTCGGTGTCGCTATTCAGAATCGGGCCGGGAGCTAGCTCCTCGAAATCGAAATAGAAACCGCGCTCGGCTCGATAGCGCTCGAGGTCGGGCGCGAGGAACATGATCGGCTTACCGGTAACGGTGTAGTCAAACATCACCGATGAAAAGTCTGTAATCAAAATGTCGGCGGCAATGTAGAGCTCGGTGACGTCCGGGTAAAGGGTCACGTCGATTGCGCGACCGGCGACATCTTTGTTGTGCACCGCGTGGGTGTTGGTGTGACCGCGGTAAATCATTTGGAAACCATCGGGCAGTTCAATGTTTTCGTCCATGAAGTTAACCGACTGCCAGTTTCCGGTGGCGCTGCGGTTGTAATCGCGCCAGGTTGGTGCGTACATCACGATGTAAGTACTCGGATCGCTCACACCGATTCGTTCGCGTATTTCCTGTCGCTGAGCTCCAGTGATTTTGCTTAGGCGATCGTTGCGAGGATAGCCGGTCTCGATGATGTTGCCCTTGTAGCCGAATGAGCTAGGGAAAATTTCGGTGCAAAAAGGCGAAGGCGAAATCAAGTAGTCCCAATAGGTGGCTTCGCGATCCATCGTGTCTAGGTAACTCTTGGTCAGATAATTGTTTGGAATGTCACGACCGAGACGCTTCAGCGGAGTACCGTGCCAGGTCTGCAGATATATCTGACCTGGCACTTTTCTGAAGTACCAGGGAAAGTTGGTGTTGTTGACCAAATACTTTGACGTCGCTAGCGCCTGCAACCATTCGCGCGAACCGAAGCGCACTCCACGTGCACCGGCCGGTGCCTGAGTGCCCTTACCGGTAGCCCAAATTAGTTCGAGGTTCGGAAAGCGCGCTTTAACCTCATTGAAGATGTCAAGTGGATTATCGCCAATTACCTTGCCCTGAAAAGATTCGAAGAGCACGGCCTCGCGCAGAGTCGTCGTAGCCTGCGGCCGATATTGCAGCTTGCGCATCCAGTCGGCACGGCGACGACGAAGGGCACCGAGCACGCGGGTCGGCGAGTAGGTCTTGACTAGGCGCTTGAGATCCACGACTAAACCTTTCTGACTCGACTGCGATCAATCGTGCCGCTGGCTCCGCGAAGGAAACCGACTAGAAAACCCCAACCCCAGCTGAAGTGCATGGTCGCCAGGGCCACCACTAGAGCGGCACGCGACTTGAGGCTAAGCCCCGCGGCGGTGACCGCGACGAAAGCCACGCCAAGCAGGTAGAGGGCTAGCGGCAAGATGCCCTGCCAGTAGTCGAATGCCAGGAGCACCAAGCCGAGGAATGAGCCGGCGACCAAAATCGGCGGCACCCAGTAACGCTTTGAAGCACCAGCCGGGTCCCGTCGGCTCAGATCGCCGCGCCAGACTCCGGTCGAATAAAACTGCTTGGCGAGTTTGCCGAATCGACCGCGTGGCCAATAGACCACACGCAGTTCCGGTGAGAACCAGACCTTGCCGCCGGATGCCTTGATGCGCTGAGCGAGGTCCCAGTCTTCGCCGCGAATGATTGCCTCGTCGTAGCCACCGACTCGTTCGAGCGCCGACTTCTTGAAGATGCCGAGGTAGGCACTCTCTGCTTCCCCAGCTTCACCACCCACGTGATATGCGGCACCACCGATGCCGAAACGTGACTTGTATGCGAAAGCAACGGCCTTTTGGAATGCGCTTCGCCCCTGAGCATCCATGATGCCACCGAGTTCGTCTGCGTCTTGCTCGAGCAGAATTCGAATTCCGTTTTCGAAATAGCCGGCTGCCGGTTCGCTGTGTGCATCGATGCGAATTATGTAATCGTGCTTTGCGATTTTGATTGCAGCGTTTAGTCCGACGGTAGTTAGTCCGCGCGGGTTATCCATGAGTTTGATGCGCTTGTCTTGCTTAGCAAGTTTCTGCGCAATCGAACTGGTCTGATCGTGCGATGGGCCGAGGGCGAGAATCAATTCCATTTCGCTCGGATAACTCTGCGCCAAAATACTTTCGACCGACGCCTCGAGGTGACCCTCTTCGTTGAGCACCGGCATCAGGATGCTGATCGGTGGAAGTTTCTGCTTAGCTGCCATTAGTCAATGGTGGTTGAGCCGGTGTGCTTGTTGTACGCGGCGACAACCTTCTTCGGATCGCCATCCATCTTGAGTTCACCCTTTTCAATCCAGATGACTCTGGTACAGGTGTCGAGAATCGATTTCATCGAGTGGCTCACCAAGAAAACCGTTCCGGCGTTGTCGCGAAGTTCGCGCATTCGAGCCTCTGAGCGATTGCGGAATTCCTGGTCGCCTACGGCGAGTGCCTCGTCGATGATCAGAATGTCGTGGTCGCGCGACGCCGCAATCGAGAAACGCAAGCGAGCAGACATTCCCGATGAGTAGGTCTTCATCGGAAGGTCGATGAACTCCTCGAGACCGGCAAACTTGGTGATGGCATCGGCCGAGGCGGCGATCTCCTTGCGGCTGTAGCCCATGGCCAAGCCACCAAGGAGGATGTTCTTGAGCCCGGAGATTGCAGGCAAGAGCACAGCACCGACACCGAGCAGCATTGGGCGGGCAGAGGCGTAAATCGAACCGCGCTCTACCGGGTTTAGTCCGGCAATCGCGGTCATCAGGCTCGACTTACCCGAACCGTTGCTGCCGATGATGCCGACCGATTCACCTTCGTAAATGGTGAAACTTACGCCCTTGACCGCGTGCACCTCGCGCAGACCGAGCTTGCGCGCGAACAAACCGCCGCCGGCGGCACCGCGAGTGGCGCGACGGCCGCTAGCAAAAACTTTGTAAACGATGTGGACATCGTCCACAACTACAACTGGCTTTTGAGCAGCTTTAGATTTCGCGGCCATAGCGCTCCTCCGCTTTCCAGAAGAACCAGAACCCGACAAGCAATGTGCCGAATGCCCAGGCGATAGCCGAGATCCAAAGTTCCGCGGTCATGCTGTAACCATCGACCACGGCTCCGCGAGCAAGTGAGATGTAAATGTAAACCGGATTCAACTTGGCAATCTGAAGAGCAACCGGATAGTTGGCCAGCACCTTTTCCATGCTGAAGAAGATTCCACTTACGTAGAACACGATTCGAGTCACGAACGGAATCAACTTGTTGAGGTCGGCCACGTGCACCGTCATTCGCGCAGAAATGGTCGCGAGTCCAAAGCCAAACATCACCATCAAAAGCACGATTGGAATGAGTGCGAACCACAACCAAGTAATCGGCTGCTGGAAGGCGAGCAGAGTGATAAGCAAAAGACCGATTTGCGGGAGCAGCGAGAAGATCTGCTGAATCACGGCGTTGGCCGGAAGCAGAATTCTTGGGAAGCTCAGGGAACGCACCAATCCTAGATTTCCAGTAACCGCGGTGGCACCAGATGCGAATGCTCCCTGCAAGAAAGAAAACAGAAATACACCGGTAAAGAGGTACGGTATGAAATTTTCCGGACGGGTGCTACCGAGCAGCACACCAAAGATTAGACCGTATACCGCTGCCTGAATGGTTGGTAGCAGAACAATCCACCAGCGTCCGAGGCGGTTTTTGGCGTTGTTGGCCTGGTTTGTATAGAGCGCCATGATGTAGGCGAAGTCGCGGCGCTGCCAGGCGTGCTTTAGGTATTCGAAGAATGGCTCGCGGGCTCCGACCCGCTTGAGGCCGTGCTCTTTTGCATACTCAGCGAGCGACATGCTCAAAGTTTAGCCGAGGGCTATTTCGACTTTGCGGCAAATGCCTTTTTGATCATGGCGTGGATTTCATCCCAGTTTGGGTGAATCACGTTGACGTTTGGTGGCACCAACTCAACCGAGGTAATCCCCTGCGACTTGGCCTGAATGGCTAGGTCTACGTATGTGGCTAGCATGCCCGAAGGGATGTCGGTCTTCACGAGTTTCTCTCCGGCGCCGGCAATCGACTGGAATCGAGTAAGCACGTTAGCCGGATCCATTTGCTTCAAGACTGCAGACTCCACCTCGTGCTGGCGACGCATGCGGTCGTAGTCGGTGGTGGTGTGACGTGAACGGGCATACCAGAGTGCATGATAGCCATCCATGTGCTGCTGGCCAACTTCGATCCAACCCTTCACGTCAGAAAGGTCTTCGCGCTGACCACCAATTGGAAGTCTCTCCTTGACGTTGATATCGATTCCGCCGAGTGAATCAATCAGCTGCGTGAACGCGGCCATGTCTACCAAAACGTAACTCTGAATCTGCAGACCGGTTACGTATTCGACAGCGTCGCGTGTGGCTTCGATACCCGGAGTCGAACCGTGTTTAGCCGCGTCTGGGTAAAGCTTGCTGTGGTTATCTGTCACGTCTTTATAGATTGCGTTAATCAAACAGTCGACACCGCAGTTCCAACCGTTCGGGTAAACCGAGAGCATTGGCGAACCGGATGAGAAACTCACGCGCTGAAGGTTTCGAGGAATTCCGATGTTCACCGCGTGACCGGTGCTCGCATCGATGCTGATGACCGAGATGCTGTCCGGTCGCAGACCAAAACGATCGCGACCAGAATCGGCACCGAGCAACATGATGTTGTAGCGACCATCAGCCGGCGAGGTGAATCCGCTCTGGTTGAAGATGTTGCCGATGAATCCGGCCGATACTCCCGCGGTGTTACCGGCCCAGGAGATGGCGCTGGTGCCCAGTACTGCCGCGGCAACCAGGCCACCGAGGGCAATCCAGCGGTCCCGTGAGTAGAGGCGGTTCATGCGAATCAGGCGAAGCGTGTCGAGCGCCAAGAAAGCAAACAGCACAGCGTAAAGGAATAGCAAAAGCGAAAGCACTCCGACCAAAACCGGAATAGTGATGATCCAAACCAACCAGGTTTTGTTGATCAAACCGATTAGCGATCCAAGTAAAAATAACGCCCAGAATCCGAGGGTCGCGGTTACACCAATTCGCGCTAGTCGACGATTACCGGCAACCAACTGAGCGGAGCCAGGAACCACGAGCGTAAGTATGATGAGCCACCAGGCGCGCTTGCGCATTTGTTCTGGAGTGGCGCGATCGATGTTGCGAAACGGCGAACGTGAAGCAGGCGCGCGATTTAGAGTTGCGATTTTAACTTCGCATTCTTTTCGGCAACCTGGTCCTTGAGTGATTCACCGTAGGCCAAGAGTTGAGCTGAAAGTTTTTCATCGAAGGCACCGAGGATGCGCGCGGCCAAAATACCTGCGTTCTTTGCGCCGTTGATTGAGACGGTGGCCACCGGAATTCCGGCAGGCATCTGCACTATAGAAAGAAGTGAATCCATGCCGTCGAGTTTGGCTAGCGCAACCGGCACACCGATGACCGGAAGAGTCGTGACCGAGGCCAACATTCCAGGTAGGTGAGCTGCCCCTCCCGCACCCGCGATGATGACCTTGTAACCGGCACCGGCCGCGGCCTTGCCCCACTCGATCATTCGTTCCGGAGTGCGGTGAGCCGAAAGGACTTCGACCTCGGCTTCGATTCCAAATTCTTTGAGCACCTGAACCGCATCGGACATTACCGACCAGTCAGAATCGGAGCCCATGACTACGCCAACAAGCGGGTGATTAGACATTTGGGCTCCTTGCTTTCCAACCTAAATTTTAGGCTCGGGGCTAGAACTAACCCTGTAGCAACACCGCCGCAGCGGCCTTGGCTTCCTCGAGGGCAAATTCCAAATCATCAGCGACCACGGTGACGTGACCCATTTTGCGACCCTGACGAGCACCCTTGCCGTAGGTGTGCAGCTTGGCTTGCGGGTGCAGCTTCATCGCCTTTTCAAAGTTTCCGACGAAGGTGTTCTTGTCGTCCACACCGAGCAGGTTGATCATGACTGACCACTTAGCACGAGGTGTGGTGTCGCCGAGCGGTAGGTCGAGCACTGCACGCAGGTGCTGTTCAAACTGCGAGGTGACCGAACCCTCGATTGAGAAGTGTCCAGAATTGTGCGGACGCATTGCCAGCTCGTTGATGAGCAACTCGTCTTCGTCTGTGACGAACATCTCTACCGCAAGCACACCGGTGACCCCGAGTCCATTCGCCACGGTCTTGGCAATTTCGAGTGCCTGATCAAACATCGCCGCCGAAGTGTTTGGTCGCGGAGCAATAACGGTGGCACAAACACCGTTTTCCTGAATCGTCTCAACCAGCGGCCAGGCCTTGAATTCGCCGCTCGGAGTGCGAGCAGAAAGCTGCGCGACCTCGCCAACAAAATTAACTTTTTGCTCGGCAAGCAGGCTGCCACCGAAGTCCGCGATGTTGTCAAACCAGTCGGCTGCATCCACGCTCGAACGAACTACGCGAACACCCTTGCCGTCGTAGCCACCGATCGGTGTCTTCAAAATTGCTACGCCACCGTTTGCGTCGATGAATTCGGACAGCTGTTCCGGAGTCTGAATTTCCGCCCAGCGCGGCATCGGCAAATTCAATTCGCTAAGACGCTTGCGCATGTGCAATTTATTTTGCGCGAATGCAAGTGCCTTTGAAGGTGGCTGCACGCTGACACCAGTGGCCTCAAGAATGCGAAGCACATCGAGCGGCACGTGTTCGTGATCGAAGGTGATTACGTCGACGGTGTCTGCGAATGCCTGCACGGTTTCTATTTGGTTATAGTCGCCGACCATCGAGACTGCGTATCCGGCGGAAGAACCCTCGGCTTCGGCGAGCACCTTGAAATCAAGCCCCAGGTGAATTGCCGGTGGCGTCATCATGCGAGCCAGCTGGCCGCCGCCAATCGCGCCAATTCGAGGGGTTTTCATACCTCTATTGTCGCTTATTTATAGGTAAGCCCGCAGGGTGGATGCGAGTTTCTTGGGTTGCGGCAGCCCCTCGAGCTCAATCGCTTCGTCGTTGCGCGGCTGGATTACGACCTTGCGCCCCTTGGCAAAAGTAATTTCAGCGATATCGCTCCAGGCCAGATCCACGGTCTGCCCACCGAAGAGTCCGCGACGAATCGTGATGCGGGCGTTGGTGATGTCTAGATAAAAGCTCAGGTGACGAAGCACCGGGACGAGCCACAGAATTACCGCAACCACGCCGCAGGTAACCAGAACCGTGTAGTACAACCACTGGTCGGTTGTCACGTTTCCGAAGTAACTTGCAACTGCAGCAGAAATAAAAAGTGCAATCGTGGGAATCACCAAACTCATCGCACTCTTGCGGATGCGACCTTGGTATTCCTCTGCTTGAAAACTCACAGACTAATTGTGTCGCAGGTGCACGATATCGCCGACTGAAACCGGAGTGTGTTTACCATCGTGAGAAATCAAGATGCGACCGAGGTCGTCGATATCGATTGCCTCGCCGACAAATTCCTTGTCGCCCGGCATGATGGCACGCACCGTGCGACCAATTGTGGTGCAAGCGGTCTTGATTGACTGCAACAATTCAGTTCCGGCTAGTTCCCCACCGCAGGCGATGTATTCGTCATAGTTTTTGCGCAGCTGTTTCAAATACTCGGCAAGCACGGCATCGATGCTCGGCACGTTGATCCCGGCAAGCGAAAGCGAAGTCGCGGTTTCCACCGGGAGTTGACCGCTGTTTTGAAAAACGTTCAATCCGGTGCCAATCACTACTCCGGAAAAATCTGGCAACGCCTCGCTAAGCACACCGGCAACTTTTAGATCGCCAATCAATACGTCATTGGGCCACTTGACCATCGCACGGGTCGAGCCTCCGAAACTAGAAACAGCATTGGCCAGCGACAAACCGGCAATAAGAGGTAGCCAAGAAAACTGTGTCGGTGGCACCGCGACAGGACGAAGCAAAACCGAAGCCATCATCGAAGTGCCCGCCGGCGCCTCCCAGCTTCGCCCGGAACGGCCACGACCGGAGACCTGCTCGCCGGCGGTCAGCACCGCGAAGTCCGGCAGTTCGGCGGCAGTGGCAATCAGGTCGCTGTTGGTCGAACCGGTGCTCTCGACCGCACGGAAGTGGCTGCTCTGCGCTGTGGCTAGTGGAAAGTCCATGGGAAAAGGCTAGCGGCTGTGTGATTCCACAGTGAAAACGGGCATTTGCTTGGAGGTTATCTTCAAAAGAATGCCCCATTCTTGGGTTTAGAGTTGCCGTTATGACCCACGAAGCCCCTAAGCCAGTCGAAGACTTTTCGACCACCGCAGGCAAGATCCAAGATTTCAAGAACCGCTACTACGAGGCAGTACACGCCAGCGGCGAAGCTGCCGTCGAGAAGCAGCACGCCAAGGGCAAGCACACCGCTCGCGAGCGCATCGAGATGTTGCTCGATCCTGGATCATTCGTGGAACTCGACGAATTCGTTCGTCACCGTTCAACCGCGTTTGGCATGGACAAGAACCGACCTTACGGAGACGCAGTGGTCACCGGTGTGGGCACCATCAACGGTCGCCAGGTCGCACTCTTCTCTCAGGACTTCACAATCTTTGGTGGCTCACTCGGTGAGACCGCCGGAAACAAAATCATCAAGGTCATGGACCTCGCCATCGCCACCGGTGTGCCAATCATCGGAATGCTCGACTCGGGTGGAGCACGTATTCAAGAAGGTGTAATCGCGCTCGGTAAGTACGGCGAAATTTTCAAGCGCAACACAATGGCATCAGGTGTCATCCCACAGATTTCAATCATCATGGGTCCAGCTGCCGGTGGAGCCGTTTACTCTCCTGCGCTGACCGACTTTGTCATCATGGTCGATAAGACATCGAACATGTTCGTTACCGGACCAGACGTGATCAAGGCAGTCACCGGCGAAGACGTTGGAATGGAAGAACTCGGTGGTGCTCGCACGCACAACACCACATCGGGTGTCGCTCACTACCTCGCCGACGACGAAGAAGATGCCATCGACTACGCTCGCACACTGCTTAGCTTCCTTCCAGAAAACAATCTCGCCGAAACCGTCGCTTACGACGCAGAGGGCGCTCTCGAGGTCACCGATGAAGATCGCAAACTCGATGTCATCATTCCGGATTCACCAAACCAGCCATACGACATGCACACCATCATCGAGTCGCTCGTCGACGGCGGAGAATTCCTAGAAATTCAGCCGCTATTCGCACCGAATATCTTGATCGGTTTCGCTCGCGTCGACGGACGCAGCGTGGGAATCGTGGCCAACCAGCCAAAGGCAATGGCGGGCACACTAAATATCGAGGCCGGCGAAAAGGCTGCTCGCTTCGTGCGCTTCTGCGATGCGTTCTCGATTCCGATTCTTACCCTCGTCGACGTACCTGGCTACCTACCTGGCACAGACCAGGAATGGGCCGGAGTTATCCGCCGCGGCGCTAAGTTGCTTTACGCATACGCCGAGGCGACCGTGCCCCTTGTCACCGTGATCACTCGCAAGGCCTACGGTGGCGCTTACATCGTGATGGGTTCAAAGCAGCTCGGAGCCGACATCAACCTCGCTTGGCCAACCGCCGAGATCGCAGTGATGGGTGGCCAGGGCGCAATTAATATTTTGTACCGCAACGAAATCAAGAAGGCCGAGGAAGCCGGCGAAGACATCGCCAAGGTGCGCGCCAAGCTTGCTGCCGAGTACACCTACAACGTTGCTTCTCCATTCCTTGCGGCAGAGCGCGGTGAACTCGATGGCATCATCGAACCTTCACACACTCGCATCGAGATCATTAAGGCGCTTCGCGCACTTCGCACCAAGCGTGCGACAGTGCCGCCGAAGAAGCACGGAAACATACCGCTATAAAAATGAATGAATTTCAAGAGTCACTAAGCGTGGTGCGCGGTAACCCAACTCCCGAGGAGTTGGCTGCCGTGATTGCCATCGTCGAGGCAGCCGCTGCAGAAGAGCGCTCGGCGACCGGCGGCGTGAATCGTCAGCCGCGTTCGACTTGGAATCGTAACCACGTGCAACTCCGTGGCGGCATCACACCTGGTTTTGGTCAGTGGAACGCATCGTTCCGCGATGGCCTAAATTAGGTGCATGACTCGTAAACCAACTCAGCTAGACGCCATCGCCGACTCTTGGGTCGAGAAGATGGCCGAACTAAGCCCTTCGTTCGCCACTTACATCGGCCGCAAAGGTTTCGATGACAAACTCGACGACTACTCTCCAGAGGCGCAAGAGGAACAACTTGCCGAGAGTAAGAAATTTCAAGAGCAAGTTAAGAACGCTCCGGTGGTCGACAAAGTTGACGAAGTCACCAAAGACGCGATGCTCGAAAACTTCCAGCTCGGTGTGGAGCTGCACGAGTCTGGAGTTTGGAAGCGCGATCTCGATGTGATCGCATCTCCGGCGCAAAACATTCGCGACATTTTCGACCTCTCTCCTACTGACGGCGAAGAAGCCTGGGCCAATCTGGTTAAGCGCATGAACGCAGTGCCAGAGACCATCGACGGTTACATTCGCACTCTTCGCCTGGGCATCGAGTCAGGTGATACGCCGGCGAAGCGTCAGGTCGTGATGAACATCGAGCAGGCCGACGGCATTGCCTCCGCAGACGGGTTCTTCATCAAGTTCGCGGCCGGTGCAAAGGTTGACGGTGCGCTCAAGTCCGAGGTCGAAGCCGCTGGACGCCGCGCGACCGAGGGCTACGCAAAGCTCGCTGAATTCTTCAAGAGCGAACTGCTTCCAAAAGCCAACGCCGTTGATGCAATTGGCCGCGACCGCTATTCACTGTTTAGCCGCAAATTCCTAGGTGCTCGCATCGACCTCGATGAGACCTACGAGTGGGGTATCGAAGAGCTGGCTCGCGTCACTGCAGAGCAGAACGCAGTTGCCAACGAAATCAAACCTGGTGCCACAGTGCAGGAAGCCATCGAGGTACTTAACAACGACGCATCTCGCAAACTGCACAGCACCGATGAACTCCAGCGTTGGATGCAGAACCTTAGCGACACCGCAATTGAAAAGTTGAACGGCGTGCACTTCGATATCGCAGAACCACTTCGCAAGCTCGAGTGCATGATTGCTCCAACTAACAGCGGAGCGATCTACTACACCGGACCCACCGATGACTTCTCTCGTCCGGGTCGCATGTGGTGGTCGGTGCCGGAAGGCGTAACCGAATTCGATACCTGGCGTGAAACCACGACCGTGTATCACGAAGGTGTTCCTGGTCACCACCTGCAGATTGCGCAGCAGGTTTATAACCGCGATCAATTGAACTCATGGCGTCGTCTCGCTTCGTGGTCATCTGGCCACGGCGAAGGTTGGGCGCTCTACGCCGAACGTCTGATGGCAGACCTCGGCTTCCTGGACGACCCGGGCGACCGTCTCGGCATGCTCGACGGACAGCGCATGCGCGCCGCTCGAGTCGTGCTCGACCTCGGTGTGCACCTCGGTAAGAAAAAGCTCGATGGCAGCGGCGTCTGGGACTTCGACTATGCGCTCGAGTTCCTGGGCAACAACGTGAACATGAGTAAAGAATTCGTCAACTTCGAAGTGCACCGCTATTTCGGCTGGCCTGGTCAGGCACCGTCTTACAAAATTGGTCAGCGCATCTGGGAACAGATTCGCGACGAGTACAAGGCCAAGAAGGGTGCCGACTTCGACATCAAGGAATTCCACCGCACTGCATTGAACCACGGCGGACTTGGCCTCGACACCCTGAAGCGCGCGGTTCTCGGCTAACGAATTCCGAGTTTCAGATCTAGATCTGGGGTAACCACCCGAGGGCGACTTGCCGTGAAACGCACCAGCCAAGCCTCGTTCGGCTGGGTACGCACTGTGACACGACCGGTGTTGATGCCGTTTAGCGCCGAGACAATCAGATCGAGCAGATCTTGAAGATCTTCTGGACTCTTGGTCTCCAGACCACCCTCGTCGAGCAGTGCGACGTCCACGCCCCTTGCGCGGGCGGCGGCAACGGCTTTCTTGACCTTGCGGTTAATTAGTCGACCACCGGAGATGTCATCGCGCAGCGAAATTTCAGTTGCGGCATATTCGTCGCGCTGTTGCTTGCCGAATGATTTACCGGCGGCAATTTTCTTGAGGGTCGGCAGCGTGGACTTCATAGCCACGTTGATAGCGAATCCATGCGCCTCGGCAAGTGTCTTTTCTTCCTCAAGGGCAGCCAATTCTTTAGCTGCGTTCTGCTGTGCGAGTTCAATTTCCTTAGTGGATGAATCCAATCCTCGCGAGACGGCGATACAAGCGACAATCAGAATTACCGCACCGCTCAGTCCGCTCTTCGGCAAATACTCCAATCCGCCAAAGTACAGCACCTCTGCGCAGAAAATCACACCGGCAACAATTGAGAAGATTGCTCGCCCACGCACGGCAAGTGCACCAAGCAAAAGTCCGACGGCAGTCACGTACCAGGTGTCGTAGGTCTCGAGGTTTTCACCTCGAAGAGTCAGGTGCGAAACCTTAGGAATCAAAACCGCAATGAGTGAAACCAACCAGGCCACCCAGATCGGTAGCTGAAATTTCTTGAACGCGACTGTGCAAATTAGGAGTGCAAGGAAATATCCAAGCCCCATCGAAATAGTGATCCAAGTGTCGTTGTAGCGATCCAGTCTGAACATCGCTAGCGACACATTGAACGCACCGAAGACCAGGGTCAGTGAGGAGAGAAATAGACGACGGACGCTGATCATGCGTACCACTCAAAAATCCAAGTCGTACCGGCTCCGGGTTTCGATTCGAGGCTCGGCTTTACTCCGAGACTTACTAACCGGCGGAAAATGGTCCAGCGCACACCGAGCGCGGTTTTGTGCACGTTGGACATGCGGAAGCCGCTGCCGTTATCCGAGACGACAACCTTTATTCCGCGCTGACTTAGGCGAATGCGTACTTTGCGCTCGGAGGCTCGCGGCGCGTGGGTCATCGAGTTGCTGATCGCAAGCAGTGTGGCCTCGAAAATCGCGGCCGCAGCCTGGAACGGAATCGTTAGGTCAGAGCTGCCACTCGTGGACACCTTGAACTCCGGCTCCCGACGGGCAATTGCCTCGGCCATAGGTTCTAAAATCAGGGCTAACTCAACTTGCTCCGGTGGGTTCGCTGTGCGGTCAACCTCTCGAGTAAGTCGCCCGATTGCATCCTCGGCCGCAGCTGCAGCAGCCTTGCGAGCCTTCTCAGAGGTTGCGTTCGCAGCCAACTCCAGGGTGGTCAGCACCTTGTCGTGCATGATCGAATTGAAAATAGCTCGCTCACGATTTAGGACATCTGCTCTGGTGCGAGAAAGAACGGCATCGATTGCCAAACCGTTCTCCCGATCTACATCATTGGCTCGATCACGCAACCCCATTGTCATAACGACCAGAGCAGTTGAGAAGAAGAACGTGTAGAGACTGTCCTGAATTGCCAAACCAATTGGAATTCCGCCACCCTCTGGGGAGGTTTCCACAATCAACCAAATAATCGGAATAACAATAAGTGCCAAGTACGCCCAGGCACGATTCCAGGCTCCGGCCGCGGCAATTGTCACGGGACCAACCGCCCACCAGATCCAAGGTTTATAGTCGGCAGGCAACTGCTGACCGTCATACATTTGATAGCCCCAGGTGAGCATCGTGAACAGCACGATGATTACCATCGAGCGATACCAGTAGCGTGTGTTGCCAAACTTAAACGCGGCCAGAACCGATCCGACCACGCTAACAATTAGCGCGACGAAGGTGACCCAAAACCAAGCGGGATTTAGGAACTGCACCTGTCGAAATGCATTTTGCACCACGTCGATGGTCAGTAACACCAATCCCGAAACGTAAACCTTATTGAGCAGGTCATCCACACGCGCGAGCGCGATTTGTGGGGTTACGTTGGCAGTGGACATCTTCGAATTATTTGCGCACCAAACTGGCGATTGCTTCCACGTGGTGGGTGTGCGGGAACAGGTCGAATGCGCGAAGCTCATCGAGCTCGTAACCACCGGCAAGAAGTCCCTTTAGGTCACGAGCAAGTGCGACCGGATCGCAGGCCACATAGACGATGTGCTTCGGCGCAAGTTTGGTGAGCAGGTCGATGACCTTGGCTCCAGCCCCGGCGCGCGGGGGATCTAGCACCACTGTCGCGGTGTCCAGGTTGACCTTGGCGCGCTGCTGGTCTTGCAGGAAGCGGTCTACCTGAGCACAAACCGCCTTGCCCTTGGTCAAGTCACCGAGGTTCAAAACGGCATCGTCGGTAGCACGTTTGAACGCCTCAACGCTGGTCACATTTACATCGGTACCGTACTTTGCCGCGAGCGCGCCGGAGAACAAACCGACTCCTCCGTATAGGTCAAAGTTTGGTGCAGACTTGTCAAAGCCGACCCTGTCGGCCATTGCCAAAACAGCGGTGGTCAAAACCTCAGCAGCCTTGCGGTGCACCTGCCAAAAACCGCCGCCAGAAATTCTGAAGGTGCGCCCGGCCGCGCGCTCGACCAAGCGCTCGTCGCCCTTGAGTTTGTCGTCCACTCGCCACTGCACCTGACCGGTGTTTGAAGCGGCGATGTCGATCTTCTTTACGCCATTCCAGTTTTTGCTGTGCAATCCGAGTTCGCGAATGTCATCGACAGCGAGCGGAAGATCGCGCACTAGAACTACGTCGTGCGAGCGTTCCATGTATGGTCCTGCATCGCCAAGTTCGTTTACATGCAACTGCACTCGAGTGCGATAGTGCAATCCGTTGTTTTCGTCATCGCCGGGAGCAGCCTCTACGACCGGACGAAGATTGATTCCCGCCATGCGGTCGAGTGCCTCTTCAAGCACATCAGCCTTCAGGTCACGCTGCCGAGAAAGTTTGATGTGTCCAAACTCTGCTCCACCTGCACCGCCGACGCCAGCCTGATCCCAGACGTGCTCGACGCGGTCCGGTGAGGCGACCAAAATTTCCTGAGGCTCTGCACGGCAGAATGACTTGCCGCCGTCTTCATAAACCAGTGCGCGAACTTTTTCGCCAGGTAGTACGTGTGAAACGAAAACCACGCGACCCTCGTGGCGAGCTACGAAGATTCCTCCGTGCGCCACCTTTTCGATGTCGAGTTCAAGTACGCGGCCTAGCCAGTTAATGTCGTTCACCCATCAAGTGTGCCAGAGTAATGCCATGACTCGATTGGTTCTGGCCAGCACCTCCCCCGCGCGACTCACGCTATTGCGCAACGCCGGCATCGATCCGGTGACAATCGCCCCCGGCGTCGACGAGGATGCGGTCGCCGCACGAGCCGAGTCAATGGGGCTAATCGCCAACACCTCCGACATGGTCCACGTGTTAGCCAAGGCCAAGGCCGAGGCCGTTCTGGGACACCAAGATGCAGTCGGACTCATTATTGGCTGCGATTCGAGCCTCGAATTCGAGGGTGAATCGCTCGGCAAACCGCATGACCCGGCGGTGGCCAAGGAACGGTGGCGCCGAATTCGCGGCAAATCGGGCGTACTGCACTCAGGCCACTGGCTAATCGATAACCGCCACCCGAAACCTGGGATACTGCCACCGGCGACCGGCTCGGTCGGCAGCACAATCGTTCACTTTGCAGATTTGTCAGACAGCGAAATCGACGCCTATGTGGCCACCGGCGAACCGCTCAAGGTGGCCGGGGCATTCACCATCGACGGGCTCGGCGGTGCTTTCATCAGCTCAATCGAGGGCGACCCGCACACCGTAATCGGCCTTAGCCTGCCAATCCTTCGGGAATTGACGATCAAACTGGGCGTCGACTACCCAACTCTTTGGAGATAATCCCTACGGATTCGGCTTTTTGTTGTCCGATACTGCCAAGAAAAGGCCGTTTTTAGTCAATAGAGTTAGTTTTTATGACCGCAACCGCCAAGAAAATCACCAAGGTACTTATCGCCAACCGAGGCGAAATCGCTGTTCGCATCGCTCGCGCAGCCAAGGATGCCGGCATTCAGTCAGTCGCCGTTTACGCAGACCAAGACCGCGACGCACTTCACGTAAAGCTTTCCGATGAGGCGTACGCGCTTCACGGCAGCACCGGACCGGAGACCTACCTGGTCATCGACAAGATCATCGAGGTGGCTCGCAAGTCTGGAGCAGACGCGGTTCACCCTGGTTACGGATTCCTCGCCGAAAACGCCGACTTCGCTCGCGCAGTTATCGCAGAGGGTTTGATTTGGATCGGCCCATCACCTAAGGCAATCGAGCAGCTAGGTGACAAGGTCTCGGCACGTCACGTGGCAGAAAAAGTTGGCGCTCCACTTGCGCCTGGCACCATCAATCCAGTTTCTGGAGCAGAAGAAGTTTTGGAATTCGTCGCTCAGCACGGATTGCCGGTTGCCATCAAGGCAGCATTCGGTGGCGGTGGCCGCGGCATCAAGGTCGCCTACAAGCAAGAAGAAGTTGCAGAGCTTTTCGAATCTGCAACGCGTGAAGCAATCGCAGCTTTTGGTCGCGGCGAGTGTTTCGTAGAAAAGTATTTGGAAAAGCCCCGTCACGTTGAGACTCAGTGTCTCGCCGATGCACACGGCAACGTAGTTGTCGTCTCGACTCGCGACTGCTCATTGCAGCGTCGTCACCAGAAGCTCGTCGAAGAAGCTCCGGCTCCATTCCTAACCGCAGATCAGGTCAAGCGCCTCTACGATTCCTCGAAGGCAATCCTCAAGGAAGTCGGCTACCAGGGCGCGGGCACCTGTGAGTTCCTCGTCGCTCAAGACGGCACCATTTCATTCCTCGAGGTAAACACTCGTCTGCAGGTGGAGCACCCGGTCTCCGAAGAGGTCACCGGCATCGACCTCGTTCGCGAGCAGTTCCGACTCGCCGAGGGTGGCGTGCTCGACTACGCAGACCCGATGGTCACCGGCCACAGCTTCGAGTTCCGCATCAACGGCGAGGATGCCGGCCGCAACTTCATGCCGGCACCTGGCCCGGTTCACCTATTCAAGGCTCCTTCTGGTCCTGGCGTGCGCGTAGATACCGGAGTCGAGTCTGGCGATGTCATCAGTGGTTCATTCGACTCGATGGTCGCCAAGCTGATTGTCACCGGAGCTACCCGCGAGGAAGCGCTCGCCCGTTCTCGTCGTGCACTCGACGAGATGCAGGTCGAGGGGCTCCCGACCGTGCTTCCGTTCCACCGCAAGATCGTCAATGACCCGGCATTCATCGGCGACGAAAAGGCAAACAAGTTCGGCATCTACACTCGCTGGATTGAAACCGAGTGGACCAACGACATCGAAGCCTGGGCAGGAATCGCAGAAGATGCTGCGGCACCAAGCGAACGCAACAACGTAGTTGTCGAAGTTGCCGGCAAACGAATCGAAGTTTCACTTCCTAAGCGACTCTTGACTGGTGGTGGTTCGGCCGTTGCGGCAACCGCCGGCGCTGCACCTAAACGCAAGTCATCTGGCGGATCTCACGCCGGCGGCGGAGCATCTGGCAATGCAGTGAAGTCACCGATGCAGAGCACCGTTGTAAAGATTGCTGTCAACGTGGGCGACGCGGTTAATGAAGGCGACTTGGTAATTGTTCTCGAGGCAATGAAGATGGAACAACCGATGAACGCTCACAAGAGCGGAACTGTGAAGTCAATCAGCGCAGAAGTTGGCGTAACCGTTCCAGCTGGAACCGTACTGCTCGAAATCGAATAACTAGTTTTTAGTTACACGATGTGCAGCGCACGCGCTGCGTCTGTGATTGATCCGGTGAGTGACGGATACACGGTGTAGGTGCTTGCCACTTCGTCCACGGTCAGACGGTTTTCAATCGCGATAGCAATCGGGTAAATCAATTCGCTTGCCTTTGGTGCGACAACGACACCACCGATAACGGTTCCGCCGGTCGAGCAAATCAACTTGATGAAACCATCTTCGACGCCCATCATCTTGGCTCGCGGGTTGGTGTCTAGCTCAATCTTGTGCACGAAGCCGTTGACCTTGCCCTCCTTGAGGGCCGCTTCAGACCAGCCAACCGAGGCAATCTCAGGTGAGGTGAAGACGTTGGATGCCACGTTGCGCAGCACGGTCGGTTCGGCGACATCACCCATGGTGTGGAACACCGCGGTGCGTCCCTGCATTGCAGAAACCGAAGCTAACGGCAAAGAAGTGGTGCAGTCACCGACCGCGTAAACGTTTGCGCGAGCGGTTCGAGCCACCTTATTGACCTGAATGTGTCCGGTCTCGGTGAGCACGATGCCGGCATCCTCGAGACCGAGTCCGGCGGTGTTAGGAATTCCACCAACCGCCATTAGACAGTGCGAACCTTCGATCACGCGACCGTCGGCGAGTGTTACCTCGACGTGAGAACCCTTGTTCACGACCGATTCTGCGCGAGCCTTTTCGTAGATGTGCACGCCGCGCTTGCGGAACACACTCTCGATGACCTTCGAAGCTTCTGCGTCTTCGCTTGGCAACACCATGTCGCGAGAAGAAATAAGTGTGACTTCACATCCGAGGCCACGGAATGCACTCGCGAACTCGGCTCCGGTGACACCGGAACCGACCACGATCATGTGCTCTGGAAGCGACTCGAGGTTGTAGAGCTGCTTCCAGGTGAGGATGCGCTTGCCATCCGGCTGCGCGGTTGGCAATTCGCGAGGCGATGCACCGACGGCCACGATGATGGTCTTCGATTCGAGGCGCTCCTCTTTGCCATCCGGAGTGGTGGCGATCACGAAGTGGTTTCCGTCGAGTCGACCAGAACCATGAATGATGCGCACGCCGGCGGCGCGAAGTTTGTGAGCCATGTCTTCTGACTGCGATTCGGCGATCTCGAGTAGACGACGATTTACGGTGGCGATATCCACCTCGACCTTTGGAGCGATGAGCTTGCCCTGATTAGAAAACTGGATGCCGAGTTCGCTGGCCTGGGCAATTGCCTGGGCTGCGTCGGCGGTAGCGATGAGAGTCTTTGATGGAACCACGTCGGTGAGCACTGCGTTGCCACCTACGCCGGAGCGCTCAATCAGGGTGACCTGGGCACCGAGCTGAACGCCCGCCAGTGCAGCCTCGTAGCCGCCAGGGCCGCCGCCGATAATGACAATGTGGTGTGGTTTTGCAGTAGTTTCGCTCACTCACCCATTCTGCCAGCCATAGGCTTTGAGCATGAGCAATGCCTTCGAGTTAGCCGAACATGCGGCCAAAGTAATTCGCGATAAGTCGGGTATCGAATCGCACGAGATCGCGCTGTGCCTGGGCAGCGGTTGGCTCAAGACACTGACCGGCAAAATCGTTTGGTCGATTGACGCAGCCGAGATTCCAGGATTCCGCGCGGCCGAGGTCGAGGGCTTCTCCGGTCAGGTCTGCTCAATCAAACTGGACTCGGGCAAGCACGTACTTGTCCTTCCTCGCACTCATCTTTATCAGGGTTACGGCGTCGAGGCCGTCGCGCATCCGGCTCGCGTGGCCGCTGCCATCGGTGCGAAGATCATGCTGCTCACCAACGGTGCCGGCGGACTAAACCCAAATTGGCACCCGGGTCAGGTGTTCCTAATTTCTGATCACATCAACCTCACGGCAACCAGTCCAATCGAAGGTGCGAAGTTTGTCGATCTAACCGACATGTATTCACCGCGACTTCGTGCGATTGCCAAGCGCATCGACCCGTCACTCGAAGAAGTCGTCTACGCGCAATTCCGCGGACCGCATTACGAGACTCCGGCCGAAGTGAAGATGGTCGGGGTGGTTGGCGGTCACATGGTTGGCATGTCTACCGCGCTCGAAGCAATTGCGGCACGCGAAGTTGGCCTAGAAGTTCTTGCACTTACGATGCAGACCAATCCGGCGGCGGGAGTTGTCGCCGGTGGTGTGTCACACGAGCATGTGCTTGCAGCGGGCAAAGTCGGCGAGCAGCGAAACGCTGAGCTACTTGCCGTACTTTGCGAAACCCTCAGCAATGAGCTCGGCTAGTTCATCGCGCGCATCAGAGGTCTGAAAAGTCGCGTCTACCGCGTTGTATTGAAACTGCTCTAGGTCGCCGAGTTCGTATTCGAATTCATCAGCGAGCAATTTGAGTTCGCGAGTCAAAGTGGTTCCGCTCATCAAACGGTTATCTGCATTCACGGTCACCTTGAAGCCCAGGCTGTAGAGCACATCGAACGGGTGATCAGCCAAGTCGTTCGACTCAAACAATTCGTAGACCACGCCAGTCTGCAGGTTTGAAGACGGGCACAACTCGAGTGCCATGCCACGGTCATGAATCCACTCGGCGATTGGGCCAAGGGTGACCACATCGGTGTCTCCATCTGCGCGGATGAAGAGAATGTCTTCCACCAGGCGAGCTCCGTGACCGATGCGAATCGCGCGGCCTGAAACGATGGCGTCTTTGATGCTCTCGATGCCGTCGGCCTCGCCGGCATGCACCGTGACCGGGAACATCTCGCTGGCCAGGTAGTCGAATGCCAGTTTGTGCTTGCTAGGCGGGAAGCCAGCCTCCGGTCCTGCAATGTCGAAACCAACCACTCCGTTTAGGCGGTGACGGACGGCCAGTTCGGCGATTTCGAGCGAGCGGTCGTTGTGGCGCATCGCGCAAATAATCTGGCCGGTGCGGATGTTGCCACCCAGGCGCTCTACCTCTTCTATACCGGAATCCAGACCGTCCTGAACGGCGTCGACGACCTCGTCTAGGGTAAGTCCGTTGTGCAGGTGCTGCTCCGGCGCCCAGCGCACCTCCCCGTAGATCACGCCGTCTTCGGCGAGGTCGAGCACGTACTCGTGTGCGATTCGAGTGAGAGCCTCGCGGGTCTGCATCACTGCGGTGGTGACATCGAAGGTTTTTAGGTAGTCCACGAGCGATCCGCTGTTGGCAGACTCTTCGAACCAGCGACGAAGTCCTGCTGCATCGTTGGCCGGCAAGACAAAGCCAATCTTCTCGGCCAGTTCGATGATGGTCTGCGGACGAAGCGCGCCGTCGAGGTGATCGTGCAAAGAAATCTTTGGCAACTTCTTAATGTTCATCTCTAGCCAACCTTCACTTTGCCGTTACTCAAGTCTTTAATAAATTCATCCAACGCAGTCGCGAAGCCGCGCGGAAATGCTAGTTCGTTCTCCGAGACCAGACCGACCTGACCGCTAGCCAAATCAAAGTTTTGTGAGCCAGAAGTTCCGAGTACTGCAGCCACTACCTTGTCGGCCACACCCACTCGAACCACCGAACTCAAAATGTAAGGACGAAGTTCTTTATTGCGCGAGTCTGCGTACCAGTCTCGACCGTAGCCAATTAACTGGATGAGTTTTAGTGCTCCGGTGTCATCGGTTTTTGGCCAACCGTTTAGCTTCGAACCGTTACCACCCAAAACAAAAACCACATCCTGCGAAGCAGCATCGATATTTTTCAGGCTGGAAATTTTGGCTCTCGCTCGCATTTCAGTATTAAACCTTGCGACACCGGCGGTGAAAGCCTTAATTGATTTCTTGCTCTCGCTGTTTTGTAAAAGATCGAGCGTGGCAATCTCTTCACTTGGCGCACTCGCAGCTGCGAGATATCCGGCCGCATATGCAGCCTCGTAAATGTTGAAAGTCAGCGAAGCGAAGTTTGGAGCAGCACCGGTGTTGATGATGTCGCCAACCGATACGTATCTAATTGTGGAATTCGCTTTTGCCTCGGTCAGTGCGGTCTTTGCCAAATCCTCGCCGGCGGTGATGATCGCGTCGCAGTTTGCGTCTGCCAACTTCTCCAGCCCAGCCCGAGCGGTCAACCGGTCACTCACCTCGAGCGCCATTACCGAAGCGCCGGTCTGTACCTTGAGCTGCTGCAGTGCCGCGTAAACACTGCGGTTCAGGCCATCGTCGTCGAAACCAGCCGAGTCGCTCAGGGCGCAGTACTTCAGGTCGACCGGGGTGATGCTCGGGGTTGGCGCCTGTGCGGCACAGCCGGTGAGGGCTAGCACCAAAGCGAGAGCGGCAAATTTACGCATGACTAGAGCAGGTCGCTGTGACCGGTGGCCTTCAATGCATCGACAAGAGACTTCACGCGCTGCGCGTGTTCCTTGGTGGTTACCAAAAGTGCATCAGGAGTATCGACCACGATGACGTCTTCGATACCGATTAGTGCAACCAGGCGATCGGTTTCGCTCACCAAGATTCCCGATGAAGCATCAGCCAAAACTTTTGCGTTACCGAGAACCGCAAGATTTCCTCGACGACCCTGCGACTGCAATTCTGCAATCGCCGCGAAGTCTCCGACATCGTGCCAGGTAAAGGTTGCCGGAATTACCGCGACCAATCCCGCGAGCGCGGCTGGTTCCGCAACCGTGTAATCAATCGCAACCTTTTTTAGTGTCGGCCAAATTCGATCGAGCACGGAATCACGCTCAGGCGAATCCCATGCCTCTGCGATTTCCATGATCGATTTGTAAAGCGCAGGCTCGGTCTTAGCCACCTGCTCCAAAAGCAAAGCAGCAGGCGCGATGAACATTCCGGCGTTCCAGAGATAGTTGCCGGATTCCACATACTTACGTGCCTTATCGATGTTTGGCTTTTCGACAAACTTGAGAACCTGCTTTGCGTTACCAGAAAGCACTTCACCGGTCTTGATGTAGCCGAAACCCACTGCCGGTTCGGTCGGTTCGATTCCGATGGTCACAATCTTGCCGGTGGCGGCTACCTCAACTGCCTCGCGAACGGTCGCCTCAAACTGCTTCGACTCAACGATTACGTGATCCGCGGCAAACGAACCGACGATTACGTCTGGTTGACGCTTCTGCAGGATTGCCGCCGCGAGCGCGATGGCCGCGGTCGAATCCTTTGGTGACTTCTCCAGCACTAGGTTTGCGGCAACCAGGTCTTCGAGCTGTTCGTTGACGGCCTCTTCGTGCACTCGGCCGGTAACCACCACGATGCGGTCGGCCGGAGTGAGCGGAAGCAGACGATCCCACGTGTCCTGGAGCAGAGTCTGACCCGAACCGGTCAAATCGTGCAGAAATTTAGGGGCCGAGGCTCGAGAAAGTGGCCAGAGCCGGCTACCAATTCCCCCGGCCGGAATGATGCTGTAGAAACGCTCGATTGGCTTGCTCATGACCTAAAAACCCTAGCCGAATAAGAGGTATTCAGACAGAGGGACTAATTCGCCGCTTAGACTTGTTGAGGTTTGTGACGTAGCAAATATCTGATTCCAGGAGGGCTTAAGTGCCATCAAAGCCAGCAGGCACCCTATATCGCGGCAAGGTCGGAATGTGGTCGTGGGTACTCCACCGCATCACCGGATTGGCTATTTTCTTCTTCTTACTAGTGCACATTCTTGACACCGCACTGGTCCGATTCGACGCCGAGGCATACGACGCTGTCATCGGCACATACAAGACCCCGATCATCGGTCTCGCCGAGCTCGGTTTGGTCGCGGCCATCGTCTTCCACGGACTCAACGGCGTGCGTGTGATTCTGATCGACTTCTGGCGCAAGGGCGCTAAGTACCAGAACGTCATGTTCTGGATTGTCGTCGCACTCGCAGTTCTGCTAGTTGGCGCATTTGCACCACGTCACCTAATGCACGTCTTCCACCTGGGTTAATCGAGAGGTATAGAGAGAAAAATGTCTGTAGTAATCGAACAACCAAAATCTCCACGCAGCCGCAAAGGCGCTAAGTGGGAAAAATGGGGCTGGATGTACATGCGCGTCTCTGGCGCAATTCTTCTAGTACTTATTTTCTGGCATCTCATTAGCAACCTAGTAATGGGTGATGGCATCAGCGGAATCGATTTCGCTTTCGTCGCTGGCAAGTGGGCAAACCCTTGGGTGCAGCTAATGGACGGCACCATGCTTTGGCTCGCGCTAATTCACGGCACCAACGGAATGCGCACCATCGTGAACGACTACACCGAGCGTGAAGGCATTCGCAAGACTCTGAACTTCGCGCTTTGGTCGGTCTGTGCTGCGCTAATTCTTCTTGGCACTTTGGTGGTCACCACCTTCGATCCATGCATCGACCCAGACGCGGTCAACTACCTGCCACAAATCTGCAAGTAATTCGGAACGGAATTAAATAAATTGAGTAACTCTCCAAAGGTTCACTACTACGAGTACGACGTAGTCATCGTGGGTGCCGGTGGTGCAGGTATGCGCGCCGCAATTGAGGCCGGACCACACGCCAAGACCGCAGTGATCTCGAAGCTGTTCCCTACCCGTTCGCACACCGGTGCGGCCCAGGGCGGTATGGCTGCAGCCCTTGCCAACGTTGAGGAAGACAGCTGGGAGTGGCACACCTTCGACACCGTCAAGGGTGGCGACTACCTAGTTGACCAAGACGCCGCCGAGATCCTCGCGAAGGAATCTGTGCAGGCGGTTATCGACCTCGAGAACATGGGTCTTCCTTTCAACCGCACACCTGACGGCAAGATCGACCAGCGTCGTTTCGGTGGTCACACTCGCGACCACGGTAAGGCTCCGGTTCGTCGTAGTTGCTATGCAGCAGACCGCACCGGTCACATGATTTTGCAGACCCTGTACCAGAACTGCGTGAAGCTCGGCATCGAGTTCTACAACGAGTTCTACGTGCTGGATCTTTTGATGACCAAGGTCGGCAAGGAGGAGCGTCCATCTGGTGTGGTTGCTTACGAACTTGCAACCGGCGAGCTACATGTTTTCCAGGGTAAGAGCATCATCTTCGCAACCGGTGGATTCGGCAAGATCTTCAAGACCACATCAAACGCACACACTCTCACCGGTGATGGCGTTGGAATTATTTGGCGCAAGGGCCTTCCGCTCGAGGACATGGAGTTCTACCAGTTCCACCCGACCGGTCTTGCCGGTCTAGGAATTTTGCTTTCCGAAGCTGCACGTGGTGAGGGTGGAATTCTCCGCAACTCAACCGGTGAGCGTTTCATGGAACGCTACGCACCGACCATCAAGGACCTCGCTCCTCGCGACATGGTTGCGCGTGCAATGGCAAACGAAGTTCGTGAGGGTCGCGGTGCCGGACCAAACAAGGACTACGTACTTCTTGACCTCACTCACCTACCACCCGAGGTAATCGACGCGAAGCTTCCGGACATCACCGAATTCGCTCGCACCTACCTCGGCGTCGAGCCTTACACCGAACCGGTTCCGGTGTTCCCAACCGCGCACTACGCGATGGGTGGAATCCCGACCAACATCAAGGCCGAGGTGCTCAGCGACAACAAGACAGTTGTCCCAGGTCTCTACGCCGCCGGCGAATGCGCCTGTGTTTCGGTGCACGGCGCTAACCGCCTCGGCACCAACTCACTACTAGACATCAACGTCTTCGGTAAGCGCGCCGGTATCTACGCGGTTGAATACGCCAAGACTGCCGACTTCGTGCCTCTGCCAGCCAACCCAGCCGGCGAGGTCATCGAGATGATCGAGAAGGTTCGCAAGTCAAAGGGCAACGAGAAGGTAGCCGTGCTCCGCAAGGAACTGCAGGACACCATGGACAAGAACGCCCAGGTTTACCGCACCGAGGAATCACTCAACGAAGCACTCGACAAGATTGCCGAACTTCGCGAGCGCTACGAAAACATCCAGGTGCAAGACAAGGGTCAGCGCTTCAACACCGATCTTCTCGAGGCAATCGAGCTTGGTTTCCTTTTGGACCTTGCCGAAGTTCTTGCATTCACTTCACGTGAGCGTCGCGAATCTCGCGGTGGTCACTTCCGCGAAGACTACGAGACCCGTGACGACAAGAAGTTCATGGTGCACTCAATGGCCTACCGCACCAACAAGAAGACCAAGAAGCCTGGTGGCAACATCGAGCTTGATTGGAAGCCTGTAACTATTACCAACTACCAGCCGATGGAGCGTAAGTACTAATGTCTACCGAATTCGAAGAACTGGGAGCAGTACCAAGCTTCAAGGTGACCCTGTTTGTTCGTCGTTTCAACCAGGAAGACGGACTCGAAGCACGATGGGAAGACTTCGATGTCGAAGTACACGGCACCGACCGCGTGCTCGACGCACTTCACAAGATCAAATGGGAGCAGGACGGCTCACTAACCTTCCGTCGTTCATGTGCTCACGGTGTTTGTGGTTCGGACGCAATGCGAATTAATGGTCGCAACCGTCTCGCCTGCAAGACCCTGATCAAAGACCTAAACATCGATGAGCCGATCTACGTGGAGCCAATCAAGGGCCTCAACGTCGAGAAGGACCTCGTCGTCGACATGAACCCGTTCTACCAGGCCTACCGCGACATCAAGCCGTTCCTCATTGCTAGCGACAAGCCGGAGAAGGAGCGCCTGCAGTCTGCAGAAGACCGCGAGCGCTTTGACGACACCACCAAGTGCATCCTCTGTGCCGCCTGCACCACCTCGTGCCCAGTGTTCTGGACCGACGGTCAGTACTTCGGCCCAGCCGCGATCGTCAACGCCCACCGCTTCATCTTCGACTCACGCGACGAAGCTGCAGAAGTGCGCCTCGACATCTTGAACGATAAAGAAGGTGTCTGGCGCTGCCGCACCACCTTCAACTGCACCGAGGCCTGCCCACGTGGCATCCAGGTGACCAAGGCAATCGCCGAGGTCAAGCAGGCCGTTCTTCGCGGTCGCCCATAACCAAATGTTCACGCGAAGGTCACTTCTACTCGGAATCGCGACCACGCTCACCGGCATTGGCCTGACCTCTGCCGGCGAAGTTGCGGCTTTTGCAGCCAAGACCTACACCGTCGCCAAGAAAACTGACATCCCGCTAAAGGGCGGAAAGCTTTTCAACGTTGGTGGAAAGTCGATTTTCATCACACAGCCACAGCCTGGTGTCTTTCGCGCATTCAACTCGATGTGCACTCACGCCGGTGGCACTGTAAATCGCGTGGCCGGATCTGCCATGGTTTGCGCATCACACGGCGCAAGATTTGATTCGAACACCGGCAAGCCAATCGGTGGCCCAGCCCCATCGCCACTTGCCAAGGTGAAAATCACGGTCTCGGGCAACAGCCTCAAAGTCACAATCTAAACTGGGCGCATGCCTACAAAAATCGTTTCTGTAAACGTCAACGGCGTGCGCGCTGCGTTCCGCAATGGAATGGCCGATTGGTTGGCTAAGACTCAGCCGGACATTCTCGCTCTGCAAGAAGTCCGCGCGGAAACCGAAGACCTAGTTCGCCTCTTTGCAGAGACAGGCGACTGGCATATCCTGCATGATGCCGCAACGGCCAAGGGGCGTGCCGGTGTTGCAATCCTGAGCAAAGTCAAGTCGCTCGATTCACGCAAGGAATTTGGACCGAAGAGTTTCGACTCTGCCGGTCGTTGGCTCGAAGCCGATTTCAAAATCGGTGGCAAGAAGATCACCGTGATCAGCGTCTACGTGCACTCGGGTGAAGTCGATACTCCAAAGCAGGTTGAGAAGTACAAGTTCCTCGAGGCGATGAAGAAGCGCATGAAAGAGCTGCACGCCTCAGGAGAAATGGTTTTGGTCATGGGCGACCTCAATGTCGGTCACACCGAGTTGGACATCAAGAACTGGAAGGGCAATCTGAAGAACGCCGGCTTCTTGCCAGAGGAGCGCGCCTACTTCGATGAGTTCATGAACGTGCAGGGTTGGATCGACCTCGGTCGACAGTTCCACCCAAACGTGCCTGGCCCATACACCTGGTGGTCAAACCGCGGGCAGGCGTTCACAACCGACACCGGTTGGCGCATCGACTATCAGTTGGCTACACCTAAGTTGGCAAAACTTGCCTCGGGTTACGCAGTTGATCGTGCCGCCAGTTACGAGGAGCGTTGGAGCGACCACGCTCCAGTAGTTGTGGACTACAACATTTAGACTGGTCGCTATGACTAAGCCCAATCTCCTAAGCGGAATGCAGCCATCGGCTGGTTCCCTGCACCTCGGCAACTACCTTGGCGCATTGGTGAACTGGGCTGCCATGCAGGATGACTACAACGCCTTCTACTGCATCGTCGATCTGCACGCCATAACCGTGCCACAGGACCCGACCGAACTTCGCGCCAACACCCGTCGCACCGCGGCTCAGTACCTGGCCGCCGGAATCGACCACAACAAGTCGGCTCTGTTTGTTCAGTCTCACGTGCCTGCCCACGCGCAGCTGGCCTGGGTGCTTCAGTGCATCACCGGAATGGGTGAGGCCGGACGCATGACTCAGTTCAAGGACAAGTCACAGAAGAACGGTGTGGACTCAGCTTCGGTCGGTCTTTACACCTACCCGATCCTGCAGGCCGCAGACATCCTGCTCTACCAGCCGAAGGCAGTGCCGGTCGGTGAAGATCAGCGTCAGCACATCGAGCTGACTCGTGATTTGGCAAATCGTTTCAACTCACGCTTCGGTGAAACTTTTGTGATTCCAGAGGCGCACATTCTCAAAGAGACCGCCAAGATTTACGACCTGCAAAACCCTGAGGCCAAGATGTCAAAGTCTGGTGATCCAAAGGGATTGGTCAACATTATGGACGACAGCGCGACCGTATTAAAGAAGTTCAAGTCGGCTGTGACAGACACCGATGGTGATATCCGTTTCGACCGTGAGGCTAAGCCGGGCGTGAGTAACCTACTCGGTATTTACTCTGCAATTACGGGTAAATCGGTCGACTCAGCGGTTGCCGAGTTCGCCGGTGAGGGGTACGGCACCTTGAAGACCACGATTGCCGAGTCCGTAATTGCGGTGCTCGAGCCTATCCGTGCTCGCGCCGAGGAGCTGCTGGCCGACCCGGCAGAGCTTGATCGCCTGCTTGCCGAGGGTGCCGGACGGGCAAATGCCCAGGCAGAAGCCACTTTGGCCCTGGTTTACGACCGAATTGGCTTCGTAAAGCCGCTCTAGCCGGGAATAACCTAGCCCCCGAGACTGTTTTCTGTAAGGATTACAAAGCAACAAAAGTTCTTCGGGGTCAGTGAAAATCTGAGCCGGCGGTTACAGCCCGCGACCCGACTGGGAGAAATCCTAGGCGGTTGATTTTGGTGAAATTCCAGAGCCGACGGTTAAAGTCCGGATGGGAGAAGAACTGGAGTCGGCGCTAACTTGCCGACCCTGGTGCAGTTCGCCGTTTTTGGCGAAGGCCATCCCGTCGCCCCTGTCGAACTTTTCCAGTGGGAAAGGTCGGGCAATGTACGAAACTCAAATGCGTCACGCTATTGCACTGTCCTTGAACGCACCTTCTTTCAACGAAAATCCTCGCGTCGGCGCTTTGCTGATCAATGATGCCGGTGAGATCGTTGCCGAGGGTTGGCACAGGGGTGCCGGGACTCCGCACGCCGAGGTCGATGCCCTGAGCAAAGTTTCTGATGCGAGCGGCTTGACCGCAATCGTCACACTCGAACCTTGCAATCACTCGGGCAAGACCGGGCCTTGCGCTCAGGCACTCATCGCGGCCGGAATCAAGCGCGTGGTCTTCTCAACCTGGGATCCGGGAAAAACCGAAGGCGGAGGCCGTTTCACTCTCGAACAAGCCGGTGTCGAAGTAATCGGGCCTTTGCTCGCCGACGAGTACCTGCCAATCTTGCAGCCTTGGATTATCAATAAGTTCAACCAGCGACCTTACGTTGTGATCAAGTACGCATCTAGCGTCGATGGTCGCGTCGCGGCAGAAGATAAATCTTCGAAGTGGATCACAGGTGCAGAGGCTCGTGAAGACGTGCACGCACGTCGTGCAACTTCGCAGGCAATTCTCGCCGGCACCAACACAGTCGAACTCGACGACCCAGAATTGACCGCACGCAAGCAAGACGGTTCGCTCTACGAGACGCAGCCGCTGCGCGTGGTGGTCGGTGAGCGCGAACTCTCCCCCAGCTCTCGCGTCTTCAACGATGACGCCGAGACCATTCAGCTCAAGACCCGCGACCTCGGCAGCGTGCTCACAACCCTGTATTCGCGCGGCATTCGCCAGGTATTCGTGGAGGGCGGGGCGCAGATTCAGAGCGAACTAATCCGCCTCGGCTACGCGGATGAATTCTTGATTTACCTTGCCCCGAAGCTAATTGGCGGCAGCCAGACGGCCGTGCGCGACATCGAAGTTCACACCATAGCTGAAGCGGTGCAATTGCGTTTCATCGAAACCAAACACTTGGGCGAAGACATTCTTATTCGCGCCATCTACCAGGAGAAGTAAATGTTTACCGGAATCATCGAAGAACTCGGACGCGTCAAAGCGATCGAACACCAGAGTGACGCAGTGCGCTTGACCATTGAGGGTCCACTCGTAGTAAGCGATGCACACCGCGGTGACAGCATCGCTGTCTGCGGCACCTGCCTAACCGTCATCGAATTCAGCGACAGAGAATTCACAGCGGACGTAATGAAAGAGACTTTGGACAAGACCAGCCTCAGCAGCATCAAGGTCGGCGACCCGGTAAACCTCGAGCGCGCGATGACCGCGGAGACTCGCTTTGGTGGTCACGTAGTTCAGGGTCACGTGGATGGTGTTGGCGAAATCATTTCTCGCGAGCCGAGTGAGAACTGGGAATGGTTGCGCATCCGAATTCCACGCGAACTAATGAAGTACGTGGTCTACAAGGGTTCAATCACACTCGATGGAGTTTCACTTACCGTGAACGAAGTCGGAGAAGACTTTGTCGGGCTCAGCCTGATTCCGGAAACACTCGCAGTAACCACTCTTGGCTCGAAGGCCATCGGTGAAAAGGTAAACGTCGAGGCCGACGTAATGGCCAAACACATCGAGCGCTTGCTCGAGGCAAGGGGTATCTAATGGAACTATCGACAATTGACCAGGCGCTAGAGGCGCTTCGTGCCGGCAAGCCGGTATTGGTTGCCGATGCGGAAGACCGCGAGAACGAGGGCGACGCCATCATCTCGGCCGAACTTGCCTCACCCGAGTGGATGGCCTGGATGGTCCGTCACACCTCGGGCTTCCTCTGCGTGCCGATGGAAGAGTCTCGCGCCAACCACCTGGAACTCCCGGTGATGACCGTGCAGAACCGCGACCCGCACAGCACCAACTACACAATCACCGTGGATGCCACCAACCGCATCTCGACCGGTATCAGCGCGGCTGACCGTGCCAACACGGCACACGTGCTTGCCGACCCACTTTCAATGCCAGGCGATCTAATTCGCCCGGGCCACATGCTTCCGCTTCGTGCCAACGCGGGCGGAGTGCGTGTGCGTCCAGGTCACACAGAGGCAACTGTGGACCTCCTTAAGCTCGCCGGCATGAATCCTGTCGGTGTGATCGGCGAAATGGTTTCAGAAGATGGAGAAATGATGCGTCTACCAGAATTAATTGAAACCGGAAAGAAGTACGACCTTCCGGTAGTAACTATTGAACAGCTAGTCCAGTACCTCGACACACACTCGGTTGTAACAGACGACAACCCGGATAACCGAATTCGTTTCGAAGCCGAAGCGAATGTACCAACCACTCACGGACCAATGCGTTTGCGTGGCTACTACGACACCAAAACCACCGCAGATCACGTTGCGCTTATCTCTGGAAACCCCACCGGCGAGAACGTTTTGGTTCGCATGCACAGCGAATGCATCACCGGTGAGGCATTCGGCTCACTCAAGTGTGAGTGTGGCCCGCAGCTCGACTTCGCGCTCGACCAGATTGCCAACGATCCAAACGGCGGAATCGTAATTTACCTTCGCGGACAAGAGGGTCGCGGTATTGGCCTCTTGAACAAGTTGAAGGCTTACGCACTCCAGGAAAAGGGTTACGACACAGTCGACGCCAACCTCGCACTCGGTCTTCCGAGTGAGAACCGTGAATACGGCGCTGCGGTCGCCATCTTGCACGACCTAGGCGTAAAGAGCGTTCGCTTGATGACCAACAACCCGGCAAAGAGCTCGTTCCTCGACAAGGCCGGCATCAAGGTCACTGAATTTGTTCCGGTGATTGTCGGTCTCGCCGCAGAAAACCAGAACTACCTAGAAACCAAACGTGATCGTATGGGTCACCTAATTCCAAAGGCATAACTGTGGCAGGAAACGCACCAAAGCTAGACATCGACGCAACCGGATTGCAGATTGCAGTCCTAGTCACCAGCTGGCATAGCAACATCACCGACGGGCTTCTCGCCGGTGCTGAGCGTGCGCTGAAGGAAGCCGGCAACGACACCTACGAGGTCTGGCGGGTGCCTGGCGCTTTCGAGCTTCCGCTCGCGGCCGCCTACGCAATCGACCAGGGCGCAGACGTTGTCATCGCGCTCGGCTGTGTCATCGAAGGCGACACCCCGCACTTTGAGTACGTCTGCCGCGCAGCCACAGATGGACTAAACCGGGTTCAGCTAGACACCGGCATTCCAGTGGGCTTCGGACTGCTGACTGTGAACAACGAGAAGCAAGCGCTCGACCGCGCTGGGCTGCCAAAGTCGAAGGAAGACAAGGGTCGCGAAGCCGTGGAGGCAGCAATCACCATGGCTAGACTCAAATAATGGAAATCATTATTCGTATTCTTTTGGTTCTGCACCTTCTAGGTTTCGCATCAATCATGGCTGGTGTTCTAAGCCAGACCAAGCTTTTCAAGACTGGCGCCAAGGTACTTCCGAGTATCCTGCACGGAGCTTGGTTGTCGATGGGCGCAGGTTTGATCATGACCGGACTACTTCCTGCAAACGGAGAGCACATCAATCCAATTTCGATAAGCGTGAAGAGCGCAGTCATCACCGCAATCTTCTTCATCGCTTACACCTTCAACAAGAAGGAAGTCACCCCTAAGTGGGTAGTGCCAACAATTGGACTACTAACCGTGGTCAACCTTTGCGTTGCAGTGCTTCTCGGCATGACCGTAGACGCCTAATCAACTTAAAGAAAAAGAACCCCGCTCGATGGCGGGGTTCTTTTTTTGTCTTAACCTCGGTAGTTGAACATCGCCGCAGGTGAATCACCGGCAGGGTTAGTCGCAATTACTCGATAGGTATATGTCACGGTTGAGCTTGGTGTGCGGATACCCACAACGGTGACTGGGGTGCCAGTTCCACTCGCCACGGTAGTCCAGGCGTTATTTGCAAACACCTGCACGCGGAAGTCGAAACTCGAGTAGCCTCCAAGATCAGTCGGTGCTGTGAAGGTTAGGTTGAAGTTCCCAGCTCCAGCGGAAACAGCGCTGTTCAAGCGAACCGCTCCGGTCACTGTGGTTGCAGTCGTCAAGGTCGCCACGTTGGAGTAACCGCTGACACCAGCCGCGTTACGTGCGCTAACTCGGTAGCTGTAAGTCTGACCCTTTGGTGCTGCAACCACCGAAGCTGCGGTGCTGTAGGCGTAGGTAGCAACTGACCAGTTGGCACCGCCGTTGGCACTAACTTCGACCAGATACTGCGACACAGCGGCTCCGCCGTTGGTTGCCGGAGCAGTCCAGCTCAGTTGTGCACGACCAGAAACCAGCGAAGCCGCTAGCGCGGAAGGTGCGCTGGCTACCTGATAAGGAACCATCGAGTTGAGCACACCGCTGGCTGCCGAGATGCCGACCGCATTGTTTGCCTTGACACGCAGGAAGGTGCGCGCACCAGGAAGTCCACCAGGGAAGTTGATGCTGAGCTGGTTCGCGGCCAATGCCGGAAGCGCAGTCCAGGTAACTCCGTTGTCCGCAGAACGCTCAACCACATATCCGGTGATTGGCGAGCCGCCCAAGTCGGACGGAGCAAGCCAGGTGGCCGTCATGGTGCCATCAGAGTTCAAGACCAGTGAACGAAGCTGCGGAGCAGATGAGACTGTGATTGCTGAAGCAATTGTGACTGCTGCTGTTGAGTCGCTCTCGCCGAATGCGGTGCGAGCTACCAGTCGGTACTGCCAGGTCTGACCCTTGGTCGGGCGAGTCACAGTTGCGCTGGTCGCTGTCGAAGCGTGGTAGCCGACAGTCATCCAGGTGTTTCCACCGTCGCGCGATACGTAACTCACGTACTGAGTGACTGACGATCCACCTAGGTTGGCAGGAGCAATCCAGCTAATCAGCACGGCCGAGCCGTTGTCGGTTGCATCGAAGTTCTGCGGAGCAGATGCCTTTAGATAAGGAGTCATCAAACCGATCACGTTTGACAATGGCGAGGTGCCGATTGAGTTGGTGACGGTTGCGCGGAAGAACACGCGCACGCCAGGCAACTCACGAGGGTAGTTCGCCTGTAGTGCATTACCGGCGAGTGTCGAAACGACTGACCAGTTGGTGCCATCGTTTGACTTTTCGATGGTCACCGCGGTCAACGCGCTGCCACCGTTGTCGGCAGGGAGTGACCAGAACAGGTTCATCGAACCGTTAGTCGCAAAACCAAGGGTATTTAGTCGCGGCGCCGCTGGGGCGGTAAGCGAAGCGGAAATAACCACTGAGGCGCTTGCGTCGCTAGCCCCGAAGGCAGTGTACGCAACCACGCGGTATGACCAGGTCTGTCCCTTGATCGGACGAGCGACAGTCCAGGTGGTCAACTTTCCACTGATGTTCATTAATGCAACCCAGGTGGTGCCGTTGTCCTTGCTGACTTGGATTTGGAATGTACCAACCACAGAGCCACCGAGTTCTGCAGGAGCGGCCCAGGTGGTAACCACTGCGGTTCCATTGTCTACCGCGGTGAAGTTCTTCGGAGCAGAAGCCTTCACGTACGGAGTGCGGAATGAAGAAGTGAGTGCCGCGCTAGCGCCTTGTGCATTGATCGCAGTCACGCGCACGGTCACGAGCACACCAGGAAGATCCCGATCAATCTGGAATGACAACACATTGCTCTCGTTCAAGACAGACCAGGTGCCGTCAGTTGCCTGTCGTTCGAGTCGGTAGGCGGTGATTGGTGAACCACCGAGGTCGTAAGGTGCACCCCAGGTAATCTGCAGTTTGTTCGCTAGCGGATAGCTGAATGCAATCGAACGGACCGGGCTAGAAACAGTAGCCAGAGTTTCATCGACAACTGAGTTTGACTTGGTGCCGATTGCGGAATCGTTGCGAGCGGCTACCGAGTAAAGGTACTTAATTCCCTTGGCCGGAATGGTCACTGCAAAAGTCGTCGCGGTGATTGCCGAGTTAAGCGCAACCCAAGTGGTGCCGTTGTCTGCACTTCGGTAAATCACGTAACCGAGAATCGGAGATCCACCGTTGTCGGTTGGCGCGGTCCAATTCAACACAGACGATGTTGTTCCGCGAGTAAGGGTTAGCGTTGGCGCCGAAGGCATATCCGCTGGAGTCGAAACACTAATGGCGGCGTAAGCTCCGAGCCCGAATGCGTTGCTAGCGGCCACGCGGTAGTTCACCATGGTCGCGCGAGCCGGAAGTGGCACGTTGTAGCTAAGCACGGTTGTGGCAAGCGTAGCCAAGACGCTCCAACTGCCATCTACGGCCTGCTGCTCGAGCTGGTAGCCGGTTACCGTGCTTCCGCCGTCGTCAGCCGGGTATGACCAGCTGAGTGTGAAGCCGCCAGCCACCTTGGTGGCCTTGGTGGTAGGCGCTCCTGCCTTGGTCGCGGTGGTCTGGAAGACCACCTGTCCAGATGTCGGGCTAGCGATGGTGCCCGATAGAGCAGTCACTGTGATTCCGTAATAGGTGGTGCGCTTCAAACCGGTCACCACGAATGAGTTTGTCGTCGCGTTGTAAGTCGCGAGCACAGCGCCAAAGTTTGAAATCTGACGAGAAAGAATTCGCACCTGATATGTGATTGGCACAGCAGGATCAATCTGCGGCGAAGCCTTCCAGGTGGCGGTGGCAGAAGATCCGGTGATGTTTGACATCACAATTCCCGAAGGCATGATCGGAGTTGCCGCGGTGGTTGAAACGGTTAGTACGTTCGAAGGCAAGCTCACACCATAGGTGTTGTATGCCTTCACGCGGAAACTGTAACTGGTGAGCGGAGTCAAATTCCTCACGGAGTAATTCACCGAAACCGCGGTCGATCCAACAGTGGTGTTCGACTGCCAGATTCCATTGACCAACCACTCCAGATAGTAACCACTGAAGTTTGCTCCATTGGCATTTGGTCGCGTCCAGTTCAAGTCAATCTGGTTTCCATAAATGGTTACCGCGTTCAAATTGGTCGGTGCATCTGGTGCTGTACCGAGTGTTGAGAATTGCAGCTCAGATGATGGGTCCGATGAAAGTGAACCTGCGATTGAGGTCACGCGCACCAAGTAATTGTTGAGTGAGGTGAGCGATGACAATGTGATTGAAGTTGCTGTAGTTGTCTGTGACTGCCAGACGGTGTCTGTCGTCAACTTGTACTCGACCTTGTAGCTGTCAGGTGCGGTGCTTGCCACACCAGCGGTGGCAGACGGTGCGGTCCACGAGATTGTGGCTGCGGTGCTGCTAATCGCAGAGGCGGTAAGGCCGGTCGGTGGATATACCGGAGCCGGTGCCACTGGCACACTCGCGCGCACGAAGGTGTTGTTGATCAGGATGTTCCCGAGGGTCGACTGGGCATTCGCCACGGCGCCAGAGAGACCTCCGGCCTTGATGGCTGCGGTCACATCGGCCGGGCTGGCAGTCGGGTTTGCAGACAAATAAAGGGCTGCAAGGCCGGAGACGTGCGGGGTGGCCATCGATGTACCGCTCTTAGCCACGCCAAGAGTCGGGTCTAGGTTGCTGTCCGAGATGATGTTTGATCCAGGAGCAAATACGTCTACACACTCACCGAAGTTTGAGTAGCTAGCGCGAGCATCGTTGATGTCGGTAGCACCAACGGTAATCGCATTCGGTGATGCTGCCGGTGATCGAGTGCAAGAGTCAGTGGTTTCGTTTCCGGCTGCGATGACCGGGGTGATTCCCGCTGCGTAAAGTTTTTCAACAGCTGCGTTGGCAAGCGGGTAGCTTGGGCCACCGATTGATGCGCTCATCACTGCAGGAGTACCTGCAGGGTTGTTCGCGATAATCCAATCCATCGCAGAAATAAAGTACGACCAAGATCCTGAACCGCTACAGCTCAATACGCGAACAGGAACAATCAATGCTTTCTTTGCCACTCCGTATTTAGTTCCGGCTGCAGTTCCGGCTACGTGAGTACCGTGCCCCTGACAGTCGGCAGCTTCTAGATTTTGTCCGTACATGTCGATGCCCGGAAGTACTCGACCGGCGAAGTCTGGGTTCGAAGCCATGACTCCAGTGTCGACAACATAAATTCGCACGCCGGTGCCAGCCGAAGAAGGATAGTTGTATGCGCCATCGCCTGCGGTTGTGGTCTGATCTATTCGATCAAGGCCCCAAGATGTAACCGGACTCTGTGTGTCCATGAGTGACATCGGTGCATCTGCTACGACCTGAGTGACAAAAGGAGTGTTGCGAAGTGCAGCAACCTCGGTGTCGGTCAAATCGATTACGAAGCCATCCATGACTTCGGTGAGTTCGTCGTGCGGAGTCTCGCCGAGTCGACTAATCGCGTCGCGCACCTCAGGTGCGTGCCCCTCTTGCACCTGCACGATGTAAGTAGCACGAATCACCGCGGCGAATGCGCCAACCGGTGCCGAGCCAAAAATCATGGCAACGATTAGTCCAAGCGCCAGTGAGATTTTGGTTGCGATTGCAGATTTGCCCATAACGAAGCAAGCCCCCTCATTTGTTAGCCAACTTGGCCATTTTCAAGACTATGCCCAGTACTGGACATAATCCATAAGTAGCCGGCTACTTTAGGAAAAGCTGGTTCAGCCTTCTGGCAGTAAAGACCAGTCCTAGACCGATCATCACCACGAAATAGGCCACGTGGCCAAGCAGGGCGAGGTCAAATACGCCCAGCGTTAGCGAACGCTCAAGCTCGATTGCGTGCCACAGCGGAAGTGCCTGCACCAGCCATTGGATCGGCAGCGGGTAAACCGACAGCGGATAGAAGGTGCCCGAGAACAGGAACATCGGAAGCATGACCAAGTTGATCCACTGCATCTGCTTGAAGTTATCTAGATAAGAAGTAAGCCCCATGCCGAAAGATGCAAAACCGAAGGCAATGACAACCGCACCCGGAATCGCCAGCCAGCCGAAACCACTCGGGATTAGACCCATCGGTGAGACGACCACCAAAAATGCTGCAGCGTAAACCGCGCCGCGAATTAGTGCCCAGCTAATTTCACCAAGTGCGACATCCAAAACTCCGATGGATGTGGTGAGCGTCGTTTGGTAAAACTTTCCGAAGTGCATTTTGAAAAACACATTCCAGGTGGAGTCGTAAATCGCACCGTTCATTGCAGAAGTCGCAAGCAACGCCGGAGTGATGTACGCCGCGTAACTCACCGGGTTACCGTTTCCATCTGTCACGTTGCCGATGAAGCCGCCGAGTCCGTAACCGAAAGCCGCGAGATAAAACAGCGGTTCGACAAATCCAGAAAGCACCACGAGCCAAGTCGAAGATTTGAACGCCATCAAGTTGCGTTGAATGAGCGTGCGAGCGCGGCCAGCGTAAATTCCCTGCAACGCACTCATTTGCTCAACCGCCTATCGAACTGCCAGGTAGCAACCAAGAGACCGACAACAAAGAGCATAGAAAGGTAAGCCACGTGGGTGACTAAAAGCCAAGTCGGTGCCGAGTGGCCGTAACTTAGTGCACGCCCAAGATCGGTGGCGTGCCAGACCGGCGAGAACCAACCGATCCACTGCAAATAGAAAGGTAACGATTCGAGCGGATAGTAAGTTCCCGAAAACATAAACATCGGAGTGATGATGAAGCGACCGACAATCGCGAAGAAACCATCATCCTTCTTTACAAACGACGAACCCATAAGCATCACAGAGCCAAATGAGAATCCGGCTAGGACCGAAGACAAGGTGAGCATCGGAATCGAGGCAAGCGGCACTGCGCCGAACAGCACGAGAATCACCTCGTAAATCAGCACGGTTAGGACGTTGCGGATTCCGGCGGCAATCAGTATTCCGCTGACAATTGAACGGCCGCCCAGCTGGGTGGCGTTCATGGCAAAGAAGCCCTTGTCCCAGACAAAACCGCTCAGCACCGGGAACATTGTCTCGTCCATGGTGGCCTGGATTGCAGCGGTGGCCAGCAGGGCCGGAGCCAGGAAGACCAGGTAGTCCACGCCATCGATACCGCCGTTGTTCTGATTGATCAGCGCGCCGATACCGACTCCGACCGAAAGCAGGAACAGAACCGGGTTACCAATGCCGAAGCTCAGCATCGAGACCCACCACTTGCCCATGTTGCGCAAGCGATGTTCGGCCACGTACCAGGCGCCGCGAGCAATCGAACGCTCCACGTCAATCAGCTGGCGAGAGCCCTGCCAGGTGAGTTTGGTTTCGCTCATTACTCGACCAGAGTTCTTCCGGTCAGACGTAGGAACACATCTTCAAGAGAGCTTCGACGCACCAACGAAGTCTGTGGTTCAAACCCGAGCTGATGAATCTGCGCCAAAATCTTTTCGCCATCTTCGCTGTAGATCAAAATGCGGTCCGGCAGAGTCTCCACGCGGTCACCTAGCTTGCTCAACTTCTCGCCCACTTCTGCATTACGCGCAGAACCAAATCTCACCTCAAGCACCTCTTTACTGGAGTACTGCTTGATGAGGTCGGCCGGTGAACCCTCGGCCATAATCTTGCCCTTATCCATCACGATCAGTCTGTCGCAAAGTTGCTCGGCTTCGTCCATGTAGTGCGTGGTGATAACCAAAGTCACGCCCTGCTCCTTAAGTCGGAACAAGCGATCCCAAAGAATGTGTCGAGCCTGTGGATCCAAACCCGTTGTCGGTTCATCCAGCATCAGAATTTCCGGCTCGTTGATCAAGCCGCGGGCGATTGTTAGTCGACGCTGCATACCGCCGGAGAGTTCTTCAACTTTGACATCGCGCTTTTCCTGCAACTGTGCGAAGTCCAGGAGTTCTTCGATCTTGGTTTTCAGATACTTACGAGCCAAGCCAAAGTAGCGTCCGTAGATATAGAGGTTCTCGCTCACTTTTAGTTCGCGGTCGTGATTGTCCTGCTGCGGCACCACTCCGAGGTGGGCGCGAATCTGCGGGCCGTGGGTGTTTGGGTCTAGGCCGAGCACGGTCAGCTCACCCGAGGTGCGCTGCGATGTCGAGGCAATCATTCGCATCGTGGTGGATTTACCGGCGCCGTTTGGTCCGAGTAGGCCAAAGGATTCACCCTTCTTGACCTCAAAGTCGATGCCATCAACGGCGACAAAATCGCCGTACTTCTTAGTTAGGTTTTTCGCGACAATCACGAGAATTCACACTAATCGATAACTTGTTAGCCTTGATTTATGCCGACCTCAAGCCCAGCCAAGCCACGCCTGGGCAATACCCGCACGACCGGCAAAGAGCAGTTTTACACCCCACCCGCACTAGCCAAGACCCTGCTGGCCGAGGTGGCGAAGCACGTGCCGGACCTATCCGAGCGAACCATGATCGAACCTGCCGGCGGCACCGGAGCATTCATCAAGGCGGCCAAGAAGTTTGGCATCACCCAGATCATCAGCTTCGACATCGAACCAAAACATAAAGAGGTATCCCTCGGTAATTTCCTCGAGGCCGAACTAACCACCAAACACGCGGTCACCATTTCGAACCCACCTTTCGGTCGAAACAACTCACTTTCGATTCCCTTCTTCAACAAGGCGGCTAACTCGAGCGACTACATCTGCTTCATCGTGCCGCGCTCGTGGCGCAAGTGGTCAGTCATCAACCGACTCGATCAGCGCTTCCACCTGATCGCAGATGTCGACCTTCAAATCGACTACGTAGACGACAACGATGCCCAGATTTCCACCAAGAATCGACTAGCCACCTGCTTCCAGATTTGGCAGAAGCGCAAGACTATACGTCCGATTGTCAAAGTGACCGACAACCAGTTCATCAAAAAGGTAAAACCGCAGGAAGCCGATGTCAGCCTCACGATTTTTGGCTACGGTTGCGGTCGACTGAAAACAGAATTCAAACGCGAACCCAACAGCACGCAAATGTTCCTGAAGCTGAATCATCCGCGCGCACTCGAGGCACTCCAGAGCGTGGACTTCTCACGCTTCTTCAAAAACACCGCTTACACCGAAGCGCTTTCCCTGCAGGAAATAAATTTCTTGCTAAACGAATTTCTAATTGGCGAAGGCCAGCTAAAGGAGAACCAATGAGCATGATGGGTGGACGCCGACGCGGACCGATGACAGCACTCAACAACAAAGGTCCGAAGGCGAGCTTCAAGACCCTCATTCCGTACCTGACCGCACACAAAAAGTCGCTGATCATTGCCGTGATTCTCTCGACCTTCGGTGCCGGAGTATCACTTGCCCAGCCACTCGTCGTCGGCCAGCTGATTACCGCCGTGCAGAAACAGCAACCGACCACCATGCTGGTCATCGCCTTGATGGCCGTGGTCTTAGGTTCGGCCACCTCCGATGGCCTCATGCGCTATCTGCTGGCCAAGGCCGGAGAGGGCATCGTGCGAACCGCCCGAGTATCCCTGGCAGCCAAGCTGCTTCGCCTGCCGATCGTCGAATACGACCGCCGCCGCACCGGTGACCTAGTTTCTCGCACCAGCTCCGACACCACGCTGCTTCGCTCTGTGCTCACCCAGGGTCTAATCGACCTCGCCGGCGGCGTTTTAGTTTTTGTCGGCGCGGTAATCGCAATGGCATTCATCGACCCACTGCTTCTCGGTCTCACCGTCGTGATGCTCTCACTTGCAATCGGTGCCATCACCGTCACCTCAAGACGAATTCGAGCAGCGACCACCAAGGCGCAAGAACGAGTCGGCGACATGTCTGCCGCAGTCGAACGCTCACTGAGTGCAGTTCGAACTATTCGCGCAGCGAGAGCTGAAGCTCGTGAAACTGAACAGGTTAAATCTGCAGCCGATGAGGCATACAGCCAGGGCGTAAAGATTGCCAAAATAAGTTCCGCGATTGCACCAATCGGCGCCCTCTCGATGAACAGTGCGTTCATCGTGGTACTTGGAGTCGGAGGTTACCGAGTCGCCTCGGGTGCCACTACTGTTGCATCGCTGGTCAGCTTTATACTCTTGATGTTCTTGCTGATGCGTCCGATCTTTACCGCGGTCGGTGCAATCACCTCGGTGCAGTCAGCACTCGGAGCCCTCGCCCGCATCCAAGAAATTCTTGCTCTTCCTGTCGAAGAAGCAGACGGACAAGATCTTGCCGTTCGCAAAGCGCGCAACAAAACCGCAATCGAATTCAAGAAGGTTTCATTCGGTTACGCACCAACCCCTGATTTACAAGCACCTGCGATAACTTCGCAGGCGCCCGCCGGAGAAGAACGCGAGGTCCTCAGCAAGGTCTCATTCAAGATCGAACGCGGCACCCGAGTGGCACTCGTCGGCCCATCAGGCGCGGGCAAGTCGACAGTCTTCTCACTAATCGAGCGCTTCTATGAGCCAAGCTCGGGAGACATCCTGCTCGATGGCCAAAAGGTCAGCACCATTTCCCGCGAAGCCCTTCGCGCCCAGATTGGCTACGTCGAACAAGACGCCCCGGTACTCGCCGGCACCATCCGCGAAAACCTGCTCATCGGCCGCCCGAATGCCACTGAGGACGAGCTCCGCGCTGTGCTGCAAGAAGTGAACCTCACCGAAGTACTCGAACGAGACGCCCGCGGATTCGATGCCGAGGTCGGCGAGAAGGGCATCATGCTCAGCGGTGGAGAGCGTCAGCGCTTAGCGATTGCCCGCACCCTGCTAGCCGCACCGCCAATCCTGCTGCTCGACGAATCAACCTCGTCACTCGATGGCCTAAACGAACAGCGCCTCAAAGACGCCATCGATTCGGTATCAAAGAACCGCACCTTGTTCGTCATCGCCCACCGACTATCGACCGTGGTCGACAGCGACCTAATCCTCGTGCTCGAAAAGGGGCAGATCGTCGGAGCCGGCACCCACAAGCAGCTCCTCAAGAGCACTCCGCTCTATAAGGAATTGGCCAGCCACCAAAAACTTTCGTAATAGATTTGGGCTATGAGCCCAACGGAGCGCGCCTACGCAGAAAACCTCGACCGCCAGGATCCACTTGCGAAATACAAATCGCAATTCCAAATCTCGGATCCCGACATGTGTTACCTCGACGGTAACTCACTCGGTCGACTACCGCTTGGCACCATCGACGCCATCAACGACTACATGGTCAACGAGTGGGGCAAAGAACTAGTCGACGGTTGGTCACACTGGATCGACGAAGCGCAGCCAACCGGCGACCTCCTCGGCCGCTCATCACTCGGCGCTAAAGCAGGACAAGTCCTCGTCTGCGACACCACAAGCGTTAACTTCTACCAACTCTGCGTAGCTGCCATCAAAGCAAGACCCGGCCGCAAGACCGTCATCATCGACGCCGCTAACTTCCCGACAGACAGATTCATCCTCGCCGGCATCGCCGAACAATTCGGACTCAACCTAGTCACTCTCGACAACGACGGCACCGGCGGACCAAACGCGCAAAAAATAAATACCGAGAATGAGCTAATAACCCCAGAACTTCTCGAACCATTCCTCAACGACGACGTCGCGCTCGTCACCTTCCAGGTAATCCATTACCGCTCGGGTTCACGTCCAGACGTCAAAGCCATCACCGACCTCGCCCGCAAACACGGAGCGCTTATGGTCTGGGACGCATCACACGCAGCCGGAGCCATCGAACTCAAATTCGACGACTGGGGCGTAGACCTCGCAGTTGGCTGCACCTATAAATACGGCAACTCCGGCCCAGGCTCACCTGCCTGGCTCTACGTCTCCCACCGACTCCAGTCAGAACTGCGAGTCCCGATCCAGGGCTGGTTCGCCCAAGACGACCAGTTCTCAATGGGCCCATTCTTCGAGCCAAACCGCCAAATCCGCGGCTTCCAGATCGCCAGCCCGAGCATCATGGGTCTCCGCTGCGTGCAGACCAGCTTCAAGATGATCGAAGAAGCCGGCATCGACACAATCGCCGAGAAAGCCGCCAAGGGCACCGACATGATGATCGAACTCTTCGACGCCTGGCTCGCTCCACTCGGCTTCACCCTGCTCACCCCGAGAGACGCAAGCAAACGCGGCGGCCACATCACCATCGGTCACCCCGAAGCAAAACGAATTGCTGCGGCACTTCGCAAGTTCGCCAACGTAGTCCCCGACTACCGAACCCCAAACTCCATTCGTCTAGCCATCGCACCTCTCCCGACTTCATTCACAGAGGTCTATGACGGCTTCAAACGAATCAAAGAGTCAGTCGAAAACCAGGACTACCTAAAAATCCAAGACGACGGAAACCGAGTCACATAATGTCTAACGAAAAAGCCATCACCTATATCAGCTATCTCAAGGTCGACGAACTTCTCGAACTGCAACAACCAGAGTCAGATGGTGAACACGATGAAATGCTTTTCATCATCATTCACCAAACCTACGAACTCTGGTTCAAACAAATGCTTCACGAAATTGCCGAGCTGCAAAAACAACTCGAACACGGCGACACCCACCGCTCACTCGCCATTCTCGGTCGAGTAAGAACAATCATGAAGACTTGCGTCGGTCAGCTCGACATTCTCGAAACCATGACCCCGCTGCAGTTCAACACCTTCAGATCAAAACTCCAATCATCAAGTGGATTCCAATCAGCCCAGTTCCGCGAATTCGAAGCAGTCCTCGGCCGACGCGATCAAGCCGGGCAAAACGCAGACAAGCACTCCGGCATGGGCATGGCCGAACACCTCATCGAAGGCTCCCCTGCTCGAGCCCGAGTCGAGCAAGCCATGAATCGACCATCCCTCTGGGACTCGACCCTCCGCTACCTCGCCTCACGAGGTCACGCCGCCCCGACCGACGTTCTCAACCGCGATGTCTCTCAGCCATACGAAGCTAGTGAAGGCGTCCAGGAGATGCTCCTCGCCGTCCATCACAACGACCCGGATGCCTCAGCCATCTGCGAACGACTCGTCGATCTCGACGAAGGCCTTCAGGAATGGCGCTACCGCCACGTCAAAATGGTCGAGCGAACCATCGGCCACAAGATGGGCTCCGGCGGCTCAAGCGGAGTCGGCTACCTAGCCTCGACCCTGTTCCGCCCGGTGTTCCCGGACCTCTGGGCTATTCGCTCGCGCTTCTAGCGAGAAGTTGCTTCGACCACGTTCTTGACCAGCATCGCGCGGGTCATTGGGCCTACGCCACCTGGGTTTGGTGAGAGCCAGCCGGCGATGTTGGCTACGTCTGGGTGAATGTCTCCGGCTAGGGTGCTGCCGTTGCCGACTCGGGTTACGCCTACGTCGAGGACTGCTGCGCCTGGCTTGATCCAGTTTGGCTGGACGAAGTGGGCAACGCCGAGGGCGGCTACGACGATGTCTGCTCGCTTGACTGCTTCAGGAATATCTTTCGATGCTGAGTGCAGGAGTGTGACGGTTGAGTCGATGCCTTTGCGAGTCATGAGGAGTCCGAGTGGACGACCGACTGTGATGCCTCGTCCGATAACTGCTACTTCTGCTCCGTGAGTTGGGATTTCATAGCGGTTGAGAAGTTCGACTATTCCGGCAGGAGTGCAAGGTAGTGGTGAATCTAGTTCGCCTGCGACTCCGAGTACAAGTTTGCCGAGGTTGATTGGGTGAAGTCCGTCTGCGTCTTTGGCTGGGTCGATTAGCTCAAGCATTTCGTTTGAGTTGATGCCGACCGGAAGGGGTAGCTGGATGATATACCCGGTGACATCTTTTGCATCGTTGAGATCTTTGATTGCTGCGCGGATGTCGTTTGCACTTGCGGTGTTTGGAAGATCGATGCGAACCGAGTGCACACCTACTTCTTCGCAGTCGCGGTGTTTACCAGCAACGTATTTGTGTGATCCAGGGTCGTCGCCGACGAGCAGTGTGCCGAGGCCCGGGGTGATGCCGTTTTTCTTAAGTTCGATTACTCGCTGTGCCAATTCGCCTTTGATGGCTTTGGCGGTGGCGAGGCCGTCGAGCTTAATTGCGGTCATCGATTACCAGTTTTCGAGGTTTGGGTATAGCGGGAATGCGTCAGTGAGTTTCTTGACGCGTGCTGCTAGTGCCGCGATGTCTGGGTTTGGCAGAAGCACTCCGGCGATGATGTCTGCTACCTCGGTGAATTCCTCCTTGCCGAAGCCACGGGTGGCTAGGGCAGGGGTTCCGATGCGCACGCCAGAGGTGACCAGAGGCGGGCGTGGGTCGTTTGGCACCGAGTTGCGGTTGACTGTGATGCCGACCTGGTGAAGTAGGTCTTCGGCGGTCTTGCCGTCGATAGGTGCGTTGCGGAGGTCAACAAGTACTAGGTGAACCTGGGTGCCGCCGGTTAGCACCGATACGCCGTTGCCGGTCACATCTGCCTGAGTTAGACGGTCGGCAATTATGTGGGCACCGTCGAGGGTGCGCTGCTGGCGGTCCTTGAACTCTTCGCCGAGAGCGGCCTTGAAGGCGACTGCCTTGGCTGCGATCACGTGCATTAGAGGTCCACCCTGCTGACCAGGGAACACAGCCGAGTCAATCTTCTTTGCGTATTCTTCCTTGCAAAGAATTAAACCTGAGCGTGGTCCGGCAAGAGTCTTGTGAACGGTTGTCGAGACGACATCTGCGTAAGGAACTGGTGATGGGTGCAGACCCGCTGCAACCAAACCTGCGAAGTGAGCCATGTCGACCCAAAGCTTTGCGCCAACTTCGTCAGCAATCTTGCGGAACTCCGCGAAGTCGAGGTGACGAGAGTATGCAGACCAACCGGCGATGATTACCGCTGGCTTAACTTCGTGCGCACGTGCACGAACGATGTCCATGTCAATTAGGAAAGTCTCTGGGTTTAGTTCGTAAGCGTGAGCTTCGTACATCTTGCCCGAGAAGTTCAAACGCATTCCGTGAGTTAGGTGTCCACCGTGAGCCAACTCAAGACCAAGAATTCTGTCACCAGGGTTTGCCAGTGCCATTAGCACCGCTGCGTTTGCAGATGCACCAGAGTGTGGTTGCACGTTTGCGTGCTCTGCGCCGAAGAGAGCCTTTGCACGATCGCGGGCAAGGTTTTCTGCGACGTCGACTACTTCACAACCACCGTAGTAACGCTTGCCAGGGTAACCCTCTGCGTACTTATTAGTAAGTACAGAACCCTGTGCTTCGAGCACGCCGCGAGAAACGAAGTTTTCGCTGGCAATCATCTCTAGGAAGTTGCGCTGGCGATCGAGCTCACCCTGCAGGACTGCTGCAATTTCTGGGTCAGTCTCGGAGAGCGGTGCATTGAAAGATGAAGGCAATTTTGAGGTGGTCATTAGGCAATTTTACCTTCCGAATGCGGGGTCAAATGACCCATGAAATGGGGAAATGTTAGTTAGGCTAAACAAAGTTTGGGGGCACGAGGGAAACCTCGAGAGAGAGAAAAATGTCTGATTTAGCGCTGATCATTGGCCTTGCCATGGTCATCGTGGGTCTCGGCCTTGGTGTCTACATCACCGTCCAAATCTTTCAGCAGCGCAAAGCCGACCGCGATGAATCCTTCGACTAATTAGGCTCCCCGCTTAAACTTGTCCCTATGACATCAGCCACCACCCACTGGGTACTAACCGCCGTTTGTGAAGACCGTCCAGGTATCGTTCACGCTATTTCGGGGGCAGTCCTAGCCAGCGGTGGCAACATCACCGAATCGCACCAGTACAGCTCGCTAGACACCGACCGCTTCTTCATGCGGTTGCAGATCGAGTCTTCGGTCTCTCGTGAAGAGTTTGAGAAGCAGCTGGCTCCGATGGTGGCCGAGTTCAAGATGGAATGGGTGCTCGACACCGTGGGTCGCAAGTTGAAGACCCTGGTCTTGGTTTCTAAGGCTGCCCACTGTTTGAACGACATGTTGTTCCGTCAGCGTGCCGGTCAGCTGCCAATCGAGATTCCAGCGGTATTCGGAAACCACAGCGACCTCGGCGAATTGACCGAGTTCTACGGCGTGCCTTTCGAGACTCACGGAATCACCGGCGAGGCCGATAAGCGTGCATTCGAAAACATGCTTCGCACATACATCAAAGCAACCGGCATCGAACTAATTGTGCTCGCTCGCTACATGCAGGTGCTTTCTCCAGAATTCTGCGACGAGTTCGCCGGCCGAATCGTAAACATTCACCACTCGTTCCTTCCTGGCTTCAAGGGTGCTAACCCATACGCACAGGCACACGCCCGTGGTGTGAAGCTAATCGGTGCTACCGCTCACTTCGTGACTTCTGATTTGGATGAAGGTCCGATCATCGAGCAGAACGTAGTGCGCGTGCAACACAGCGACTCAAAGAAACGTTTAGTTTCAATCGGTCAGGATGTCGAGTCGAAGACTCTCACTCAGGCCGTGCGCTGGATCGCCGAGCACCGCGTGCTGCTCGATGGTGACCGCACCGTCATCTTTAGCTAAAGCCCAAATTATCCAAAGCGCAGTCTTCGCACCTTAACCATTCTCTGCAGCGTGAGTGCGCCGCCAACTGCCGCTGCTGCCCCGCCAACCGCAATCGCGAGGTAGCCAATTGGCTGCCAATTGAAGTTCGCCTTAACCTCGGGTTCGATTGCTGGGGTAATCACAATCGGCTTCGACCCTGGAATTGGAACCGCTACCTCGACTGCCTCAGCCACCGGTTCGGGCTGGGCAAGGCTCCTGCGGACCTGACCTATCTTTGAACGAACAACTGCAATCGGAGGCAGGATCAAGGATTGCTCTGGTTCAAGTTCCTGCAGTGCAGGTGTCGGAGCAGCGTCCAACACGGGTTCTACGATCGGCTGCGTTTCCGGAACTGTCGGAGGATTTGGCGGTGTCGGAGGCTCTGATGGAGGGTTCGTAACCGCTACGGAAGTTGGGGTGTCCGACGGAGTGGGGCTTGAAGTCGGAGTTGGTGTGGCAGTGGCTGTCGGACTTGCTGCCGGAGACGAAGTCGGTGTCGGACTCGCTGTTGGAGTTGCGGTTACGGTCGGTGTCGGTGTCGGAGTCGGTGTCGGAGTTGCTGTAGCAACCGTGTAATTTACCGGCACTGAAGGTGAGGTCAGGATAGCTGACGGCCCCATATTTCCGAATTGGTCTTGAATTGCGTTTGGGTTCAAACTCAAGGTTGCGTCTGCCCCGGATAAACATCCATCAACTGTTACCGATAAACCATTGGTGGTTGGTTTTGTGGATTTCAAGATGCAACCCGCTCCGCCTACTGACATGTCGTAGGTCGGTGTGTAAACCATCGAGTGGTTTACCTTGATTTGCCACCCAAATGTTTTCTTATCCACGCTCGCTGGCACGTTTGTGAATTCAATCGTCAGCGGTGTGCGATCTACCACTGTTTCGGCACCTGCGTAGTCGACGTCTGGGCCGGTGACGCCGTTTTGATATGCGATTATTCGGCCTTGAGGTTAAGTCTGTAGTTTCCGTCACTGCAACCACGCACCCAGAAACCAAAGCTGAAACCCACCATGTTTGGGATGGAATCGATTTTGCATCCGGTTGCGGTGCCGGTTACATACAGGTCGGTGTTTTCAAAACCAACTACGTTACTGGGTAAATCTAGGTACCAAATCTGGTTGTCATCTTTAGAAAATGTCGTTCCATAGAGTCCGGTAGGAACTGGGCCGCCCAATTGGGCGTTTGCCGAAGGCACATAGAACATGCCAAAAACAGCAACGATGATTCCGCTAACGCTCAGCAGCTTGTGCCACCTGCGAGTCTTTTTTCTGTGCATGACAGAAAGCAAATAACTCATAGCGAATTGATGATGGAGTTATCCACAGCATTCGCTTTCAGTGCGTAACCTGATATCCATGAAGCGGATAATCCTGTTGCTTTGCGCCGGCCTGATTGGGTTTGGCTTGAGCCCTGCTCAGGCCGAAGAATCGGCGACGATAAACAAGCCGATCACTGGTTCGTCGGTCGGTATTCAGATGTTTGGCTGGAACTGGGATTCGCTTGCCACTGAGTGCACCAACCACCTGGGGCCAAACGGCTACGACTGGATACTGACTCTTCCACCACAGGAGCACAAAAAGGGCAATCAGTGGTGGGTGCACTATCAGCCGGTTAGCTACCAGCTGGAATCATCGGCCGGCACTCGTGAGCAGTTCACCAAGATGGTGGCTGCCTGTAATGCCGCGGGTGTGAAGGTAATCACCGATGCCGTTATCAATCACATGGCTGGCGGCAACGGCTACGGATCGGCCGGTACCGAGTATCAGTCGCCGAACTTCGCTCCACTATTTACCGAGCCCGATTTCCACTCGGGACTGCCGCAGACCGATCCGCACTATTGCTCTCGAGACATCAGCAACTGGAACGATTTCGAAGAGCGAACCAACTGCAAATTCCCTGGGCTCCCCGACTTGGCGACCGAACTACCTTCGGTTCAGCAGAAAATCGCAAAATTCTTGAATGATCAACTCGCATTGGGTGTTTCGGGTTTCAGAATCGATGCGGCAAAGCACATGCCACCAGCCGATTTACTTAGCATCAAAAAACTCTTGATTAGGGACGCCTACTTTGTGCAAGAAGTTGTCGGCTCTAATTCAATTGCGCAGGAGTATTTGGGTTCAGGCGATGTTTGGGCCTGGGATCAGCAACAATTTGCCACCGACATGTTTTCGAGTATTGGTTACGCGCACCTCGGCAAGGGCTTCGATGCCGATGTGAAAAACTACGGGCTGGGGAATCAAGCCCTTACCTGGGTGACGAATCATGACACCGATCACCACGGTGGTTCAGTAACTTATGATCAAGGAAAGCTTTATCAAATGGCCTTTGCTTGGATTTTGTCCGAGCCGTATGGAAAGCCGATGCTCTACAGCGGATACACATTCTTTGATCAAGACGCTGAAGCACCGATGAACGCTAATCAAAAAATAGCTAACGCGATTTGTGCCAGTTCGACAGAGGTGAAATTTAATAAAAAAGCACCGGCGACCAGCACTTACGATCAAGGAGATTTCACCTGCGTGGAACGCTGGTCTCCACTCGCCGGAATGATTGCCTGGCGTGACTCGGTAGGAAGCGCAGCCAAGACGTCGGTCATTGCTAAGGCTGGGGTTTACGGCTTTGCTCGCGACAAGGCCGGCTATGTGCTCTTCAACTCAACCGGCAGGACCTACAGCGCGAGCAAACTCAAGACCGGTTTAGCCGCCGGCAAGTACTGCGATTTCTACTCGGGCGGCAAGAGTCCGAATACTGGCAAGGGCTGCCGAGGCTTGAGTTTTACAGTGGCCAAGGATGGCACACTCACCGGCAAGCTGCCTTCGTTTAGCGTGCTGGCAATTAGCCAGGCTAGTAAGTACTAGACCAGCCGGGTTCTAAACGAGCGAGTCGCGCCAGGCCTTGTGCATCTTGGCGAACTTACCGGTGCCGGAGATCAGTGCCTTAGGGGTGTCGTCCTCGATGATCTTGCCGTGTTCCATCACAAGCACGCGGTCTGCGATTGAGACGGTGCTGAGTCGGTGGGCGATGATGATCGCGGTTCGACCCTTGAGCAGTGTCTGCAGTGCGTGCTGAACCATGCGCTCGCTCGGGATGTCCAAGCTGGCGGTGGCTTCGTCGAGAATCAAGACGGCAGGGTCTGCGATGAATGCGCGCGCGAACGAGATTAGCTGACGCTGTCCAGCGCTCACGCGACCACCACGCTTGTTGACATCGGTTTCGTAGCCTTCCGGAAGTGAGGCTATGAAATCGTGAATGCCAACCGCCTTGGCGGCTGCTTCGATTTCTTCCTGAGTCGCATCTGGTTTACCGAGTGCAATGTTTGAACCCACGGTGCCGGAGAAGAGGTATGCCTCCTGAGTAACCATCACGATTGCGCGGCGCAAATCTTCGTTTGAGATTTGTCGAAGGTCGATGCCGTCGAGAGTGACCTGGCCCTCACTCGGGTCATAGAAACGAGCGATGAGTTTGGCGAGTGTCGACTTACCGGCTCCGGTTGTTCCGACGAGGGCGATGGTCTGACCGGCAGGAATGTGCAAATCAAAGTCGGGCAAAATGGTCGCGCCTGTGCCGTAATGGAAGTTAACTTTGTTGAAGTCGAGCTTTCCCTCGGCGCTAGGAATTGCGATTGGGTTTTCTGGATCTGGCACGGTTGGCTGCTCTTCGAGCACGCCAGAGATTTTTTCGAGCGACGAGTTTGCCGACTGGTAGGCGTTGTAGAACATCGCCAGACCTTCCATCGGATCGAAGAAGCGTCGCGCGTAGAGAATAGCCGCGGTCAGGATTCCGATACCGATTGAACCATCGAGCACTCGAAGTCCACCGATAAGCAGCACGGCTGCGACGGTCAGGTTGCCGATGCCGATAAGTCCCGGGTCGTAGATTCCGAAAAGCTGGATTACCTTGGCGTTTACCGAGCGGTAGTCCTCGACCAGTTCGCTGTATTCCTCGTTGTTGCGCTTCTCTTTGCGGAAGGCCTTCACGGCACGGATGCCGGTCATGGTCTCGACGAAGTGCACGATGAGCTTGGCAGAGGCCACGCGGGTCTTACGGAAGTTGATACGGGTGTTCTTCTGGAACCAGCGGGTCAGGAAGAACAGCGGCACGAGCGAGCACATCAAGACCGCAAAGCTGCCGATGTCAAGCACGGCAAGGGCTACAGCGGTGAACAGCATGTAGAGCATGCCGGCGACCATCTCGTTACCGCCGGTGTCCAGCAGCTCCTTGATGGCATCGAGGTCGCTGGTCTGACGAGCGATTACGCGGCCGGAGGTGTACTTCTCGTGAAACTGCAGGCTCAGTTTTTGCGAGTGCTCAAACAGGCGCTTGCGCAGATCGAAGAGCACTCCTTGGTTGGTCTTGGTCGTGTAAATCAAGAATGAAGAAATCAAGATTGCGGTTGCAGCGGCAGCTGTGATGAATCCGGCGACAATCCAAAACAGTGGCGCGGTGTTGTCTTTCATCGCCTGAGGAAGTGCGTAGTCGATGCCGAGCGCAATCAGGCCAGGGCCGACCACGCGAATTGCCTGACTTATTACTACCAGGCTCACACTCACGGCGAGGCGTTTGCGAATCGGACGAATCAGCGAGAACAACAGGCGTCGTGAACGTAACTTGATTGCCTTGGATTCTTCTTTGTTGAGGTCGATCTTGTCTTCGCCCTCTACTCCCTGCATGCTCATTACTTCACCGCCTTTTCCTCGTCGAGTGAAGAAATCACGTAGCGGTAGTGATCGTTGCTTGCTAGAAGTTCGCTGTGCTTACCAATCGCGGTAATCTTGCCGTCTTCGAGAAGCGCGACTTTATCTGCGAGTTGCACCGTCGAAGGGCGGTGCGCCACGATTAGCGCAGTCGTGCTTTTCAGCACGGTGCGCAGCGCGTCTTCGACCATTGCCTCGGTGTCTACATCAAGCGCAGAAAGTGGATCGTCGAGCACGAGCACCTCTGGCTGTGCAGCGACCGCGCGAGCCAATGCAAGACGCTGACGCTGTCCTCCGGAAAGACTCATTCCCTCTTCGCCGATCTTGGTCTCGAGGCCTTCGGGAAGGTCATAAACAAATTGGGCCTGCGCGATTTCGAGCGCCTGCTTCAATTCGGCTTCGGTTGAATCGGGACGGCCGAGAAGCACGTTCTCGCGCACGCTTGCCGAGAACAGGGTGGCGTCCTCGAAGGCCATGGCGATGTGCTCGCGAAGTTCTATTCGTGTGAGGTCGCGGATGTCCACGCCGTCGAGCTCGATTGACCCGCTGGTTACCTCGTATAGACGGCTGGCTAAGGCAGTGAGGGTGGACTTGCCACAGCCGGTGATGCCGATGAGAGCTACCGACTCCCCCGGTTCGAGGGTCAGATTCACGCCATTCAGCAGGTCTGGCTGCGATTCAGGGGCATCCGGGTAGCGGAAGTGGACATCCTTGAAGACCAGGCGGCCCTTAGGTTGGCTGACCGACTTAGGCTCGGCCGGGTCGTCGATCTCGATTGGGGCATCGAGCACTTCGAAGAAACGCTCGACCGCGGTCTTGGCGTCCAGTGTCATCGAGAGCAGGAAGCCGACCGATTCGGTTGGCCAGCGGAGGACTGTCGTGGTCGCGAAGAATGCCACGAGCCCACCGACGGTTAGCTCACCGTTTGCGACCAGCCAGACCCCAACTAGGAGCGAGAGTCCAACTGCTACTTCTGGAATCAGAATCAGGTAGACCCAAATGTTCGCGATGAGTCCGGCCTTTTTCAATTCGGTGGCGCGAAGACTCCACGCATCTTTAGCGAATTTGTCTGCGAAGTAACCTCCGCGACCGAAAGCCTTTAGCACTCGAATACCGTGAACTGATTCTTCAATCGAAGTGGCTAGGTCACCGGCTTGGTCCTGACTCTTTCGAGCAATCGCGTGATATTCCTTTTCGAAACGGAAACCACGAACCCAAATTGGAATTGAAGTGATGAAGAACAGCAGACCGAGAATCCAGTGGAAGGTGAACAGCACACCGAGGCCCACGATGATGGTGATCGAGTTTGCCACGAAGAGCACGAGTCCGAAAGAAAGCCAACGACGAATGAGAGAAAGGTCACCGGTCACACGACTCAGCAACTGACCGCTCGGCCATTTGTCGTGGAAGACAACGGGAAGATCCTGAAGCTTTGCATAAAGGGTGCGACGAAGCCCGGCCTCGACCTTTGTGCCCGGAGTAAGCACCAGCCAACGTCGAAGCAACACCATGGTTGCCTCTAACAATCCGAAAATCAAAACGGTAATTACCGCCGGCACGAGAGCCTCGACGGTGCCGTTGGTCTTGAGCCCGTTAACGAGGCTGCGCAAAAACTGCGGAATGGAAAGAGCGAAGAGGTGCGCGCCAAGAGCGGCAATAGTGCCGAGGATGATTCGAGGTAGCGCCGACTTGGCGTACGGAAAAATCCGAAGCAGGGTGGCAACAGTGCCGCGTGACTTCAATTGGGGATACCTATCTACCACCCGATTTGCTCGTCAAAATCGGGCCAGCATTGCAGTCTATGTCGTTTTTTAGTGGAAGAAGTGGCGTTCGCCGGTGAAGTACATGGTGATTCCGGCGGCCTGGGCAGCCTCGATTACCTCCGGGTCGCGCTTCGAGCCACCAGGCTGAACCACAGCCTTTACCCCGCTGTCGATAAGAATCTGCAGGCCGTCGGCGAATGGGAAGAATGCGTCCGAGGCGGCCACCGACCCACGCGAACGTGACTCGGCACGACCCACTGCGAGCTTGCAAGAGTCGACGCGGTTGACTTGGCCCATACCGACACCGACAGAAGCGCCGTCGCTGGCGAGCAGGATGCCGTTTGACTTCACCGCGCGGCAGGCACGCCAGGCGAACTCGAGATCCTTCATGGTTTCCGGATCTGCGTTCTTGCCAGCAACTAGCTTCCAGTTGACGGTGTTGAAGCTTGAGAATTCATCCGGCTGCTGCACCAAGATTCCGCCAGAAATCTGACGGTACTCGAGTGCATCGCGTGAGTAGGAAGCAGGTAGTTCGAGAATGCGCAGGTCGCTCTTCTTGAGCAAGATCTGAAGCGCTTCGATTTCATAACCGGGGGCCACAATTACCTCGGTGAAGATTGATGAAATCTGCTGAGCCATTGCCGCGGTGACGATGCGGTTGGCGGCGATTACTCCTCCGAAGGCTGACATCGGATCGCACATGTGTGCCTTTGCATGAGCGTCTGCAATTTGGTCTGCTGCGCTTTCGCTGCCGATTGCGATGCCGCAAGGGTTGGCGTGCTTGATGATGGCAACCGCTGGCTCACTGAAGTCGTACGCTGCGCGAAGAGCTGCATCTGCGTCGACGTAGTTGTTGTAAGACATTTCCTTGCCGCCGTGCTGACGAGCCTGGGCGATTCCCTGAGGTGCATCGCCCTTGCTCTTGTAAAGCGCTGCTGCCTGGTGTGAGTTTTCGCCGTACCGAAGCACGTTTGCTAACGCTCCGGTCACGCTGAACTCTGGAGTGAAGCCCGGGTTCTTACTCTCGTTATCGGCGGTCTGGCCAGCAGACTTCTGCCAGTCTGCGTTGAGCTCTGCCTCGAACCAGTTGGCCACCGCGGTGTCGTACTTAGCGGTGTGCGAGAAGGCGGCTAGGGCAAGGGCCTTGCGCTGCGCAAGCGTGGTGCCGCCCTCGTCGAGCGAACGAATGATTTCGGCGTACCGCACCGGATCGGTCACGATTGCTACGTTGGCGTGGTTCTTGGCCGAGGCACGAACCATTGCCGGACCACCGATGTCGATCTGGTCGACTACGGCATCGCCCTTGGCCCCGGACTGCACGGTCTGAACGAACGGGTAAAGGTTCACGACAACCAACTGGAATGGCTTTACCTTGAGCGCGTCTAGCTGTCCCTCGTGCGCAATCAAGCGCAAGTCTGCGAGCAAGCCGGCGTGAATGCTCGGGTGGAGAGTCTTGACGCGACCATCGAGAGTCTCAGGGAATCCGGTGACCTCTGCCACTTCTTTAACCGGAAGGCCGGCGTCTGCGATGGTCTTTGCTGTCGAACCGGTAGAGATAATTTCGACGCCGTGCGCAACGAGTGCCTTGGCTAGGTCGAGAAGTCCGGTCTTGTCCGAAACTGAAATAAGTGCACGCTTGATTTGAACGCGATCAAAGTGTCGATAGTCGGCAGGAGTGTGCGGATTGATAGCGGCCAAGATAGTCCCTTATTTTATTTCGTTGAGGTTGATTCGTTTCTCAGCGATTTGCTTGACGGTAGCCACGAGCAATTCGCGTTCGACAACTTTGATACGTTCGTGAAGTTCAGCTTCAGAATCTTCCGGACTGATTTGTACTTCGCGCTGGGCAATCTTCGGCCCGGTATCGACACCGTTGTCGACTACGTGAATCGTTACGCCGGTCTTGGTGGCACCTGCGTTGATGGCGTCGCGCACTGCGTGGGCGCCAGGGAATTCTGGAAGCAGTGAAGGGTGGGTGTTGATCAGGTTTGGAGTCAGCGCCTCGACGAAGTTCGGTGGCAGGATGCGCATGAAGCCGGCGAGCAACACTAGATCAGGTTTGAAGAACTCAACGTGCTCGAGCAGCATCGCTGCCCATTCTTCGCGAGTAGAGAAAGAGTTTGGCGAGACCACAAAAGTCGGAATTCCATAGTGCTCCGCGTGAGCTAGGCCATCGGCGGGGTTGTCCGCTCCGACCGCAAGAATGCGGGCCCCGAATAGCGGATTGTCGGCGGCGTCTAGCAGGGCTCGGAGGTTAGAACCTCCGCCAGAAATGAGCACTACGACCGACAACACCGGTCTAGTTTACTTCTTGCGGGAAAGGCTCAGCAGCGGGTGGTCGGCTGCGTTCGGGCGCGCGCTATAGAACGAAGCTAGGACCGCCACTGCCCCGACTTCCAGAAAACTTATCGCGAATACCCACAGCGGATTTACTCCGTTGACCGCCAATCGCCCGGGACCGAAGCCACCCGACGCCAGCCAAGCCAAGATGGCAAGTTCAGCAGCTGCGACGAAAGCAATCGAGAGGCCGAGTGCGAGCGCAGATGCGAGCGGGGTGGCAAATTCGAAGCGCACGTCTTCTGCGTGGTCGCGAATCGCGAGGGTCGCGAAGAATGCCAGCACGAGTGGCACGACGACGGCAATCATTCCGAACGAGAGTTGTCCCTGAGGCAAAATCGACAAAATCGGAATCGTCGGAAGTGGGCCAGCTGCGCTACCGAGCGGCGAAATTAGTGAGCCAGCACCGATAGAGAATCCGACACCGGTCAGCCAAGACGCTCCGTAAATTACGAAGTTTGGCAGTAGCGAAATTTGACCCACGGTCAATGCAAATCCACCTAGCCAGGTGGCGTGCACACTCTCATAAAAGGTGATGATGTTGATCCAGTTGAACGCAATTAGCAGCGCAATCAAGATCGCAGAAACCACAAGCAGCGCAAGCACAATTCCGGTACCAGCTCGCAGAGCAGGTGACCAAACCACGCGAATTACCCAAGGAAGTTTCTCGAACTGACTTCTAAAGAAATCTTTGAAGGCTTTTCGTTCTGGAGCCTGGGCATTTTTCGCGGCACCGTAAACCGCACGCGGATCGCCAACCACCGCACCCGCGGTCATGAAGAATGCAAAAAACAGAGTTGGGCACACGATGCCGAGAATTGCCGATGGCGAAGCCGCCGAAAATTGCGCCGCCCGAGTGATTAGGAAGGCGAGCACTCCGTATGCCGCGAGCGCGGAAATCCAGGCCGGCCAAATTTCCGGTGCTCCTGAAAAACGTCTTCCGATTCGATAGGCCAACCAACCGAGCACAATGCTGTAGGCCAGCGGAATGATGGTGATGGCAAATGCCGGGACTTCTAGGCCGAGGAACTTGCCTGCGGCCACCTCAATTGGTGTGCCCTGCGACAGAAGCCAGAGGTCGGCTGCCGTTCTAAAGGCAACCAACCATCCGGTCTGTGCGTCTTGCTCGAAGATCCAGAGAATCGAAAGTGGCACGGCAATAGCCCCGACACCAATGGCCACCGCGGTCAGTGCCTGAATGGCACCAATCGCAAAGGTAAGCCGACGATTCGCCCCCGGAATCCTTTAGAGGCTCTTGATAACCTCACGCATAAGCGCTGCGGTCTCGCTAGGGGTCTTACCGACCTTTACTCCGGCAGCCTCGAAAGCTTCCTTCTTTGCCTGCGCGGTACCGGCCGAACCAGAAACGATTGCACCGGCGTGACCCATGGTCTTGCCCTCAGGTGCGGTGAATCCGGCGACGTATGCAACTACTGGCTTAGTGACGTTTGCCTTGATGTAAGCAGCGGCCTTCTCTTCAGAGTCGCCACCAATCTCACCAATCAAAACGATTGCCTTGGTCTCTGGGTCAGCTTCGAATGCAGCGAGTGCATCGATGTGAGTGGTTCCGATTACCGGGTCTCCACCGATACCGATAGCGGTTGACATACCGATGTCGCGAAGTTCGAACATCATTTGGTAAGTCAAGGTACCTGACTTCGAAACCAAACCGATTGGTCCTGCTCCGGTGATGTCGCTTGGAGTAATTCCAGCGTTCGACTTACCCGGGCTGATGATGCCTGGGCAGTTTGGACCGATCAAACGAGTCTTCTGTCCCTTGGCCACGTTGTATGCCCACGCGCTTGCGCTGTCGTGCACAGGAATACCTTCGGTGATTGCCACTGCAAGTGGAATCTCTGCGTCAATTGCTTCAACGATCGCTGCCTTGGCAAAGGCAGGTGGTACGAAGATCACGCTGACGTTTGCGCCGGTTGCTGCCATTGCCTCTGCAACGGTTCCGAAAACTGGAAGTGACTTGCCGGCAACCTCAACGGTCTCGCCTGCCTTGCGCGGGTTAACTCCACCAACGATGTTTGATCCACCCTTGAGCATGCGCTCGGTGTGCTTCATTCCCTCGCTACCGGTCATACCCTGAACGATGATTTTTGAGTTTTCGTTTAGAAAAATAGCCATTTGAAAATTCCCTTTAGCGCTTAGCGGTTCGCGAGCTCGGCGGCCTTGTCGGCAGCCTCGTCCATGGTCTCGACAACGGTGACTAGCGGGTGAGCGTAGTCGGCAAGGATACGGCGACCCTCGTTGACGTTGTTGCCGTCAAGGCGCACAACTAGCGGCTTGGTAGCTGCTGCTCCAAGGGTGTTCAGCGCGCCGACGATACCGTTGGCAACCGCGTCACAGGCGGTGATTCCACCGAAGACGTTAACGAAAACGCTCTTCACCTGTGGGTCACCGAGGATTACGTCTAGACCAGCGGCCATAACCTCTGCTGAGGCTCCACCACCGATGTCTAGGAAGTTAGCCGGACGAACCTTGCCGTGCTTCTCTCCCGCGTAGGCAACTACGTCGAGGGTAGACATCACAAGTCCGGCACCGTTTCCGATGATTCCAACTTCGCCATCTAGCTTTACGTAGTTGAGGTCCATGGCCTTAGCCTTTGCCTCTAGTGGGTCGAGGTCGTCGCGCTCAAGGTCTTCACGCTCGTGACGGAACTCTGCGTTGTCGTCTAGCGATACCTTTCCATCGAGAGCAAGGATCTTGCCGTCGGTGGTAAGTACAAGCGGGTTAACTTCTACTAGGGTTGCGTCTTCTTCAACGAACACCTTGTAAAGAGTTACAAATACGTCGGCAACCTTGTCGGCTAGGTCGTCACCGAAACCGCCCTTGCGAGCGATGTCGAGTGCAACTTCCTTGGTGATGCCCTTAACTGCGTCTACTGGAACCTTGGCAAGCGCCTCTGGGCGCTCCTCTGCCAGCTGCTCGATTTCCATTCCACCTTCGACGCTGCAAAGAGACAAGAATGTACGGTTTGATCGGTCAAGCAATACAGAGAAGTAGAACTCCTTGTCGATGCTCGCACCCTGCGCGATCATTACGCGCTTTACAACGTGTCCCTTGATGTCGAGACCCAAGATTTTTTCTGCAGCCTCTTTAGCTTCTGCTGGAGACTTGGCAACTTTTACACCGCCTGCTTTGCCACGGCCACCGGTCTTAACCTGTGCCTTGACCACAACAACTCCACCAATCTTGGCGGCTGCTGCTTCTGCTTCTTCTGGGGTGTCTGCGGTTAGTCCCTGTAGTACTGGAACTCCGTGGCGCTCAAACATATCGCGCGCTTGGTACTCAAATAAATCCAATTGATTTTCCGTTCGAATCGACGTAACCTGCCAATTCTAGACCGGAATTAGAGCTTGGTTATCGGGGCTACCTTGACCAGCAGGCGCTTCTTGGAGCCGCTGTCGAAGCGGATTTCCGCGGTCTGGCGAGGTGGCTCGCCGACTACCTCAAGCACCTTGCCGCGACCAAAGTCGGCGTGCTCGATCAGGTCGCCAGGGCTCAGGGCCAAATCGCCATTATCGCGAACCGAACTGATTGCGCCCTTCCACTCGGTTCGTGGCTTATCGCGCTTGATCGGCTCGTTGCTGAAGCTCGAACCGATGGCACGGCTCACGCCAGATTCGCGCCAATCGATCAGGTGGTCCGGAATCTCGGCTAGGAATCGGCTCGGCACTGAGCTCTCGCTCTCGCCAAAGGTGGTGCGCTGCATCGCAAGCGAGAGATGTAGCTTCTTCTTGGCGCGAGTGATACCCACGTAGAACAGACGCCGCTCTTCGGCGAGACCACCCGGTGTAATGAACGCCATTTTGTGCGGCAGCAGTGACTCTTCGATTCCGGTCAAAAATACGGCGTCGTACTCGAGGCCCTTCGCGGTGTGCAAGGTCATAAGTGAAACGGTTCCGGATTCGTCGTCGATTTCGTCTGCGGCGGCAACCAAAGCAACTTCGTTTAGGAAGTCCGGAAGTCGTCCCTCAGGGTTGTTGCGCTGGAAATCCTTGGCTACCGAAACCAATTCCTCGAGGTTCTCCACGCGAGCTTCATCTTGAGGGTCGCGTGAATTACGCAGCGCCTCGAGCATGCCGCTCTTGTTGAGTACGCCGAGCAAAATTTTGTCGACCGGTTCGGTGGCGATTTGCACTTCAAATTCTTCGAGCAGTGCGTGCAGTCCGCGAATCGCGGTGGCAATCTTCGGACCGAAGCCGAGTTCGAATGCGAGTGCCTCGCGAAGTGAGATCTTGTTTTTGTCCGCGAAGTTTGCGATCGCGGTTTCACTCGCGTCACCGATGCCACGCTTCGGCACGTTAAGAATTCTTCGGGTAGCGAGGTCGTCCTTCGGGTTCGCGATGGCGACTAGGTAACCGAAGGCGTCCTTGATTTCCGCGCGCTCGTAGAACTTGGTACCGCCGACCACGCGGTAAGGCAGGCCAGAGCGGATGAAGATTTCTTCCAGGGCACGGGTCTGTGCGTTGGTGCGGTAGAACACCGCGATGTCTCGGTAACTGGTGCCTTCGCGGTGTAGGTCGCCGATTTCATCTGCGATGAACTGGGCCTCGTCGTGGGCGCTGTAGCCGGTGTAGCCCACGATCTTGTCGCCATCGCCGCTGTCGGTCCAGAGGTTTTTGTTTGGTCGGTCGAAGTTGTTACCGATCACGGCATTGGCCGCGGTCAGGATGTTCTGGCTGGAGCGGTAGTTCTGCTCTAGCAGAATCGTCTTGGCACCGACGAAGTCTTTTTCAAACTCGGAGATGTTGCGGATGTCCGCTCCGCGGAATGCATAAATCGACTGGTCGCTGTCACCCACGACTGTGAGTGAAGCGGGATTGCTTCCAATGGTGAGTTCACGAATCAACGAGTACTGCGCGTGGTTGGTGTCCTGGTACTCGTCTACCAGAATGTGACGGAACTTCTTGCGATAGACCTCTGCGACTTCAGGGAAGGCGCGGAACAAATACACCGTCTCGCCGATTAGGTCATCGAAATCGAATGCGTTATTTCTGCGAAGCTCAGCCTGATACTGCGAGAACAACTGAGCGATAGCGCGAGCCTTCGGGTCGTTCATGTCCGAGTTGCGTGCGAATGAATCCGCGTCGCTCAATTCGTTCTTGGCATTCGAAATGGCGGCTGCCAATCCGGCAGGAGTGAGTCCGTGCACGTCTGCGCCGGCGTCTTTGATTAGTCGCTTGAGAATCGCGCGCGAATCTCCGCTGTCGTAAATTGTGAAGTTGCCGTCGTGACCGAGACGCTCCGCCTCGCGACGAAGAATTGCAACGCAAGCAGAGTGGAAAGTTTTGATCCACATGCCATCGGCAGATTCGCCGAGAAGGTGCTTGATGCGTTCGCGCATTTCGGCGGCGGCTTTGTTGGTGAATGTGATTGCCAGAATCTGGCTTGGCCAGGCTTCCTTGTTGGCAAGCAGATGGGCGATGCGGTGGGTCAAAACCCTGGTCTTACCCGAACCGGCTCCGGCCACGATCAGCAAAGCTTGCCCACGGTAAACCACGGCCGCAGCCTGCTGAGGGTTGAGGCCCTCAAGCAGCTTGTCGCTGTGGTTGGGCACGCTAAAGAGTTCGAGTTCGGTCATAACTTGCCAAGTTTAGGCGAGGCAAGAGACAAGCAGATCTGGCTGGTCGGCGAAGATGCCGTCTGCCTCGGTCTCAATCAGCCGACCGTAGTATTCATCGACGCTGTATTCGGCATCCTCTGCCCTGGCTGTCCACAGGTAGGCCGGCTTGCCCCAGGAGTGGGCCAGCCCGATGTAGTCGTGCGCCAGCAATTGGATGTCGAAGCTGATGCCGTCGATCTCCGGTTCAATCTGATTTAGGTAGGCATCCTCGAGTGGTTCCTGAAACAGAAAGACATACTGCGCGATTGGCCCGAGCACTCTTTTAGCCTGCTGAAGAATCGGATACTCAAAGCTCTCGATAATCAGACTGATGCCGCGTTCTTTGTAATTCGAAGCATCGAGTGCGCGCTTCAAAATCGCAACCACGGGAATGTTGTTGGCCGCGAAAAACAAGCCGTCCTTGATTTCCAGAATCAGCGTTTTGTTATTCGCGAATTCGCTTGCCAATAATTCATCTACGGTTGGGATTTCGAATTCGCCATCAAACTTTGCGCTACCCGGACGAAGCTCCGGCAGCCGCTCGATTGCGCGAAGAGTCTTCAACTCAGCAAGCGTGAACTCTTCGCTACTGGTTCGTCCGGCGAACTCTGGATGCTCGGCAATATTTGTGGTCGAGGTGAGTCCGCCTTCGTGACGGATAACTAAATGTCCGTCAGCGGTAGGCACTAGATCACATTCGATTGCATCCGCGCCTTGCTGAAACGCAAGCTCAAATGCCTCGAGAGTGTTTTCCGGACGGTAGCCAGAAGCACCGCGATGTCCGAAAACCAAAGTCAAAGGATTACTCCCACTCGATGGTGCCAGGTGGCTTCGAGGTCACATCCAACACGACGCGGTTCACACCGGCAACTTCGTTGGTGATGCGGTTGGAAACTTTGGCAAGCAAATCGTAAGGCAAACGAGTCCAGTCGGCGGTCATGGCATCCTCAGATGAAACCGGACGCAACACGATTGGGTGACCGTAGGTGCGACCGTCGCCCTGCACTCCAACGCTGCGAACATCGGCGAGCAAGACCACTGGGCACTGCCAGATTTCGCCGTCGAGTCCGGCTGCGCTTAGCTCTTCGCGCACGATGGCATCTGCCTTGCGAAGCAGGTCGAGGCGCTCCTTGTTTACTTCACCGACAATGCGAATACCGAGGCCTGGGCCTGGGAATGGCTGACGCTGAACGATTTCGTGCGGGAGTCCGAGCTCGGCTCCGATCGCGCGAACCTCGTCCTTGAACAGGGTGCGCAGCGGCTCGACCAGTTCGAACTGAAGGTCGTCAGGTAGCCCACCAACGTTGTGGTGGCTCTTGATGCCAGCCGTGACACCGCCGCCAGACTCAACTACGTCTGGGTAAAGAGTGCCCTGCACCAGGAACTTGATTGGGCGGTTGTCTGCCTTGGCCTCAGCAATCAAAGCGGCCTGCGCCTCTTCGAAGGTGCGGATGAACTCGCGGCCGATGATCTTGCGCTTGGTCTCAGGGTCGCTCACGCCGGCAAGGGCGTCGAGGAACTTCTGCTCGGCGTCGACCACGACAAGTCGGATACCGGTGGCTGCCACGTAGTCGCGCTCGACCTGCTCGGCCTCTCCCTCGCGAAGCAAACCGTGGTTCACAAACACGCAAATGAGCTGCTCGCCAACGGCCTTGTGCACGAGTGCTGCTGCAACGGCAGAGTCGACTCCACCGGAAAGACCACAGATCACGCGATCGTTACCGACCTGCGCGCGAATCTTTTCAACCTGCTCCGCGATTACGTTTCCAGAGTTCCAGGTCGCAGGGATGCCGGCAGCGTTGTGCAAGAAATTAGTTAGTACGTTCTGACCAAACTCAGAGTGTTTGACCTCAGGGTGCCACTGCACTCCGTAAATCTTTTTCTCACTGTTTGCGAAAGCTGCCACCGGAGTGGTTTCGGTCGATGCCAAAACTTCGAATCCGGCCGGGGCTTCCATTACCTGGTCACCGTGTGACATCCAGCAAATCTGCTGCGCTGGCTGACCGGCGAGAATTTCTCCGCCAGCCGTTACATGCAACTCGGTCGCACCATATTCTTTTTTGCCGGTTGCATCTACGCGACCCCCGAGAGCGTTTGCCAAAGTTTGGAAACCGTAGCAAATTCCGAGCACTGGAATTCCAAGTTCGAGAATGCCCTTGTCGAGCTGAGGTGATCCCGCTTCGTAAACCGATGAGGGTCCGCCAGAAAGAATGATGGCGAGTGGCTGCTTAGCAGCAACCTCCGCTGCGGTGATGTTGTGGTGCACGATTTCGCTATAGACGTTTGCCTCGCGCACGCGACGAGCGATTAGCTGCGCGTACTGCGCACCGAAATCAACTACCAGTACTGGTCTATTCATCTTTTAGAAACCCCTCGGCGACTTTTGCGTAGTGACGTTCGGTGAAGAAAGAAAGGAATGGAATGATGCCACCGAGCGCGATGATCAGGAACTTGGCAATCCCCCAGCGCAGCATGGTCCAGAGTCGGAAGTCACCAAAGAGATAGGCCACGTAAAGCCAGCCGTGAACGATCAGAATCAGCACGGTTAGCGAGACTCCGCTGGTCGGCAGGCCAAGCCCCTCCACCCCGTATGCCTCAAGTGAAATAAGGCCGTTCGGGCCGAAAGCCCACAGCTCTAGGCCGGCGAGGCGACGAAGGCCCCAGAGCACCATGACCAGCAGCAGCACTACTCCGGTGATGTAAGAGGTGACTCGGAAGAACTTCAAGGCACCGATTAGTTGGCTCTGCTGGGTTTCTGACATGGCTCTAGTTTAACCGTCCCGCCACTTGGGCATCCTTGAGCAGTCGCCACCACATGAACACAGCGAAACCGGCAAACACCGCCCACTCGATTGCGTAGAAAGCGCTGAGCCAGTTCACCCCCGCTTCCTGGCTGATGCTGGCTGAGATTTCTTGTAGTCCGTATGGCACTGCGTTACCGGCGACCGCCAAATAGTCGTAACGCATTTCACTACCCACTACGTTTGCGATTTGAGCGGTCGACACCGTCGCGAATGTGTAACCGTTGATCGACCTAACCGGTGCCTCGGTCGGGAGCGTGACCCCCTTTACCGGCAAGAAAGCTTGAGCCACCATCGAAGTCATCAAATTGGTGCGCACCTCTTTTGCAGTGGCAAGCTTCTCAGACCAACCGAGAGCAAGAACAATCGAGTCGCCCTTTTCAGTTTTTGAGTTGGCAATGACCCAGTATCCGGTTTTGGAATTCTGCACTCGATCTTGCACGATGAAAACGTGCGCGGTGTCGAGCATGACATTCACAGTCTCAGACTTCACAATTTGAATCGGTTGATTGCTTTCAACCGCGCGACCGAGTTGCCACTGACCGAGCCAGGCAAAAACCGAAGCTGCCGCGAGCGCGATTAGTAATCCGCCAATCCATTTCGGACTGACTGCAAGACGCCAGATGCTGTTACGCCCCATAAGGTGCGACTACAACGTCAACGCGCTGGAATTCCTTGAGGTCGCTGTAACCGGTGGTAGCCATCGCGCGACGAAGTGCACCCGAGACGTTTGTGGTGCCATCGGCCGATGATGACGGGCCGTGCAGGATCTGCTTCAGCGAACCTGCAGTGCCGACCTCGACCTTGTTGCCGCGAGGAAGCTCTTCGTGGAATGCCTCCTGACCCCAGTGCCAACCCTGACCCGGTGCTTCTTCTGCGCGAGCCAAGATTGAGCCGAGCATTACGCCATCTGCGCCGCAGGCAATTGCCTTGATGATGTCGCCGGTGGTGCCGAGGCCGCCGTCTGCGATTACGTGCACGTAGCGACCGCCTGACGCGTCCATGTAGTCACGGCGAGCGCCGGCCACATCGGCTACGGCTGTGGCCATCGGGGCGTGGATGCCGACTACCTTGCGGGTGGTCGAGGCAGCGCCGCCTCCAAAGCCAACCAGCACGCCAGCTGCTCCGGTGCGCATTAGGTGCAGGGCCGCGGTGTAGGTCGATGCTCCACCCACGATCACCGGTACGTCGAGTTCGTAGATGAACTGCTTGAGGTTCAGCGGTTCGGTGGTCTTCGACACGTGCTCGGCAGAAACTGTGGTGCCGCGAATCACGAAGATATCGACACCAGCTTTGATAACTGCATCGTAAAACTCAGCGGTGCGCTGCGGCGAAAGCGCACCGGCAACGGTCACACCTGCCGCGCGAATCTCTGCGAGGCGATCGCGAATAAGTTCTGCCTTGATTGGCTCCGCGTAAATTTCCTGCATGCGTGCAATTGCACGAGCAGGATCCAACTTCGCAATTTCGTTGAGCTGCTGTGACGGGTCTTCGTAACGAGTCCAGAGTCCTTCGAGGTCGAGCACACCCAGCCCACCGAGCTTGCCGATTTCGATTGCGGTCGCAGGAGAAACTGCACTGTCCATTGGAGCAGCCAAAATCGGTAGCTCGAATTTGTATGCGTCAATGTTCCAAGCTGTCGAAACATCCTGCGGGTCACGGGTGCGACGAGATGGAACGATCGCTACGTCGTCGAATGCCCAAGCACGAGTTCCGCGCTTGCCGCGACCAATTTCCATTTCGGCCATCTGTATCCCCTTTGAAGTTTTAGCGGTTGTTGTAGTTCGGAGCTTCGACAGTCATTTGAATGTCATGCGGGTGTGACTCTTTGAGTCCGGCTGCAGTGATGCGCACAAACTTGCCGCGCTCCTGAAGTGCAGGAATAGTTTCGGCACCTACGTAACCCATCGATGCGCGAAGTCCACCGACCAGCTGGTGAGTGACGGTCGCAACCGAACCGCGGTAAGGTACACGGCCTTCGATACCCTCCGGCACGAGTTTGTCTTCGCGAAGCACGTCGTCCTGGAAGTAGCGGTCCTTCGAGTAGCTCTTGGCCTGACCGCGACCCTGCATCGCGCCGAGCGATCCCATGCCGCGGTAGGTCTTGTACTGCTTGCCACCAACGAAGGTGATGTCGCCAGGAGCCTCGTCGGTGCCGGCAAGTAGCGAGCCGAGCATTACCGAGTTGGCGCCGGCCACTAGGGCCTTGGCGATGTCGCCCGAGTACTGCAAGCCGCCGTCGGCGATGATTGGCACACCGGCTGGCTTGGCAGCAAGCGACGCCTCGTAAACCGCAGAAACCTGAGGCACGCCAACGCCCGCAACTACGCGAGTGGTGCAAATCGAACCTGGACCTACGCCAACCTTCACGGCGTCGGCGCCGGCTGCGACAAGTGCCGCAGCACCTTCGCGAGTAGCTACGTTGCCGCCGATGATGTCGACGTTCTTGGCGAACGGCTCTGCCTTTAGTCGCGCAATCATTTCGAGAACTGCGCGGTTGTGACCGTGCGCGGTGTCGACAATGAGAAGGTCAACACCGGCGTCGATTAACGCCATCGAGCGCTCCCATGCATCCTGACCCACACCGACCGCTGCACCGACTAGCAGACGACCAGCGCCGTCCTTCGATGCGTTCGGGTATTTCTCGCTCTTGTCAAAGTCTTTTACGGTGATGAGTCCGCGCAGCTTCTGGTTGCCATCGATGATCGGCAACTTCTCGATGCGGTGCTGCGCAAAAATCGCAACCGCTTCCTCAGGACGAATCCCAACCTGCGCGGTGATTAGCGGCATCGGGGTCATTACATCTTTAACCAGTGTGGTCGGACGCTGCACGTCCAAGACAAATCGCATGTCGCGGTTGGTCACGATACCGACTAGTCGGTCGTCTTCGTCGACAACCGGAAGTCCCGAGACGCGGAAGCGGCCGCAGAGGTCATCGACTTCCTGAATCGTAGAAAGAGGTGTAGTGGTGACCGGGTGAGTAATCATTCCGGCTTCTGAGCGCTTGACCAGATCGACCTGTGAGGCCTGGTCGTCTAGCGAAAGGTTGCGGTGCAGCACACCGATTCCACCCTGACGGGCCATGGCGATTGCCATGCGGGCCTCGGTCACCGTGTCCATGGCCGATGAAAGCAACGGCACGTTGATTTCGATGCGTCGAGTTAGCTGGGTCTTGGTGTTCACTGCCGAAGGCATGATGTCTGACTCGCCTGGAAGGAGCAGGACGTCGTCGTATGTGAGTCCGAGGTAGCCGAAAGGGTTGTGTTCAGTCAATTGAGGTCCTCAAGCAGTTGGCGGTGAGAGCAAGTCTATCCGACCGAAATTGGCCTTGTATATTGCGGTATTCTCGAACGAATAAAGAGGTCATGGAGGATCGCTTGATTAATGTCAATCGCTGGCGGGGGCTGGCTGTAATTCTGGGCACCCTAGCCATGCTGTTTTCGGTGCTTCTGCCATCGCTCCCATCATTCGCCGCATCAGAGTCACCTAGCCCGGCACCATCTGCCAGCTACAACAAAGACTCGCTTCTAATTCGAGGAACCATAACCAATGACCGCGAACCGGTCGCTGGTGTGAAATTGCACGTCACCGGAAACGGCTTCGATGGCTTCGCTACTTCTGGGGCAGACGGCAAGTGGATTATCGAAGTGCAAAAGAAGGGCGTCTACGACGTCGAAGTTGTGCTCGACAGTTTGCCAAAGGGCGTGGGCCTCCAAGACCCAACCATGAACATCCGCAAAGCGGACCTCAGCGTGGTTAACGTCGCCGGTTTGCTTTTCCCGCTCGGTAAAGACACTCGAGTGGTGCAGCCTTTTGGTGAGCAGTTGGTTATTCGCCTTTGGTCGGGTTTGAACCTTGGGCTTTTGCTTGCTGTCGCCGCGATTGGTATCTCGCTAATTTTCGGAACCACCGGTTTGAACAACTTCGCACATGGTGAAATGCTCACCTTCGGTGCGTTGCTAACTTGGATTTTCTACGCAAACATGAACCTACCGATTCTTTTGGTAGCAGTTATCGTCATGGCGCTAGGTGGATTGTTCGGTTACTCACAAGATGCATTGATGTGGAAACCGCTGCGCAAGAAACGACTTGGCCTCAACCAGATGATGATTGTCTCGATCGGTTTCAGCATCTTGGTTCGTTATGTACTTCTTATCTTCTTCGGCGGAGAGACCAAAGTTATCTCAGGAGAATTCCAGAGCGTGCAGCTTGGTCCAGTAAACACCACCGTGAACTCGATTGTTTCGATGGCCGTGAGCCTGGTCACCCTGGCAGCGGTTGCGCTGTTCCTCACCCGCACCCGCATCGGTAAGGCCACTCGCGCAGTTAGCGACAACTCGGCATTAGCGGCCTCTACCGGTATCGACGTTGAACGAATCATTCGAATCGTCTGGGTGATTGCCGGTGCCCTCACCGCGCTGTCCGGCATCCTGTATGGCCTTCAGTTCCAGGCCAACTGGCTCACCGGCTTCCAGATTCTGCTTCTACTATTCGCATCAGTGACCCTCGGTGGCCTAGGCACCGCTCTTGGCGCCACCGTCGGTGCGATGATCATCGGTTTCGTAGTTGAGCTCTCGGTATTGGTAATCCCAGCCGACCTCAAGTACGCAGCCTCACTAATCATCTTGGTATTGGTACTACTGGTACGACCTCAAGGCGTACTCGGCAAGAAGCAAAGGATCGGTTAAGCCATGGACTGGGGAGCAATTTTCACGCTGGCTATCAAGGAACTGATTAGCCCAATCTCTGTAACCTACGTGCTCTGCGCTATCGGCCTATCAGTGCACTTCGGTTACACCGGTCTGCTGAACTTCGGACAGGCTGCATTCGCTGCCATCGGTGGTTACGGACTTGCAATCGGAATTCTCACACTGCAACTGCCGTTGCCGATCGCAGTTTTGTTCAGCTTGCTTTGCAGCGCAGTGTTTGCAGTTGTGCTTGGTATTCCTACACTTCGTTTGCGCGCTGACTACCTTGCGATCGTGACTATTGCGGCAGCGGAAATCTTCCGTTACTTCATGACCACCATCGGATTCGCCAAAGTCACAGGCGGATCGAATGGTCTTTCACAATTCGGTGAACAATTCTGGGCATTGAATCCACTGCCAGATTTGGACTATGGCTTCGGACCATTCACCTACCGCAATGATCAGATTTTCATCATGCTCGTCGGATGGATTTTGGTCGCGGTTTGTGCAGTCATCGCCTGGTTGCTAATGCGTTCACCTTGGGGTCGCGTGCTTCGCGGAATTCGCGAAGACGAGGATGCAGTGCGTTCACTCGGTAAGAACGTATTCGTTTACAAGTTGCAGGCACTGATTTTTGGTGGTCTTTTCGCCAGCATCGGTGGAATGATCTTCGTGCTCAACCTATCTAACGTGCAACCACAGTCATGGGGAACCACATTCACCTTCATGATCTGGACCGTGCTGCTACTCGGTGGAGCAGCTACCGTGCTCGGCCCAATCGTTGGAACCCTGGTCTTCTTCTTCCTACTGAGCCTGACTCAGGGAATCTTGGGTGGGCTGTTGGACATCGGTCTACTGCCGTTCCTGAGCGACCCTCAGGTCGGCCAGATTCGCTTCATCCTTATTGGACTCGCCCTAATGCTCCTGGTCATCTTCCGACCACAGGGCATCTTCGGCAACAAGAGAGAGTTGCAGTTCAATGCCTAGTCAGATTGCCGTAGGAGCAGCCGAGCCGGGCTGCAAGAAGGTTGACCCGATTCTCGTGGCCGACAAGGTCAAGCGTCAGTTCGGCGGTCTCGTCGCGGTTGACGTGGACCACGTCGAAATCCCACGCGGAATGATCACCGCTCTAATCGGCCCAAACGGTGCCGGTAAGACCACGTTCTTCAACCTGCTCACCGGATTCGATAAGCCGAACACCGGCAGCTGGTCATTCGAAGGCCGCAACCTCGCCGGACTCTCCTCTTACAAGGTGGCTCGTCTTGGCATGATTCGCACCTTCCAGCTGACCAAGGCACTTAGTCTGCTGACCGTGATCGACAACATGCGTCTCGGTTCACAGACTCAACGTGGCGAATCGCTGCTGGCTGCGCTTATCAAGCCGATTTGGAAGAAGCGCGAAGCCGAGATCACTGCAGAGGCAGACGATCTACTAAAGCGCTTCAAGCTCGACGCCAAGCGCGAGGACTACGCGGCATCTCTATCAGGTGGACAGCGCAAGCTTCTCGAGATGGCTCGAGCGCTCATGGGTAAGCCAAAGCTAGTAATGCTCGACGAGCCAATGGCCGGAGTGAACCCTGCTCTTACTCAAAGCCTGCTCGAGCACATCAAGCAGCTTAAGAGCAATGGCACCACCGTGTTGTTCGTAGAGCACGACATGCACATGGTTCGTCACATCTCTGACTGGGTCATCGTCATGGCAGAGGGCAAGGTTGTTGCCGAAGGTCCACCTGCCGAAGTCATGAAGAACCCTGCGGTTATCGACGCATACCTGGGTGCACACCACGACACCGACCTCGGAACCATGCAGAAGAAGGGCAACTAATGTCTACTCCAGTTGTATTCGCCGAGAACTTAGTTGCCGGTTACCTGCCAGACGTAAACATCCTCAATGGCTGTAACCTCGTGGCCAACCAGGGTGAACTAATCGGCATCATCGGTCCAAACGGCGCCGGTAAGTCGACACTGCTCAAGGCAATCTTTGGTCAGGTCAACATTCGCGGCGGCAAGATTTGGTTGAACGGTGAAGACATCACCGGTCTAAAGGCCAACAAGCTCGTCGGCAAGGGTGTGGCCTTCGTGCCACAGACCAACAACGTCTTTCCTTCGCTAACCATCGAGGAGAACCTCGAGCTCGGCGTCTTCCAGACACCAAAGCGATTCAAGGAACGCTTCGAGTTCGTCACCGGAATCTTCCCTGACCTTGGCACTCGTCGCAACCAGCGCGCTGGATCACTCAGCGGCGGTGAGCGTCAGATGGTTGCCATGGGTCGCGCACTAATGATCGATCCTTCGGTGCTACTTCTGGATGAACCGTCAGCCGGTCTTTCGCCTGTGCGTCAGGACGAGACCTTCCTTCGCGTGAAAGAAGTTAACGCTGCCGGCGTAACCGTGATCATGGTTGAGCAGAACGCGCGTCGTTGCCTTCAGATTTGTGACCGCGCCTACGTGCTAGATCAGGGTAAGGATGCTCACACCGGGACCGGTCGTGAACTCTTGAACGACCCGAAGATGATCGAGCTTTACCTAGGAAACTTGGCCGAACTCTAGGGCCGAGCTTTAGAAATTAGAATCCGTAACCGCTCTCTCTGGTTACGGCAAAGCAAAACCCCCGGGCTTTCGCCCGGGGGTTTTGTGATTCTGGTTGTTAATTACTTAACAGTGTTACCTGCAACAACTTCGATCTGAGTTGAGGTTCCATCCTTGCCGTACTGGTAGATACCAATAGAAGCACCGGTTGGGTCACCGTTCTCGTCGAAGTCGATTGGACCTGAGTAACCGTCGAAGTCGATGTCCTTGCCATCCTTCGCAGCAGCGAAGGCAGCCTTTAGAACCTCAACAGCGTCGCCTGAGGCTACGTCGAACTTCTCACCAGCAGTTGAAACTGCCTGTAGGTTCTTCGAGATTGCCTCACCTGAGTCGTTTCCAGCAGCTTCTGCAGCAAGTGCTGCAAGAACAACTGCGTCGTAGCTCTCAGCTAGGTAAGCGAATTCGGTTAGCTCTGCGCCGTGGTTGGTCTTGTAGAGGTCAGCTGCACGCTTCTTGAAGTCTTCGTTTAGCTTGCCGCCAGGAAGAGTTCCCTTAGCGCCCTCGATGTAGCCCTTCCATGATTCAGTAGCGAAGTTCGCTAGGTTACCGTCAACGAAGTAGATCTTTGAACCGTCGAACTTCTTCTTCTGAAGAGCTGGAACGATCTTCTTGATCTCGTCGTATGAGATAACTAGAACTGAGTCAGCGCCAGCCGCGATGGTCTGGTCAACGATGGTGTCGAAGTTGGTCTCGTTCTCAGGGAAAGGTAGAGAAGATACAACGGTAGCACCTGCAGCTTCGATGGTTGCCTTGGCCTTAGCCTCTAGACCCTCACCGTATGAAGTCTGCTGGTAAATGATTGCAACGTTCTGGTTGCCGTCGGTAACGATGGTGTTACCTACGATTGCACCCTGAAGTAGGTCAGATGGAGCGGTACGGAAGTAGTATCCGCCGTCTGCCCAAGTTGAAAGGTCAGGTGCAGTGTTTGACATTGAGATCTGAACGGTCTTTGCCTTTGTCACCTGGTCGATGATCAAACGGGTAACACCTGATGCAGCTGCACCGATTACTACGTCAACGCCCTCTGAGAGAACCTTGGTAGCTGATGCTGGTGCGATTTCTGGGTGGTCACCGTCTGAAGAGTCTTCTACAGTCCAGGTAACAGGCTGACCGAGTACTCCACCTGCAGCGTTGATGTCTGCGATAGCAAGTTCAGCACCTGCGATTTCTGGTGGAGATAGGAATGCCAATGCACCGGTTAGTGGAAGAATTCCACCGAACTTGACAACGCCGTCGCCTTTAGCGTAATCGCTGCCCTTCGATGCACAACCTGAAAGTGCAAGAGCTGTCGCTGCAACAACTGCAACGGCCGCCAAGACCTTCTTGTTTGAGAATGTGCTCATTAATGTAGCTCCTTGTTATATAACAGGCAGAACATCCATGTCGCTGCCGTTCTGGAAGTCTACCGAGGCGATGTTTCGCACTTATAAACGGATGAAGTAATGGGTAACATTTGCCAGGCAGATTCCAGGCTAGAGGCCAGTAAATTACTGGGCTTCACGCTTGGTAACAATATGGTTTCGGGAGCCTCGAACCGCATCAAAAATGAGAACTGCGAGGCCGCACCAGACCAGTGCGAAGCCGAACCAGCGCGCCGCCGGCATCGGCTCGTGCAGGTAGAGAATGCCCACCAGGAACTGCAGGATCGGACTTATGTACTGCATGAACCCGATGTAGCGCAGCGGCACGTATCGGGCGGCCGAGCCAAACAGAATCAACGGAATCGCGGTAAGCACTCCGTAGAACGCCAAACCAAAACTACCGAGCGCACCCTGGCTGGCAAACATCAGCCCGCCACCGATTAGGTCTATCAGGATTAACTGAATGATGCCGAACGGCACCACCAAACCGGATTCAATTGCAAAGCTGGTGAGCGCAGTTACCTGACTGCCGAGTTTGTTCTTAGCTAAGCCGTAAACACCAAACGATGCCGCCAAACTCAAGGCAATCCAAGGCAAGCGACCGTAATCGAAACTCAGCACCAAAACCGCTACCAAACCAAAACCAACCGCAATCCACTGCGCAACTCCGAGTTTTTCTTTCAAGAAAAACACCGCGAGCAAAATGGTGAGCAACGGATTGATGAAGTATCCGAGCGAAGCCTCAACCACCTGATGCGATGAAACCGCTACAACGTAAATTGACCAGTTGATAAAAATTAGTAGTGCACTGGTTAGCACCCAAAGTAAATTGCGTTTGTTTTTGAAAACATCGATTATCGAGCGAAAGGTTTTGGTGTAGGCCACCAAAATTATTCCGGTGAGAAACCCAAAAATGATTCGCCAAGAAATAATTTCGAATGGAGAAGCAAAGCCAAGCATCGAGATGATGATTGGAAAACCACCCCAAATGAAGTAAGCGGTAAGCCCAAGAGTAAAACCCCGAACATAGTTATGCTCGGGGTTTTTCATAAATTTGAGTCTAGCGTTCGACTACTGCGAGCACGTCGCGTGCCGAGAGCACTAGGTACTCCTCGCCGTTGTACTTCAGCTCGGTACCGCCGTACTTTGAGAAGATCACCTTGTCGCCGACCTTTACGTCGACTGGCACGCGGTTACCGTTGTCGTCTACGCGACCAGGACCGACAGCAATTACTTCTGCTTCCTGAGGGCGCTCCTTAGCGGTGTCTGGGATGACCAGACCTGACGCGGTTACCTGCTCGGCCTCGACTGGGCGAACAACGATGCGGTCTTCTAGTGGCTTGATTGAAACTGCCATGATGACGTCTCCTACTAAGAAATAACAGTGATGGTTAGCCGTTTTGGCTACCAAGAAACTCTAATTCATCGCCTAGCACTCGGTCAAGGAGAGTGCTAGCGCAGAGCATGGCGAATCTGTGATTCGACAGGCTGCGCGCAGCCACCACTGGTGTCGATTAACCTTGCCTAGTGCAGCGCGAAGAACTCATCCACCTCCTCACCCCAGAGGCGTTGATGCTGCTCAATTCAATCGGCGATCTGGACGCCAAGGCCGATGTGGTCAAGCTGGTCAGTAGCCTGCGAGCCGAGGGCTACCACCCCTCACTTGTCGCGGCCGTGTTGACCCAGGCCAAGCTTCGCCGCCGAGCCCGCAAGAAGTTCGGTGACTTCACCGACGGACTGCTATTTACCGAGGCCGCCCTCGAGCAGGCCTCACGTCTACAGGCGGCCGCATTGCACGCCGGTCGTTTCCGCGGTGCCAAGATTTCCGAGGTTGCCGATCTCGGTTGTGGCATCGGCGCCGAGTCGCTCGCCTTTGCCTCGGTCGACCTCAAGGTGATGGCGTTCGAAATCGATGAAGTCACTGCCGCCCTAGCGACTTTCAACCTGGGTGCTTTCGACGAGGTCGAAGTAGCTCACGCCGATGTGACTACGTTGGACCTTTCTCAATTTGAAAGTCTGTTCTTCGATCCTGCTCGCAGGGATTCAAAAGAGCGCAAGTTTGATCCGGCAGAATTTTCACCAAACTTCGATTGGGTTGTCGCGCAGGCGCGCACCAAACCAACCGGAATAAAACTCGGTCCGGCTCATCCGCACGAGGCAATTCCCGAAGATGCCGAAGCACAGTGGCTTTCGATTCACGGTGACCTGGTCGAGCTCGCATTATGGTTCGGTGAAGTGAAGCGACCAAAGGTTGCCCGCGCTGCAACATTGATTGATGAAAATGGTCGTCACGAAATCACCTCAGAAAATCGCGAAAGCGAATCTGCTCCACTTGCGGAATTGAAACGCTATTTATACGAACCGGATAACGCAGTTGTGCGTTCACATCTGATTGCCGAATTGGCTGAGCAAATCGGTGCCACCTTAATTGCGCCTCAGATTGCCTACCTATCGAGCGATGACAAGATTGCATCACCATTTGTTCGCGGCTTCGAAGTCATCGACGAACTAGCATTCGATCGCAAAAAACTAAAGGCGTACCTGCGAGAGCGCAACATCGGCACACTCGAGATCAAGAAGCGCGGAGCAGACATCGTGCCTGAAGAACTCCGCAAAGAATTGCAGCTTAAAGGCGAGAACGCCGCCACCTTGGTCGTTACAAGGATTGGCGACGCTCACCGAGTGCTTATTGCCCAATCGCTCGAGCACTAGCACTCCCTAACTAGGAGAAGTTAGTGGTCTTTAGTCATTGCCCCAGCGGTTGCCCATCATGCCCGGGCCCATAGGCCCGTCAAAGCCGTAGCGCAGTCGCAACAAGCTCATGCCAACTCCGGCGACAATCCAGAAGCCGATTGTTGCGTAACCAATGGCTAGACCGGCAATCGCCAGTCCGCGGCCACCCTGGCCCGACTGCTTGATCTGGGTCAGTGCAAAGTGACCGGTGATGATGCCGGCTATAGCGCCAAAACCGGTGACTGCGGTGGCGAGAGATACCACCGACAGCGTGTTGAGAGATGTGAAATCGAATCGCTTATTAGGTGCAACCGTGGTTGCTTCGTTTTTTGCCATATGCAAATCAGAGCACCGCAACCTGTGAAACGGCTGGCAGTTTAGAGAGTTTGAACCGTGGTCACCGGGAGGGTTGAGTCGGCGCCGAAGGCCAGTCCAGAAGGTGCGCGACCGGCCATGACCAACTGAGCTCCGATGGCAGCAATCATCGCGCCGTTGTCGGTGCAGAGACTCAATGCCGGGATGCGCAACTCGATTCCCTTTTCTTCGCAACGCTGCTGGGCAACCTCACGAAGACGACGGTTGGCAATCACCCCACCGCCGAGCAGCAGACGCGGCACATTGTGATCTACGCAGGCGTTTACCGCCTTGCTTACCAAAACATCGACGACTGCTTCACGGAAGCTGGCTGCTACATCAGCAACCGGAATTTCTTCGCCCTTGGTTTTTAGCACTTCCACGTGACGAGCAACAGCGGTCTTGAGTCCGCTAAATGAGAAGTCGTAGCGATGCTTTTCCATATCCTTCGGAAGCATCAATCCGCGAGGGAAGCGAATCGAGTTTGGATCGCCTTGCGCTGCTGCCTTGTCAATCTCTGGGCCACCCGGATACTTGAGACCGAGCACCCGCGCGACTTTGTCGAATGCTTCGCCGGCGGCGTCGTCAATGGTCTCACCTAGTAGTTCAACATCATCGAGCAGATTGCGCACGAGCAACAACGAGGTGTGACCGCCGCTGACCAGCAGCGCGATGGTTGGAGTTTCCAATTCGCCGCGTTCGAGGATGTCGACTCCAACGTGCCCGACCAGGTGGTTGACTGCGTAGACCGGTTTGCCGAGTGAGACCGCGAGCGACTTGGCGGCACCTACACCAACCATGAGGGCTCCGGCTAGACCCGGACCGTTGGCCACCGCGATTGCGTCAATTTCATCCAGCGAAATCTTGGCCGTGGCCAATGCCTCGTGCAGGGTCGGCAGCAGGGCCTCTAGGTGAGCGCGGGCTGCAACCTCAGGCACCACACCGCCGAATCGCGCGTGCAGGTCCATCGATGAACTGATGACATTTGCAAGCAGGGTATTTCCGCGCACGATGCCGACGCCCGTCTCATCGCAGGATGACTCGATTCCCAGCACTAGTGGCTCTGGCTTGGTATTCGCAGCGAATTCCGCACGCATCACGATGGCGTCAACATCATCGGGTTGGTAGTAACGCTTGCGCACATCAATCTGACTGAAACCCAACGTCTCGTAAAGTTTCTGAGCGACTTGGTTATCTGCACGAACCTCGAGGAACACCTCTCGGCAGTCTGCACGCTTCGCCTCGGCGAGCAGCTGGTTCATCAGATCGCGCCCGAGCCCAATTCCGCGAGCACTAGGACGCACTGCGATGGTCTGCACTTCTGATTGGTGCACGGTCGGTAGTTTGTTTAACCCTGCGTAGCCAATCAGTTGATCTTCGCGATAAGCCACGATGTAGTGCTTCTCAGCACCGGTCAATTCTTCATACATCGAATCGGCAGACCAGGCATCACTCGTGAAACACTCGTGTTCGATTTGCATGATTGCATCGAGGTCGTTTTCGTCTGCGATGCGAATTGCCCAAGACTTACTCATCCGCTCACCTGCTTGCCGAATTGTCCTTCGACCGCATCCGGTTGACGCAAATACAAAGCCGTGACGTCGTGGCTCAGGCTTCCATCGCGCAACTGCGCTTCTGCTAACCTCGCAATCGACACTGCGGAAATAGTTTTGTCAGTGGTGACCGGAGTGATGTTTTTGTCAATCAACATTTCTTCCAGCGCTGCGGGCTTGATAAAAGCAGGTCCGTCCACACGGATTGGCACACCGTGCGAATTCAAACCGGCGTAGAGCGCGTAGTAAACCTCTTTGCGGCGAGCGTCGGTTGTGATCAAGAGCGGGGTCGATGGGGTCACACGGTCATCGATTGCACTGAGTGCGATTGCGTCGAGACTGACCACCCCGGAAAGTTGCGCCTTTGCCCCCTCGGCAAACATCATGGCCGAGGCGATACCCACGCGAAGTCCGGTGAATGGAGCCGGTCCGCGGCCAACCACCACCGAGATAACCTGAGCATCGGGGGCTGCTGCAAGCACCTCGGCGATTGCCACCGCCACGGTCTCGGCATGGCCCATGGTGTTGTCGTGGTTAGATTCGGCAACCACCACGCCGTTGCGAAGCAGCGCGACCGTGGTGCCGGCAGAAGTGTCGATAGCCAGGGTTGCTCCCATCAGAAGTTCACCCCAGCCCAGCGCGGACCGATGCCAGTAATGGTGACCTCGCGGGTCTCTGATTCACCGGTGTGGTCACGGGCAATCTCGACCTCAAGCAGGTTGTCGCTGATGTCGTCGAGCATTCCTTGCCCCCACTCCACCAGCACGATGCTGTTCGGAAAATCGATATCCAAATCATCAAGTTCGTCTGCGGAACCGAGACGATATGCGTCGACGTGCACCATCGGTGCCTCGCCGTTTTCGCGCTTGTGTGTGCGAGCGATGACGAAAGTCGGCGACGAAACATTTCCAATTGCCCCAAGCGCCTCGCCGACACCGCGAGTCATCGTGGTTTTACCAGCACCAAGTGGACCAACTAACGCGACAAGGTCGCCGGGGCGAAGCTGCTTGCCAATGCGAATTCCAAGCGCGTGCATTTCATCTGCATCGCGCACCTGCAGCTGGGTCATTCGACTGAGCCCAGGTAGTGACGCTTGAAACGACCACCCATGCGAGTGACAATTTCGTAGTTGATGGTGTCGCAGGCCACGGCTAAATCGTCCGCGCTAGAAACTCCAGCTGCGGGGTCACCAAAGATGATTACCTCATCGCCAGGTGAAACTTCATCGTCACCCACATTCACGACGAATTGATCCATCGCGATACGCGCTTCGATTTTGTAGCGCTTGCCGTTGATCGATACTTCGTGCTTTCCGGTGGCATTGCGAGGAAGCCCCTCGTAGTATCCGACCGGTACGAGCGCGAGCGTTGAATCCTTTTCTGCGTGAGCGAGATAACCATAGGAAATTCCGGTACCGGCTTCGACTCGCTTTACCTGGGTCACGTGAGCGACCGCCGTCATAGCTGGGCGAAGTTTGTACTCTTCGCTGTGGTGATCGGCGAAAGGCGAGAGTCCGTAGAGCGCGACTCCGATTCGCACCATGTCGTAATGTGCCTCTGGGTAACTAAGCGAACCGTCTGATGCGGTGAGGTGACGCAGCTCAAAGTCGATTCCGGCGTCGCGCACCTGCTGCACCGCGAGGTCGAACTTCTCAATCTGCGCGCGGTCTTCGGCAGGGCCGGTCGAAGAAAGGTGGCTGAAAACACCGATTACCTCGACTAGACCCTGGTCTACCAAATCCCTGGTTGCCTCAAGCAAAAGTGGCCAGTCGGCCATGGTCGAGCCGTTGCGGCTGAGGCCGGTGTCGACCTTGAGGTGCACTCGAGCCTTCAAATAGGTCAGTCGAGCGGCGTCAGCGATGCGCTGCAGCTGCTCCAGGTTGGCCACTCCGAGATCAACTTCGTTGTCCAGCGCCTCGACGAAGCGGTCCTCCGGGTCGTGCAACCAGGCCAGAATCGGAGTCTCGATGCCGTATTCGCGAAGCTCTAGAGCCTCGTCTACATCGGCGACTCCGAAGAAGTCGGCCTTCTCCTGCTCGAGCTTTAGAGCGACCTCAACCATGCCGTGGCCGTAGGCGTTGGCTTTGACCACTGCCATGACCTTTGCCCCACCGGCTCGGTTTTTCATGGTGTGAAAGTTTGCCGCGATTGCGTCGAGGTCGATTATCAGTTCGCGCATCAGTTACCGCCCTCGGCAATCACAAATGCGGTCGCCATGCCACCGTCGTGCGAAATCGAAAGGTGAAGTTTGGCGATGCCCATTTGCTCGGCAAGCAAAGCGGTTGAATCGAAAAGAGAAATTTCCGGCTTGCCCTGCTCGTCTTTTGAAACGCGAACATCGTGCCAGTGCATCCCGAG